>Ga0209048_10004331_pt1 | contig 13600 bp, 11 predicted proteins | sample FrelakmetCRP12CR_FD_187146 | JGI IMG/M metagenome (GOLD analysis project Ga0209048, IMG submission 187146) | Freshwater lake sediment microbial communities from the University of Notre Dame, USA, for methane emissions studies - CRP12 CR (SPAdes)... | ecosystem: Environmental > Aquatic >... | reverse complement strand
GGGCAAGTCGATCGCCATGGACGAGGGCCTGCGCTTCGCCATCCGCGAGGGTGGCCGCACCGTCGGCGCCGGCCGGGTCACCAAGATCATCAAGTAGGACGACGGCGGGGCCCCGATGGCCGTCCCGCCGCCGTCCCGAGCACAGCGCCGACCCCACGGGCCGGCCGAGAGGAGCGACGAGGACCGATGGCGAAGAACGAGAAGCGGGTGAAGGTGACGCTCGCCTGCGAGCAGTGCAAGCGGCGCAACTACATCACGATGAAGAACAAGCAGAACGACCGCGAGCGCATCGAGATGAAGAAGTACTGCCGGTGGGACCGTGCCCACACGCTGCACAAGGAGACCCGCTAGCGCCGATCGCGTAACCTCACTCCCCGCGTCCGGGTCAAAGCCCACAGTGTCCGACGAGGTGGCAGCGCTCGTCGCTGCCGCGACAAGCGGTGACCGCCAGGCGTTCGACGATGTCGTGCGAGCGACGTACGCCGATACCTACGCGCTCGCCGTTCGGCTGACCGGGAACGAGGAGGACGCGAGGGACGTGGTGCAGGAGGCCTACATCCGGGCCTACCGGGGCCTGAAGCGCTTCCGAGGCGACGCGTCCTTCACGACGTGGCTGTACCGGATCACGGCGAACTGCGCCTCCACCCAGGTCGGCAGGCGCAACCGGCACCGTCACGCGGACCTCGACGCCGAGTGCAGCGACGTCCGTGACCAGCGTCCCGAGGTGGACCCCCACGCCCGCGCCGAAGCGGCCATGCTGCGCCGCCGGGTCTCGGCTGCGCTGGAGACGCTGCCGCCCCGTCTCCGGGCCGTCGTCGTGCTGCGTGACATCTACGACCTGCCCCACGAGGCCATCGCCGCCGAGCTCGGGATCTCCGAAGCGGCGGCCAAGGTCCGGCTGCACCGCGCCCGGCTTCGCCTGCGGGCCCAGCTGTTCCCGACCCGCGCCGAGCGGGAGGACGACGCCCATGCGGTGTGACGACGTCGCTCCCCTCCTGGCCGAGGTGGTCGACGGCTCGGTCGACCTCGACCCCCGCTCGTCCCGCCACGTCGCGGCGTGCCTGCGATGCCAGGCGGAGCTGGCGCAGTATCGACGCCTGCTGCGGACCCTAAGCCAGCTCGGCGACGAGCCGGTGGCCGTCCCCGCCGACCTCCTCGCCCTGATCTACGCCCGGCTGGACGCCGGTGGCACCGGGGCACCGTGGGCCCGCCGGGTGGCCTACGCCGGGGCGCTTGCCGCAACGGCGGCCGGCGCAGCCGGAGCGATCGTCCTCGTCGCCAGTCGCAACCGCCGCTTCCGCCTCGCCAGTTGACCGCACCGTGCATGCCGCCCGGCGTTGGCCGGTGCACGGACGGCGTCGGCGGGCACGGTGCTATCCTCACTCGTCGGGCCGTCTCGGTCCTGACAACCGCTGCTCAGAGGGCAGTAGCTCAACTGGTAGAGCACCGGTCTCCAAAACCGGCGGTTGGGGGTTCGAGTCCCTCCTGCCCTGCTTCTCTGCGTTCTCCCCCCAGACTCGGTGAGGTCTGCCGTGAACCGTGAAACCAAGCGCCTCATGCAGCGTCAGGGCCAGGTGGGCCCCGACGGCGAGCCGGCTGCCGGCACGCGGCGTCAACCGCCGCGGGCGCAGGCCCGGACGGGCACCCAGGCCACGGCCGACCGCACCAAGCCGGTCGAGTTCCTCCGCGAGGTGCGGGGCGAGCTACGGCGGGTGGCCTGGCCCACACGGTCCGAGACCATCAACGCGTCCCTCGTCGTGCTGATCGCCCTGGTCGTGCTGACCGCGCTCATCTTCGTGATGGACACGGCGTTCGCCCACTTCATGCTGTTCCTGTTCAAGCGCTAGGTGACCCGATGAGCGACACGACCGACATCGACCCGGCCGAGACCACTGGGCTCGCCGACGCCGACCTGCCCATCCCCGAGGAGCCGACCCCTGAGGTCGTCGACGTCCTCGGCGAACCGGAGGCCGGGGAGGGCGAAGGCGAGGAGGAGCTCGGCGTCGAGAGCCCCTACGACCGACCCGGTCAGTGGTTCGTGGTCCACAGCTACGCCGGCTACGAGAACAAGGTGAAGTCCAACCTCGAGAGCCGCATCGCCTCCATGAACATGGAGGAGCGGATCTTCGAGGTGGTCATCCCGGTCGAGGACGTCATCGAGTTCAAGAACGGCAAGAAGGTCGTCGTCCAGAAGAAGATGTTCCCCGGCTACCTGCTCGTCCGCTGCGAGATCGACGACGACTCCTGGTACGTGATCCGCAACACCCCCGGGGTCACCGGTTTCGTGGGCCCGGGCACCAAGCCGACCCCGCTGTCCCGCAAGGAGGTCGAGACCTTCCTGCAGGTGCCGAAGGCGGGGGTCGAACAGGTCAAGAAGAGCCGCCCCCGCCTCGAGTACGAGATGGGGGAGAGCGTCCGGGTCAAGGAGGGCCCGTTCGCCGACTTCACCGGCACGATCGCCGAGATCAACGAGGACCAGCTCAAGCTCAAGGTGCTCGTCAACATCTTCGGTCGGGAGACGCCGGTCGAGCTCGAGTTCGCCCAGGTCGCAAAGCTCTGACGACTTCGGGCATCATGGTCCGCTCGTCCGTGCCCAGACGCGGGCCGTCCCCCAAGCCACTCGTGAGAGGAACCTGACCGTGGCCAAGCGCAAGGTCACCGCCATCGTGAAGATCCAGCTGCCCGCCGGAGCGGCCACCCCCGCCCCTCCCGTCGGTACCGCGCTCGGTCCGCATGGCGTGAAGACCATGGACTTCGTCGCGCAGTACAACGCCGCCACCGAAGCGCGCCGCGGCCAGGTCGTGCCCGTCGAGATCACCATCTACGACGACCGGTCGTTCTCGTTCGTCCTGAAGACGCCGCCCACGCCGGTGCTGTTGCGCCAAGCCGCCGGGCTCGAGAAGGGCGCCAAGCTGGCCGGCCGGGAGACGGTGGGCACCGTCACTGACGCCCAGCTGACCGAGATCGCCGAGACCAAGATGGTGGACCTGAACGCCAACGACATCGACGCGGCCAAGGCCCAGGTGGCCGGCACCGCCCGGTCGATGGGGATCACGGTCGCGGGGTAGCGAGCCAGGCGGGTCCCGGCGCTGCCGGGTCTTGCCCCGGGCCCCGCGAGGCGGGTCTCTCCGGGGTCCACCCACCGGGTGCGAACGAATCAGCAACAGCCGTCCGGCTGACCTCGGCCGGGGTGCGGCTCCGACACGAGAGCGAGGGAGCCTTCGATGGCGACACACGGCAAGCGGCTCACGGACGCCGCCAAGCGCTACGACCGGCAGGCGCTGCACTCGCCGGCCGAGGCGATCGACCTGGTGAAGAGCCTGGCGGGCGCCAAGTTCGACGAGACGATCGAGGTCTCGGTCCGCCTGGGCATCGACCCGCGCAAGGACGACCAGCGGATACGGGGCACGGTCGCCCTGCCCGCCGGCACGGGCAAGACCGCCCGGGTGGCGGTGTTCGCCACCGGCGAGCCGGCCGCCGAGGCCCGCGAGGCCGGTGCCGACGTGGTCGGAGCCGACGACCTCGTCCAGCGGGTCCAGGGCGGGTTCCTCGACTTCGACGTCGCCATCGCCACGCCGGATCTCATGGCCCAGGTCGGCCGCCTCGGCCGGGTCCTCGGCCCGCGAGGCCTGATGCCCAACCCCAAGACCGGCACGGTGACCACCGAGGTGGGGCGGGCGGTCCGGGAGTTCAAGGGGGGCAGGGTCGAGTACCGCGACGACCGCAAGGGCGGCAACGTCCAGGTTCCGATCGGCAAGGCCAGCTTCGACCGCACCGACCTGTTGCAGAACTTCCGGGCGGTCGTGGACGAGGTCCAGCGGGCCAAGCCGTCGGCGGCCAAGGGGCGCTACGTGCTCGCCGTCGCCGTGTCCTCCAGCCAGGGACCGGGCATCAAGATCGATCCCGCTCGGCTCAAGCTCACCGACGAGGACCTCGCCCCCGTCTGATAGCCTCTCCGTCCCGACAGCCGCATCACCGCCAGCCGCAGACCTTCGGTCGCCCCTCCCGGGCGGTAATGGGCTTCCGAGCCCGCCGGACGAGGCCGGATCCCCGCTCTCAGCACCGAGCGAGTCCGCGCGTCGAGGCCTGTGCGCCCGGCGACCCGAGACCGATCGATCGCACAGGAGTGCCGAGGATGCAGCGCCATGACTGACACGAGCGTGGCCGAGCCCAGCGCCCCCCGCCGGGGCCGCACCAGCGAGGCGCCGGCCGGGAAGGTGGCGGTCGTCGTGGAGGTGCGCGAGAAGCTCTCCTCGTCGAGCGGAGCCATCCTGACCGAGTACCGGGGACTCAAGGTCTCCGAGCTCGAGGGGCTGCGCCGCAACCTGCGCCAGGCCGGCGGCGAGTACAAGATCTACAAGAACACCCTCGTCCGCTTCGCCATCCGCGACCTCGGCATCGAGGGGGTCGAGAGCCTCCTGGAGGGCCCCACGGCCATCGCGTTCGCCGACGCCGACGTGCCGGCGGTCGCCAAGGCCCTGCGGGACTTCAGCCGGACCAACCCGCTCCTCGTCGTCAAGGGCGGGGTCATGGGCACGACCGTGCTCAGCCCCGCCGATGCCGCCGCCCTGGCCGACATCCCGCCCCGCGAGGTCCTCCTCGCCCGGCTGGCCGGCCTCATGGCCGCCCCGCTGCAGCAGTTCGCCGGGCTCCTCCAGTCCCTCCCCCGCAACTTCGCCTACGGCCTCAAGGCCCTGATCGACCAGGGCGGCGGCCCCGAAGCCACCGCCGCCGGGGCCGAGGCCACCGCCGCCGCCGGGGCCGAGGCCACCGCCGCCGCCGGGGCCGAGGCCGCCGAGGCCGCCGGACCCGCACCGACGACGGCCGAGTCCACCGAGTCCACCGAGTCGACTGAGCCCATCGCGGCCGAGACCCCGGCCGACGAGCCCAACGAAGGAGCCGAGTGACCATGCCCACCACGACCAACGACGAGATCCTCGACGCGATCGGGAACCTGAGCGTCCTCCAGCTGTCGGAGCTGCTCAAGGCGTTCGAGGAGAAGTTCGGCGTGACCGCTGCGGCCCCCGTGGCCGTCGCCGGTGTCGCCGCCGCCGCCCCGGGCGGTGCCGGTGAGGCTCCGGCCGCCGAGGAGGAGCAGGACGAGTTCGACGTGGTCCTCGTCGCCGCCGGCGACAAGAAGATCCAGGTCATCAAGGAGGTCCGGGCCCTCACCAGCCTCGGCCTCAAGGAGGCCAAGGACCTTGTCGACGGGGCGCCCAAGCCCGTCCTCGAGAAGGTCTCCAAGGAGGACGCCACCAAGGCCAAGGCGCAGCTCGAGGAGGCGGGCGCCACGGTCGAGCTCAAGTAGCGGCGCTGCCGTCGAGCTCAGGCGGCACCCGGGCAGGGGCCCGGTCCGTGCCGCGTGGAGGGCGCCCGGACTTGCGCCCCCCCGGCTCCGGGCCTGTCGGCGTGACGGTCGGTCCCGTCCCACCCGCCCACCGTGACCCGAAACCCTTGACCTGAGCCCCGCAGTCCCGTACCTTGCACCCTGCCAACCGGTTGAACGGGGGTTGCGTTCGCGACCCCGCGGGTCTATGATGACCGGTTGCCGTGCTGCCCCCGTCGCGTCCCCTTGCGGTTTCCCCGCTGACCGTGCGCGCCTCCACGGCTCATCCGATCGACCTTCGTCAGGAGTAGGCCTTGGCGTCTCGCTCTGCCACGGCGTCCCCCGCCCGGGAGCGCTTCTCGTTCGCCAACCTCGATGAGGTCTTGCCGCTGCCGGATCTCATCGCCATCCAGCGGGACTCGTTCCAGTGGTTCCTCGATCGTGGGTTGGCGGAGACGTTCCGCGACATCAGCCCGATCGAGGACTTCACGGGGCAGCTCCGCCTCGAGCTCGAGTTCGATCCGACCGACGTCGACCTGCGACCGCCCCCCAAGTTCACGGTGGAGGAGTGCAAGGAGAAGGACATGACCTTCTCCGCGCCGATCTTCGTGCGGGCCCGGTTCATGAACGCCTCGACCGGCGAGATCAAGGAGCAGACGGTCTTCATGGGGGACTTCCCCATGATGACCGACAAGGGCACGTTCATCATCAACGGCACCGAGCGTGTGGTCGTGTCCCAGCTCGTCCGCTCGCCGGGGGTCATCTACCAGCGCGGCCGCGACGCCAAGACCTACGCCACCGGGACGATCCACCCGTACCGAGGGGAGTGGATCGAGTTCGATATCGAGACGAAGCCCGGCAAGGAGCCCACGGCCGGGGCACGGGTGGCCCGCAAGCGCCGCCTGTCGCTGTTCGTGCTCCTGCGGGCCCTGGGCTACACCGACGAGTCCTTCCTCGCCTCGTTCGCGCGCCACTTCGACTTCCTCGAGACGCAGTGGGAGAAGGAGCGGGACCTGGCGCCGACGCAGGAGGAGGCGCTGCTCGAGATCTACAAGCGGGCTCGTCCCGGTGAGCCGCCGAACCCCGACTCGGCCCGCAGCTACTTCGAGGGCGCGTTCTTCAGCCCCAAGCGCTACGACCTGACCCGCGTCGGCCGTTACAAGCTCAACCGCAAGCTCGGCCCCGAGATCGAGAAGATCGCCGGGCTGTTCCCGATGCTCGACCTCGAGCGGCCCGACCCCGCGCAGGGCGTCCTCAGCAGGGCAGAGCTGCTGGCGGCCTGCTCCTACCTGCTCCATCTGGCCATGGACGAGCCCGGCTACCGGCTCGACGACCAGGACCACTTCGCCAACCGGCGCATCCGCAGCGTGGGCGAGCTGATCCAGAACCAGGTCCGCATCGGCCTGTCCCGGATGGAGCGGGTCGTGCGTGAGCGCATGACCACCCAGGACGTCGAGGCCATCACCCCCCAGACGCTGATCAACATCCGGCCGGTCGTGGCGGCCATCAAGGAGTTCTTCGGCACCTCGCAGCTGAGCCAGTTCATGGACCAGACGAACCCGCTGTCGGGCCTCGCCCACAAGCGGCGGCTGTCGGCCATGGGTCCGGGCGGCCTCTCCCGGGAGCGGGCCGGCTTCGAGGTCCGGGACGTGCACCCCAGCCACTACGGCCGCATGTGCCCCATCGAGACGCCTGAGGGTCCCAACATCGGCCTGATCGGACACCTTGCCGCCTACGGGCGGATCAACGACTACGGCTTCATCGAGACGCCGTACCGCAAGGTCCTCGAGGGCCGGGTCACCGACCAGATCGTCTACCTCGCCGCCGACGAGGAGGAGGACCACGTCATCGCCCAGGCCAACGCCGCGCTGGACGGCGGCGGCCGGTTCGTCGAGGAGCGGGTGCTCGTGCGTCGCGGCCCTCAGGGCTCGGGCGTCGCGTCGGCGTCCTACGGCACGACGAGTGAGATCGACTACGTGTCGCCCTCCGAGGTCGACCTGATGGACGTGAGCCCCAAGCAGATCATCTCGATCCCGACAGCGCTGATCCCCTTCATCGAGCACGACGACGCCAACCGGGCCCTCATGGGCGCCAACATGCAGAAGCAGGCGGTGCCGCTCGTCCGGCCGGAGGCGCCCTACATCGGCACCGGCGTGGAGGCCCGGGCCGCCCGGGACGCCGGTGACGTGATCCTGGCGGAAGGTACCGGCATCGTCACCGACGTCAGCGGCGACTCCATCACGGTCCAGTACGACGCCGGCCAGCGCAACCGCTTCGGGGTGGAGCTCGCCCGGAGGGTCTACCGGCTGGCGAAGTTCCACCGCTCCAACCAGGACACCTGCATCAACCAGAAGGTCAAGGTCGACATCGGTGACACGGTCGCCGGGGGCGCGCTCGCCACGGTGCTCGCCGACGGCCCGTCCACCGAGGAGGGCGAGCTCGGCCTCGGGAAGAACCTGCTCGTCGCCTTCATGCCCTGGGAGGGCTACAACTTCGAGGACGCCATCATCCTCTCCGAGCGGCTGGTCAAGGACGACGTCCTCACGTCCATCCACATCCAGCAGCACGAGGTGGACGCCCGCGACACCAAGCTGGGCGCCGAGGAGATCACCCGGGACATCCCCAACCTGTCCGAGGAGATCCTGAAGGACCTCGACGAGCGGGGAATCATCCGCATCGGGGCCGAGGTCGGGCCCGGTGATGTCCTCGTCGGCAAGGTCACCCCCAAGGGCGAGACCGAGCTCACCCCCGAGGAGCGGCTCCTGCGGGCCATCTTCGGCGAGAAGGCCCGCGAGGTCCGGGACACGTCGCTCAAGGTGCCCCACGGCGAGTCCGGGAAGGTCATCGACGTCCAGGTCTTCAGTCGGGAGGACGCCCACGAGCTCCCCCCCGGGGTCAACCAGCTCGTCCGGGTCTACGTGGCCCAGAAGCGCAAGATCAGCGAGGGCGACAAGCTGGCCGGTCGTCACGGCAACAAGGGCGTCATCTCCAAGATCCTCCCGATCGAGGACATGCCGCACCTCGCCGACGGCACCCCGGTCGACATCATCCTGAACCCCCTGGGCGTCCCGAGCCGGATGAACGTCGGCCAGGTCCTCGAGGCGCACCTCGGCTACGCCGCCAGATGGGGCTGGGATGCCAACCCCCTCGCCACCGAGGCGGTCCGGGGCACCGAGTCCAAGACCCGCACGATCACCCCGCCGGCCGTCCACGTTGCCACGCCCGCGTTCGACGGGGCGCACTGGGACGAGACGGAGCAGGCCGGCAAGCACCCCACCATCCAGAGCATCCTGTCGACGCTGCACGCCGAGTCCCGCGACGGGGAGCGGCTGATCGGCAGCGACGGGAAGGCCGTGCTCTACAACGGCCGCACCGGCGACCCCTACGACAACCCCATCACGGTGGGGTACGTCTACATGCTGAAGCTCAACCACCTGGTGGACGACAAGATCCACGCCCGGTCCACCGGCCCCTACTCGATGATCACCCAGCAGCCGCTGGGCGGGAAAGCGCAGTTCGGTGGCCAGCGCTTCGGCGAGATGGAGGTGTGGGCCCTCGAGGCCTACGGCGCGGCCTACGCGCTCCAGGAGCTGCTCACCATCAAGAGCGACGACGTGCTCGGCCGGGTCAAGGTGTACGAGGCGATCGTCAAGGGCGAGAACATCCCGGAGCCCGGCATCCCCGAGAGCTTCAAGGTGCTCATCAAGGAGATGCAGAGCCTCTGTCTCAACGTGGAGGTGCTCTCCACGACGGGCGAGGAGATCGAGATGCGGGAGCTCGACGAGGAGGTCTTCCGCACGGCCGAGGAGCTGGGCATCGACATCAGCCGACCCGAGCGGGGGTCGGACGAGGAGGACGAGCGGCGGAGGGCCGACCGGGGCCTGCTGTAGGCCTCGTCAGGCCAACCCCGGTTCGTTCGTCCACCCAGAAAAGGTCCGCGAGAAGCAAGGAAGAGGGACTGCGTGCTCGACGTCAACAACTTCGATCAGATTCGGATCGGCCTGGCCACGGCCGACTCCATCCGGGCCTGGTCCAACGGCGAGGTCAAGAAGCCTGAGACCATCAACTACCGCACGCTGAAGCCCGAGAAGGACGGGCTCTTCTGCGAGAAGATCTTCGGCCCGACCAAGGACTGGGAGTGCTACTGCGGCAAGTACAAGCGCGTCCGGTTCAAGGGCATCATCTGCGAGCGCTGCGGCGTCGAGGTGACCCGCTCCAAGGTGCGCCGGGAGCGGATGGGCCACATCGAGCTCGCCGCTCCCGTGGTGCACATCTGGTACCTGCGGGGAACGCGGAGCTGGCTCGCGTACCTCCTGATGGGGACCGAGGCCCGTGAGGAGCTGAAGGCCAAGCAGCTCGAGAAGGTCATCTACTTCGCGGCCAACCTGGTCACCTGGGTCGACGAGGAGCGTCGCCACACGGATCTGCCGGCCCTCGAGGCCGACCTCGCGGAGGAGATCAGCGAGATCGAGCGTCAGCGCGACCTCGACGTCGACCGCCGGTTCAAGGCGCTCGAGGAGGAGCTCGGCAAGATGGAGGCCGAGGGCGCCAAGGAGTCCGAGCTGAAGGCCCGCCGGAAGGTCGTCGAGAAGGACATCGACGCGATGCGGGACCGCTCCGCCAACTCGTGCGAGCTGGCGAAGCGTTCGTTCGACGAGTTCCGCGATCTCCACAGCCGCAAGATCATCGAGGACGAGCTGCTGTGGCGCGAGCTGCGCGACCGCTTCGGCGAGTACTTCGAGGGCGGCATGGGCGCCGAGGCCATCGCGAACCTCATCGACCGCATCGACTTCGACGACGAGGAGCGCAAGCTCCGCGAGGCGATCGAGCCGGGCGATTCCGGGCGTCGCCCGCTGTCCGCCCAGCGCAAGCAGAAGGCCATCAAGCGGCTCAAGATCGTCTCCGCCTTCAACCGCCGCAACGAGTCGGGCAAGCGGGTCAACGATCCACGGGCGATGATCCTCGACGCCGTCCCGGTCATCCCGCCCGACCTTCGACCCATGGTCCAGCTCGACGGCGGCCGGTTCGCCACCTCCGACCTGAACGACCTGTACCGCCGGGTCATCAACCGCAACAATCGCCTGAAGCGCCTGCTCGACCTCGGCGCGCCCGAGATCATCGTCAACAACGAGAAGCGGATGCTCCAGGAGGCCGTCGACGCCCTGTTCGACAACGGCCGGCGGGGCCGCCCGGTCACGGGACCGGGCAACCGGGCCCTGAAGTCGCTGTCCGACATGCTGAAGGGCAAGCAGGGCCGGTTCCGCCAGAACCTGCTCGGCAAGCGCGTCGACTACTCGGGCCGTTCGGTCATCGTCGTGGGCCCGATGCTCAAGCTCCACCAGTGCGGCCTGCCCAAGCAGATGGCACTCGAGCTCTTCAAGCCGTTCGTGATGAAGCGCCTGGTCGACCTCGAGCTGGCCCAGAACATCAAGAGCGCCAAGCGCATGGTCGAGCGCCGCCGCTCCCAGGTCTGGGACGTCCTCGAGGAGGTCATCAAGGAGCATCCGGTGTTCCTCAACCGGGCGCCCACCCTGCACCGACTCGGGATCCAGGCCTTCGAGCCGATCCTGGTCGAGGGCAAGGCCATCCAGATCCATCCGCTGGTCTGCACCGCCTTCAACGCCGACTTCGACGGCGACCAGATGGCCGTGCATCTGCCCCTGTCGGCCGAGGCGCAGGCCGAGGCCCGCATCCTCATGCTCTCCGCCAACAACATCCTGTCCCCGGCCAACGGCCGCCCGATCACCGTGCCGACCCAGGACATGGTCTTCGGCATCTACTACCTGTCGCTGGTCGAGGAGGCTGCCGCCGGCGAGGGCCGGGTCTTCGGTCATCTGTACGAGGCCGAGCGTGCCTACGAGGCCGGCGAGCTCAACCTCCACGCCCTGATCGAGGTCCGTGACCCCGACTTCCCGGGTCTTCGCGTCACGGATGGGACGTGGACGAGGACGACCTTCGGGCGCCTGCTCATCAACCAGGCCCTCCCCGCCGACTTCGGCTACGTCAACGAGGTCGTGGGCAAGCGCCACCTGCCCATCGGCAGCATCGTCCAGCGACTGGCGTCGAACTACCGGAAGGGCGAGGTGGCCGAGAGCCTGGACAAGATCAAGAACCTCGGCTTCCGCTTCGGCGCGCAGTCGGGCCTGACCATCTCGATCGACGACGTCAAGACGCCGGTGAAGAAGGCGGAGATCCTCGAGAAGCACGAGAAGGACGCCGACAAGGCCGAGACCCAGTACAAGCGGGGCATCCTCACCGACGACGAGCGGCGCAACAAGGAAGTGGAGATCTGGTCGCTGGCCAAGGCGGAGATCCAGAAGGAGATGGAGGCCACCCTCACCGCCAGCCCCCTCAACCCCATCAACATGATGGTGGACTCCGGCGCCCGAGGGAACATCGACCAGATCCGCCAGATCGCCGGCATCAAGGGCCAGGTGGCCAATCCACAGGGCGAGATCATCCCCCGTCCGATCAAGTCCTCGTTCCGCGAGGGCCTGTCGGTCCTGGAGTACTTCATCTCCACCCACGGCGCCCGCAAGGGTCTGGCCGACACCGCCCTGCGGACGGCCGACTCCGGGTATCTGACCCGCCGACTCCATGACGTCGCCCAGGAGCTCATCGTCCGGGAGGAGGACTGCGGCACCTCACGCGGGGTCTGGGTCGAGGGCATCGCGGCCGATGACGTACGAGCCGTCTCCTACCTCGACACCCGGCTGTACGGCCGGGTGCTGGCGGAGCCGGCTGGGCCCTTCGAGGCCGAGACCGAGCTCGGGGACGCCGAGGTGGCGGCCCTGCGTGACGACCCGACGGTGTCGCGGGTGCGGGTCCGCAGCGTGTTGACCTGCGAGTCGGCACTGGGCGTCTGCGCCCAGTGCTATGGGCTGAGCCTCGCCACCGGCCGGCACATCGAGCTCGGGGAGGCCGTCGGGACCATCGCCGCCCAGTCCATCGGTGAGCCGGGCACCCAGCTGACCATGCGGACCTTCCACGGTGGCGGCGTGGCCGGAGCCGACATCACCCACGGTCTCCCGCGGGTCGTGGAGCTCTTCGAGGCCCGCACGCCCAAGGGCGCGGCACCCCTGGCCAAGGTCAGCGGCGTGGTCCGCATCGAGGAGGAGGAGAACGCCCGGCGCATCGTCGTCGTCGGCAACGACGTCGAGGACTCGGTGAGCGTCCCGGTCCGGGCCCGCCTGCTCGTCTCCGAGGGCCAGGAGGTGACGCCGGGCGATCCGCTCGGCGAGGGTCCGCTCGATCCCAAGCAGCTGCTGGAGATCAAGGGCATCCGCGACACCCAGCAGTACCTCGTCGAGGAGGTCCAGCAGGTCTACCGGACCCAGGGTGTGAGCGTGCACGACAAGCACATCGAGCTGATCGTTCGCCAGATGCTGCGTCGCGTCTCGGTCGCCGATCCCGGCGACAGCGAGTTCCTGCCGGGCGAACGGGTGGACGCCAAGCGCTACGCCGACACCAACCGGCAGCTGGTCACGGAGGGCCGGCGGCCGGCTGAGGGCCGTCCCGAGCTCATGGGCATCACCAAGGCGTCGCTGGCCACCGACTCGTGGCTGTCGGCGGCGTCGTTCCAGGAGACGACCCGGGTGCTGACGGAGGCGGCCATCGAGGGCAAGTCCGACCACCTGCTCGGCCTCAAGGAGAACATCATCATCGGCAAGCTGATCCCCGCCGGGACGGGGATGCCGGCCTACCGGGAGGTCGGCTTCGACGCCCCCGGGTACGAGCCGATGCTCGGCTACTCGTCGGACCTGGCCGGAGAGGAGGACATCGCCGCCTGGCTCGCCAGTCGGGGGGACGGTGGGTCCTTCAGCGTGGACCCCGAGAGTGAGAGCTGGACGGCCGGCGCCACGGTGTCGTCGGAGTTCGGCGACTACGGCTCGACCTCGGAGGAGCCGGCCTAGCTAGGGGCTGGACCGCTCTGAGCGGATGTGAGGACGGTGGGCGGGCCCCGCGGGCCCGCCCACCGGCGCGACGGACCCACCGACCGACCCCGGCCCCCGGCCCCCGGCCCCCGGGAACCGCGGCCCCGCTCCCGCCTGCCGCGGAGCGTGGTGGAGCCTGCGCCGGTCCTCCGTCTCGGCGGCCCCGGGCGCCGAGCGGCGGGAAGCGCGCCAGCGTGAAACGCGCTCCTGGGTGGTTTCACACAGGCGCGCCCGGCGCAGCGGGCTCGAGCATCCCGAGACCGTTCGAAGGCCGGCCGTGGCGATCACGGTACGTGGTCGCAACCCGGGGGGAGCGGGGGCGGGGGAGCGGGGGCGGGGG
>Ga0209048_10004330_pt1 | contig 13602 bp, 11 predicted proteins | sample FrelakmetCRP12CR_FD_187146 | JGI IMG/M metagenome (GOLD analysis project Ga0209048, IMG submission 187146) | Freshwater lake sediment microbial communities from the University of Notre Dame, USA, for methane emissions studies - CRP12 CR (SPAdes)... | ecosystem: Environmental > Aquatic >... | reverse complement strand
GCGAGTAAGATACCTTCGGACAAGATAGTGGTGGGCTTCTTCGGGCGTTTCGCATCGGAGAAGCGCCCGGAAACGTTTGTGGATATAGCCAATGCCATGAGGGAATTGGACGATGTTTATTGTGTGATGACCGGCGTGGGGCCTCAGTATCACAAAGTGAAAGACAAAATACGGATGATGGGTCTAGAGAAGAAAATATACGCTCCGGGTTTGGTCGACGACATCAGGCCTTTCCTTGCACGGACTGACGTGGTGGTAATACCGTCCCGAATCGAGGGCATTCCCATAATCCTCATGGAGGCCCTCTCCATGGGAATCCCGGTTGTTGCGTCCAGGGTCGGGGGGATACCGTCCGTCATCGAAGACGGACATAACGGCTTTCTCTGTGACCCCGGCGATGTGGATGGCTTTGCGGAGAAGATCAAGCTCCTGCGTTCCGACAGTTCTTTGCGCCTCAAGATGCGGAAGAATGCAAGAGAATTTGCAGAGCGTCACCTCGATGTGACCAAAATGAACGATGCCTATCACCAGGCCTTCCTGGGACTGGTGAAAAAGAGTCATGAGTGAAAACGAGATTAAGGTTTCTAAGATGAGAGTCCTCATTACGGGAGCTGCAGGTTTTACGGCATCACATCTTGCGCGCCTGCTTGAAAGCGACAAAGGCGTGGAATTGTTCCTTAGCGACCTCGGAATGCCCGGGAATAAGAACCATTTTCCCTGCAACCTCACGGATGCGGCTGAGGTATTTGGACTTCTGGAGGTTACCAAGCCGGACCAGATTTATCATCTCGCAGGTACTTACAGTAATGACTATGAACTAGACTATAGGGCAAATGTACTCTCCACCAAAAATGTTCTCGATGCCAGTCTGAGACTCGGGCGCCGGGGTAGAGTTGTCCTTGTTGGCAGCTCTGCGGAATACGGAATCGTCTCAGAGGATGAGAACCCTGTAAGAGAAGACCATCCGTTGAGTCCTGTCAGCATATATGGACTGACCAAGGCCTGCCAGACCCTCCTCATGCAGTTCTACCGAAACCTTCATGGACTCGATGTTGTTATGGCGCGGACCTTCAATCTCTTTGGGAAAGGACTCTCGGCCAAACTCTTTGTCGGACGGCTTTACGAGGAAATCGAGGCATACAAGGATGGAAAAATCTCGCGAATTGAAGTCGGCAACCTTGAAAACAAACGCGACTACATACACATAGAGGACGCTGTAAAATGCTATCGAGTCATAATGGAGCGGGGCATTGCCGGTGAAATTTACAATGTTGGAAGTGGGAAATCGATTAAGATGTGTGATCTGATGTGTATGATACTTCTAGACAGTGGTATCGGTATCGAGGCTGTCAAACAAACAGTTGCCACTAAATCAAATACGATTGACATACGGGATATATATGCAGATTTAAGCAAATTCAACAGTATAGGTAGTGTGGATTTGAAGCGAAGCCTGGTCCCTCATTCTGTGAAGTGCCCGGCTTAGCTTTAGGAATCCAAGGAATCAAGGGTATGAATTTTCTGTTTCCCTATATGGCACGATGGCAAACCGCCAACTACACTCGCTATCATGCACTATTCAAAGGTTTGGCGCAATTGGGGCACAAGGTCATCGTGCTGCAACCGCCCAGGTTGAATTCTGCAGAGACCAGTTTCTTGGAAGTAAACAGCGAAATCACTTCCGGGATTGGCCTTATCGAGATCCCTGTGCCCGACTGGCTGTGGAAAAGTTCAGTTCCCTTAGAGAAGCTGATCAAGAAGGGTTCGTACAGCTTGATAGCCCACCGCCATCTAAAGGATTTGATACGCACATACCATATCGATGTATTGATGCTCTATAACCTTCCGCAATGTCTGATGCTGTCGAGGTTTCCTTGCTTCTGTGTGTTTGATGTGCCAGACGATCTATTGGCAATGTTCGCCCATGAATTAGGCAGAGTGTCCTTGCCCGGCCTGATGCGTTTTGGAGAGATGATGTTTCGCTATATGCTTCGGCGTAGCGATCTTAATTTGGTTGTATCTGAAGAGCTGCAAATGCGGATCGAAGAACCAACCACGCTGCTCCCGAACGGCGCTGACCTTGAGGAGATTGGAAGATTGGATAAGATTGAGCTGCCTGTTGGCCGTTCGTCACCCGTGGTTGGATACATGGGTGCTTTTGAGTACTTCGCAAATATGGACATGGTCTTGGACACCGCTGCTATTATGCCTGACGTGACCTTCTGGCTGGTTGGAGGAGGGAGAGACTTCTCCAGGGTCAAGGGTCGAGTGGAAGAAGAGCAACTGAAGAACGTGCACCTTCCCGGTCCCGTGGATCACAGAACGGGGCTCGCAATGATGGCGGCAACAGATGTTTGCCTGTTGCCTCGTCGATTGGATCGATTTTCCCATGCAACTTGCCCACTGAAACTGTTTGAGTATGCGGCGTTAGGAAAACCGATTGTGTCCAGCCCTGTGCGTGAGGTACAAAGGATAGCCAATGAATTTGCTTTTTTTGCTCGGGATCATCGCGAAATGAAGACGATCATCTCATACGTGATAGAGAATCCCGACTCGGTCAAATCAAAAGTCGAGCACGGTCTTGAGCTTGTTAAGAATACCTACAACTGGCAAGCACTTGCCCAGAGGTTCGTTCAGTCTATCGAACAGCGCATGAATGGGTGATCCGTACCTCCGGAACGAAGGCCGGTTGGACGCTTAGGGGCGGCCATAGCTCTGCTTTTGGGAGAACACCGATGAATTCAGCTGGAATGTCCTATCCCTTTATCGATGAAAGGAACTCATGATGCCGGTTTCAAATTCACAGCATGAACATTCGAAATCTCATGGAAACACACTTCCTGAACCTCCAGTATCGGTTTGCCCTGCGGGGGAAGTCTTTCCCCTTCCAAGTGAAGAGGATTATGCGACGGAATTCAAGAAGCTCCAGAAAATCGTGGGCGATCAACGTTTGCTGGGGCGAGAAATCGTCGTGGTGATGGGGCTCGGATTTGTTGGGGCCGTCATGGCCGCAGTTGTCGCTGATACGACCGACAAGATTACAGGTGAGCCGAATAAGTTTGTTATTGGAATGCAGCGCCCTTCAACCAGGTCGTTTTGGAAGATCCACTACATCAACCGTGGGCTCCCCCCCGTTGAAGCTGAAGATCCCCAGGTCAGTGAGCTTATCAAGCGATGCGTGATAGAAAAGCAAACGCTGGCGGCAACCTATACCTATGACGCACTCTGTCTGGCAGATGTCGTAGTGATTGACGTGCAATGCGACTATCACAAGCAGAATCTGGGTGACGTGGCGCAGGGTCAAGCCGATATCGCCGCCCTCGAAGAGAGCCTTCGGATCCTGGGAGAGAAGATCAAACCGGAATGTCTGGTGCTCATCGAAACCACTGTACCTCCGGGGACCACCGAATACATCGCCTATCCTATCCTCAAGAAGGCCTTTGTTAAGCGCGGTTATCAGGACACCGAACCTTTGCTGGCTCACTCTTTTGAACGGGTCATGCCGGGCCGGGACTATGTTGCGTCCATTCGCGATTTCTGGCGGGTTTGCAGTGGGATCAACCCGGAAGCCAGAGAGAAGGTGGTTCGGTTTCTCTCGGAGGTCCTCGACACGGAGCGCTATCCGATGACGGTTCTGGACCGCCCTATCGAAAGCGAAACCTGCAAGATCGTGGAGAACTCCTACCGTGCAACGATTTTAGCGTTTCTTCACGAGTGGAGTGTGTTTTCCGAGCGCAACGGGGTCGATCTCATCAAGGTGATTGAAGCCATTAAAGTGAGGCCTACCCACTCTAACATCATCTTTCCCGGGCCGGGGATCGGCGGCTACTGTCTACCCAAAGATGGCGGGCTCGGACTATGGGCCTACAAGACCCTGATGGGTTTCGAAGATGATATTTTCCGGATCACGCCGCTGTCCATTGATATCAATGACACGCGCGCCCTCCACGCTGCGCGACTGGTCCGCGACGCCCTGCGCAATATGGGGAAAATCGTTGCCGCATCGAAGATTGCACTCCTTGGAGCATCCTATCGTGAAGACGTCGGCGACACTCGTTACAGCGGCTCGGAATTGATCGTGCGAAAGATTGCGGAAATGGGCGGTGATGTGGTGGTGCATGACCCTTACGTTACGCATTGGTGGGAATTCGAGAAGCAGGATTCCTATCCGGCTCCCGGGCATTCCCAATCCAGGTTTTTCCGCAATCAGGAAAAGCTTGGGGATTTGAGAGTAGAGAAAGAGTTGAGGGCGGCTCTTCAAGGTGTCGATGCGGTTGTCCTGGGAGTGCGTCATAAGGCTTACCGGTCCCTGGCGCCTGACGAAGTGGTGGCAATGGTCGGAAAGCCGGCAGCCGTAGTCGATTGCTTCGGAATGCTGAACGACCAGGCGATCCGCCGTTATTTTGAACTGGGATGCGAAGTGAAGGGCCTTGGGCGAGGTCACGTCAAGCGTATCAAAGATGAAGTGAAGCAAAGACAATAGTGCGGAATGTCAATTTAACACTGAAAGAACACCAGCTAGTTCTCTGTGTCGGGGATTTCCTTTTCACCTGTCTTTCGGGTTGTCTTGCCCTATGGCTCTGGGGCCTGACCAGGACTGAACCGTTCCTGCTCGATCTAAGGGTGTTTGGAGGATGGATACCTGCGGCGTCCATCCTCTGGATTTTGTTGGCGTGGATTTTCGACTTGTACAATCTAGTCGTTGGGACAAGAGCTTCACAGTTCATCCAGCGCTTCTTCGGGGTTAGCGCGATCAGTCTGATATTTTACCTGGCACTGTTCTTCTCCTCGCCCAGAGATATCCTTCCCCGTCTACCAGTCCTGTATTTTATAGGGATTGCGCCAATTGCCGGAATACTGTGGCGATTGAATTATGCGGCATCCCTGGCCAGCAGCGCTTTCCAACAACGGCTCCTTATCATCGGCGCCGGATGGGCAGGGCGAACCATTGCTCAGGCATTGCAGGAACATGGGCTGACTAATTTTCAGGTCATCGGTTTTGTCGATGACGATCTTGCCGGCCGGAAGTCCAGCGTGTCCGAGATTGCAGTCCTCGGACCTGTTAAGGATACTCTGGCAATTGCAAAAAACCATCGCGTGAATACTGTGGTCTACTCGATTACCCATCAATTGCGGGTTGAGATTTTCAAGGTCCTTATGGATTGTCAGGCCGCAGGCATATCAATCGTAAGAATGCCCACCCTGTATGAGGCGCTTACGGAACGAGTTCCCGTGCAGCACATAGCCAAAGACTGGCTGCTGCCAACCGATCTTGCGGGAGGCCAGATCTCGCTTTCTTATCGAATCTTTGTGTGGGTTATCGATCATCTATTCTGCATTCTGGGAGGAACTTTCTTTATCCTGACCTATCCCGTGGTGGCTGCCTTGATCAAGATGGAGTCGCCGGGACCGGTTTTCTATGTTCAAGCGCGCATGGGGCAGGGGAGAAAACCCTTTCAATTGGTAAAATACAGATCCATGGTCCATGATGCTGAAAAGCACAACGGACCCCAATGGGCAACGGAGGATGACCCGCGCATTACAAGGGTGGGGAAGGTTTTGCGGAGGATGCGCCTGGATGAACTCCCACAAATCATTAATATCCTGCGTGGAGACCTGCATCTGATAGGACCACGGCCGGAAAGACCCGAGTTCTACGCTCAGTTGGAGGAGGAAATCCCCTTTTACAGCGTAAGATTAGCCGTCAAGCCCGGTCTCACCGGTTGGGCTCAGATCAAATATCGTTATGGCAGTAGTGTTCAAGAGACGTTGGTGAAGTTGCAGTATGATCTGTACTATATCAAGAACCGTTCACCTCTGCTCGACCTCAAGATCATGCTTAGAACCGTTTGGAAAATGGTCTCATTGGGAGGGACTTGATGATTCAAAATACTTGTTGATGCCGTTCTCGCACCATGGTGATCTCATCTCGATAGTATTTTCAAGGATCCTGTCGTTTCGCGCCAAGGAATCCTTCCTCTGTTCCGGATGAAAAAGGTGATATGTCAGCGCCCTGAATTTAATGTTCTGCCTGCGTATTCCTCTATTCATCAACCTTACCGCGAACTCACTGTCTTCTCTTCCCCATCCCTGGAAGTCTTCATTAAAGCCGTTTACGGCAAGAGCATCCGCCCTCCACAATGCAAAATTACACGTTCTAATGCCTGACAAACTTTTCTGCGGCCAGGAAAACAACCTGGATAGAAAATGAGAGCGGATAGCGTTCTTTCTATTTTCGAGCCCGAACCCGAAAGGAGAAAAACGCAGCTCTCTTTTTTGCAGCACTCGCTCTGTTTTGTTTTGGTTCAAGAGAACCCTCGAACCCTGAGAAAAAAAGCCAAGTCTTGCTGCCTCCTCGTGGTCTTTAATAAAGTCCGAATGCACAATGATATCCCCGTCAACGATGACAAGATACTCGCCCCTTGCCTTCGCGATCGCCTTATTTCTGATCCGGGCTGCGCGGAAGCCTTGATCATCCTGCCAGACGTGAAGGATAGGAATGGGCGGGCCACTTGCCATTCGTTGAACCAGGTCGCCCGTATCCTTCGTGGAACCGTCATCGGCGACAATGATCTCGTCCGGCAGCCGGGTTTGCCCCAGAGCGCTCAGGATTGAAACCTCAAGCGCCTCCTTCCAGTTATAAGTGGTGATGATCAGTGATATATTCAAGGATCATTCTCTTGTAAGCGGAGCGGTCTCCGGAAGGGTCCATGCAGCGTTTCGTTCATGGAGTTTTGCATACTTGTAGAAAGTCCCTTCAAGGTTACCAAAGGCAATAACAAACCCGGCCCACCCGTCCAGAAATCCGAGCTTCAGTATATAATGCTGCACGAAGGCCCAAAGCCCATGGGACAAAGCTTTTGCCATCCCGGCGCTCTTGCCTGCTTCCGCCATCTTCACAGCTCCAAGAGAAGAGTATCTGCCGGCCTTTTTCTGGATTTCATCCAGGTTCCTGAAAGGCACCTGCCAGACGGCGTTCTTGAGATATCCTACCGGCTTTGAAGTTCGCAGGTCAAACCCCTCATGAACCGGATCGGCCTTGTACGTCATGGCCCCTTTCAGAAATAGCTGAGGCTGGCGATAGTCGGGATAGAAACCGGAGTGTTTGATCCATCTCCCCATAAAGAAATTCCTGCGCGGCACAAAATAGGCATCGTGTCCCGAGTCGCCTTGAATGATGCGAAGAATCTCGTTCCGAACTTCGGGTGTGCATCGTTCATCGGCATCCAGGCTGAAAATCCATTCATGGCTGCAGGCGGCCACTGCCTCGTTGCGGAGTTTCCCAAAACCCGTAAAAGGCACTTGAATCACCTTTGCTCCCATGGCCCGGGCTATTTCCGTGGTGCCGTCGGTACTGAAGGAATCTGCAACAACGATCTCATCGGCCCAGAGCACACTCTGGAGAGCAGGTCCAATCTTCTCCGCTTCATTGTAGGCGATGATGTAGGCTGAGATCTTGCTCATAAATGGTAGCCTCTGACCGACTTTGCCCCTTTCGTATTTTCCGATCGGGCCTTTTCCCTATTGAATTTCCATGCCCGCAAAAATGTCCCCAGGTACATTTTTCTAAACAATCCGAATCGTTCCAACAGGGAAGGGTATCTTGAGCAATCTTTTGGGACGTACCAGTTATTCCATTGTGTCCGCTTTAACAGTCGGTACTCTTTTGATAGTATATAGTTGTGTAGGTCCCTGTTCAAAACAACATCCTCGACTAGAATCAGCCTCGGATGACGTTTTTTAAAACTAAATCCCTTCAGGCAATCCAGTTCCGCTCCCTCGACATCTATTGTGAGAAAGTCAACGTTCGGGTTGCCTTCGTTCTCCAGAACTTGATCAAGAGTTGTTACCGATACCGTTATACAGCTCCTGTATTGTCTCAGATTGTCTGTTATATTTTGGGTAAGTCCGGACTTGTCCCCATAAGCACTGGATACGTAGAAGTCGGCTGTCCCAACCTTTTCCGGACAGCTTATTGCTGTTTCATAAACTTTGGATGAAGACCGATTTTGGCGCAGTTCCTGAGCGTTGTCCGGCAGCGCCTCGATAAGTATCCCTTTCCATCCGAGTTTTTCCAAAAGCCATGTTTGGGACATTTCCTTTGAATGGAAAGCCCCTACATCAACAAAAAATCCTTCGCACGAAAAATCAAAAAACTCCCAGATAAGGAATTTCTCAAGATATTCTTCCGCTCTTTTGTTTACCCAATCTGCCCCAATCATACACTCCCCTGAACATGCACTCCCTGCCTACAGTGAGATCATTCTTTGAAGCCCGCCCGCGCGCCGCTGAGCTCATTTTAAAGGTTTTCTTGCAACCATCATCAGAGTCTTGCGAAAGAGCGGTATGAGGTCTCGAAGCGCTGTAAAAGGTATTTCCAACCGCCTCAATCCTCTTTTCCCGTATCTAACAGATCGAAGATAGGCTATGCGGAGAACCTCAAAACCGGAAGTTTCAGCAAGGACACGCAAATCTTCCGCCGTGAATTCTCTGTTATGTCGATCAAAATATGGAAGTCCTCTATAGAAAATCGGTTCATCATCAATGTAATGCTTCTTGTAGTCATAGAGGATATTCTTGCCCCTGATGAGCCGATAGAAGTTGTGCAATTCACTGACGTTTGGGACGTCCACAATGAATAGCCCTCCGGGTTTGAGGACCCGATGGATCTCTTGCATGGGTTTGCGGGGCGAGTAGGTGAAATGTTCCAAAACCTGACCCATGTATACGGCAGCGAAGACTCCCTCAGGAAAAGGGAGTGGATCAGCTTCAATGTGACATTGGCGCCAATCAATGCCAAGTTGCTCCCACTCCGATTCCGCCATGGATTGACTCCAGTCGAGTGCTGCAACGTCATATCCCAGCTTTTTTAAAGCAGAGCAGAAGACTCCGTCAAGTGTTCCTACATCGAGAATTCGACCGGCAGGAGAAGATTTGCTCAGTTCCGCAATTACAGTGCTCCAACGGTCGCAACTACCGAGGAAGTAATCCTCGCTCCCGGCAAGCAGACTGCCTGTCCGAGACCTCTCGTCAAAGGCGCCCGACAATGCCTTTGCTGCCTCTCCTTTGGTGATTGCCATAACTAACCTCACCTGTGACGTTTATAGTCCGCCGCGATAAATCTTTATCATAAAGCCAAGCCAGAAAGCCATTTCCTGACCTCCTCGAAAATGAGGGATGGATCGATTCTATAGAGGCACTCGCTGACTCCGAAGTCGTCTCGGCATCCCTGCAGCCCGCACGGAACGCAGGGCATATCGGCCTGAAAAACGGTTACATTGCCATAGTTCTGAACCGCTTTGCTGATTCTGGTGGCATTTCCGGCCACATTGGACCAGGGCGACCAACGGTGTATCAGAGTCGGGCCGAAAATGGCAAAAACCCTCATATCAAAGGAGGCGGCAATATGCATATTCAAGGTGTCCATCCCAATGTAAGCCATGGAATAGTAAGACAGACCCGTAAATTCCTCGAGAGAAGTTTTGCCGATGAAGTTATGAATATTCTTAAGTTGTGGTAGTTCAAGGGCTATCTTATGGTCAAGTGCAGTAGATCCTCCTGTAACGATTATTGGAATACCCAGAGAATCCAATTTTTCCAGAAGGTCGTTCCTTAGATCTCTGGGATAGACTTTATATTCGTATTGAGTTGAGGGATGAAAAATCATAAAATCTTTAATGCCATGAGTAAGCAACAAGGCCTTAACGCTGGCTTTCACTTTATCCGGCACCCTTCCTTTTACGGCAATATGATTCAAGGGAATATCCAGAATCTTCAACGATTCAATATTATTTTGAACTATATGATCATTTTGATCAAAAGGGTAAACATGGTCAAGTAAAAGCCTCTTCCACCAAGAGGATGTAAGACTACTTTCATATGCGCCCAATGATACTTTCCCGGATAATATTGAATACAAGACGCTCCTGTCGCTAGCAGTCAAGGAAATGCTCAAATCGTATTGTTTATAAAGTGATTTAATAAACCGAAGCTGCTTAATTAGGTAGAAAAGCTTACTATTAGTATTCCATGTATAACTATAGACATGGATGTTGTTAGCACGGTTTAATGCCTTTGCTGTTTCTTCTGTACTATCAAAAACCACCATGTCTATCTGCGCCTTAGGATAGTATTCTCGTAAGGTGTCTATTAGAGGCAATGATAGATAGACATCACCGTTGGAACGCATTATAATGATGAGTATTTTACGAAATTGCATGACAATCCCTGTAGAGGACCGCAGTAAAATACGCAAAAACGAGTGTGGTAAAATGCCCTAATAAATAGCATCCAAAAAGGGAAATCAACATGAACAATATTGGAAGACCCAATCTAAGATGCTTGAAATTGTCGTGAGTATCTAGTCCGCATCTAATCTGGAAGAAAAAAATGGCCAGAATTGCTGCCAGTCCGAGCACGCCAAATTGGGCCATCACAAACAGATAATTATTGTGAGGATCGTCCGTGTTGCATACCTTGGGGGACCTGACTCGGTTGACTTTCTCGTATTCATTGGGAAAGTCCCCCGTCCCCACTCCCAGTAACGGATGTTCTTTGATAATCACCAATGTATTCAGGAAAAATGTCAGGCGATCATTCCCATCCGGCGATACTCTATTCATTTCGAAAGATAGGACTTCATCGATTGCTCCATCTATTCGCTTTTGAAAGGTGCTGCTGAAATTGTAAGAAAGCAGGAAAATGACCAAGAGCAAAATGATGGAGGTGATGAGCGCCCTCAGACGGTTCCTGCCAAAATATTGAAACGAAAGGAGAATCAACAATGCAAAAAAAACCAGATAACCGGCTCTGCCTCTGGTCATGAACATATTCACCGTCATCGATAAAATAAGGGCGCCGTATAGGCAACTTTTCCATCTCGGCAGGTGGATGAAGAGGAGAGTGTGAGCAAGAAGGTAGATGCACCAGGCCAAGAGAGGATTATAGGAAATCCAATCCATGACCACAAAATTGATCACATGGAAGCAATCAAGATAGGAAATTATATGTGTGATTGTCATGCCCGCAATGAATGAGTCGAGGTACAACTGGGTATGGTCTTTCCTGACAAAAGCCATAAGAACCGGAATAAGGAGAAGTCTCCATTGTTTGTTCACAATATGCAGGCCGGACCTCATATCCTGTGTCCAGAGAAGGCCGACCAGGTGCAGAGCGAAAAAGACAAGAATGGCCAGTACGATCTTGTTGGTAATGATCTGCCGAAAGTAGGCGCTGATGTTGCCCTGAACGACAAACGTGACGATAATGAGCACTGCAACGGCCGTCGCCGCAGGTCCCGAAAGCGGCGCCAGAAAGCCGAGGAGCAGCAAAAGCAAGGGGCCCGCCTTGGAAGCCCGATCCGAAAGGGACATACCTGAATCCGCCCGTGTCTTATCTTGAAGCATAGGAGCTTATGATTCCTCCGACAAGGGCGTTTGGGGGCGGGTTTTCCATCGTTGGTGCAGCCAGAACCATTGTTCGGGATGTTTGCGAACGTAGCCTTCGATTATCCGGTTGAAGAGCGCCGTGTTTTCCTCGATATCAGCAACCGAATCACCCGTTCGGATGAGCTGTACCTCGGGTTCAAAAACCGTCTCGTAACGTCCGTCAGAATGCCGGAAATTATAGATGGAGAGCACCGGCACTCCGGTTCTTAGAGCCAGCGTGGCCAGGGCTTTGCTTGTGCAGGCTATCTCATTGAAGAACGGGACAAAAACCCCCTCGTACCAGTCAACGTTCTGATCGATCAGGAGGGCTAATGACTTGCCCTGTCGCAAGAATCGCAGGACTGTGCGAACGGAATCATTTTTCGGGATCGTTCGGTTTCCCCCTTGCGAGCGGAGCCCGTCCACAAGACGGTTGAGGATGTCGTTGTCCAATGGTCGAACGACCACATTAAACGGCCAGAAACGGAAAGAAAATGCCAGTGCCATCAACTCCCAATTACCGAAGTGAGAGGTAAAGGCCAGAATCCCTTTACCCTTATTCACCGCGGCAAAGAGGTTGTCAATACCGGAGAAGGTTATGAATCGGCCAACATTATCGGCGTCGATGGTGAACAGGCAGGGAAGTTCAAGCAGAACGCAGGAAAGATGAATGAAAGCGCCACGGCATATGGCTTCGCGTTCGCCTTCGCTCAGTTCCTTCCCAAAAGCAAGTTCCAGGTTACGCATGGCAATGCGGCGATGACGAATGTCGATGAGGTGCCAGAAGCGACCCAGGAATTGCGCCAGCTTCCAGATGATCCTCTTCTGCCAGAGTGCATGCAGTAAAATGTTTTGTGGTTTATTGGCGTTGCTCTTCACTCACCGTTGCTTTCTAAATAGCCTCAAACTGAGAAAACTGCAATTCGTAGAGGCGACGATATTCGCTGTTTGTTCGCAGTAAATCATCGTGCCGGCCTTCCTCGACAACATGTCCGTCTGCAAGGGCAATGATGCGGTCGGCATTCTTGATCGTAGACAGTCGGTGCGCAATGACCAGAGTGGTTCGGCCGGCCATCAGGTTTTCCAGGGCCTTCTGAACCTCCAGTTCGGACTCGCTGTCCAGTGACGAGGTGGCTTCATCCAGAATCAAGATGGGTGCATTCTTCAGCAACGCCCGAGCGATACAGATGCGCTGGCGTTCTCCGCCTGAGAGGAGCATGCCCTGTTCGCCGATCGCCGTATCCAAACCGTGGGGGAGTTTCCCAATGAAATCAATTGCGTTGGCCGCACGGGCGGCATCGATGACGTCCTTTTCACTCTTGCGGATGTCGCCATAAGCAATGTTATTGCGAACCGTGTCATTGAAAAGAATCGTCTGTTGCGTCACGATGCCGATCTGGGCGCGGAGCGACGCGATCGTCACCTCCCGGATATCCACCCCGTCAATCAGAATGGCCCCCTCCGTGGCCTCATAAAATCGTGGGATAAGATTGACGAGAGTCGTTTTCCCGGCGCCGCTTACTCCTACTATGGCAATGACCTCACTGGCCCCTACGTTGAAATGAATATCCTTCAGAACCGGTTCATCCCCATAATGGAAGTTAACGTGACGAAACTCGATCCCACGTGTAATTGGCTGGAGATGAAGGGCTCCAGGCCTGTCGACAATCTCCGAGGGCGTATCCAGAATATCGTAGACTCTGTAGGCTGCGGCAATTCCCTGCTGGAGAGTATTGTTCATGCCGCTCAGGCGCTTTACCGGTTCGTAAAGCAGGATCAGAGCAGCAAGGAAGGAGAAGAAATTGCCGGGGGTCGAGATCCCTGCAATGACGCTGTAACCCCCATACCAGATAATGGCGACGATGCCGATCCCTCCGAAAAACTCCATGAGTGGCGGCGACAGGGAGTTTACCGCAGCCGACTTCATGGAGTAATCAAACGAGCGCATGTTATCTTTGGCAAAGCGTTTTTTTTCATAATCCTCCATACAAAATGCTTTAACAATGCGGTTGCCGCCAATCGTTTCATGCAGGATTACCGAAATGTCACCCATCGCCTCCAGGCTCTTGGTGCTGATGGCGCGCAGTTTTTGCCCGAATTTAACGATGGGGATAAAGGCGAAGGGTAGAATGATCACCGCAATAATGGCCAGTTGCCAGTCTCGATAGAATACTAC
>Ga0209048_10004329_pt1 | contig 13604 bp, 12 predicted proteins | sample FrelakmetCRP12CR_FD_187146 | JGI IMG/M metagenome (GOLD analysis project Ga0209048, IMG submission 187146) | Freshwater lake sediment microbial communities from the University of Notre Dame, USA, for methane emissions studies - CRP12 CR (SPAdes)... | ecosystem: Environmental > Aquatic >... | reverse complement strand
CACCGCGAAGTACGGATAGACGAACGAGAACCCGGAGTAGACCGCGGGCGTCCCGGGGCGGGGGTACACGCGCAGACCGTGGATCACCGCCAACCCAGCCTTGAGGAACGCGCCGAGGTCGTAGGCGCGGCTCAGCGGGAGGAACACCACCACGATCGCGATCAGCATCACCGCCGGACCGGCGGTGCGGCGGATGCTGCGGAGCCAGGCCTCCCTGGATGGCATGCCCTCGATGCTAGACAGCGCCGCTCCCGGGCCGGGTTGGGCATCGGTTAGTTAGCGGACGGTTGGCGGTAGCTAATGGTGCCCGTAGGAACTCACGCCGCGAGCAGCTCTCGCAGCACGAACTGGAGGATCCCGTCGTGGCGGAAGTACCGCTGCTCCTTGGGCGTGTCGATCCGCACCGTGACCGTGAACTCCTCGTCGTCGGCTCGGACGGCGACCTCGCGCGGAATCGAGTGCGTGTGGGCCAGGCCGCCGATGCCGAACACCTCGTGGCCCGTGAGGCCCAGGGACTCGACCGAGTCGCCGTCTTTGAACTGGAGCGGCAGCACGCCCATGCCGACGAGGTTGGAGCGGTGGATGCGCTCGAAGCTCTGCGCGATCACCGCCCGCACGCCGAGCAGCCGGGTTCCCTTGGCCGCCCAGTCTCGCGACGAGCCCGAGCCGTACTCCTTGCCGGCGAGCACGACCAGCGGGACGCCCTGCTCCTGATAGCGCATCGACGCGTCGTAGATCGACATCTGCTCGGGCTCACCCTCACCGCCGAGGTACAGGGTCACCCCGCCCTCGGTGCCCGGCGCGAGCTGGTTGCGCAAGCGGATGTTGGCGAACGTTCCCCGCATCATCACCTCGTGATTGCCGCGCCGCGAGCCGTAGGAGTTGAAGTCCTTCGGCTTCACGCCATGGTCGATCAGATAGGCGCCGGCCGGGCTGTCGCGCTTGATCGAGCCGGCCGGAGAGATGTGGTCGGTGGTCACGCTGTCACCGAGCACGGCGAGCACGCGCGCACCCTCGACGTCGGTCACGGGCTCGGGCTCGGGCGGGAGCTGCTCGAAGAACGGCGGCCGGCGCACGTAGGTCGAGTCCTCGTCCCAGGCGAAGCGCTCGCCGGTCGGAACCTCGAGCGAGTTCCAGCGCTCGTCGCCGTCGAACACCTTGGCGTAGCTCTTGCGGAACATGTCGGACTGGACGGCTTCCAACACCGTCTCGGCGATCTCGGCGGCCGTCGGCCAGATGTCCTTGAGGAACACGGGCGCACCGTGATCGTCCTCGCCGAGCGGCTCCTCATAGAGATCGGTGTCCATCGTGCCCGCGAGCGCATAGGCGACGCACAGTGGCGGCGACGCGAGGTAGTTCATCTTCACGTCCGGGTTGATCCGCCCCTCGAAGTTGCGGTTGCCCGACAGCACCGAGACGACGGCCAGATCGGCCTCGTTGACGAGGACCGAGATCTCCTCGGGTAGCGGCCCGCTGTTGCCGATGCAGGTCGTGCAGCCGTAGCCCACGAGGTTGAAGCCGAGCGCCTCGAGGTACTCGGTCAGGCCGGCGCGGTCCAGGTACTCGGTCACCACCTTGGAGCCGGGAGCGAGCGAGGTCTTGACCCACGGCTTCACGCGCAGGCCCCGCTGCACGGCGTTGCGAGCGAGGATCCCGGCGCCGAGCATCACGGACGGATTCGAGGTGTTCGTGCAGCTGGTGATCGCCGCGATCACCACGTGCCCGTGGTCGAGCTCGGTCTCGGTGCCGTCGGCCAGCGTGACCGGCGCATGCGTGCGCTTGCGCTCGGCGACCTGAGCGGCGGCGGCGTGGGCGTGGGCATTCGGCTCGTGACCCATCCCGTTGAGGTGGTGGGTCGAGACAGGGTCGCTGGCCGGAAACGACTCCTCGAGCGCCTCGTCCTCCTCGGAGTCGTCGGGCAGGTAGCCCTCGACCGCCACCCTGAACGCCTCCTTGGCGTCGGTCAGCGAGACCCGGTCCTGGGGGCGCTTGGGGCCGGCGATGCTCGGAACCACGGTCGAGAGATCGAGCTCGAGCTCATCGGTGTAGGTCGGATCCTCGGAGTTCTCGTCGTGCCACAGCCCCTGCTCCTTCGCGTACGCCTCCACGAGCTCGATCAGCTCCGCGGGGCGGCCCGAGAACTCGAGGTAGCGCAGGGTCTCGGCGTCGATCGGGAAGATCGCGCAGGTGGATCCGAACTCCGGGGACATGTTGCCGATCGTGGCTCGGTCGGCGAGCGGCAGCCTGGCCAGCCCGGTGCCGTAGAACTCGACGAACTTGCCCACCACCCCGTGGCGGCGCAGCATCTCGGTCACGGTGAGCACGAGGTCGGTCGCGGTCGCGCCCTCGGGGAGCTCGCCCGTGAGCCGGAAGCCGATCACCTGCGGGATCAGCATCGACATCGGCTGGCCGAGCATCGCCGCCTCGGCTTCGATCCCGCCGACCCCCCACCCGAGCACGCCGAGGCCGTTGATCATCGTCGTGTGCGAGTCGGTGCCGACCAGCGTGTCCGGATAGGCCTGGCCGAGCTGGTCGTCGACGAACACCACGCGCGCGAGGTACTCGAGGTTGACCTGGTGCACGATCCCCGTGTCAGGCGGGACGACCGCGAAGTTGTCGAACGCGCCCTGCCCCCAGCGCAGGAAGGCATAGCGCTCCTGGTTGCGCTCGAACTCGAGCTCGGCGTTGCGCTGAAACGCGCTGCGCGTGCCGAACTCGTCGACCTGCACCGAGTGGTCGATCACCAGCTCGGCCGGGACCAGGGGGTTGATCTTGCCGGCGTCGCCGCCCATCTCCGCGATCGCGTCCCGCATGGCTGCGAGGTCGACGATCGCCGGCACGCCGGTGAAGTCCTGCATCACGACCCGGGCCGGCGTGAACGCGATCTCGGCGCTGGGCTCGGCAGTGGCGTCCCAGCTCGCGAGCGCCTCGATGTCCTTGGCCCGGATCGACTCTCCGTCCTCGTTGCGCAGGAGGTTCTCGAGCAGGATCTTCAGCGAGAAGGGCAGACGGGCCACGTCGAAGCGCTGCTGCAGGGCGTCGAGCCGGTAGATCTCGTAGGACCGGTCGCCCACGGTGAGCCCTGCCTTGGCATCGAAGCTGTTCGCTGACATAGGGTCTCCTGGTCGCTTGGAAACGCGTTCGAGGGACTCGTACTCTACGGGCCGCCGGTCGAACGATGCCTGCCTCCCCCAGCCCGTCTGACAGCTCTCGTCACCCGCGCTCGTGAACCCGAGCACGGTCCTCCGCGAGCGCAGCGACGGCACCACGCCGAGGGTCACGGCGATGGAGCTTCTTCGACCTCGTCTACGTGTTTGCGATCACGCAGCTGTCGGAGTTCCTCGGCCGCCACCTGAGCGCGCGCGGCGCGCTGCAGGCCCTGGTCCTGTTCGGAGCCGTGTGGTGGGCGTGGAACTACACCGCCTGGGCCACCTACTGGATCGATCCGGACCGCTGGCGGGTGGCGCTGCTGATGATCGTGCTGATGGGGATCAGCCTCGTTATGTCGGCGTCGATTCCCGAGGCGTTCGGCTCGCGCGGACTGGCGTTCGCGGTCTCCTACGTGGCGATTCAGGTGCTCCGCAGCGGCTTCATGGTCCTGGCGCTGCGGAGCCGGCCGATGGGGCGCAACTACGCCCAGCTGCTGGCGTTGTCGGCGATCTCCGGTGCGGTCTCGGCGAGTCAGTCCTGCGCGTGGGCGCCACGTTCGGGGCCGAGCACGGGCGCGCCGCGGTCGACAGCGCCTTCGTGGTCGGCTTCGTGACCACCGTGTCGCTGTGGGCGATCTACTTCCTGCACCACGCCGAAGAGGGGGCGCGGTCGATGGCGGTCGCGACCGGAGCCGCGGCCCGCATGGGTCGTTCAGGCTACGTCTACGCCCACGCGATCATGGTCGCCGGGGTGATCGTCGTCGCGGTCGGGATCAGGCTGACGATCGGCGATCCGGAGGGATCGTCGACCACGGCCGTCGCCGCCACCGTGCTCGGTGGCCCGGCGCTTTACCTCGCCGGCGACGCCCTGTTCAAGCACTCGGTGACCAAAGCGTGCGCATGAGGAGCCGAACCACCGAGGGACCAACCCGTGCGGCGCGAGCCGGCCCCGGCCGCCGCTCCTACACATGTCTTAGAGACGTCTTCGCGTCGCCTTCGCCGGCGCACCGATCCTGCTGTCACCAAGCGCAGGACAGCGACCCCGGAGGCCGAACGATGACTCTTCTCACCCGCACGCTCGCAGGGCTGGCCCTCGGGGCGGTCGGCGTGATTGCCGCCGCAGGCGCCTACGCCGAGGCGACCCGCGTCCCCGATCAACCGTAGTCCGATGGATCGCTCGCGCTCCGCCGCTTCGTCGTCTTACGTTGCTCTCACGTCCCCCGCCGATGCTGAGGCCATGAGCTCCGATTCGATGCCCTACGCCGAGCCGTGGTCGGCGCGCCTGCGCGACCGCACGCGGTGGCGGGGGCGGGCGCTCGCCGTCCGTGCGCAGCGCCTGCTCGCGCGCCCGGAGCTGCTCGGCCTGCTCGCCCTGAGTGCGATCCTCAACCTGTGGGGACTCAGCATCAACGGCTGGGCCAACACCTACTACAGCGCCGCCGTGCGCTCGATGACCACGAGCTGGCACGACTTCCTGTTCGCGTCGCTCGACAAGAGCGGGCTGATGACGGTCGACAAGCCGCCGCTCAGCCTCTGGGTGCAGGCGCTGTCGGCGCGCGTGTTCGGCTTCCACCCCCTGAGCCTGCTCGTCCCGCAGGCGCTGATGGGCGTGGCCGCGGTCGGCCTGACCTATGACCTCGTTCGCCGCCGGTTTGGCCGGCCCGCCGGCTTCGTCGCCGGTCTGGCCCTGGCCGTGACGCCGGTGGCCGTGGCCGTCTCGCGCCACAACAACCCGGACGAACTGCTCGTGCTGTGCTCGGTCGCGGCGCTGTGGTTCGCCCTCCGGGCGCTCGAGACCGGCCGTACGCGCTGGCTCGTGCTCAGCGGCATTGCCGTCGGACTCGGCTTCGAGACGAAGATGGCCGTGGCGCTGATGGTCGTTCCCGGGATCGTCGCGGCCTACATGTGGGTCGCGCCGCGCGGCCGGATCGCGGCGCTTCGGCAGCTGCTGGCCGGCGGGGCGGCGATGATCGTGGTCGGCGGTGCGTGGCCGTTGCTGGTGATGCTGACCCCCGCGGCCGAGCGTCCGTGGATCTCGGGCACCAGCGACAACAGCATCCTGTCGCTCATCTTCGGCTACAACGGCCTCGGCCGTCTCGCCGGGCAGTCGGGCGGCCCCGGGGCGATCGGCGGCGGCGGGGCGGGCGGGGCGGGCGGGGTGGGCGGAACCTTATTCGGGGGCGCAACCGGTCCGTTCCGTCTCCTGCAACAGGGCCTCGGCGATCAGGCGGGCTGGCTGCTCGGCTTCGCGGTCGTGACCGGGATCGCGCTCCTGGTCGTCTCGCGACTGCGGCGCAGCGATCCTCGCACAGGCTGGTCGATGGTCGTCGGTGGCGCCTTCCTCACCACCGCGGTCGCGTTCAGCTTCGCGCGCGGCATCTTCCATCCCTACTACGTCTCGCTGCTCGCTCCGTTCGCCGCCGCGCTGATCGGCGCCGGCGTCGGCATGATGCTCGCCCGGGGACGGTCGGCCCGGATCATCGCGCCGCTGGCGCTGGCCGCGGGCGTGATCACCGAGCTGGTCGTGCTGGGCGAGATCGGGGGCGCGCTCTCCTGGGCGGTCCCCGTGAGCATCGCCGTCGGCGGCGGCTGCGCGATCCTGCTGGCCCTCGAGCTGGCGCCGCGGACCCGCGCGATCCTGGTGGCAGTCGGGCTGGCCGCGCTGATGGCCGCCCCCGCGACCTGGGCCGCGGAGACCCTCGGCCACGCGACCAACGGCACATTCCCCACCGGCGGCCCGGCCCGCGCATCGGTCGGCGCGCCGGGCGGCGGCCCCGGTGGCCCCGGTGGGGCCGGCGGCCGCGGGGGCTTCGGTGGGCCTCCCGCCTTCGCCCAGGGTGGCGGCACGTCCGGTAGCGCCACCGGCGGCGCCGGATTCGGGCCGCCTCCGGGCATCACCGGCGGCGCGGGCGGGGGCGTCGCCGGCGCGGCGGGGGGCGCGGGCGGGGGCGTCGCCGGCGCGGCGGGCGGCGCGACCGGGGCCGGCGGTCCCCCTGGCTTCGGCGGTGCCGGTGGCGGCCGTGGCTTCGGCGGTGCCGGCGGTCCGAGCGGCTTCGGCGGCGACAACGCGACTCTGACCGCCGCGGTCCGCTACGCGAGCGCCCATGGTGGCGGCACGATCGCCGTCGCCAGCCAGAGCGACGCGGCGGCCGCGATCCTGTCCTCGAATGCCGACGTGGCCGGACTCGGTGGGTTCTCCGGGCGCGAGAGCTCGGCGAGCGCCTCGTGGGTGGCGGCCGAGGTTGCCTCCGGGCGCCTGCGGTGGGTCTTGGCCGACACCGGTCAGGGCAATGGTGCTCCTGGAGATGCACGGACTGGGGGCCAGGCGGCGATGAGCATCGTGGCTCAGACCTGCCGGTCCGTAAGCTTTACAACGACGGGCGTTACAAAGGTGACGCTGTACGACTGTCGCGGGCGATCCGCGGCGATCCTCAACGCTTCATCCCGAAGCGCCGCGTGAGGGCAATGCTCAAGTTTTCAGCTCAGATACCGACACGCAGAGTGGTGCGCCTCCGGCTTCCCACCGCGCTGATCGCCGCGACGGCAGTCGCTCTCGCGACCGCGCCGAGCGCACTGGCTGACACGAGCTTCAGCTCCAACTGGTCGGGGTACGCCGTGCACCGTTCGGGCGTGCGCTTCCGCGAGGTCAAGGCGGCGTGGCGGCAGCCAACGGTGTCGTGCGCGGCCGGGAGTCAGTCCTACTCGGCCGCCTGGGTCGGGCTCGGCGGCTACAACCAGAACTCGAACGCGCTCGAGCAGATCGGCACCGAGGTCGACTGCAGCGCATCGGGACACGTCATCTCAAGCGCCTGGTATGAGCTCGTGCCCGCGCCCTCCGAGGACATCAACCTCCAGGTCAGGCCGGGCGACTACATGGCCGCAAGCGTGACGGTCGTCGGCCACCGCGTGACGGTCAGCCTCGAGGACGCGACCCGGCACCGCTCGTTCACCAGGTCCTTCGACGCCGGCTCGATCGACGTCACCTCCGCCGAGTGGATCGTCGAGGCGCCGTCGGACTGCGTCAGCGCCAACTCGTGCACGACGCTGCCGCTCGCCGACTTTGGCAGCACATCGTTCGCGCTCGCCTCGGCGCGCACCACCACGGGCCATTCCGGAACGATCACCAGCCGGTACTGGGACTGGACCGCGATCACCCTGTCGCCGGGCGGGCGCCGTTTCATCGCCTACCAGGGTTCCGGGCCGGCCGCGGGCGCGGCCACGCCGTCGGCCCTGTTGCTCGGTGGCTCGGCCTTCAGCGTCACCTACCAGCAGGTGTCCGCGCAGGGCAACCCGTTCTTCGCCCGGCGCGCCACGGCCACGGCCGCCGGCTACCTCCTGCACCCCGGTCGCTGAGAGGGCGCGGCTAGCCCGAGAGGCGCACGCTGCCGTCGGGCAGCAGCGTCCAGTGCGGGTTGTGCGCGACCTCCCACGGATGACCGTCCGGGTCGATGAACACGCCCGAGTACCCGCCCCAGAAGGTCTCGGCGCCGGCCCGCGGGACCGTCGCACCGGCGCGCTCGGCCTCGGCGATCACGGCGTCGACCTCCTCGGGTGAGCGGGCGTTGTAGGCAAGCGTCACGCCGCCCCAGCCGCCCGCGTCCTCCACACCACTGTCCTCCGCCAGCCGCGTGCGGCTCCACAGTCCCACGATCATCCCGCCGGCCTCAAAGAAGACGACGTCCTCCTCGGGCCCGGCACTGGCGCTCCAGCCGAGCTGTTCGTAGAACGCCCGCGCGCGGCCGAGGTCGGCGACCCCGAGCGTGATCAGGCTGACCCGTTGTTCCATGCCCTGATTCTCCCGCAAGGGGCGGTCGGCGGTCGGCTTCGAGCCGGCGCGTCGGCGCCGCGGCCGGTCCGAGCGGGCGGGTCCCGCTCCGGTGAGCGGAGCGAGACCCGGTGCCCGTCGACCCTACGTCGGGTCTTGGCCTAATAGGCCACGCTCGGACCTGGACCGGCGTCCGGCGCACCAGACGTGGTCTGCGAACCCATAGGCGGACAGTTGTGCCGCGAGTTCGGGGGTCGGCTCGGCGTGGGCTTGGACGGCGTACTCGTGGCCGAGGGGGCGGTCGCCGCGGGCTTCGCGGTCGTCGTCGTTCCCGAACCACTTGCTGCTGCCGCCACTCCCGCTCCCGCAGCGATGGCGGCGGTCGTCAAGGCCAGCGCCAGCATGTACCTGCGATTTCGCATCGCACTCCTTCTTGTCGAACCACAGACGGGCCAAGGGCCCGAGCTCATCTCACGCCGGCTAGGTGAGAAACCCGCAAGAGGTAGGTAAAGGCGCAACGGCGCCGGGGTTCGATGTGGCGGTCGCGGGGCGCGCGGCGCAAAAGGCTGGGGAGGAGGATCGGCTGTCCATGCGCGCGCCGGCAGGACGCCCCGGCAGCCGGAGGGCTCGGTGCTGACGATGCACCGGATTTCGAGATGCTTATGTCCACAAATCGCCCCGGCCCACAACGACCTTGGGCAGATAAGCACGTCATGCGCGCTTATCTGCCCACGGACCCTCGGTGCCGGTCAATTTGTGGAGATAAGCACGCTCAGACGACCCCACCGGGGAACCCGGCGCCCCTCCGCTGATCGCCCTTCCCCAGCAAGGGCCGTTGACGCCAGGGCTGCCACACCGGCGCACAGAACCGACCGCCTCCCCACCCCCCTCCTACACCCTCCTACACCCGTCTTAGACACCCCATACGCCCCTCTACGGCGCCGGCCGGATCCTGTGTACATGACAACCCCACTGACACCACACCTGTTCTGGCTGATCAGCCGCGCCGCCGGCTTCTCGGCGCTCATTCTCGCCAGCCTCGGGGTCTCGCTGGGGCTTCTGATGAGCACGAAGCTGCTCAAGCGCAAGGGCCCGGACCTCCGCGTCACCCACGAGATTCTGTCGCTGTCGACGATGGTGGCGATCATCGTCCACGCCGTGACGCTGCTCGGCGACAAGTTCCTGCATCCGTCGATCGCCGATATCGCCGTCCCGTTCGTCAGCAGCTACAAGTCCGTCTGGACGACGATCGGCATCGTCAGCGGCTGGAGCCTGATCCTGCTCGGTCTCTCCTACTACGCGCGGCGCAGCATCGGCGTCGCCCGCTGGCGCAAGCTGCACCGCTTCACGGCGCTCGCCTGGCTCCTCGGCCTCGGCCACGCCCTCGGTGAGGGCACCGACGCCGGCCAGGTCTGGTTCCTCGCGATGGTCGCGATCGTGGCCATCCCCGCGCTCGGGCTGCTGACCATCCGGATGCTGGGGAGCTCGTCGGGGACACCGACCAAGCCGACCCGGGGCCTCGGGTCGCCGGTGAGCCAGCCCCCACCCGCGGCCCGACAGCCCGCCGCCGTCGCGTAGAGCCTGCCTCAGCCGGCTCCACCCGAGCGCGCTGCGAACGTCCGCCGCAGAACCCGCAGGGCGTTCTCGCTGCAGACCTTCGCGGCGTGCTCGGCGCCGTAATGGGCGATCAGGCCGCGCTCGAGCTCCGCGAGCTTGCCCGAGTGCTCGAAGCCCACGAGCGCGGGCTTGATGTAACCGTCGAGGTCGGTGCCGATGGCCGCATGGTCGAAGGATCCCGTGACCTCGGCGATGTGGTCGATCTGGGCACAGATCAACTCGAGCGAATCCGTCGCCGAGTCGTCCTGGGGCCGCCCGCCGCGTCGATCCTGGAGGAAGTGCTGGCAATCGATCACGCCGAGCACGCCGCCGCGCTCGGCGACGGCGCGGATCGACGCGTCCGACAGGCTGTAGGCGTACTTGCCCAGCCGGCAGGCCATGTGCGTGGCGATCACCGTCACGTCGCGGTGGGCCGGATCGCGCTCGTCGAGCAGCGCGAACGTGTCCGTGAGCGACGGCTCGCTCATGTGCGTGATGTCGACCAGAACGTGGTTGCGCACCATCGCATCGACCAGCGCCGTGCCGAGCTCGCTGAGGCCGGTCTTCGGCTGCGGGAACACGAGCCGGTAGAGCCAGTCGGGCAGGAACGGGATCGCCGGCGCGTTGGTGGCCATGCCGCGCCAGAACAGGTGCGCCACGGTGATGTAGGCGACGCCGTGCGCGGCCAGCTCGCTCACGTTGGCGGCGATCTGGTCCGGCTCGGCGCCGAGGTGGAAGCCGCCCTCCACGGCATGGATCAGCGCCAGCGTGCCCGCCTCGAGGCATCGCTCGAGCGCCGCGCCGTCGTGCGCGACCTCCGCCCGGCCGCGCTGTGCGGAGATGTCGTCCTCGACCGCCTGGAGTTGATCGAGCAGTCGCCCGAAGTAGGCCGGATCAGGCGGCGACCCGTAGCTCGTGCCGAAGTCGATCTCGTCGAACGGCGACTACAGCATCGACAGGGCCACGCCGACGCCGCCCTCCCGCAGCAGCTCGACCGTGACGCCGGGCTCGTCCCCGGGCCCCTGGTAGTTGGCGAACTTCGAGACCAACCGCACGACCATTGCGCGAAGCGCTCCTCGCGCCAGTTGCGCAGCGACTCGTCCGGGCCGCGGTGGCGCGGCAGCAGGTGCATCGGATAGTGGGAATGGAGGTCGACGATCACGGTCCTGACGCCCTCGTTTCGAGCTGCTGGTTCGCACCCCGTGGGTACGCTACAGACCCGGCGGGTGACGGGCGACGAAGCCCGAGAACTCGCCACCGCCCTGCGACCAGCGCGTCCCGCCCTCGGCGAGCGCGACCGTGTCGAAGCGCCAGCCCGCGACCTCCATCCAGGCGTGGCCGGCGTTGGCATAGACGGTGATCCAGCGGCCCGGACCCGGATCCCCCCAGCTCTCGAAGCCCGTGGAGTCGAGCGGCGAGCTGAGCAGGCCGGCGGCGGCCAGGGCATAGCTGACCGAGCCCGAGCAGTCGTAGCCGTTGGCCTGGAAGGAGCCGTGGCCGCCGCCCCAGATGTAGGGCAGCGTCGCGATCGCGTTGCCGGCGGCCATCACCTGGCCGATGGCCGCGGGCGCGCCCGGGGGCGGCTGGACCATCCCGCCGGCGTTGGTGGCGATCCCGCCGACGACCATGCTCTGCGCCGCCTTGGCTGCGGCGGCGGCCTGGGCGGCGGCCTGGGCCTCGAGCGACTTCAGCTTGGAGTTGACCTGGTCGAGCCGGGAGGCCGTCGAGGCGCGGGAGCCGAGCTCGGCGATCTTCTGGTTGAGCAGCGCACCCTGGAGCGCGGCGACCTGGTTGCGCTGGGCCAGGACCTGATCGGTCAGCGCGCGGTCGCGTGCCTCGATCGAGGCCAGGGAGTTGGCCTGGGCGGCGACCGCCTTGCGGGCGGCGCGCGTATTGCCGACGATCGTCGCGTCCTGATGGCCGACACGCGACATGAAGCTCATCTTCTCGAGCAGATCCGAGAAGCCGTGCGACTCGAGGATCACCGTGACCACGTCGGGCTGTGAGCTCTCATAAGAGGCGACGAGGTTGGTGGCCAGCGCCCGAGACGACTGCTGCAGCCGGTTCTCGAGCTCGACGAGATGGTTGCGCGCGGCCATCAGCCGGTTCTGCACGCGGATCAGTTCGGCCTCGCGGGCGGCCAGGGTCCCTTGGATCACCGACAGACGCTGCTGCGCGTCGGCCAATCCGTTCGACGTGGCCTGAATCCGAGCCGTCTCAGCCGCGATCGCCGACTTGAGCGCGTCGGCCGCCGACTGGTTGGACGCGATCTGGCCTTGCAGATCACCGGAGCTCGACGCGGTCAGGCCGCTGCCCAGTAGGGCCGCCGTAACGGCCGCGGCGGCGGCGCAGGCGGTCAGGGATCGGGTGATGGATCGATTTCGGATGGCGGCGTTCATCGGTCCTCGGGCTCGGTTCCGGTTGCGTTGCACCGCTCGCGACAGAGGGCGCGGACGCGGCTGGACGCCACTGCGACCAGACGGGTCACAGCGCCGGATGACGCCGCTCCGGGGGACTCTGAGGCGACGTCGCGAGCACCCTAACAGGAGCCGTCGCGATCACGCCCTCCCCACCTGGTCGTGCAAGAAATCCTGCAAAACCGCAGTTTCACGATTTCCTGCAGCGCGCGGGCAGCGCGGGAAGACGCTGCGCGATCGAGGTCCAGACACGATAACCCTCCGTTGCGCAGCGTCCCGCGAGGACCTCGGTCGCCGAACGGTTCGGCGTCCCGAATCGGCCCTCGGCTCCTGGATCGGACCGTGTACGACGCCGAGGGGGTACCCGATTGCCGGCGCGCTGAAACACGCGGGGTGGCCCGCGCGCCGATCGCGGCCGGCGCTGTCGCCAGGACGTCGCCGGTCCTCATCGTCTGGTAATACTCGTCGGGTGAAGAGGCTGATCGGGATGCTCTCGCTGCTCGTGCTCGCCGGTGCGCTGGTGATGCTGGCGCCGGCCGCGGCGCTCGCCACGTCGGCGGGCGACCAGCAGTACGTCGACCCGCTCGGCGGCTCCGGCAGCGGTTCCGGGTCGGGCTCATCTCACTCGGGGTCCTCGAGCTCGGGCAGCTCATCCTCGGGATCGAGTTCCTCGGCGTCCTCCGGCTCCTCGTCGGGCACGGCGGTCGCGTCAAGCACTCCGATCACGACGTCGAGCTCGCCGACAGCGACGACGGGCACCAGCTCCACCGCGGCCACCGCTTCCGCTGCCACCCTCCCGCTCACCGGCTTTGCGGGCTGGCTGGGCGGCAGCCTCGGCGTCCTGCTGTTGGCCGCCGGACTCGCGCTGCGGCGCGTGACGCGCCGCGCCTAGCGCGGGACGGCCCCGGTGCCGATCGCGATCAACGCCCGCGCCGCGGTGCGGTCGGAGATCGGCGGAGTGGAGCGCTTTGCGCGGGAGATGGCGGTCCGTCTGCCGGCTCTGAGGCCGGACGCTTACCGGGTGATCGAGCCGCCGTCCTGGCTTGCCCACCGCGCCGGGCACGCGTGGGAGCAGGCAGCCCTTCCGGTTCTGAGCCGCGACTGCGAGCTGATCTACTCGCCGGCGAACCTGGCGCCGGTGGCCTCGCGGCGCAACGTCGTCGTGATCCATGACGCCGCCGCCCTGCGCCATCCGGAGGCGTACTCGACCGGCTATGTCGCCTACCAGCGTCGGCTCCTGCCGCAGATCGCGCGGCACGCGCGCCTCGTGATCACCGTGTCCGAGTTCTCGCGCCGCGAGCTGACGGCGCTGGTCGGCATCCCGCCCGAGCAGGTCGTGGTGATCCCGGCAGGCGTCGAGGAGCGCTTCACGCCCGGAGTCGACCCCTCACCCGCACTGATGCGCCACGGACTCACGCGACCGTACGTGCTCTTGGTGGGCACCGGTTCGGCCCGCAAGAGCTTCGCCGCGCTGGGGCCCACCGCGACGCGACTGCACGAGGCGGGCATCGAGCTCGTCCTCGCCGGCTCCGATCGCGGGTACCTGCGCGGCGCGGCCGACGGCCCGCGCCGGATCGGCTACGTCGACGACGCGCTGATGCCGGCCCTGTACGCCGGAGCCAGCGCCCTCGTGATGCCCTCGCTCTACGAGGGGTTCGGCCTGCCCTGCATCGAGGC
>Ga0209048_10004328_pt1 | contig 13607 bp, 10 predicted proteins | sample FrelakmetCRP12CR_FD_187146 | JGI IMG/M metagenome (GOLD analysis project Ga0209048, IMG submission 187146) | Freshwater lake sediment microbial communities from the University of Notre Dame, USA, for methane emissions studies - CRP12 CR (SPAdes)... | ecosystem: Environmental > Aquatic >... | reverse complement strand
CTAAGCTACACCCCGAAATTTCTCCGCAATGTTTATCATGCGTTGCCCTGTCTCGCACGCATAAACTTCCGGTCGATCCGATCGCGTGCGCCTGCATCGGTGGACCTGTCGCCGCGGCGACCGCTCTAGCAAGCTACCTGCCGATGCGCGTGACTTAACACGCTCCCGGCTTCGGCGCAGGCGGAATCTTGCTCTTCGGGATCGAAATCCGTCACCCCGATTTTTCCGTTACCGCGACGGCTCGCGCCTGCACGGAGCATCTCTCCAAATAAAATCTTGCCGCCGTGCCTATTCTGGAGAAACGTAGCGAGTCGATTTCGCCGCAGCGGAACGCGCGCTGCGTCCCACCTCGCCTCAATGTTTAAGCATAATAAACTCAATTTATTTCTCTTTGTCATTCTGGTTGGCCTCCAGGTTCTCGGGCTCGTCGCGCTTTGGACCCGCTTCCAATGGACCTATCTGCCGATCATGATCGCCATTTATTTCTGGGCGGGAATCAGCACGACTCTTTACCTGCACCGGTATCTGACCCATCGCGGGTTTGAAATGCCGGGCTGGCTGAAATTCTTCTTTGCCACGGGCTCCGCGGTAGCTCTCTCCGGCGACCCGGTGACGTGGGTGGGGGATCACCGCTATCATCACTTGAAATCGGATACCGACGAAGACATTCACAGCCCGGTTCACGGATTTCCCTACGCCCACATGATGTGGCTCGTGCGCAAGCCCCCGGGATTTCGCGATCGCTCGATGCGTTATGCGGCTGATGTCCGGAGGATTTGGTACTGCCGCCTGTGGGAGCGTCCCTATCTCTACGTTTTGCCGCACCTGAGCGTCGCGGCGCTCTTGTATTTCACCCTGGGCGGGGCGGGACTGCTTTGGTGCCTCTACGCTCCAATGCTCGTGGTTTACAATTTCACCTGGGCCGTCAACTCAATCTGTCACATGCCTTCGTTCGGCTATCGCAGCTTTGAAACAACCGATCAGAGCAAAAATAATTTCTGGGTTGGGCTGGGCGCTTTCGGCGAGGGTTACCACAATAATCATCACGCGAAGCCGCGTTGCGCCGCGCATGGGTTAAGATGGTGGGAGTTCGACCTGACGCGCTACATCATTTGGAGCCTGGAAAAGTGCGGCCTCGCCTGGAATGTCGTCTGGCCGAAACAGGATGAAGTCGCAGTCGACCCCGTAACAGAGGATCAAGCGGGCGCCCTTCTGCTTTTCGGGGCGCAAATCAAGGATCCGCGTCTCGAGACCGAGTCAGCCGAGACAGAGCACGGTCAGTAATCGAGATTAGGCGCGAGCCATTTCTCGACGTATTCGACGCTCACATTTTTCCGCGCGGCGTAGTCCCGGACCTGGTCGTCCGCAATTTTCCCCACGCCGAAGTACTTCGAATCCGGATGGGAAAAATACAGGCCGCTCACGCTCGCACCGGGATGCATCGCAAATGATTCGGTCAGCGCGATGCCGGTGTTCTTCGCGGCGTCGAGCAATCCAAACAGAGTGCTCTTTTCCGTATGATCCGGTGACGCGGGATATCCCGCCGCTGGCCGGATCCCGCGATACTTCTCGTGCAGCAGGTCCTCCTGCGAAAAGTTTTCCTCGCGACCGAATCCCCACAGGATGCGAGCCTCGCGATGGAGGAATTCCGCAAACGCCTCCGCCAGCCGATCTGCCAGCGCCTTGGTCAGGATGGAATTGTAATCATCGTGATCGGCCGCGAACACCTTCGCGAGTTCATCCGCACCGATTCCGGCCGTGACCGCGAATCCGCCGAGGTAGTCGGATAGTTGAGGGTGGAGAGTTGAGAGTTGAGCCGGGGCAATGAAATCAGCCAGGCAATGATTGAATTGTCCGGCCGGTTTTTTCATTTGCTGCCGCAGAAAATGAAAGGTGGCGAGGCGCTGCGTCCGGGTTTCATCGAGGTAAATCTCAACGTCGTCGCCGATGGCTTTGGCCGGCCAGAAAGCCAGGACGCCTCGGGCCGTCAGCAATTTTTCAACGCGAATCCGCTCGAGCAATTTCTGCGCGTCGTCAAACAGCTCTCGGGCCTGCGCTCCGACGGCGGGATCATCGAAAATGGCAGGATAGCGTCCGCGCAATTCCCAGGTGTGAAAAAAAGGCGACCAATCGATATAGGGAATGAGATCATCGAGGGCGAGCGTGCCCGCGGAATCACTGGTGTAGACCCGCGGACCGAGGAACTCGGGTCTCGGTGGAACGTAGGAGGTCCAATCAATCGGAGCGCGATTCGCGCGCGCCTGTTCGAGGGGAATCAATTTCTTCTCGCGCGATTTCGATGCATGTTCTTCCCGGAGCCGCGCGTATTCGGTCCGCGTCTTTTGGTCGAAAGCGTCCTTCAATTCAACGCTGAGCAGACTGCTCACCACCCCGACCGCACGCGACGCATCGAGCACGTGGACGGTGCTGGCTCGATAATGCTGTGCGATCTTTACCGCCGTATGCGCGCGGCTGGTCGTCGCTCCACCGATGAGCAAGGGCAACGAGAAACCTTCCCGCTCCATCTCCTGCGCCACGTGCACCATCTCATCGAGAGAGGGGGTGATCAGGCCGCTCAAGCCGATCACATCCGCTTTCTGTTCGCGCGCCGTTTCCAGAATCTTGGCCGCGGGAACCATCACGCCGAGGTCAATGACCTCGTAATTATTACACTGGAGCACGACGCCGACGATATTCTTGCCGATATCATGCACGTCGCCCTTTACCGTCGCCATGACGATGCGCGCCTGCGGTTTCGTGTTCGCATCCTTCTCCGCTTCCATGAACGGGAGCAGATAAGCGACCGCCTTTTTCATGACGCGCGCGCTTTTCACCACCTGTGGTAAAAACATCTTTCCAGCTCCGAATAAGTCGCCGACCACGCTCATGCCCGCCATGAGAGGGCCTTCGATGACATCGAGAGGCCGGGTGCTTTTTTGACGCGCCTCCTCGGTATCGAGGTCGATAAAGTCGACGATCCCTTTCACCAGGGCGTGGGAGAGTCGCTCTTCCACCGGCGCATGCCGCCAGGCCTCTTTCTCGATCGGCGTTTTCTCGGCGGCTTTGACGCTCTCGGCAAAATCCACCAGACGTTCGGTCGCATCATCCCGTCGGTTGAGGAGCACATCTTCCACACGGATTTTCAGTTCGGGCTCGATCTCTTCGTAAACGGCCAGCTGACCGGCGTTGACAATGGCCATGTCGAGTCCCGCCCGGATGGCGTGATAGAGGAACGCCGCATGCATGGCCTCGCGCACGGCATTATTCCCCCGGAACGAAAACGAAATGTTGCTGAGACCACCGCTGGTCCGCGCGCCCGGCAGGTTTGCCTTGATCCAGCGGACCGCTTCGATGAAATCCACCGCGTAATTCCGATGTTCGTCGAGACCGGTCGCGACCGTAAGAACGTTCGGATCGAAAATGATATCGTTAGGCTCAACGCCCGCCCGCTCGGTCAGGAGTTTGTAAGCGCGCGCGCAGACATCGATCCGCCGTTGCAGGCTGTCGGCCTGGCCGCTTTCGTCGAACGCCATCACGATCATGGCCGCGCCGTATCTCCGGACCAGTCTGGCCTGGCGCAAAAATTCATCTTCGCCATTCTTCAGGCTAATCGAATTCACGACCGATTTGCCTTGGACGCACTTCAAGCCGGCTTCGATCACGCTCCATTTCGAGCTGTCGATCATGATCGGCACGCGCGAAATCTCAGGCTCGCTGCCAATCAGATTGAGGAAACGCGTCATCGCGGCTTCGGAATCGATCATCCCTTCGTCCATGTTGACGTCGAGAATGTTGGCCCCGCCTTTTACCTGTTGTCGCGCGACGGCGAGTGCGGCCTCAAAATCGCCCGCGAGGATCAGTTTCGAAAACCGCGGCGAACCCGTGATGTTGGTTCGTTCGCCGACGATCACAAAACCCATCTCCGGGGTGATGTTTAGCGGCTCGAGTCCAGATAACTGTAGCGGTGCTCCGGTGGAGCGCCCCTCCATCTCCCCCGGCGCGTTTTCTGTTTGATTCGCTTGATCCGGGCGCTTTGCAGAAGCGCCCCGACAAATTCTGGGCGCGCAATCGCGGACGGCGTCAGCAATCGCCCGGATGTGATCCGGCGTCGTCCCGCAACATCCGCCCACGATATTCAACCATCCGTTCCGCGCCCATTTTTGAAGCTGCGGGGCCAGGCTCTCCGGCGTCTCAGGGAAACCAGTCGGCGAAAGTGGATCGGGCAGGCCGGCGTTTGGATAGGCGCTCGTATAGAGCGAGGTGCCGTGGGCCAATTCTTCGATATACGGCTCCATCTCGCTTGGACCCAGAGCGCAGTTCAAGCCCACCACGAGCGGATTTCCGTGCGCGATCGAGGTAAGAAATGCTTCCACCGTCTGACCGCTCAGGATTCGCCCGGATCGATCGGTCACCGTGCCGGAAATAATGAGAGGAACGGTCTTGCCTGACTTTTCGAAAAGCTCCGCAATGGCGGCAATGGCGGCCTTGGCATTCAGGGTGTCGAAAATCGTTTCCACCATCAGGAGATCGACCCCGCCTTCCAGGAGCGCGGCCGCCTGGTCCCCGTAGGCCTGCCGAATTTGATCGAAGGTCACCGCGCGAAAACTGGAATCATTCACATCGGGCGAAAGCGATGCGGTCACAGGCAACGGTCCGAGCGAGCCCGCGACAAAACGCCGGCGGCCCGTCGCATTCGCGACCGTGTCCGCGGCATGGCGCGCCACCCACGCGGCCGTGACATTGATCTCGTGCACCAGGGCGCGAAAGCCAGAGTCATCCACGACGCGTTGGAAAAACGCGGGATCCTTTCGTCCGTTTTCAGGTTCGCCTTGAAAAAGGAAATCGTGGAGCCCGATGGTCGTAGCGCTGAACGTATTCGTCTCGATGATGTCCGCGCCGGCCGCGAGGTAGCGGGTGTGGATTTCATCGATGACGCTTGGCTTGGTCAGGAGCAGGAGTTCGATGCTTCCCTTCAGGTCCTTGCCCTTCCAATCTTGGAAGCGCGTGCCGCGGTACTCGGATTCGGTCAGCCGGTATTGCTGAACCATGGTGCCCATCGCGCCATCGAGCACAACGATGCGCTGGCGCATTAGAGCTTCGAGCGGATGGATGGTTGTGGCGGGCATGCTGAGGGGGAACTAAACTCCGCTTCCTCTCGACGGCAAGAAACAAATTGACGCATCATGATGCGTAGATGTGTTATAAACTTTTCTCGCCCTCGTCATCGTGCTCCTGCTCGTGCTTGTCTTTTCCCAGCAAAGCGCGGGCCGCCGAGACTGTAGCGGCCTTTGGCATGCCGTGTCGCCAGTGGCCGATGCTCCCGGCCGATCTCTCGCGTCGCCAGGCCGCACTGCAGCCGGGGTCGCCGACCCCGGCTCCAACAAGCGTCCGGCGAGCCCTGTCATCCCGAGGCGGAGCGCGCCGAGTGATCTCACACGTGGTCACCGGTGTTCGCATGACCGATGGCGGGAACATCAGAATTACGACACAATCAAGCTTCCCCAGATCTCGCGCGAAAAGGTACACTTCGCTCGATGGAAGCGATCCGGCATTTCAAGGCGCTGACTCGGGATCAACGGAATACCTTCATCGCCTGTTTCCTAGGCTGGTCGCTTGATGCCCTCGATTTTTTTCTGCTGACGTTCGTTTTCTCCGCCATCGCACAGGAGTTCGGCCGGACGATCCCGGAGGTGGCGTTCGGGAGCATGCTCACCCTGATGTTCCGACCTCTGGGAGCGTTGCTCTTCGGGTATTTGGGCGACCGATTCGGGCGGCGTATTCCGCTGATGATCGACATCATCCTGTATTCTGTGATCCAACTCCTGACCGCGTTCTCGCCGAATTTCACCGTCTTCCTGATTCTGCGCGCACTCTTCGGAATCGGCATGGGCGGCGAGTGGGGACTGGGCGCTTCGCTCCTGATGGAAACCGTGCCGGCCAAAGCGCGTGGCTTTTTCTCCGGCATTCTCCAACAAGGTTATGCCTTTGGATTTCTCCTGGGCGCGATGGTCTACTGGCTGGTGTTTCCGCATTTCGGCTGGCGGGGCCTTTTCGTGGTGGGCGCGATGCCGGCCCTGCTGGTAATTTTTGTCCGCATGAGAGTTCCCGAATCGCCGGCCTGGCAGCGGCAGAAAGTAAAGTCGGTCAAAGCGCCTCTTGGGCGGGCGATCCGGCAACACTGGCGGCTTTTTCTTTATGCGATTCTGCTCATGACCGCGTTCAATTGCATGTCGCACGGGACCCAGGATCTTTACCCAACGTTTCTGCAAAAGCAGTGCGGTCTCGATATTTCGCAAGTGAGGAATGTCAGCGTTATCTACAGTCTCGGAGCCATTCTTGGCGGCACGATTTTTGGCACGCTCTCGCAAACCCGGGGTCGTCGCAAAACCATTATCGCGGCCGCCGGGCTCGGGATCCTGTTGATTCCCGCCTGGATTTTTGCGCCCTCGCTCTGGATGCTGATCGCCGGCGGTTTCTGCATGCAGTTCATGGTGCAAGGCGCCTGGGGCGTGGTGCCGGTGCACCTGAACGAATTGTCGCCTCCGGCAATGCGAGGCCTGTTTCCGGGTTTCGTTTATCAGCTCGGCAATCTGTTTGCGGCTCCAATTGCGGTGGTCGAAGCCAGGCTGGCGGAAAGCTTTCCCACCCCCACCGGCGGTGCCGGCTACGCCACCTCCCTCGCGCTGGTGACGCTGATTGTTTTCGTCGCGTTGATAACCCTGGCCGCGGTGGGTCGCGAAGCGCGCGGGATCGAATTCTAGATCTTGGGGCGATCGCGCTGCCTCTTCACTCCGTGCCGGACAAGAAGCGGCGAACCTGCTCGCGCCTCCTTGGAAGAGAACGCGGCGACGGAGTTCTGCGCACGCCGGTCTTACTCGGCGTGGCCGGACGTAGCCACTGCGTCAGATGCGGCCGCCGGGGCGTGACCAGTCCCTTTGCCATAACGTTCGTCCACGATCGCCTCTGCGATCTTATCCGCCAGTTCGTCACGGTGCCCGGCGCTTCGGGCACCAGCGCCTTCCTTTCGGTTGCTTAGAAAGCCACACTCGACCAGGACCGCCGGATAAAGGGCATTTCGCAAGACCCGAAAGTTTGCCGTTTTTACGCCCCGGTTGGTGGAGCCGGGAATGGTCACCAGATGTTGTTGAATTCGATAGGCCAGGCTACGCGCGGCCGGGGAATGGTAGTAGGTTTCGAAGCCGCGGATGCCGCGACGGCTGGAGTCATTGAAATGAATGCTGACAAAAATGGCGTTCTTCTGGCGGTTGGAGATGTCGGCACGCTCATCCAGCGGAATAAAGACATCGCTCGAACGCGTCATCACCGTGTGAAACTGCGATTCGCGCAACTTCTGGGCGAGGCGCGTGGCCACATCGAGAGTCGCTTGCTTTTCCGCGCCACCATATCGCCGCAAGGCCCCGTTATCCTTCCCGCCGTGGCCCGCGTCCACGACCACGGTGGTGAAGGTCCGGGAAGTATCCGTTACGTGTGTTTGCTGGACGGTCCCGCAACTGGTGAGCAGCGCGCACGCGGTTGGCATCAGAGCCTGAAGGAATATTCGCCGCATGCGCATTCCTTAGCCAAAAGCGATCATTGTGCCACAGAATTTTGCCTGCGGCCGCTTCGTCGTTGACTCGCGAATCCTTTCGGAGCTGGGCGCGGCGCAGGCGAATCTCGGTGGTCACGCCAGCACAGTGCCGTCAGAGGGATGCCGGCTCCAGGCGCCAAAAACAGCTTGTTTTTTTCACGCCTCAAACTAAAGGCCTGTACCGGATTTTATGTTCACTCGATTCGCAATTCTTCCACTGCTTTTGGCGCTGGGCTTCCCCGGCTGCAAGAAGCTCGGGTTTGCCGCGAATAACAGCGCGCCCCCGAGCGCCACACCCTCGTCCTCCGTGATGGCCCCATCTCCAGCCTCGTCAGCAGGGCCGGCGACCGCCGCCGCGCCGGTGGCCAAACCGGCGATCGATCAAAACGCAGAGGTCGTAATTTTTGGTTACCATCGTTTCGTCAATAACGTCCGGCGGCCCGACACGGAAATCACGCCGCAGGCGTTTGAAGCGCAGATGCAGGAGTTGAAAAACAAGAATATCAGCGTCATTTCCATGCAGGACTTCCTCGCCTGGAGACGGGGTGAGAAGGCCATTCCGAGCAAGAGCGCCATCATCACCTTTGACGATGGCTGGAAGTCGCAACATGAAGTCGCGTGGCCGATTCTGAAAAAATTTAATTACCCCGTCACCCTCTTCATTTATACCGAGGGCATCAGGCCGGGTCATTTCAGCGGCGGCGAATCGATGACCTGGGATCAACTCGCGGAGATGCGCGACGCGGGGGCCGACATTCAGGCGCACTCCGCCACCCATCAGGATCTGCGACGTCCCTATGACAAGATCGCGAAGAAGAAATTAAGCCCGCCGGAATACGAGCAATGGCTGGAGAACGAGCTGGTAGGCTCCAAGCAAATGATCGAGCAGAAACTGGGGGTGAAGGTGAACTGCTTCGCCGTTCCCTACGGCTACTACAACCAACATGTCAAAGACCTGGCGATAAAGGCCGGCTATGAAGCCATGTTCACCGTCTACGGCCAGCCCATTACCATGCGGACCCCGCTGAATTCAGTTGGCCGATATTTGATGGAAGCGAACAAACCGAAGACATTTACCGACGCCGTCTCGGCCATAGCAACCACGGCCGCCGGTCCCTCGGTGGCGGAAGTCTCCTCGTCCGGTTTGCAAACCCAACCGGCCGATGGCGAAACGATCAAGAGCGCTCTGCCCCTGATCCGGGCGAACATTGCTTCCATGGGGCCGATTGATCCCGAAACCGAACCGGAGATGCGTGTAAGCGGATTGGGGAAAGTCCAAGCGAGCTTTGATGCCAAGAATTCGACGGTGGCCTATCAGGTCACGCAGCGGCTGCGCGATAAGACCTGCACGGTCATTGTCAGCGCGAAATCCGGGGGCAAAAAAGTGGAGACGCATTGGACGTTTAAGATCGACGAGACCGGTGGAAGCGCCCCTGCCGTCGCCACGCCGTTGCCCGAGGCCACGCCGGCTGCGACCGCGATTCCCGCCTTTGCCCCAAAAAAGAAGAGAAAGTAGCGTCGCGAACGCTGCCCTCCGCTTATTATGTTTTCGCAGCTTGGCGATAAACTTCAGGACATCTTCAAGGATCTCCGTGGGCACGGAACGATCAGCGAGACGAACATCAACGATGCCATGCGGCAGGTGCGGCTCGCTTTACTCGAGGCGGACGTCGATTTTCAGGTCGCGAAGAATTTCATCGCGCGAGTCAAGGAAAAGGCGCTCGGCGAAGAAGTGCTGCGGAGTGTCACGCCTGGTCAGCAGATCGTTAAGATTTTTCATGATGAGTTGACGGCTTTGCTTGGGCGCGACGCGGCGCCGCTCAATCTGGAAAAACCGGCGCGGATCCTGATGGTCGGCCTCAATGGCGCGGGGAAGACGACATCTTCCGCGAAGCTCGCGCGTCACCTGAAGAAACAAGGCCGCGCGCCCTTGCTGATCGCGTGCGATTTACATCGGCCCGCGGCGATCGAACAACTCGCTACGCTCGGCCGCCAAGTGGATGTTCCGGTTTACACGCCTGATCCCCTGGAGAAAAACGTGCGCCGCTCGGCGGCGGCGAGCCTGGAATGGGCGACGCAACAAACGGGTAACGTCCAGATTTTCGACACTGCGGGACGTCAGGAAATCGACGCGGCGTTGATCGAAGAGATCAAAGGTCTGAAGGAATTTTTGAGGCCGCAGGAAATCCTCCTCGTGGCGGATGCCGCCACCGGCCAGCAGGCGGTCAGCGTGGCCCGGCATTTTCATGAGGCGCTCGGCCTGACCGGAATTATTCTGACCAAACTCGATGGTGACGCCCGGGGCGGCGCCGCGCTTTCGATGCGCGAGGTCACGCAACGGCCGATCAAGTTCGCGGGCGTCGGCGAGAAACTCGACCAGTTCGAAGTTTTCGTGCCCGATCGCCTCGCGGGCCGGATTCTCGGGATGGGGGACATCGTCGGACTGGTCGAAAAGGCGGCGGAGGCCGTGGACGAAGAGGAGGCCCTGCGGCTGGAGCGGAAGATGCGGACGGCATCGTTCGACTTCAACGACTTCCTGGCCCAGTTCAAGATGATGCGGAAAATGGGGCCCTTGGAGAATATCCTTGGCATGATCCCGGGGATGAGTAACGTACAGGGCCTCTCCGTGGACGAGAAGCAGCTCAAGCGGACGGAAGCCATTGTGCTTTCCATGACGCACGAGGAGCGAACGCGGCCCGACATTCTAAATGCGCGGCGGCGTCAACGGATCGCCCGCGGAAGCGGCAGCAGCGTCACCCAGGTGAACGACTTGCTCCAGCGCTTCAATCAAATGCGAAAGATGATGAAGAGCGCCGGCAAAATGAAAAAGATGATGGCGCAAATGGCGCGGATGAAAAACTAACGATATGGCAGTTTCAATTAGATTACGCAGAGAAGGCGCGAAAAATCGCCCGTACTACAAGGTCGTGGTGGCGGATAGCCGCAGCCCGCGCGACGGGAAATTTATCGAGATCATCGGAACGTACGATCCGAAGAAGCCCGATCATAACAGCTCGTTGAAACTGGACCGGATCGATCACTGGATCTCCCAGGGCGCCCAGCCGTCGGACACCGTGCGCAGTCTGATCAAGAAGAACAAGAAGCAGGTGGCGAGCGCCACGCCGGAAGTTGCGGTCCAGGATGCGTCCGCGGACGAACCGAATGTTGTGGTCGAAGCCTCCGCGCCCGCCGCCGAGGTGGATGAACCAGGCGCGCCGGTGGAATCGGCGGCAGCTGCGACGGCGTCCGAGTGATTTCCAAGGAGGGGCGGTTTGTAACCGCCCTTGTCGATAAACGTTGGCGGCAAACTCCGAAAGGATTCGCCAGCAGGCTCGCTGCTCATGGCCGCTACACGCTTGCAGCGGAGCGCGACGACGGATAGTTTCGAAACTGTGAAACAATTTCTCGAATTCGTCATTCGTCAGCTCATCGAATTTCCCGATGAGATGATGCTTTCCGAGATTCCATCGGGAAACACTACGACCTTCCGAGTGCAACTGCGTCAGACCGACGTCGGCCGGATCATCGGCCGCAATGGCCAGACCATTCAGGCCATCCGCGCCCTGCTGGCCAGCTCGGCGGCGCGTCACGGACAACGCGCCACGCTCGAGATTGTGGAGTAGGAAAAGTTACAAGATTAAAGGGGTATCCCGCCAAGCGGGATTACCTCGGAGACCGCTCCGATCTCGTTTACCGTTTTAGCGTTGTCACCAAGTAACATTTGTAACCTTCTTAGTGCGTGCGCATCGATATCCTGACGCTTTTCCCTGAAGTCTGTCGCGTCCCGCTCTCCGAAAGCATGATGAAGCGCGCGCAGGAATGCGGCGCGCTGGACTTGCGTATTCATAACCTGCGTGATTGGACGACGGACAAACATCACATCGTGGATGACGCCCCCTTTGGCGGTGGGCAGGGAATGGTTATGAAGCCCGAGCCGATTTTTGCCGCGGTGGAATCATTGCGAACGAACGAGAGCTTCGTCGTCCTGATGACGCCGCAGGGCCGCAAGCTCACGCAAACACTGGCGGTCGAATTCTCGGCGCGTTCGCACCTGATCCTGGTGTGCGGTCACTATGAAGGCGTTGATCACCGCGTTCATGAACATCTGGCCGACGCGGAAATTTCGATTGGCGATTACGTTCTGACCAATGGTGCCATTGCCGCGGTTGTCTTTACCGACGCGGTTGTCCGCTTGTTGCCGGGCGTCCTTGGCCACGAACAATCAGCCGCGGATGATAGCTTTACCGGCGGTTTATTGGAAGGCCCGCACTACACCCGGCCGGCCGAATTCCGAGGATGGAGAGTTCCGGATGTGCTGCTCTCTGGTAATCATGCGGAGATCGCCGCCTGGAGAAAAGCGCAGGCGCTGCAACGAACGCGAAACAATCGGCCGGATTTATTGCGCGACAATCCGCCAGGCTTGTCATCCTGAGCTGGGTAATTTTGGTGAAGGCGAACACTCGCAGGTTACCAACCTGCGACACAGCAGACTGCCCGTCTGCGCTACGACAGCGACGCCTCGGGGATGACAGGGATTTCCAGCGCGCTTCCACTCACACCCGACCGAGAATCACACAGGCATTGATTCCACCGAAGCCAAACGAATTGCTCAGAACGTAATTCAATTCGGCCGCACGGCCCTGGTTCGGCACCACATCGAGATCGCAGACCGGATCGGGATCATTTCGATTCAACGTGGGCGGGATCCAATTTTCTTCGATGGCGAGAGCGCAGATCGCTGCTTCAATCGCGCCCGTCGCTCCAAGCGGGTGGCCCGTGTAAGCCTTGGTGCCGCTGACCGGTCGAGTCAGGGCGTGGTCGCCGAACACCTGCTTGATCCCCTTTGTCTCGGTGCTGTCATTGAGCTGCGTCGAGCTGGCGTGCGCGTTGACATAATCAATCTGTTCTGGAGCGAGCCGGGCATCAGCCAGCGCATTCCGCATCGCGCGAATGCACGATTCGCCGCTCGGCAGCGGCGAGGTCATGTGGAACGCGTCGTTATTCAAACTGTACCCGAGCACTTCCGCGTAAATATGCGCACCGCGTCTTCGCGCGTGCTCAAGCTCTTCGATCACGAGCGACGCGGCGCCTTCTCCGATCACGAATCCATCGCGTTTAAGATCAAACGGCCGGCAGGCCAGGGCCGGATCGCCGGCCCATTGGCTCATCGTCTTGATAATCGCGAACGCACCGAAGGTGAGGGGACTGAGCGGTGCCTCGGCGCCCCCGGCCACGATGACGTCGGCGAAGTCGTCTCGAATGTAACGAAGCGCTTCTCCGACCGCGATGGTGCCGCTGGCGCAGCTATTTGAGTTCGTCGTCCCGACCCCGCGAAATCCAAACTCGATCGCGATATTCGAATGGGCCGATCCGCCAAAGACCTGGAGCGCGAGGGTTTGGTTGACGCCCCGCGTCCCCTTTTTCAAGAAATGCGCGTGTTGATATTCCGCGTTGGCGACACCGCCCAGCGCCGTTCCAAAACTTACTCCGACCCGGTGCTGCGGCGTTTCCTGAGAATAGGGCAGCCCCGCGTCATCCAGCGCCATTTTTGCAGACGCGACGGCAAACTGGGCATAGCGATCGAGCCGCTTCAGACGATGTGGTGGAAAATAATCCTCCGGGGTCCAATCGAGAATCTCTCCACCGCAGTGGGCGTTGAATTGCGTGGTGTCGAAACTGGCGATCGAGCGAATACCGCTCTTCTCCGCGCGCATTCCACGCCAGAAATCTTGGCGGCCGATGCCAACGCAGGTGATCGGGCCGATGCCGGTAATAACGGCGCGACGCTTGGTCATCTTGAACGGGGGATTGAGGTCGAGCCGTTGGCGGGTTGTTCGAGATGGGCCTTCAGGCACCGAAGCGTCTTACTCGCGATGTGATGGATAAAGAAACTGCCGATGATTGGTTCGGCGACGGGAGCCAGCACCCGGTTCCTGAATTTCAGATTGTGCATGATCTCCACCCGGACGCCGGCAGGCGTCTCCTTGAAGGACCAGACAACGCGCATGCCTTTGGTCCA
>Ga0209048_10004327_pt1 | contig 13609 bp, 10 predicted proteins | sample FrelakmetCRP12CR_FD_187146 | JGI IMG/M metagenome (GOLD analysis project Ga0209048, IMG submission 187146) | Freshwater lake sediment microbial communities from the University of Notre Dame, USA, for methane emissions studies - CRP12 CR (SPAdes)... | ecosystem: Environmental > Aquatic >... | reverse complement strand
TGAGAGGCACCTCATGAACGGAGCGCACGCGCTCATCCGGACGCTCGTCGACGCCGGCGTCGACACCTGTTTCACCAATCCGGGAACCTCCGAGATGCACTTCGTGGCCGCGCTCGACGACGTGGGCGGGATGCGGGGGATCCTCGGCCTGTTCGAGGGTGTGGCGACGGGCGCGGCGGACGGGTACGCGCGCATCGCCGGCCGGCCGGCCGCGACCCTGCTCCACCTCGGCCCCGGGCTCGGCAACGGGCTGGCCAACCTGCACAACGCCCGGCGGGCGGGGAGTCCGGTCGTCAACATCGTCGGGGACCATGCCACGTACCACAAGCGCTACGACGCACCGCTCGAGTCCGACATCGCCGCCATCGCCTCCGGGGTGTCGGGATGGGTCAGGACGTCGGCCCGGCCCGAGGACCTCGCCGGCGACGGTGCCGATGCCGTGGCCGACGCCCGAGGGTTTCCATTTCACTTTCTGCAGCGGCAGCCGGATCACTACGCCAATCTCGCGGACACGGCCGTGGAAATGGGCAGCGGCATGCATCCCTTCAACCACGCGCATGCGATCGGCTTCGCGGAAGGGATCGCCCGCGAATACGACGTGATCACCCACGGTTTCGTGCCGGAGCTGCTGTTCCGCGGGTCGAGTCTCCCCAAGGTCGCTCGTCGCGCGTTCGGTCTCGAATTGGGCGAAACGCTCGATCCGACGCTGAGCAAGGCAAACCTGCCCGAACGGCTGTACCGGCGCGGTTACTCGCTGCTCGGCACGAAGGTGACCGAGATGTTCTGCCCGTCTGTGCGCGAAGTCCTCGACGAGACCCTTCTCGTCTCGGCGAGGCAGATGATCGCGGAGGCCGCGAGCTGCTCGGACGATGTCTACGACCAGTTTCTCTGGCCCGACGTGCATTACCACGGCCGTTATCCGTCGATGCTCTTCGAGCATTCCCTGCGGCATTACATGACGGAGCGAAGCCTCGTATTCGGCAATGAGGTCATCGACCTGCATCTGAAAATGCCGGTGGCCGTTCGCGCGGACAACCGCCTCTGGATGAAGGCGGTGGCGTTGCTTAGCCCCAAGGTCGCCAGGGCCACGAACGCGAACACCGGCTATCCGGCTGCCATGCCGGTCGCGCTCGAAGCGCTCGTCGAGGCGGGCAAGGCAGCCGTCGCGCGCCTTCGGCCGGGGCCTGCGCCGGGCAAGCGGTGGGCGGATCCTTCGGTGCCCGTCGGATACTCGCCCATCTCCTACCCGCGCTTCGATTGGATGATCCGCAACAACGAAAGGCTGCGCGAGCTGACGGTGGATACGCTCCATGACGACGCGGCGCTGCCACCTACGCTCTTCGACCGGGATCGGGTGCGGGAGCTGTTGAACGACCATCTGGCCGATCGCGGGAGCTACCGGATAATCCTCTTTGCGCTTATGACCTTCGGACGGTGGCACCGGAAGCACGGCGCGGCGTAGGGGCCGCCAGCGCCGAATTCGGTCGCGCAATTCGGGTGTCTTCGGGCCTCAGCCTTGCCGGGGCATGGCAACTGGTTCGCCGGCGGGTTGTCGCTGCCTATCCGCCGGCGTCGGCCGCCTCGGCGAACGCGCCGAGGAAGAGCTCGGTGCCCAGAGCGCGCCAGATCGATTCCTCATCGAGCGCCTTGCCTTCGCCCGCGAGAAACAGGTCGAGGCGCCGCTGCAGGTCTCTCGTATCCATGTGGTCCTGCAACCTGCATGCGCCGCGCAGATGATCTTCGAGGAGGGGCCGCCATTCCTGGCGCAGCCACCGGCCGTACGGCGAGCTGAACCGTCGTTTTCTCTTCTCCGCGACGATATGCGCCGGCAGCCGGTTTTTCATGGCTTCCCGCAGCACGAACTTCGTGTAGCCGTCCCGCAACTTCATGTCGTCGGGAAGGTTGAAGGCCATCTCGACCAGCCGATAGTCGAGGAACGGCAGGCGCGATTCGATCGACCATGCCATGCTCATCCTGTCTTCCATGCGCAGCCACTTGGGCAGCGTGCGCGTGGAAAACACCTCCCATAGCTCCGATCCCAACAGGGTGAGGCCCTCGGTCCCGCGCACGGCGTCCGCGCGCCGGGAGTAGGGGACCGTGCGCGGATCATCGTGGGGTGAAAGGGCCGGGGCGCTGCCCGGCACTGCGGACGCCCGGCCAAGGCGCCGGCCCAGTCCCGCCATGAAATGCTCGTAAATTCGCCGGTTCGCCACGGGCATGTCCCGCCGCAGACTGCGGTACTGTTTCAGGAATGTCAGCGGATGCGCCGAGACCAGCAATTGGGCAAGGAACGGAGGGGCGAAGCGCGCGTAACCCGCCAGCGCTTCGTCGCTTCCGTGCCCGTTCAGCACGACCTTGATTCCGTGCGCCCTCGCCTGATCCATCAGCAGATACTGGACGAGCGATGTGGGGTTGGCGAAGGGCTCGTCAAGGTGGTAGACGACGCTGCGTAGCGCCGCGCTCATCGCGTCGCTGGTCAGGTAGACCTTGTGCGATTCGAGCCCCAGTTTCGCGCAGAAGGCGGTTACCTCCGCTTCTTCGTCCCCGCGCCATCCCGGCCAGCAGGCGGTGAAGGTGTGATGAAATCCCGACAGCCCGTCGCCCGCCTGACCGGGATCCGGATGGTCCCGGGCGGATCTCTGCTCGCAGATGAGCGCGGTGATCGACGTGGAGTCAAGCCCGCCGCTCAGCATGGTGCCGATCGGCACGTCGGACCGAACGCGCAGCCGTACCGAGTCGCTCAGCAATTCCCGGTACCGTTCGACAAGCGCTTCGGTGGATTGCCCGTTGTGCCTGCCGTCGATGGCCAGCGTCCAATACCTCCGATGCGACCCGCCGTCGGCGCCCAGCTCCAGATAGGTGGCCGGCGAGAGCGCCCAGATGTCGCGGAACATCGTGCTGTCGTCCCCGTCGGTCGCATTATCAAGCACGAAGCGCTCGATGTTCTGGTCGCGAAAGCCGCGGAAGGCGCCGGGAAAGGCCAGCAGCGCCTTGATCTCCGAGGCGAATATCCAGGTCCCGTCGACGACGGCGTAGTACAGCGGCTTCACGCCGAAGCGATCGCGGCAGGCGACGAGTTTCCTCTTCCGGCCGTCCCAAAGGGTGAACGCCCACATCCCGTTGAATCTCGCGAAGGCGGCGTCCCCCCAATGCTCGTAGGCCTTCAGCAGAACTTCCGTATCGCAGCGGGTGCGGAAGGCGACACCCTGCTGCTCCAGCTCGCGCCGCAATTCGACGTAGTTGTAGATCTCCCCGTTGTAAGCGAGAACCATCGATCCGTCGTCGCTGAACATGGGCTGATGCCCACCGGGCGAAAGGTCGAGAATGCTGAGGCGGCGATGGCCGAACGAGACCCCGGCAAGTTCCCGGGTCGGCGTGCCACGGGTCCAGCTTTCGGATTGGCCCGAACGAGGATCGACCCAGGCATAGCCAAAATCGTCGGGGCCCCGATGCGCAATGCGCGTGGTCATGGCCTCCAGGATCGCCGAACTTATGGCTTTGCCGGCCGGAGTTACGATCGTCACGATTCCGCACATGCCGTGTCCTTTGTCACGCGGGCGTTGTTCATCGAATTCGAGAGGACCGGGCCGACGTGCCGCATGCGCGTGATGCGCTGCGCCGACCCGGGAGGCTCAACTCCCGGCATGGGCCGATGGAATGCCGGTCAGCCCTGACTCGACCGGCCGGTGGGAATCCCGGGCGCCCGTATCGCCAACGATCTGCTCGACAAAAAACCGCGGCCTCGACTTCGTCTCGACGTAGAGCTTTCCGAGGTACTCGCCGATGGCCCCGAGTGCGAGCAGCTGCACGCCGCCGAGGAAATACATGGGCAGGACGACCGAGGCCCAGCCCGGAATCGCCTTGTCGCTGACGAGGGCCACCCACAGCGCCCAGGCCGTCACGGCCATGGACCCGGCGAACACGAGAACTCCCATCAGGCTGATGAATCGCAAGGGAACGACGGAGAACGAGGTGACGGCATCCAGCGCCAGCGCGACCATCTTCCTGATCGGGTACTTGGACTCTCCGGCGAAACGCGAGGAGCGCTCGTATTCGACGACGGCCGACCGGAATCCGATCAGGGGAACGATGCCGCGCAGATAGAGATTGACCTCGCGGAAGCCGCGTAGGGCGTCAACGGCCCGACGGCTCATCAGCCGGTAGTCGGCATGGTTGAAAATCGTCTGTGCACCCATGGCGGACAGGAGCCGGTAGAAGCTCTCGGCGCTCAGCCTCTTGAACAGACTGTCCGTCGGGCGGCGCGCGCGGACGCCGTAGACGACGTCGCATCCCTGGTGGTAGTGATCGAGCATCTTCTCGATCGCCTCGAGGTCGTCCTGCAGGTCGGCGTCGATGCTGACGACCGCATCGCCCTCGGCGAGGAAAAGCCCTGCGAGCAGGGCATTCTGGTGCCCGCGGTTGCGCGAAAGCTTGATGCCGACGACCGGCAGTCCTTCGCGCACGAAGCCCGCGATGCTTGACCAGGTTTCGTCCCGGCTACCGTCGTCCACGAAGTAGACGCGGCTTTCCGCTGCGATCTTCCCCGCGCGCTGCAAACGCGCGAGCAGCGCCGTCATCCGGGCGACCGTCTCCGGCAGGACTTCTTGCTCGTTGTAGCACGGAACGACGATCGCGAGCTGCGTGACTTTCATTTGAGGAGGAGCGCGAGCGCGCACGCGGCGCGCAGAAGGGCCGTGCGCGGCCGCGATCCCAGATTCCGCGTCACGCCGCGCACGTCAGGCCGTCGAGATCAGGAACAGTCCGCCCAGGACGAGCGCGACCCCGGCAAGTGCCTTGCCCGTGGTCGGCTCGTGCAGGATCAGGACACCGAAGAGATACACGAGCACGAACGTGAGCGCGGTGAACGGATAGACCACGGTGAGCCTTACCCTGGACAGCGCATAGATCCATAACAGCGTGCCGAGTGCGTAGGCAACGAGGCCCGACAGGAGCCAGGCGTTGACGAAGGACGAGAGGGCTTCCCGGCCCGATGCGCCGATCTTGAACAGGAGTTGTCCCGTCGCGGCGAGAAAGGTTCCCGCAAGGAGCACCAGGATCATGCGCAAGGACACGTCGACCGGCTCATCTGCGATTGAGGGAGCGCACGACCAGCTTGTGCTTGAGGATGGCAAGCGCGGACACCGCCCGCGGCGGCAACGACCGCATCACGGCCTTGCGGAGGCGGAGGTTCGCCGGGGAGTAATCCTTGATCGGCATGTCGTCCGGCACGCGCGTCGCGGTGAAGGCCGGTGGCAATTCGTCAATCGCATCGTCACGACAGAAAAAGAGAACGTTGTACCGGTACCACGGCTCGATTCGGTCGTCGTCCTGGATGCGCGGGCGAACGAAGTCGAACAGGCGATAGTCCCGCGCGACGAAAAGGTCACGCCAGAACGCATAGGGTTGCTCGTTGACGTGTTCTTCGCCCCCCTGTCCAGGGACCGCCGCAGAGAAGAGCGCGTGCCTGCCGTGCCGCACGATATTGTCGACGAGGGTCGCGCTTGCCGCGGTGGGAACATGCTCGCCAACTTCCAGGCACTGCACGAGATCGAACTGTCGACCCAGGTCGAACGGCGTGGCAATGTCGCGCGGCAGGAACCGGGCCGCGGCAACCAACAGCATGGAGCGATCGACATAATCCCCGTCGACGCCCACATGATCCGATATCCCGAGGCCGCCGTACGCGGCTAGCCACGCGCCTGCTCCGCAGCCGACGTCGAGCACGCTGCCAACGCCGAGCGCGTCGGTCATGTGGGGCAGCAGCGCGCGCGCCGAGCGGGCCGAGCCCTCCCGCTGATATTCGTAGAACACGGCATCGTAGCGATACCCGTCACCATCAAGATCACTGGCCATCGTATAGCCCCAGATGTTGATCGACTTCGTTCGACCGCGCGCTGCAACGCCGAGCGCACCCGAAGCCTGAACATCGGGCGGCAATGTCTGTTGTAGCAAACAGGTCCGTCTTGCCGAATTGCGGCCATTTGTTGTACAGGAGCAGTCCGATCTCGTCACTGGCTCGCCCAATCGTATAGCGGCAAGCGCCGGAACGATACACCAGGACCCCGGTTCGGGCGTAGTCAGACAACGGAATAGCCGCGGTTCCGTTCCAGCAGGTTCCATGCCAGGGCGCGGCCCGCCGATTCGGGGTCGGCCGGCGCGCCTGCAGAGTGGTGCGGCCGCCGTGCACCGCTGGCACACAAGTTGCGGCCTGGTGCATGTGCAATAATTGCACGCGCTATTTGGGCGCCGTCGGGCAGTGCTGAACAGCACATTTTGAACAGGAATGCGCGCATCGGGCACCGTAGGGGTCATCCTACGGCTGGCGCTGGCGGCCATTCGCGGCCCTTCGTTTCTGGAGATCGATGGCGATGAGTCTTGCGAACAAGGTGGGATTCGCGATCGGCACGGGGCGCTGCGGCACGCTGTTCCTCCACCATGTCATGGAGAAGGAACCGGACGTCGCCAGCTCGCACGAGCGCAATCCCGACAACGAGACATTCCACCGCTATTGCAAGTGGCACCGGTTGCCGGTGGACGACGAAGGGTTCCTCGCGACGAAGGAGCAGGAGATCCTCACCGACCTTGGCCAGCGCAGCTATTCCTTCGAGGCGAGCCCCTACCTTTCCCTGTCCGTAAAGGAACTCCACGAGCGGTTCGGCGCAAAGTTTCTGTTCCTGATCCGGCGCCCCGATGGTGTGGTGACCTCCTTCGCACACAAGGGCTTCTACCGGAATCCCTATCTGGTGAAGAACCCCGACCTCGCGACGGGCTTCCAGGACCAGAGCCCCGAGCGCTTCTTCACCTTCTTCGCCAGGATCTGCCCCCGCGGCGAAGCGTTCCGTGCCTGGAACGATATGACCCAGGTCGGCAAGGTGGCGTGGTTCTGGAAGGCGTTCAATGAACGGACGCTCGCAGCGCTGCAGGGGCTGCCGCCGGAAAGCTACCGGGTGCTGCGCATCGAAGACCTCGACTACCCCAAGTATCGGGAATTGTGCGAATTTCTTGGTTTTCCGGCCCAGCTTGCCAAGGGCGAGTTCGAAGCGCTGCGTCAGAGCAAGCCCCACGCATTCTGGCGCAAACGGAACGTGGACCAATGGTCGGAGCAGGAAGTCCATGAATTCGAGAGCCAGGTCGCGGAACTGGCCGGGCGCTTCGGGTACCGGCATCGCGTTGCGGACCTGGTCGACGAGGCCCTGGCCGAGCGCGCGGTATCCCTGCGTGAGGGGCGCATTCCGCAGCCCAAGAGAGGAATCCGGTTCTGGCGCGCGCGCCGAACCACGGCGGAATGGCTGCGCGGCTTCGCGAAGTCCGTGGATGTGTCCTGACCGCGATATCACCGAAGGCAGCGCAAGTCTGTTCGGGAACGCGGGCCCATGAACGTCTGGCATCTCGCCTTCCGAACGGATTCCGTTACCTACACGGTTGCCAGCGCACTCTCCCGCGGCGGGCACGACGTGTTCGTGTGGGTCGTCGATACCGCGCAGGACAACCAGTACGCCGATCGCCTGCAGAGGCGCCTGCGCGACATTCCGCGCGTCAGAATCATGGCGAGAGACGAAGCCGTGCTGCCGCCGGTCATCGACCGACTGATTGTCCAGGTCTTCCCGCGCCCGACGGAATCGCTCCGGCAGGTCGATCCGTTGGCGCGGCGCGCGCGAAAGATCACGCTGATTACCGCCGGTGATCGCAGCCGCACCTGGCGCGGCGCGATGCAGCTGCAATGGCTCGAGGCGCACAGCATGGCGCGCCACGCGCGCAGGATCGACCGGGTGCAGTACAAGGATGGCTACTATCCACGCGATCTGCACGGACTGTTCGCGCCTCGGCACGTCGTGGGTTTCGACGTGCATTCGCACTTCCTGCACGACGTACAGGCGTTTCGCGCGATGCATGCCGATGACTGGAGTCCCGGCTCGCGACGGCCGGTACTCGTCAACTTCGTCGGGAGCCGTGATCCCGCCGTCCGCGAACGGCTTCTGGATGCCGTGCGCCCGCTGTTCCGGTCGCCCGACGGGAGTTCGCCCCCTGAGTCGAACGGCAAGTCGATGTACTGGCACGAATATTCGGACGCGGAGCCAAGGCCGTTGGATCCACTCGAGTTCGTGAACGTGCTGGCGCGCTCCGATTTCACGCTGTGCCCGCGCGGCTATTCGGTGGTCACTCATCGCCCGATGGAGGCCCTGCTGCGGGGAAGCATTCCCGTCCTGTCCGCCGACGAGCTGGATCTTTACGGCATCCCGCTCGAAGACGGCAGGACCTGCATCGCCGTGCCGCCTGGGCGCTGGGCACAGGCGATCGAAAGGCTCGAATTCCTCGGGGAAGAGCGGATCGTCGAGATGCGCAAGCACGTCCACGAGATGCTTCCCCGCTTTCTCGACTACGACGTGCTAGCGAAACGCATCCGCACCCGATTGGGAGTGGAAGAGTAGGCGGGAAGGGACCGCGCGGGTCCGTCAGCCGCGCGGATCGCCACCGACGGCGAGGATCCGCGGTCGCGCGCCTTCGACCCGGGGAAAACTCCGCCACTCGGCTCGCCCAATAACGCATGTCAACGCACCCTCACACTTCATACCGCACCGATATCGATGGCCTGAGGGCAATTGCTAAGCGCCGTGGTTTCCTCCCACGTATTCCCCGGGCTGGTGCACGGTGGATTTGTGTGGGTCGACGTTCTTTTCGTGATCTCCGGCTACTTGATCACGGGCCTCATTCTCAAGGACCTCGACCGGGGCCACTTCAGCATCGGCGATTCTTATGGAAGAAGAATTCGTCGAATCTCCCCCGCGCTGGTGCTGCTGTTTGTGTTCTGCCTGGCGTTGGGCTGGCTGGTCCTGCTCGATGACGAATACAAGATGCTGGGCAAGCATGTCACCGCCGGCGCGGGATTCGTCGCCAACTTCGCCTTCTGGGGGGGAGGCCGGGTACTTCGACACCGCCTCCGAACTCAAGCCTTTGCTACACTTGTGGTCGTTGGGCATATGAAGAATCTATCATCATGGCTCTCTAATAGTTTCCCGAGGGCGGGCTGGGCGGCTTTTGTCGCGTTACTCTCATGCAGCGTCGTCCTCGCATGGCTCAGTGACTCATATCCATTGAGCCAAGCGCATTGGGATGCCCCCATCCATCTCCTGTCGGGAAAGCTCTATAGCGAAGGAAAGTATCTCCCGAGACTCCGGGAGCATGCCGTCGCCGTGCATGACGATCTCATGCGCGGTGCTTTCCCCGGGGAATACTGGGAGTTCGTCAGACTCGGCCACATCGTGCTGGTTGGCACGGTGGTCCAGATGTTCGGCACCGATGCGGTAACGATCGGGATCGTCGCGGGGTTTTATGGACTGGTGTTCGCTATCGGCTTGTCAGTTGCGGCCATGTTTTCGGTCGCGCTGGTTCGGGCGATGGCGCCGACCATGTCTCCCGTGCATGTCCGAGTTGGTGCGTGCATATCTTTAGTCCTGTACCTGATGTCCGACGTCGCCCGCTACATGACGGGCAACCCGGTCAGCGAAGTTCCAGCCATATTGTTTCTAGGCCTGAGTGCCTGGATGCTGGTGATCGCATTCGACAAGCAATCGCCAGCATATGCGGCGATCAGTGGCTGTCTGGCATTCATGCTCTACGCAGTTCGAGCAGAAAGCGTTTGGCTCTACGTATCGCTTCTCGGCGCCTTCGCGGTACATACATGGACCGCGCATGCCAGGAGGAGGGAGTGGTTGGTATTGACCGTCGCCGCAGGGGCATCCGCGCTGTTATATCTGGCGTATTCCTGGGTATTCTTTCCACTGACCGACCCGCGGCTCTTCGGGGCGTTCGCCAGGACGGGTGTGAATTTCAATGTTCCATTGAAAGGCTGGATCGGCACCCAGGTGTTCGCGGCCAATGGCCTGTTGTGGGTCGGTGCCATTGCTGCGCTTCCGATGGTCACCGCAAGCCGTGCGGCTCGACTCGGCGCACTTTGGCTCGCATTGGCGATCGTGCCTGTGGCAGGCGCAATTACCTTGCAAATCACCACGCAGACCCGCATGTTCACCACGTTGTTGCCGCCGGTCTTCTTGCTGTCCACGGTGGCTTGGTCGCAACTTGTGATGGTAGTTGCGAAAGGCGGTCCCAAGCTCAAATTCGTCATGTTGCTCTGCCTGTGCCTCGCGGGAGTGCTGATTTCACAGCCGGCGTCCTACTCCTACCTCCGCTCGCTTCCTGGGATGTGGCGATTGCAGTCCGTGCGAGAGTATGTCGCTGTCTACGGGTACGAGCGAATTGACTACCACTTGCCTGAGCTTGCCCGCATGAGGCAGATAATTGACGGACTGGAGCAGCCGCTCACGGTGATTGCCAGCCCCGAAATGCAACGCGCGGATCACATCATGATCATGCAATTTCTTCAGCGTTCCCACAATCATGATGATGGGTCGCGCTCGATACGTGAGGATGATCCGAAGTTGCGCGAGTTTGGAGGGCTAGATGTCCACTTAGCGGAGCGTCTGCCCGACGACGTTCGTTTTGTTAAAGCGCATGCCAATGGCAGCAGAATACTGTTGGTTGGTACTGCCGCGGAAGAGAGCTGGTTCGCAGGGTTTTCTGGAATTGGCGATATCATTGGCCTATATTCAACGAATGACTTCAAGTTGGTTGAGGTCAAGCGAAATGCCAGCGAGTGAACGGGCGGGGGCCTCGCAGTTCTCTGGTGACAAATCCGACGCCGGATTTGTTTGCTGTAAGTTCAGGTTGCCACGCTCCTTCTTGGCAGCGACCGGCACGGCTAACACATCAAGATCGGAAGGTTGCCCACGGGGAGATTTGCGCGGTCCCCGAGACCCGCATGCATCGACGTCAGGACTCGTCGCAGAAGGGGTGGTTGGAATCGTATCGCGACCGCTCGTACTTCGCGGCGTGGTTCTTCGGCCGTCGAGGCTTCCGTGTCACTTGCTCGGCCAGGCGATCGAGGATCCGATGCGCTTCGAGCGGAGGATCGTGAGGATGGCCTGTCCTGATCGTGACGGAGCCGGCTTTACTGTTTCCGACCAGCACCCAGCCCGGCTGGGGCAGCTGTAGTTCGAAGTCGCCCCGCTCGACCGGCAACGGTTCCGGCGCCGAACACCACAATGGACTGTCCGGCGGCAGCGAGAACGCCGCGACCAGCGAGCGCAGCGACCACAGGCAGCTCGCGGGGCCGGAATAGTTCTCGAGCAGGCGTGGATCGGCACTGTAATAGCCCTGCGTGACGTTCCCGCGCGACAGCGCCCCCCTGCGGATGAAGTATTGCCACGTCACGTCGAGCGCCCGGCGCGCTTCCCCCGGGCTGACCAGCAGGGGGTGATCCTCCTGCGCAAACACGAGGGGGACCGGCGCCGCCATCCGGTAGCACGCGCTGCGGCCCATGATCGGGAATCCCTGCGGGCCGAAGAAATGCTTGTAGTTGACCGCAAACTCCGCCAGGGCCGTGTCGATGAAATCCGAATCCAGGTCCGGCGCGATGCGCTTCAGCCATTGCAGGTGATAGTGAAAGCCCCACGCGTTGTAGAAATCGAAGAACGGCCCGCCCGGCATGTTGCCGTCCCTGAACCACCCGGCGCCGCAGTAGAAGCTCTTTGCCTGCAAGTAGTGCCGGCGCATCTCGTCCGGATCCGACGGCTGGCCCAGTGCCGCCAGGACCGCGTTGACCTGCGCGACGAAGAGATGCCAGTTGTTGTCGGGAATCCGCTTGCCGTTCACCTGGATCAGCCACCGGGCGATCCGCGCCTGCTCTGCGGCTCCACGGCCATTCCAAAGGTCGTCCCTGGTGAGCCACAGCGTCAGCGCGATGTCCGCGGCCTCGACGATGGATTGTCCCCAATGCTTCGTGTCGCCCCAGTACTCGGGCGAAGCCGAGTCCGTGCCGGCCACGATGCCGCTGCGAAGAAGCTCGACCAGGTCGATCGGGACGCCGCCTTCCGACGTGACGCTTGAGGGCCGCCCGCCGTGCAGCCAGGCGGCGATGAGGGGGGCCGTGCGCGAAAACCCCTCGAGGCGATCCATGGCGGTGCCGTTGTAGCTGAACATGCCCGGATACCGCGCCGTGGCGCCCATAGGGCTGCGGCGGGCCAGGAATCCCTCGACGAAATAGAGGAAGAGGCGGGCGTAGGACTCCGGGGAGGGAGCGCCTTCGGCCACGAAGTCCGAGAGCAGACGTTCCGGATCACGGGGTGCCATGCGCCACCTCCCGGGTCGATTCGATTCCGCCGCCTCGCCGTGTCCGAGCGATCGGGCGCTATTTGATGACTTGAGCGATGGCTTCTGCAATCAGCCGATAACCGCGATCGACCAGGTGGCAATCGTCGATGAACACGGGTTCCGCCACTTGATCGAACCGGTCGCGCAGATCGAGAAAGGTCGCGTTGGGCAGCGCCGAAAGGCTCGATGCCAGGTCATTCCGGTACCGGGGATAGGCGACCTCGATGCCGTGGGCCGAAGACGTGAATCGCCCCTTCGTCGCGGCTTCCTCCTTCGTGAGCGCCTTCCGGGTGCTGTAGAGGTCCGGCTGCAGCACGATGACGTGACGCTTGCCATGCCGCGCGGAATAATCGGCGCTGATGCGGTGGAATTCGGCGACGCGCGCCGCGAGCCCATGCGACTTGGACGCGTCGTAGGAGACGTCCCATGTCTGTCCGGGGGCCAGATTCGCGAGCTCGCGCGCGTACACGACCAGACGCCATATGCCGAGCGTCCCGCCGACCTTGCGCAGAGCGGTGAGCGTATCCATCGGCCGCAGCTGGTTCGTCACGGCTTCCGCGAGCATCCGCGCTTCCGGCCGTTCGAGGATGCCGCCCGAGTCGTACATCATCGTATAGATGTCGTTATGGCCCGTGAGGCTGACGACGATGTCGGGATCGAAGGCGTCGAGGAACTCGGTCAGGACGGTCATCTCCTGTCGCGACGTATACCCGAGGAACGCTCCGCTCATGACCCGGTACCGGGCGCCGCCGCGTTCGTTCAGCAATCGCTGCAACGCGCCCCGCACCGTGGCGTCGTTCGAGGAGGCTCCCAGTCCCCATGACGCCGACCCTCCGAGAAGCAGCACGCGGACTTCGCCGGGCTGCCGCGGCGCGAGCGGCTCGTCGCGGAAGCCGAGCTGGTTGGTTCGCAGGGTGGGTAGATTCAGGCCCGGCTTGGAGAGGAAACCGAGGTAGGCGAGATAGCGGCGCTCCATGCGATTGACGTCCCAGAGAATCGCCCTGGCGCCCGGACCGGCGTCGAAGTAAGAGAGCGTCACGCGGGAATCGCGCTCCGCCTTCATCATGGCCTGCTTGTCCTCGTCGAACGGATAGAGCAGCCGGCCCGCGATTTCGAGAACGATGAGCAGCAGCGTGACCGGAACGAGGCTGAACACGAGGGTCTTGAGCTTGGGTCGCACGTTGGTGAGGTCCTTTTCGATGGGTGGGCGCCAGGCCGGAGCCGGGCCGCGTTGGTTCGCGCGCCGGCACGGCCCCGGAGCTCGTGGTCGTCGGCAACCCGCCTTCATGCGGAACGCGCGGACGACAGCAGCGCTTCGAGTTGAGTCAGGCAGACGACGTGCAACGGCGCGATCCAGTTCATGCGCCTGTGCAGATTGCCGGTGGTCGAAAGCGCCAGCGAC
>Ga0209048_10004326_pt1 | contig 13609 bp, 13 predicted proteins | sample FrelakmetCRP12CR_FD_187146 | JGI IMG/M metagenome (GOLD analysis project Ga0209048, IMG submission 187146) | Freshwater lake sediment microbial communities from the University of Notre Dame, USA, for methane emissions studies - CRP12 CR (SPAdes)... | ecosystem: Environmental > Aquatic >... | reverse complement strand
GGTCCCGCATCAGTGATGTGGAGAATGTTTTAGTCCCCTCACACCTGCGGTAGACATCACCTTCACCGCTGAGCGGGCACATCCCCGCCTTGCCCATAAGGTATGCGACTCGCAGCTTCGGCTGCTTTTTCCGGATCAGGGCAAGTTCGCGGATAAACGTCACAAGCTGGCTTTTTGTGCGCACCGCAACGAGCACCTTCCGGTTCCTACGCTCAGCAAGCAGTGCCGCGATAATGCTCGACTTCCCGCTACCTGTAGGTGCATCTATCATCGCAATACCCCCCTCCCGGGCGTACTGCGCGGCGAACTCGAGCATCCGTCTCTGGTGCGGGCGGTATTCGTTGTAGGGGAAGAAGGCGTCGAATGTGTCCATTATATAGGTCTAGGTCTTTTCACCCTTTATTCCATTGGGAAGTCACCGTTTTTTACAATAACGGGATCGATGTTATATTGTCCCGGAAAAGACACAGATCTCTTTACATGCCAGTCCACCCCATCGAGGAACGGTACGGCACACCCGAGATGCGTGCCGTGTGGAACGAACAGAACCGGTTTTCCTGCATTGTTGCTGCCGAAGTTGCGCTGGCACAGGCAGAAGCCATCCATGGAATGATACCCCGGGCTGCTGCGGATGCGATCCGGCAGCATGCAAAGCGGGCATCACTTGAGCGGGCTAAGGAGATCGAAGCGGAGATCAACCATGACATGATGGCAATCGTCAGAGCAACAAGCGAGGTATGCGGTGACGCGGGCAGGTGGATCCACTATGGTGCGACGTCAAACGACATTCTCGATACCGCCACTGGATTACAGCTCAAGCAGGCACTCAACCTGATCGATGAAAAGCTGCGTTCGTTGTTGTCAACTCTCCTTGATCGCGCGGAAGAAACGAAGACACTTGTCTGTGTAGGGAGGACACATGGTCAGCAAGGCGTGCCGACTACGTACGGGCTGCGCTTTGCGATCTGGGCAAGCGAAATTGGCAGGCATATAGAACGGCTCGAACAGATGCGACCTCGCGTTGTGGTGGGGCAGATGACCGGTGCGGTAGGCACACAGGCGGCACTGGGATCCAAAGGAATGGAAGTGCAGGCGACTATGATGGAGATCCTTGGGCTGGCTCCCGTTGACGTATCCAACCAGTTGATCGCACGCGACCGGTATGCGGAATATTTCATGTTCTGTGCGAACGTTGCAACAACCCTTGATAAAATCGGGATTGAATTACGCTCGCTCCAGCGGACCGAGATCGGCGAGGTGGAGGAAGCATTTGGTGCAAACCAGGTGGGCTCCTCCACCATGCCGCACAAGCGCAACCCGATCAAGAGCGAACAGGTCTGCGGACTGGCGCGGATCGTGCGTTCCGCGGTCGGCCCTGCGCTCGCTAATAATACGCTCTGGGACGAACGGGACCTTACAAATTCATCATGCGAGCGGGTGCTCTTTCCTGAATCTTCGATCCTCACGGATCATTGCATCAGGGTTATGACTGCGGTGGTGCGCGGGCTTGTTATCAACCGTGCAGCCATCCGACGCAACCTTGGGTTCCTTCAGGGTAGTAATATGTCGGAAGCGGTGATGATCGAGCTGACAAAAAAAGGCATGAACCGACAGGATGCTCATGAACATGTACGGGTGGCAAGCATGCAGGCGCTCGCTGAACAGCGCCCCCTCGCAGAACTCCTGTCAGCCGATAATGATGTGAACCGTTTCTGTTCAAAAAAGGATATCGAGCGATTACTTTCCCCGGACAACTATATCGGGACCTCCATCCCTCAGGTTGAAAGGGTGATCCAGAAACTCTCCCCGTTGTCCCATATTAAATAATCAAATCTATATTTTTCATTCAGTTTGATTGATTTACCTTTTAATAATTGTGACCTTAAGGCTTTTCAATGGCCCAGATGACGTTGAATATTTGATGAGAATTGAATATGCTTATATACAGAAATAACAAAAAAGACATGCATGAAGAAATTACTCGTTGTCCTGATGATCCTGTTTGTCGGGATTCTGCTCTGTGGATGTACTACGCAACCTGCCACACCCCCAACGACAACAGCTGCACCAACTGTCGCACCCACTCCTGTAATGACCGCGGGGCCGACCACGGTAGCCGTCAACGCAACCCCGGCACCTGTTAACACAACAGTAAAACCAACAGCGACGCCGACACCTCAGATAGTAGTCACCATTAAAATGACCAATTATAATACTGTAGATCCTGCAGGCACCATTATAGTGAAGGCTGGAACAAAAGTTGTATGGGTAAATCAGATGATGGCCCGCGAAAATATGATCAAGTCGACCGGTTTGTATGAAGGCCTCTTTAAATCCGGCGCTATTTACACCGGGGAGTCGTTCAGTTATACATTTGACAAGGCAGGATCCTATGAATGGATCTCAACCACGAATGGTGCTTTTAAAGGAACAATAACTGTTCAATAATCTCATACCATCAATTTTTTTTATTTTTTAAAATTTGGTATTCTCCTGTCCAGAGAAAGTGGGATTAATATCCATTGAACATCATGTATTGTTGGGTATTATTTCATGTCGAAAGGCACCATCGTTCTTGCATATTCCGGCGGGCTTGATACATCCATCTGCATCCCTCTTTTAAAAGAGCGGTATGAGTATACCCGTGTTGTCACCGTTGCGGTCAATGTCGGGCAGCGGGACGAGGAGATCGAAACAGCAACTGCAAAAGGAAAAAAGTTTGCAGACAGGCATTATACCATCGATGCACGGGAGAAATTTGTACGGGATCATATATTCCCTGCAATCAAGGCGAATGGTTCCTATGAGGGTTACCCGATGGGAACATCCCTTGCACGCCCTCTGATTGCAGAGGAAGTTGTGAAAATCGCCAAAAAGGAGGGGGCATCAGCGGTCGCTCATGGGTGCACAGGGAAAGGAAATGATCAGCTCAGGTTTGATGTTATTATCCGCAGCGCCGGTCTTGATGTGGTCGCGCCTGTCCGTGAACTGAACCTGACACGTGACTGGGAGATCAGGTATGCAAAGGAGCACAGGATTCCGATACCGGTGAATAAGGGCAAACCATGGAGCATGGATGAGAACTGCTGGAGCAGGAGCATTGAAGGGGGCAGGCTTGAGGATCCAGCCTATCACCCACCTGAAGAGATTTATCTGTGGACGGTATCACCACGACAAGCGCCGGATAAACCGGAAACGCTCACCATCGGTTTTGAAAAGGGTGTCCCTGTTGCATTGAATGGAAAAAAATTGAAAGGATATGACCTCATCCAGAAGCTGAATATACTTGCAGGATCACACGGAATAGGTCGCAACGACCTTATTGAGGATCGAATTCTTGGACTGAAAGCCCGTGAAAACTATGAACATCCGGCAGCGACCGTCCTGCTCACTGCTCACCGCGATCTTGAAGGTCTGGTGCTGAGCAGGCAGGAAATTGCCTTCAAACATTTAGTGGACGACAAGTGGTCAGAGCTGGCGTATATGGGGCTTGTAGGTGAACCATTGTATTCTGCACTGAATGCGTTCATCGATACCACACAGGAGCGGGTGAACGGGTACGTAGATCTTGAACTCTTCAAGGGAAGTGTCCGCGTGCTTGGCCGGAGTTCTCCCGATTCACTCTATTCCAATGACCTTGTTTCCTTTGATAGTGAAAGTCTCGACCAGTGCCATGCGATCGGCGTTTCTCATTACTACGGTATTCAGGCCCGGATCCTGAAACAGCGGTCAAAAAAGAAACGTTAAAAAAGAAACACTACGGTTATCCTATTTTTTTCCCGGCAGTTGGTCCCGGAGTACAATCAAATACTTCCGTGATCTTCAGAATGATTAACCCCTTTGCCGGATAATGCGCCCCTTTCGCCTTGATCTGCGCTTTTATCTTTTCATAATCCGGACCGCTTGTCTTTACTGTTACATCACCCTTGATCTGGTAACAGCGCTTTTTTTCCGGGTCCCAGACATAGAGAGCCATGTAGGGATTTTCTCTCACATTGGCAAGGGTCTTTACCATATAGTTGTCCCCGATCCAGATGGTATCATCAGCGACAAGCTGCACGGTTGCTATTGGTGCGACGTTCGGTACACCCTTTTTCGATGCAGTCGCAATGGCAAAGATCTTGTTCTTTGCAAATACTTCTTTCATCTCCACGGTTAATGTGACCATCTCTCTCACCTCCTCTCCTACGGACATTGAATGCCGTTACCCTTTCATGGTGTGTTCAAGGGTTTATGTTTTACGCCCGAGTCGTTCATGGTTGAATGATCATTCTCCAGATATTATCCTTGCAGGGTACACGGCAAAGGAACTGGGTGTGCACCGGGTCAGGAGCAGTGTTCCTAGTCTCCAGTCTGCACCGTCGAACATAATAGATAATTATAAGGAGATACAATCAAAATCGGATACTATGGACGCCAATTTTTTTAGTCGCTTCATAAAACCGAAACCCCATATTGTCGAGAGCCCTCCGCCCCCTCAAATTGTTCATGGCCCGGGTATGAGGATCCCGGAATACAAAAATAAACCCTATTTTATCGTAGCGTCGGTGGAAATGGGAAACACTACTACCAAATGTATCCTTACCGGTGTGAACCTTGAAACCGGAATGTCCTACGTAATCAACAAGTATGTCAGCATGTCCCGTGACATCCGGAAACCCAAATCCGGCGAAGCAATATTCGGGGAGACACTCGACGGTACCAAGCTCACCCGTGAATCGGTGACAGAGCTGGTAAGGGACACCCTGCTCAAGTGCCATGAAGAAGCGCACCTTGATGTGAATACTGATCTGGATTTTGTGGTCCGCAGTACCGGTGTTGTTGCCGAAATGGAGTCTCCGGATCAGGTTGGGGATTTTGTGATTGCGCTCGCAAATGGGTGTTTGATCGCCGGAGTCCCTCCCCGTAAGATGACACCGCCGATGTCAAAAGCAAACCAGTCCGAGAAACTCCAGCCATTCAGTTTTGCGGACAAGGTTGTCTTCGTCGGGGCGGTTGCAGGAGTGATCCCTCCTGTTGGATCGACGGGAGTTGAAATGGTGGCAAATGAGATGGAAGGGGAACTCGCGATGGCGGGGATCAAGGAAGGGGCTAAGTGGACGGATGTGGACTTCCGTAACCCTTGTATTTCCATCGATTTTGGCACCACGCTCGATGGCAGGATCACAAGCGATGTTGCCCGGGAGGCCCAGAACCCGTTTGCAAAAACTATCGGGAACTTCTGCGGACTTGCCGGTGCCATACCCGATGCGATCGTTCGCGGGACCGGGCTTGTCCACGAACGAACAGGGACGGCACTCGATGTTTTTGGTGAACACAGTGTGACGGGAGGATTGTTTAAGGGAGGCAACAAAAAGGTTGTCGATGATTATGTTAACCGCTGCCATAACCATATAGATATCCGGATTGTCCCTCCTGAAAGGGACCGGTTCGGTCGGGTGCCGGTCAACGCACGACTCGCAAAAGAATCAGGAATTGCGATGATCGGGTGTGATTGCGGTATCAACAGTAGTGAGCTGGATGACCTGGTTGCTATCGGGGCTGAACTCTATAAAAAATTTAACCTCGCCACCCTCAACGACGTTGTTGACCGTGTTTGTGCAAGAATGGCACTCCGGCTGATTGATGTGGCGATTGACCAGAATCTCGTACCCCATAATGCTTCCATCGGTTTGACAGGACGTGCCGCAATATCAGGAAGAAAACCCGATTACATCCTCAAAGGGATTATTGAGCGTAATATTTTTGATAACCCCAATGATCATGTAGTGTTCGTTGATGACGGACTTGCACGGGGTGCCGCTCTGATGGGCAGGTGTATGAACTCTCTTGGTAAACCCAAAAATCCCATAGGTGGAGTGCGTAGCGGCCCCTGTATTATGAACCGAAGGATTAAGATTGGAAAATAACCATGTGATTTACATGACAGAAGAAGCATTGTTCGATATTCTCATCCCTCCTGGGGTACCGAGAACGATTATCACAGAAGTCGTAAAAAAATTCGATGTCCAGATCGTTGAACGCAAGGAACGAATCATGTTTGCTAATATGGAGGGAGACGAACGTGAACTCCTCGCGTTTCGGGGCAAACGTGAGATCATGGAGCAGGTTGAAACATATATGCGCCAGCGCTTGGATGATTTTGTCAAGGGAGATTGATCTTCTCAAGGGAATGTTATTCTTTTTTCAGAAGTTTTATTAATAGTGCCTTCTGGGCATGTAACCGGTTTTCCACCTCATTCCAGACAAGACTCTGTTCTCCTTCAATAACCCCGTTACTGATCTCCTCCCCCCTGTGTGCAGGAAGGCAATGGAGTACCCGGACATCTTCGGAGGCATGCCCAAGCAACGCCTCATCGACTGTATATCCCTTGAACGCCTTCAGGCGCTCCACACGCTCCCCTTCATCCCCCATGGAAATCCATGTGTCGGTGACGATCACGTCGGCATCCCTGACCGCGTCATAGGGGGAACGGACAGATCTGATAATCCCCCCGATCTCTTTCGCCTGCCGGAGGATCTTTTTTGATGGGGAGTAACTCTTCGGGCATGCAATCGAGATCTCCATTCCGGTTAAAGTCGATGCCAGAATAAGGGAGTTGCAGACATTATTCCCGTCTCCGACCCATGCAACCCGTAACCCGGCCAGTGAACCAAAGTGCTCTTTGATGGTCATGATATCTGCAAGGATCTGGCAGGGGTGCTCAAGATCGGAAAGCCCATTGATTACAGGGATGGTTGCATTCCGTGCAAATTCTTCTATCGTGCTGTGCCGGTTAGCACGGATCATCAGCGCAGAAACATAGCGGGACGCGACTCTTGCTGTGTCACGAATATTCTCCCCTCTCCCAATCTGCAGATCTCTTGTGTTCAAAAAGAGCGCATGCCCTCCCAGATCGTTCATCCCGACTTCGAACGAGATGTGGGTTCGGGTCGAGGACTTCTCGAAAATCATTGCCAGGTTTTTTCCCTTGAGGATTTCATGAGGGATACCCTGAGCACGAAGCGCTTTTAATCGGATGGCTTCATCCAAGATCCCCTCGAGTTCCTCCTCATTTATATCGAGAATAGAAATAAAATCCTTCTTCATCGTAAGTCCCTCATATGGTCACAACGTCTCGCGAGTAATTCAGATGTTCCAATATCCCTGCGATGCCGGACACGACCATTCACCGATGCCGCAGCGTTTTCGGCGCTCTTTTCCGCTTCTTTGAGTGTTTTTCCGATACCCACAAAGGCAAGTGTCCGCGAGGTCTGCGTGAACAGCTGGCCTTCGCGATCCTCAACATTTGCATAATACAGCAATGCCCCGTTGGTTTTTCCGATGGTCACCGGGTCGCCGGCATTAGGGGCATCAGGATAGCCTTCTGGTACGATATATTTACAGACTGTCGCAGCATCGTCGAATGTGACACATGAGGATGAGAGCGAACCATCAGTAATGCCGGTAACAATATCTGTGAGATCAGATACCAGCAGTGAAAGGACATTCATCGCCTCGGGATCTCCAAACCGTGCATTGAATTCGATCACCTTCGGGCCTTCAGCGGTGTTCATGAACTGACCATACAAAATACCCTTATAGGGATGACCGATCCTGCCCATCATCGCTACGATGGAACGCATGATCTCGAGTGCCTTGGCATAGTCAGACGGGGTGACAAACGGGAGCATGTGATCCGGCATTGAATAGGAGCCCATTCCACCTGTGTTTGGTCCTATGTCACCTTCAAACGCACGTTTATGGTCCTGGACGAGGGGCATGGGGACAAGACGGGTGCCATCGACAAATGCCTGCAGTGTGAATTCCTCTCCAACCAGACGTTCCTCGAGCACTACGTTCCCTCCCACCTGTTTCACATAAGCAAGGGCACCGGTACGATCGATCTGTTCGCCCATAATCCGGACCCCTTTTCCCCCTGTGAGCCCTATTGGTTTTATCGCAAGATCCCCATCATAATCTTTGATGAACGCTATCGCATCATCCACGCTATGGCAGATCCGGTAACGAGGGCATCCTGAAATATGGTGCCGATCCATCATCTCCCGGCAGAAACCTTTGTCGGTTTCCAGCCTTGCTGCCGCCCGATCCGGGCCGACACATGCGATACCAGCTCTTTCAAGGTTGTCCACAATACCAGCTTCCAGTGGGGCTTCAGGTCCGATAAATGCATATTCAGCCCCGACGTCCTTTGCAAAACCTACAATCCTTGGGATATCGGTCTCCATCGAGATTAGCGTCTTTGATGCGAGGTGAAAGATACCCGGGTTCTTGTTTGCCATGACCGAATACAGAGTGGCGTTGTCGGAGCGGGAAAACGCCTGTGCAATTGCATGTTCGCGCCCTCCGCTACCCACCACGAGTATCTTCATATCCGTACCTGTGAGTTTACGCTAATAATTGCTTATCCCTTCATCAGTTCGTGCGCTTTTACCAGTGTGAGGAGCCGGACACCATTTTTTTCAAGCATCTCTGATGCTCCCTGTTCACGGTCTACAACGGTGACCACGCGATCGATGTGCGCCCCTGCTTCACGAAGCACCTTAACACCATAAAGAGCGGAACCCCCCGATGTTGTCACGTCCTCGATGAGTAGAACGGACATGCCGCTGACATTGCCAATCACGATATTCTTCTTTCCGTGATCCTTTTCTGCGCTGCGGATAATTGCATAGGGTTTCCCGCTTTCTAGCGAAACGGCGACAGCAAGGGGAACACCCCCTAGGGCAATTCCGGCGACAACATCAAACTCGCAGGACTTTGTAATGTTTTTTGCGATAGTTATGAGAAGCAGGGGGTGGGTCACTGCAGACTTAATATCGATATAGTAACTACTCTCAGCTCCGGAAGCAAGACGGAACGAACCGAATTCAATGGCTCGGTGAGCGATAAGATCCCTAACTAACCGTTTCACCATGGTACATCTTTCACTCCTATATAATAACCGATTATATTGACTACTCTGTGAAGGACAGGGGTGATAATCAGGATAATGAGAAAGACGGGAAGCGTGATATTTGAAAACAGCCAGCCTGGGTCGAAGATAAGCATCAGGAGGAATGCCCCGGCGACAAGGTCATACTGGTCAGCGATGAGCCAGCGCTCCCCCCGCTTCTTTCCCAGCCGGCGTTTGACATAACTTTTGCACATATCTCCTAGAAGCGCCCCGGTTGCAAGGACGCATACGGAAGTGATTGTGTGAGAGGGGAGTATCTCCCAGCTGAACCTCGCGGCAAGATACATCTGAAGCAGACCGACTGCAACACCGGTACAAACCCCCAGAACAAAACCCCGGTATGTCTTCCCATCACCGAGTATCCTCTTCCCATCGGGATATGTTCTGCTAAGATCAATGGGGGTACCTCCTCCGAAGAGCGCAGCAGTCGGATTTGGGATATATGCCGGCAACATGATCCAGACTGCCGAAAGCAATGGTATTATGAATGACTCAATACTAATAATGTAGCACTCCAATACCTCTAATAAACAGCAGATACCAACATTAAAGTTACTCCATCTGGATTTCTGGCCGAGAATAAAAGGGGGGATAGGGTGTTAATCAAAAAAACAAAGAGTCTCTGCCCCGTATGTAATTCCGTAATATCTGCAGATATTGTCGAGGAAGACGGGAAGATCTGGCTGAAGCGTTCCTGCAAGGATCATGGGGCGTTTCGGAACATTTACTGGGCTGACCCCCTCATGTATCACCGTTTTGAACAATATGAGGCTGTGGGAAGCGGTGTCCTGAACCCCCAGAGCATTGCCACCTCAAATAATTGCCCATCAGCATGCGGACTCTGCAGCAACCATCGTTCCGGTACATTACTTGCCAATATAGATCTCACAAACCGCTGTAACCTTGACTGCGACTTCTGTTTTGCCAATGCCCGCGCCTGCGGATTCGTGTATGAACCTGACTTCAATGAGATCGTCAGGATGATGGAGCTTTTGCGTGCCGAAAAACCCGTGCCAACACCAGCGATCCAGTTCTCTGGTGGCGAACCTACAATGCGGGATGATCTTATCGAGATCATTAAAAAGGCCAAAGAGGTGGGATTCCCACAGGTTCAGATCGCTACCAATGGTGTCCGTATCGCCAGGGATCGCGGTTTTGTGCAGAATCTGAAGGACGCAGGACTGAACACGGTTTACCTTCACTTTGATGGCATCACGACAGAAGCGAACCCGTTTTTAAAAACACACGTGAAAGCGATTGAGAATATGAAAAGCGTGGGGCTCGGGTGTGTTCTGGTTCCTACGGTAATTCGCGGAAGAAATGACAGTCAGCTGGGCGCCATCATCCAGTTCGCTGCAGATCATATCGCTGTTGTGCGTGGGGTCAATTTCCAGCCTGTTGCATTCACCGGTGCTGCAAGTGATGAGGATCTTAAAAACCGGATCACGATCCCCGAGGTGCTGGCAAGTATCGAGGACCAGACCTCGGGCGTCATAAAAAAGGATGATTTCTATCCGGTACCATGCGTCCTTCCCTTCTCAGATCTTGTTGAGGCATATACTGGGAAACCCCAGGTCAGGTTCACGGCACACCAGCACTGTGGCGCAGCGACTTACGTCTTTGTGACCAAAGAGGGTATCGTTCCCGTAAACCGGATGGTCGATGTCGACAGCCTCTTTGAATCGATTGAGAAAATGGCGGAGACCTTAAAGAAGGGTGGCACGATCAACAAATACAAAGCGCTCATTGAAGGAGTAAAATCAATGCATGACTCCGTGAAGAAGGGTGAGCAGAGTAACACCGCTGAATTCTGGAAGCTGATTGGAAAGACCCTAATCGGGCAGAACTTCGATGCTCTCCGTGAATTTCACTGGAATGCGCTTTTTATCGGCACCATGCATTTTATGGACCGTTATAATTATGATCTTGAACGCGTGCAGCGTTGCTGCATCCATTATGCAACACCAGATGGGCGTTTGATCCCATTCTGTACCTATAACAGTGGTCCGGTATACCGCGAGCAGGTATGGAAAAAGTTTGCAAAACCAATATAATAGAAAAAAATCTCTTTTTCACTGTCCGTTAATCAGGGAAAGGGCAGGTCTACATGCGTCCCGTGCTGCATGGCAATCTTTGCGATTGCCAGATCCTGGATTGCAAGACCCGTGGAATCAAAGATTGTGATTTCATCAGAAGTTACACGCCTCTTTTTTCCGATGACGATCTCACCGAGTGTTCCTGCAATCTCTGATGGGCTGAATAATCCCTGAGTGACAGGCACGTTGATCTCGCCAGAATGGATTGCCTGGGCCGGGTCATCAACGAATACCCGTGCACGACTGATAAGTGCGGGAGCGAGCTCTTCTTTTCCCGGTGCATCCGCCCCGATTGCATTGATATGGGTTCCTTCATGGATCCATTCATTCCTTATAATCGGGATTCGTGAAGGGGTGGTCGTTACCAGTACATCGCAATCACACACCTTTTCTATTGTCATGGCATGGCAGGGAAATTCCATGAACCTGTCCGCAAATTGCCTAACGTGCTGTGGATCACGGCTCCAGACCTTGATCTCCTTGATTTTAAGTTCCTGCCGGATTGCTTTCACCTGGGATTCTGCCTGCCTGCCGGTGCCAATAATACCAAGGATCACTTCTTTTTTTGGTGAAAGATATTTGCAGGCGATTGCACCAGCCGCACCTGTCCGCATATTCGTCAATCTCGTTGCATTGATTACCGCAATTGGCTGACCGGTGGCAATATCCAGGATTACCGTAAGCGCCATTACGGTTGGAAGTCCCTTTGCCGGATTGTTCGGATGCACATTGACAATCTTTACTCCGGCGATCGAAAGCGAGGGAAGATAGGCTGGCATCGTGCGGAAATCCCCCTCAGGAAGTGTAATATAGAGTTTTGGAGGCATCTGCACGAGTCCTTTTCCATGATCAGCAAATGCTGCCTCAACTGCTCGGTTGACTTGTCCGAGATCCAGTCCCATATCTGTATCGGTGAGATACTGCATATGTGCGATCATCGATATTCAAAGGATTTTAATTTACGGTTATGAACTACTGCAGGCTCTGCTCTGTGATTAAAATCGCATCTGACAAAATTATATATGTCTGATTTTAAAATTATGAATAATCCATCTCTTTGAGGGCTTTATCCGCTAGCTCCTTCATACGGGCGGAGATCCTGCTCGACGAGGTATAATCTACATCCTTCATCGCATTGGCGATCTCGTTTCCCAGCACAAAGATTGCATATTTATGCTCTATCTTACTCTTGTGCTGCTGACTGGGAGAGATCTTCAATGACATATATTGGGAAAATTTGAGATTCGGGTTAATGGATTCGAGATAGGTTTTGACGTCGTAGAGCATCTGGTGAAGTTGGATCAGTTCATCTTTATGCACCGTACCACATCCCGGGTGTAGAGTAGTGTGAGTGAAGATAAATAATTTGCTTGGGTTCGTCTATGAACCCATTTTGATCAGCCTGATGTTTAACGGGCGCTTTATGATACCCTTGAAGTCACGGGCTGCAACATACTCGAGACCTCTGGTGACGAGACGATCAAGGAGTTTCTGGTCCACCGACCGGTCAACTACAAGGCCGTTTACTGCGTTATCAACACTCTCAACAACCTTTTCCACTTCATCAGGTTTTGTCTCCCTTACCACTGAAAGATCGGTGGAGAGGAACCGCGCAATCTGGTGACCTTTGACATCATCAATATGATCCCTTATACTCTGGGGAACGCGAAGGGATCCTTCCCGGGATCGTTTTGAAGATAGCGGGTTTTTCCCCTCCTTTTCTGGGGACTCCCCCTCATTTATGCCACGGGATACTCTCAGATCCTGCGGCAGTTCAGCGGTGTTCTCGAAATACTGCTCTCGGACATATTCAACAGGTACTTTATTGCGCAGGGTTTTGATGACCTCTTTTCGTGTCATATCCTCGACACTCTTATGACGTGGCGAAAATGCTACGAAGTCAATATCTGCGACCTGTAAAAGCTCGCGAAGGATCAACTCCCCCCCACGGTCACCGTCGAAAAATGCAGTCGTGGTCTTTTTTTCACAGAGATCGATGACCGTCTGTGGGATGCTGGTGCCTTCGACAGCGACAGCATTCTTGATCCCGTATCTGAGGAGGTTGAGGACATCTGCCCTGCCTTCAACAATGATGATCGCATCAGAGTCAAGGACATTCGGACCAGCGGGCATCCTCTCTTCACCGATGGATCCAATTTTTTCGATCCGCAGGCTTTGCCGCACATCATCAAGGAGTTCATCGCTATCGATTGTGCCATCATCAAACCTGTCGATGAGGATCTCCTTAGCCCGATCAACAATCTGCCTGCGCTTGATAACACGGATATCCTCAATCGATTCAACGGTCACCCGCGCGGCGCAGGGACCGATGCGATCGATTGTTTCAAGCGAGGCTGCGAGGATTGCCGTCTCTGCACGGTCAAGTGACGTAGAGATCAGCATCTCGCCCGTTGTCTCGCCTTTCTTGCTTGTTATCTGGACATCAATCCGTCCGACACGTCCAGTCCGCTGGAGATCACGCAGGTCAAGGTCTTCGCCGAGTAACCCTTCTGTCTGCCCGAATATGGCACCCACTACATCGGGTTTCTCGACCAC
>Ga0209048_10004325_pt1 | contig 13615 bp, 13 predicted proteins | sample FrelakmetCRP12CR_FD_187146 | JGI IMG/M metagenome (GOLD analysis project Ga0209048, IMG submission 187146) | Freshwater lake sediment microbial communities from the University of Notre Dame, USA, for methane emissions studies - CRP12 CR (SPAdes)... | ecosystem: Environmental > Aquatic >... | reverse complement strand
CCCCCCGTGCCCCCGAGCTCCCGAGGCAGAGCCTCGCTCGCTCCAGGCTGAGAATCCGAGGCGTGCTGTGCCGTACGCCGCAGGAGGCGAAGCCCGAGTACGCTCGCCAGGGCGGCCACATCCGCAGCCGCAGTAGGCACCTTCGTGAATAGTCCGGGCTAGAGCTCGTGCGGCGTTTCCCCGCCTCCCTCGCCGTACATGGCCGCCAACATCGCTGTGTACCGCCCCTCCACCACGCGGCGCTTCACCTTCAGTGTCGGGGTCAGCTCACCGCCCGAGATCGTGAATGGTTCCCGGATGAGGCGGAACTTCTTGATCGTCTCGAAGCGCGCCAGACCCTGGTTGACGCCGTCCACGACTTCCTGAAAGGCAGCCACCACCTCCGCGTGCGTGAGCAACGCGTTGAGATTCTCTCCCGCAATCCCGCGCGCACTGGCAAAGAGCTGAAGCTGTTCAAGGTTCGGGACTAGCAGCGCGACCACGTACGGCATTCGGTCGCCAAACAAGACCGCGTTCTCGACCAGCGCGGAGTGCTGGAGCTGGTCTTCAATCGGCTGCGGGGCGATGTTCTTCCCGCCCGCGGTCACGAGAATGTCCTTCTTGCGGTCGGTAACGCGCAGGAAGTTGTCCTTGTCAAGCTCGCCAATGTCACCAGTGGCGAGCCAACCGTCCTTGTCCAGCACCGCGGCCGTGTCCTCAGGCTTGTTCCAGTAGCCCAGCATGACATGTCGGCCGCGGGTCAGAATCTCGCCGTCGCTGGCGATCTTGACTTCGACGCCCTGGATTGGCGGGCCGACCTTGCCAAGCTTGCAGCGATCGAAGGTGTTCACGCTAATGACGGGCGAGGTCTCGGTCAAACCGTATCCTTCCAGCACCCTCACACCGACCGCATGAAAGAACTCACCAATGAACACCGGCAGCGGCGCCCCACCCGAGATGCAGAAGCGGACGCAGCCACCGAGCCCGCCGCGCACTTTGCGATACACGAGCGCGTCGAAGAGACGGTAGCGCAGGCCGCGCCGCTCCTCCCGCACGCTCTGCACGCCCACCTTCAGCGCGGCGCGGAAGATCATCTGCTTGAGTCTGGAGCCGTGCGCAACTTCCTGCAGCACGCGATCGTGCACCTTCTCGAAGAAGCGGGGCACCGCCGTGAAGAGAGTGGGCTTGAGCCGACGAAAAGCGTCACCGGTCTCGAGGATGCCGCAGTAGGCGATGCGCATCCCAAACATGAAGTAGATGTAGTCGACAAGTCGCTCGAGCACATGCGACAACGGCAGGAACGCGAGCGCCAGGTCGTCGCCCGGCCACGGCATTACACCGGCGGAGTAGTAGGCGTCGAAGACGAAGTTGTCGTGTGTCAGCATCACTCCCTTGGGCTCGCCGGTAGTGCCGGACGTGTAGATCAACGTTGCCAGGTCACTCGGCTCGATCCGAGTTCGACACTGGGCGAGAAACTCGGCCGTCTCGCTCTCACTCAGCGCCGTTACGCACGACACGAACGTTCGCACCCCGGCCGGCGGCTCCCCGTCGATGAGCACCACGTGCTCCAGCGCCGGGCAGCTCGCTCGCACCCTGAGCACCTTCTCCAACAACTCGGGGTTTTCGGCAATTGCCACACGCGCCCCGGAGTCGCGCAGGATTACCCCCGCCTGCTCGGACAGTAGCGTCGGGTAGATCGGGACGCTCAGAGCGCCAAGGTGCAGAATGCCGAAGTCGCAGATGTGCCATTCGGGACGGTCGCCGCACACGAGCGCGACACGGTCACCCTTGCCGACCCCGAGCGCAGCCAGCCCCTTGGCGAGGCCGGCCACGCGCGCCGCCACCTCGGGCGCTCGCAGCACCCGGTCAGCGCCGCCGCGAGCATCGATCAGAGACGGTGTCGGCTTTGACTCCAGCCAGCGCAAGAAAACATCCAACAAAGTCCGCGGTATGGTCATGCCTCACCCCCAGGAGTGCGGGCCCGCAGGCCCTCGAGCAACACGCGCACGAGTTGCGATGACGCGCCGGCAAGATGGCCGGGGTGGCGCGCAAGGATCCACGCCGTCACGAGTTCGTCGACGGCGCCAAAGACGACGCGGGCCGCGACGTCTGGCGCCACGTCCCCGCGCAGGCTCCCGTTCTCAACCCCCTCGGCAATGATTCCTTGCATGAGCTGCAAATACTCTGCCACGACGCCATGCGCGATGCGGCGCAGGAAGCGTCGGCTGTGACGCAATTCGATCTGGAAAACGCACGCCAGCGCGCGGTCACGCTCGAGGCTATCAAGGTGCCGTTGGATGACGCGGCGCAGCTTCTCACCCGGATCCGCCACGGCCGCGCAGTCCCGCCGCGCCCGCACCAGGAACGCGCGCCCACGCTCCTCCAGCAGCGAGACCAGGAGATGCTCCTTGCCCTTGAAGTAGAGGTAGAGCGTGCCGTCCGCCACCCCGGCCCGCTGTGCAATATCGTGCATGCGCGCCGCAACGTATCCGCGCTCGGCAAAGGCATCGGTTGCGGCGCGCAGGATCTCCTCGCGCCTGTGCTCTTTGTTACGCTGAACCCGCCTGCCCATTGCTCCCTCACCGTGAGTGAATCACCGTTCAGTCTTGTTGAGCGCGCGTGACTTGTCAAGCGACGCGGCCGAGGCGCCCGCGAGTGCTATCATAATTAAGTGACACCCCTGCTCGGCGAGCTCCTTGCCGCGGTCAAGGTGCTTCGGCGCGACGCGCAGGGCCGACTGGCTCTCGTCGGCGCGGACGGAGCCAGAGCATGCGAGGTTGTGCCGCCGTTCGAAGAGGTTCTCGCGACCGCATCCACGTCGGGTCAGCCTGCGCTGGTTACGCTGCGCGTCGAGGGTGCAGAAGACACGCCCACCGTTCTGATGCCGGTGCCCGGTTCAACGCACGAGGCGCTCGCGCTGTCCGCCGCTGCCGCCAACGAGGTGCTCAGCCCCGTGGTTGAGAACCTCGTCAATCAGATCGCTCATGACGTTCGCAACCATGCTTTTGCGGTCGGGTTGCACGCCGAACTCGGCCAGCGTCGCGCGGCGGACTCGCCTGCCGCGGTCACCACCTTCGAGGCCATTCTGCGTCAGCTTGATTCCCTCAGGGTCTATGTCGACCGCCTCCTCCTCTTTGGTCGGCCGCTCGCGCTCACCCGCGTGCCCATGAAGATCGAGGACTTCATGCGCGAGCAGGTGCAGCGCTTCCAGAGCCTGAGAAAAGCCGACGCTGCGCCGCTTGCGATCACGGTCACGGCGCCATCCGCGACCGGCTCGGCACATTGGGATCCACAGGCGCTCGGCCACGTGCTCCAGGCGCTGCTCGACAACGCCGCCCGCAGCGCCACGCCGCCGCCGCCAATTTACGTCGAAGCGCATGGCGACGAGCGCGCCGTTGTCATCGAGGTCCGCGACCAGGGCCCCGGCATCGCGGAGGCTACGCTCGCAAGCCTCGAGACGCCGATGCGGGTGCGACGCGCGGGTGGTGCTGGCCTCGGCCTCGCGATCGCGCGCAAGATGGTCGAGGCGCATGGAGGTTGCCTCGAGATCACGTCGGACGCCTCCGGCACGAGTGTGCGCATGAAACTACCGCGGGAGGCTCCGCCTGGCTGAGCCCAGGCCGGGCGTCGTCCGTTACCTCGTCGGCCCGGCCGAAGCGGGTACACGCCTTGATCACGCGCTCGCGCAGCTCTCCGGGTTGGCGCGCCGGCGCGTGCGCGCGCTCATCGCCGAGGGCGCCGTCTTCCTCAACGGGCGTGCCGTGCGCGTGCTGTCGCGCCCCCTTCATGCCGCCGACGTTGTCGATGTCGTTCCGCCGGCGCACGAGCTGCTCGCGCCGCCGGCGCTGCCGCCGCCGCTGGGCCTCCTGCACGAGGACGGCTGGGTGGTGGCGGTGGACAAGCCGGCCGGGGTCGCCTCACAGCCTCCGCGTGAACGTCGCCCGGACGAGCTCACGGTGCACGAGCGCCTTGCCCTCCAGCTCGCCCATCGCGACGGTCACCGGGTCGAGTTGCTCCTCTTCCACCGTCTCGACCGGCTCACCACCGGGATCATGCTCTTCGCCCGCCACCACGACGCCGCGCGCGCCCTGGCTCGCGCCTGGTCGGAAGGACTTTCAGACAAGCGCTACCTGACGGTTGTTCGCGGCGACCTGGGCAAGAAGCCGCTCACGCTGAGCTGGGCGATTGCCGGCGACCGCCTGATACCCGGTCGCCAGCGGGTCGTGCGCGTGGGCAGGCCGGCGCGCACCGACGTGCGCCGGCTCGCTCTCGCCGGTGAGTTCGCTCTGGTTGAGCTGCGACCTCACACCGGGCGCACGCATCAGGTGCGCGTCCACCTCGCCCACGCTGGCTTCCCCGTCGCCGGCGATACCCTCTATGGCGGAGGCGGCGGCGTACCGCGCCCCTTCCTGCACGCGTGGCGTCTCGCCCTGCCCCACCCGAGGACAGGCCGCACGCTGCGCCTGGAGGCCCCGGTGCCGGCCGACATGGCGGCGTTTCTGTCTCGTCACGGCGTGGAGGTTGCGGCGGCGCTGGCAGCCGTCCCGACCCGGTGACCTTCGCCCGTCGGCGATACAATGACAACGGCACACGCCTCTTGACGCTGAACTGGGGACGGGAGGACGTCATGATCAGCCGGCGCGATCTGTTCACGGGTATTGCGACGCCGGTGGCCGCCTCGGCAGCGGTCGCCCTGCTGCGGCCCGGCCGCGCGTTCGCCATCGCCGAGGCCGCCGCCAGGAACCCGGGTACCGCCGAAGAGATCGCCAGCGACGAGGCGTTCTGGGCCGAGATCCAGCGCGCCTTCGTCGTTGACCGCAGCCTCATCAACCTCAACAACGGCGGCGTCAGCCCCTCCCCGGCGGCGGTGCAGGAGGCGCAGCGGCGCTACCAGGAGCTGTCCAACGCTGCGCCCGTGCACACGATGTGGCGCGTGCTCGAGCCGCAGCGTGAGACCGTGCGCGAGCGGCTCGCCCGCTTCTTCGGCTGCGACCCCGAGGAGATCGCGCTCACGCGCAACACCTCCGAAGGGCTCGAGACGTGCCAGTTCGGCTTCGATCTCAGGGCCGGCGACGAGGTGCTCACGAGCACGCAGGACTACCCGCGCATGCTGACGACATTCCAGCAGCGTGTGCGCCGCGACGGCATCGTGTTGCGGCAAATCGTGCTTCCGACCCCGGCCGAGGATCCCGCCGATGTGGTGCAGCGCTTCTCGGCAGCGATCACCGACCGCACGCGGCTGCTGCTTGTCAGCCACATCATTTTTCTCACCGGCCAGATCCTGCCGGTGCGCGAGATTGTCGCGATGGCGCGCTCACGCGGCCTGCCGGTGTTGGTGGACGGGGCGCACTCCTTTGCACACATCACCTTCCGCCACGCCGATCTCGACTGCGACTACTACGCAACCAGCCTGCACAAGTGGCTGTTCGCGCCGCATGGCACCGGCATGCTCTACGTGCGCCGCGACCGGATCCGCTCGCTCTGGCCGCTCATGGCGGCGCCCGCTGAGATGGACGAGAATATCCGCAAGTTCGAGGAGATCGGGACCCACCCGGCGGCGCCGTACCTCGCCGTTGCCGAAGCGCTTGCCTTCACGCAAGGGATCGGCCCGACGCGCAAGGAGGCACGCCTGCGCTACCTGCGCGACCGCTGGGCCCACCGCCTCGTGCCGCAGGAGCGTGTGCGGCTCCACACCAGCCTCAAGCCTGCATTCTCCTGCGGCATCGCCCTGGTTGAGATCGTAGGCGTCGACTCCGGCAAGCTCGCCGATCACCTGTGGAACCGGTACCGCATCATCGTCGCCCCGATCAAGCACCCCGAGTTTGAAGGCATCCGGGTGGCACCCAGCGTGTACACCACCCTCGAGGACATTGACCGCTTCTGCGAGGCGATGGAGATCGCTGCCGCCAAGGGACTCCCCACCGCATGAGAAACGGCAGCAGCACGCCCTCGCAGGTCAGCGACGCATGGGCCGGGGCCTCGGGTCTGAAGTCCGAGGTCGCTGCCACACGTCTCGGCGCGAGCTGCGCGATCGCGCTCCTTGTCAGCGGCCTCGCGCTCGCCGTGGCTGCCTGCGCGACCGCGCCGGTCGTCGTTGCGACGGACAAGGCGCCGAAGGCGATCGGTCCGTACTCGCAGGCGGTCCGCGCCGGCGCCACGCTCTACCTCTCCGGCCAGATTCCGCTCGACCCCGGCACCGGCGAGGTCGTGCAGGGAGGGATCGAGGCGCAGGCTCGGCGCGTCCTCGACAACCTCAAGGCCGTGCTCGCCGCCGCCGGCTACCGGCTCGAGGACGTCGTGTCGTGCCAGGTGTTTCTGGTTGACCTCGGCGAGTTCGCCGTTGTGAACAAGGTCTACGGCGAGTACTTTCCCACCGCACCGCCGGCGCGGGCCACGGTGCAAGTCGCCGGGCTGCCTCGTGGCGCGCGCATCGAGATCACCGCCATCGCCGTAAAGTTCTGACCATCTCCAGCCCTGCGTCCCGACGCCATGGATGCGACGCCGCGCGGGCGCGGCGCTACGGCGCGGCGAAGTGTGTCCATGGGCCCGAGGGTAGGTCGCGCAGGAGCGTTTTCTGCCAGGTGTACGCCGGGTGGCTCTTGAGGTGTGCGCCGGCATGGAAGTCGAGCCCACAGGGATGGCCGATCGCGGCTTCGAGCTCCATACTCGCCGCCATCGCAGCGTCGGTGATCTTTGCCTGCACCACCCCAGCGGGACCGAACTCGTCCTTCCACGGCTTCATCCCACGCGGCGACAGCTCCACGTGGCCGCATAGGGTGCGTTCACTCGGTGCGTCGGCCCTCTTGTCGAAGGCGTCATAGTGGTCCGCCAGGAAGCGCTTGCCGGCCGCGACGTCGATCCTGCCCTTGAACTCGAGGATGAGCTGCTGCCAACGCGCGCGGCGCGCGTTTGCGCTCGCGCTGAGGTCGTCAGCCTTGAAGTCGGTCTCCTCGGCAATCAGCTTTGGGTTGATCGGGAAATTGGCGCCGACGAAGATCCCGTCCGTCGTGCGCTCGAGCGTAACGTGCTTGAGCCCCAGCTCGAGCTGTGCGATCTCGTTACGCCCGACATCGGCGACCAACCAGGTGTTGGCGTAGCCACCGTTGTTGCCTTCTTTCATGATACGGGCAAAGTCGTCGATGCTCCCGGCGTACTGCATCGCCTTGCGCGCGCGCACGAACTCCGGGATCCCCTGCGTGTCGAAGCCGCGAAAGCCGGAGATTGTGGTCTCGGTGATCACGATCCCGGCGTCGTTGATGCCGAAGTCGTCGCCGGAGTGGATGAGGCCGGGCATGCCGTCCATCACGATACGGTGGCCGTTCTCGGGGCGCAGATCGAAGATGATGTTCCAGCGCGCACCCTCCAGGTAGCCAGACCAGTTGTTGTGCGCGATCACGGCCCTGCCGTCGCGCGTCCAGCTCCCCGTCGCCACAAACGCGCTGCAACGCTCCGGCGCGGAGGAGGTCTTCTTCTTGTCGAGCATGCCCGTGTAGTAGGAAAGCTCGAGGTTGGCGTTGAGCACGACCAGGTCGGTGATGTCGGCTGCGACGCCGCGCGTTGCCAGACCCTCCGCCATGCCCTGCAGCTCCTGTCGGTACTCGTCCTCCACCCGCGGCCAGAGGATCTTCTCCGCCACGCCGCGCAGGAACGTCCAGTCACGCTTGGTGTCGTGCGGCAATGTCAGCCGCATCACCGCGTGCGCGTCGGCGATCTCGGGCGCGAGCAGATAGCCGTGCTGGAAGCCGATCCGTGCGGGGCTCCCCTGCAGCCGCACGCGGATCCAGCCGTTGTCGGGCGCGCTGCGCCATGAGCCGGCCAGCCGGGTATCGGCGTTTGGCCCACACGACAGCAGCGTCGCAGTCAGGAGCGGCAAGAGGAGTGGCGAGGCGAGCGCACGCAGTTTCATGCGGCTACGGTACCGTAGGTGCGCCGGAGTGCGCGACCGTCACAACGCCGCTTCATCCTTGAGCGTCCGGGTCATCAGCGCGGTCACCGCCTCCCTGGGCGGCAGTGCCCCCGCCAGGATCGCCTCGACCGCGAACGTGATCGGCATCTCCACGCCGTGGCGACGGGCGAGCTCGGCCGCCGCCCGGGTCGTCGGAATGCCCTCGGCGATCTCGCGCCCGGCGAGAATCGCCGCCAGAGACTCGCCGCGCCCCAAGCGCTCGCCTACGCCCCGGTTACGCGACAGTGCGCCGGTGCACGTGAGCACGAGGTCGCCCATGCCCGCGAGACCGCGGAAGGTCTCCTCGCGGCCGCCGAGCCGGACGCCGAGCCGGGCGATCTCGTGCAGGCCACGTGTGAGCAGCGCCGCGGCCGCGTTCAGGCCCAGCTCGAGCCCGGCCGCCATGCCGGCAGCGATCGCGATCACGTTCTTGAGCGCGCCTGCAAGCTCGACGCCGACCACGTCGGACGAGGAGTAGAAGCGAAAGCCCCGTGAGGAGAACGTCTGCTGCAGGCGGAGCAGGAGCTCTGCGTCGAGACCGGCCAGCACCGCTGCCGTCGGCAGTCCGCGCGCCACCTCAAGCGCGAACGACGGGCCAGAGAGCGCGACGAACCGGTCGGGTCCAAGGCCGAGCTCCGCGCGCACGATCTCGTCCATGCGCGCCAGGCTAACCAGCTCGATGCCCTTGCTCGCCGAGATCAGGGGCACGCCACCAGGTAGGTGCGGGCGCAGGGCTCGCAGAACCTCGCGCGCGAACTGCACCGGCACCACGAAGAGCACCGCCTCCGCGCCCGCCAGCGCCGCTGGCAGCTCGGCGTGGGAGTGCACCCGCTCCGGGATCTCGACCTCGGAAAGGAAGAGCGGGTTGCGCCGCTCCCTTGCGATCCCCTCGTTGACCTCGCGCTCGTGCGCCCAGAGCGAGACATCGGCGCCAGCGCGCGCGCAGTGAATCGCGAGCGCGGTGCCCCACGAACCCGCCCCCACGACCGCGATCTTCATCGCTTCTTCGCTCCCAGGTGTGGCTCCTCGCCGCGCACGAGACGCGCGAAATTGTGGCGGTGGCGCCAGATGATCACGAGCGCGGCGAGCACTGCGCACACCTCCACCGGCGCTGACGACCGGGTCATGAGCCAGAACACGCCCGGAAACAGCGCCGCCGCGGTCACGCTTGCAAGCGACACGATGTGGAACAGCAGCAGCATGACAATCCAGATCGCGGCCGCTACCAGAGCCGGCTTCGGGGCCAGGGTCAGAAACACGCCGCCAGCGGTCGCGACCCCTTTCCCGCCGGAGAACCCAAGCCAGACCGGGAAGCAATGCCCCACGATCGCCGCCAGCCCGGCCGCCGTCACCCACTCCGGGCTGTGCGTGAGCTGCCGCATGAGCAGCACCGCCGCAATGCCCTTGCCGAGGTCAAGAAGCGCGACGACGAGCGCGACCTTCCAGCCCGCCGCGCGCATCGCGTTCGTCGCCCCGACGTTACCGGAGCCGACGCGGCGGACATCGCCGCGCCCGACGGCCCGTACCATCAGGAGCGCGAATGGGATCGAGCCTAGGAGATACGCGACGACGAGCATCGCGTCCTTCGCGTACTGCCAGTCGAGCAGCTCACGCATCCGCCGTCCCTCCTCTCTGAGTCACCGGCCAACGCGCAAGCGGCGTGTAGACCGCGCCGGACGGACGTAGCTCGCTCGCGAACAGCACCGCTTCCCGGGCCCTGATCGCCGGGAACTGCCATTTGCCCACGGCCACGAGGAAGTGCTCGATTGCTGGAGCGCTCCAGGGTCGCTCGATGCGCGCCAGCGTCAGGTGGAGCGAGAACGCGCGCGCCTCCCTCGCCACACCCAGGCGGGCGGCCGCGTCTTCCACCGCCTCTGCCCAGCGCTCCAGGCCGGGCACCTGACCACCCACCCATGCGACGCGCGGTCGGCGATCGTGCGGGAAGAAGCCGCCGCCACCAAGCTGAATCGTGACCGGTTCGCACGCCGCCAGCGCGGGGCCTGCTTCACGGTCGAGCGCCGCGACAAGTTCGGGCGGTTGCTCGCCGAGGAACTTGAGCGTCACGTGCATCGCCTCGGGGCGCACCCAGCGTGCGGGGGGCAGGTCACGCTTGAGTGGGTCAAGGCCGCGCGTGATCACCGCGCGCGCCTCGTCGGAGAGTTCGGCCGCGACGAAGAGCCTCACCGTGCTTCCCCCAGCTGCCGCCGCAACAGGTCGAGGGCAAAGCTGGCGCTGAACTCGCGCACCGCCGCGCGGTCGCCAGGGAAGCGGTGCAGCGCGTGCGCCACACCGGCCGGCGTCACCGCCGCGATGTGGACCGTCCCCACTGGCTTCTCGTTACTGCCGCCCGTCGGTCCGGCGACGCCGGTCACAGCGAGGCCGCAGGTCGCGCCGAGCGCGCAGGCGCCGTGGGCCATCGCCTCGGCGACTTCCCGACTCACCGCGCCGCGCGCAGCCAGGGTTTTGGCCAGCACGCCGAGCACGCGCTGCTTGAGCTCGTTCGCATAGGTGATGGTGCCGCCGACGTAGACGTCGCTCGCCCCGGCCACGGCCGTGAGCTGGCTGCCGATCAGACCGCCGGTGCACGACTCGGCGGTCGCGAGCGTCAGGCCGCGTTCCCGCAGCCGGTCCATCACGACGCCGGCAAGCGTGTCGTCGTCGCGCCCGAATAGGTCGGTACCCACCGCGTCCGCGAACGCAGCCTCCATTTCCTCAAGGTCAGCCTTGGCGCGCGCGCCCGCCGCCGTCAACACCAGCGTCACCTGGCCGCGCGCGCCAAGAATCGTCACGCACTCGCGCCCGAAGCGACCGTAGAGCGGGTTCACGCGCTGCTCGACCGGCGACTCGTACACGCCCGCCAGGCGCAGTGTGCGCACGAGGACTCCGTGCGACGTCGCGAACCGCGGCAACAGGTGCGTCACAAAGATCTGCTCGAGCTCGCTCGGCACCCCGGGAAGCAGCACGACCGCTCCGCCATCCGCAGCGACGACTTCTCCGGGCGCGGTACCCAGCGGGTTGCGCAGCAACTCGGCGCCGGCGACCACCATCGCCATGCGCTCCGCCACCGGTGGCATGGTGCGACCTTGCGCGCGGTAGCGCGCCGCAAGCTCGGCCAGTAATTCGGGTCGCCGCTCGAGCCCACGCCCGAGCGCGAGCGCGACGCCCTCGCGGGTGACGTCATCGGCGGTCGGGCCGAGGCCACCGCTCAGGATGACCAGCTCGGCGCGTGTGAGCAATTCGCGCACGGCGCTGGCGATCGCCGCAACGTCGTCCTCGACGCAGCGCTTCTCGACGAGTGCGAAGCCGCATGGTTGCAGCATGCGCGCCGCCAGCAGCGAGTTGCTGTCGAGCCGGGCGGTGCGGAGCAGCTCCGAGCCGACCGCGACGAACGCTGCCCGGCGGGGACTTGACATGCAGAGATTCTAGCCCGGAACGGCCATGACTCAGGGCGTGGCGCGGGCGCGTGAGGCGTGCGTGCGTCGAGACCGGCAAGAGTTGCGCCCGGGCGTCCAACGCATGAGAAGCCGGCGTGCTGGTTGGCGGGGGTTCCGCCCCGCCGCGCTTTTCTTGCCGTTCCTTCCCTTCCTGCCTCGGCAGGGCTTGCGCGAACTCACAACGTGGGCTGAAATGGCCACATGGACCGCGATCAGTTGGTGGCGTACCTCGACGATCTCCTCGACGCTGAGGCGCTCGACGACGTGGCAATCAACGGCCTCCAAGTCGCTGGCCGGCAGGAGATCGAGCGTGTCGCCACCGGGGTGTCGGCCTCGGCCGAGCTCTTCGCCCAGGCCGCAGAGTGGGGCGCCGACGCTGTGCTTGTTCACCACGGCGTGCTCTGGCGCGGCGACGAGCCGCAGCGCGTCGTTGGCTCCCTCCGGTTGCGTCTCCGTCTACTCTTCGAGCACGACCTCAACCTCATCGCGTACCACTTGCCCCTTGACCGCCACCCGGCCCACGGCAATGCCGCCGTGCTCGCCCGCACGCTGGGGCTCGAGCAGATCGAGCCGTTTGGGTCGTTCGGCGGCGTCACTCTCGGCTGCGCCGGCGTCTTTGCCACGCCCTTGCCGGCCGAGGAGTTGGTCCTGCTCGTGCGTGACGCGTGCGGTCAGGAGCCACAGATCTTCCCGGGCGGGCCCGAGTGCATCGCGTCGGTTGGCATCGTCAGTGGCGGCGCCCCGACCGCGTTTGAGGAGGCGGTGACGGCGGGGTTGGACGCCTTCATCACCGGCGAGGCGCGCGAGTGGGTCATGCATCGCGCCTCTGAGGACGGCGTCCACTTCATCGCCGCCGGCCACTATGCGACCGAACGTTTCGGCATTCGGGCGCTCGGCGAGTTTCTTGCCAAGCGGTTCGACCTCGAGGTGCGCTTTTTCGACCTCCCCAACCCGGTGTAGAGCCCTCATGCAGCCGCTCCCAGGTGGTTCTCAGAAGTCACGAGCTGCGCTACCCTAGCCGCGCTGGCTTCCAGGCCGGCGACACCGGCCGCCGGTGGCGCGCCACCGGGAAAGGACACGGCATGGAGATTCGGGACCACTCGGTCGCCCGCAGCCCGCAGGTTCCGCTCGATCCTGACAAGCTCCCCTTCGGGCGCACCTTCTCCGCCAACATGTTCCTCGTTGACTGGGACGAGGGTAAAGGCTGGCACGACGCACGCATCGTCCCTTATGCGCCCTTCCAACTCGCGCCCTCGGCAATGGTGTTCCACTACGGGCAGGAGATCTTCGAGGGCCTGAAGGCGTTCCGACACCCCGATGACACCATCCACCTCTTTCGGCCCGACCGGAACGCGGAACGGCTGAACCGCTCAGCGAAGCGCATGACGATGCCGGAGATCCCGGCCGCATTCCAGATCGAGGCGATGCGCGCGCTCATCAACGTGGACCGCACATGGACCCCGCCCCAGCCGAGTTCGCTCTACGTCAGGCCCACAATGATCGCCACCCAGGAGGCGCTGGGCGTGCACGCCTCCAATAGCTACCTCTACTTCATCATCACCGGCCCGACAGGGCCGTACTTCCGTACCGGAGGGCGCACGCTGCACATCATGGTGTCACGCGAGTGGGTGCGTGCCGCTCCCGGCGGCACCGGCTTCGCCAAGACCGGTGGCAACTATGGCGCTTCGCTCAAGGCGCAGGCGGTGGCCCAGCAGCACGGTTGCGACCAGGTGCTCTGGCTCGATGCGATCGAGCGGCGCCACGTCGAGGAGCTCGGCGCCACCAACGTCATGTTCGTACTCGATGGCGTTGTCACAACCCCCCCGCTCTCCGGAACAATTCTCGGCGGTGTCACGCGCGAGAGCGTTGGCATCCTGTGCCGCGAGCTCGGCCTGCCCTTCGTCGAACGGCACGTCCACATCGAAGAGATCTTCGAGGGTCTCGCCAGTGGTAACTGCAGCGAGATGTTTGGCTGCGGCACCGCGGCGGTCATCTCGGCGGTGGGTGAACTTGTGGACGGCGACAAGGCGTACAAGGTCGGCGACGGGCAGGAGGGACCGATCGCAAAGAGGCTGCGCGAGGCGCTCACCGGGATCCAGTTCGGCACTCTGCCGGACAGCCACAACTGGCTGCTCAAGGTCTAGCCCGGACTATTCACGAAGGTGCCTACTGCGGCCGCGGATGTGGCCGCCCTGGCGGGCGTACTCGGGCTTCGCCTCCTGCGGCGTACGGCACAGTACGCCTCGGATTCTCAGCC
>Ga0209048_10004324_pt1 | contig 13615 bp, 12 predicted proteins | sample FrelakmetCRP12CR_FD_187146 | JGI IMG/M metagenome (GOLD analysis project Ga0209048, IMG submission 187146) | Freshwater lake sediment microbial communities from the University of Notre Dame, USA, for methane emissions studies - CRP12 CR (SPAdes)... | ecosystem: Environmental > Aquatic >... | reverse complement strand
CGCGGCCGCTGCGGCTCGCCCGGGGTCTCGGCGTCGCCCATGTCGGTGTCGTCGGCCATATCAGCGGTGGGCGCATCGACGGCTTCGGCGGCAGAATCCGGCATGTCCTCGGCCAACACCTGCGCATCCTCCGTGCTCATGCGCTGCATATCGTCTGAGTCGGCAGCTTCGCCGTCCTCACCGGATTCTTGCTTGCGGCGATCCTCCTCACCCTCCTCGTCTTCCTCCTCGGAATCGCGGCTACGGTCCTCGCCCATTTCAAGCGCGTCGAGCAGGTCATGCACCGCGTCGCCGAACTGGCGCTGGTCCTCGAGCAGGTTTTCGAGCTGGTCGAGATTTCGGCCGGCGCGGTCCTCGATCAGCGGGCGCCAAAGATCGACCAGTTTCTTGGCCGCCGCCGGCGGCGCCAGGCCGGTGAGCCGCTCACGCACCATCAACGCCAGCGCGTCCTCGATCGGCGCGTCGGCGCGATCGGTGATCTCGTCGAACTTTCCGCGCTGAAAGCGCTCTTCCAGCATGGCGGTGAGATTCCGCGCGACGCCATCCATGCGCCGCGCGCCGATCGCCTCGACGCGCGCCTGCTCAACTGTCTCGAACACCGCGCGTGCCTGCTGGCCGGCCGGCTGCAGGCGGCGGTGTATCGCCGGATCGTGGCAAGCAATTCGCAACGCGATCGCATCGGCATTGCCGCGCACAATCGCGGCCTCGGCCTTGCTGAGCTTGCGCGGCGGCTCCGGCAGCCTGACTTTGCCGCCCATCAAACCGGGACGTTCCGCGGCGAAGGAAACCTCCAGGTCGGGCTTGCGCGCGAGCGCGCGCAAGCAACCAGCGACGGCCCGCTTGAACGGCTCGGTCGGCGATTCCTTCGACGACGCCTTGGATTTGATGTTGGACGCCAATTCTTTTCTCCCTCGCCCCGCGTGCGGGGAAGGCAAAATTTTATGACAGCGCCACGTTGACCGACGATTCCGGCAGTTCGACTCCGAAGCAGCGCTGATAGAACTCGGCCACGATCGGCCGCTCCAGCTCATCGCACTTGTTGAGGAAGGTGAGCCGGAAGGCGAATCCGATATCGTTGAAGATCTCGGAATTCTCCGCCCAGGTGATCACCGTACGCGGGCTCATCACGGTCGAGATGTCGCCGTTCATGAAGCCGTTGCGCGTCAGGTCGGCGACCCGCACCATCTTGTTGACGATGTCACGGCCCTGCTCGTTGCGGTAGTGCTTGGCCTTTGCCAGCACAATTTCCACCTCGTTGTCATGCGGCAGATAGTTGAGCGTGGTGACGATCGACCAGCGATCCATCTGCGCCTGATTGATCTGCTGGGTGCCGTGATAGAGGCCGGAAGTGTCGCCCAAACCGACCGTGTTCGCCGTGGCGAACAGGCGGAACGCTGGATGCGGCTTGATCACGCGGCTCTGGTCCAGCAGCGTGAGCCGGCCCGAAGATTCCAGCACGCGCTGGATCACAAACATCACATCCGGCCGGCCGGCGTCATATTCGTCGAAACACAACGCGACATTGTGCTGATAGGCCCAGGGCAGAATACCGTCGCGGAACTCCGTCACCTGCTGACCGTCCTTGATGACGATCGCATCCTTGCCGATCAGGTCTATGCGGCTGATGTGGCTGTCAAGGTTGACGCGCACCATAGGCCAATTCAGTCGTGCCGCCACCTGCTCGATGTGGGTGGACTTGCCGGTGCCGTGATAGCCAGTGACGATCACGCGCCGATTCTTGGCAAAGCCGGCGAGGATGGCGAGCGTAGTCGGGCGGTCAAACCGGTAATCGGGGTCGATGTCGGGCACGTGCTCGTCGGCCTTGGAATAGGCCGGCACTTCCAAATCGCTATCGATGCCGAACACCTGCCGGATCGACACTTTCATGTCGGGCAGGCCGGCAACTTCTTCTACTGCGGCGGTCATTGATCCTCCGTGACCTCGGGACTCCCCGAAGCCGCTGATGCGGTCCGACTGGTACGGTCCGGCTTGATGGGCGGCGGCAACTTAGCAGAGCCAAGCCCTGCGAAAAACCCGCGGATAGCGAATAACACAATCAATCATATCAATAAGATAGGTACCGCTAAGCTTGGGCGGAAGGCGGGGCTGGGATGCTCGGCGCGACGTTATTGCCGGTCAGCCGAAACCCGCTGATTTTAGGTAGTTATATGATTGAATGACCTCCACCAGCCGATCCTCGGTGGAGCGATCCCCGCCATTGGCATCCGGATGAAACTGCTTCACGAGCTCCTTGAAGCGCAACTTAACCTGTTGCGGGGTGGCGCCGATATCGAGCCCAAGTTTATCGAGTGCCTTACGCTCGGCATTGCGGATCGGACGGGCTTCCGCGCGCTGCTGCTGCTGCTCGTTGCGCATGCCCTCGCCGAACAGCCCAAACGGATCGTCACGGGTGCCGAACTTGCTCAGGTCCGGGCGCACTTTCCCTTTCCCGGTTCCCATCTTCCAGGTCGGGCGATGGCCGGTAACGGCGTCCTTCTGGTAAGCCATCACCGCGGCGTCGCTCATGCCGCTGAAAAAATTGTACGACTGATTGTATTCGCGCACGTGTTTGAGGCAGAAACGCCAATATTGGTTCTCAGTGTTGCGGCCCTTGGGCGCGCGATTCGTGCCCTTCTCCGTGCAGCCATGCCATTCGCAAGCCGGACCGCCGGTCTTCGGCCGGCGATCCTTGCTCGGTTTAACCCGGATTCGATCAAAAAATGGCGAGTCGGATTTCATGACCAATCATTATGCGCTTTTACCGGTGACGCCTTCAAGACTTGACAGCATGACAACGTGCAGATTCGGCCGCGAAGCGGCCATTGACCCGCAGCCTGCCCTCGCCTAAGCGGGCCAGCATGCGAACCGCCGATCTCATCACAAAGAAACTGACCGAGGCTTTCGCGCCGCAAAGCCTCACGGTAGAGGACGAATCCCACCGGCACGAAGGCCATGCCGGACACCGGCCGGGCGGGCAAACTCATTTTAGAGTTTATATCGTGTCGCAAGCGTTCAAAAGTAAGTCCCGCCTCGAACGTCACCGCATGATCAACCAGGCCCTTTCGGATGAGCTGGCCGGCGGCGTGCATGCGCTTGCGATCCACGCCGCAGCGCCGGGCGAAGGCGGCCAGTGACGATTATTGCGGCTTGATGTCGGCCGCGCGGATGATCTCGCCCCACATTTTGCGATCTTGCCGGATTTGTTGCGCGAATTCGTCCGAGCTATTGCCGAGCAGCCGCGCCCCGGTTTTGGCGAAGCGCTCGCGTACCGCGGGCTGACGCAGCGCCGCGGCGATGTCCTTATGCAGTCGTGCCACGACCGCGGGTGGCGTCCCAACGGGCGCGACCACGCCAAACCAGGAAGACGCCTCGTAGTTGGCAACGCCGGCTTCGGCGGCGGTCGGCAAGTCCGGCAACAGTGCCATCCGCTGCTGCGCCGCCACCGCCAGCGGGCGCAATTTGCCGTCCTCGATATGCGGCAATACTGTCGGCGGATTGTCCACCACGCCGTCGATTTGTCCAGCGATCAGATCGGTAATCGCGGGAGCCGCGCCGCGGTAGGGCACGTGCGTGAGCTTGATATTCGCGGCATGCATGAACAGCGCGAGGCCCAGATGTCCGGTGGTACCGATGCCGGGCGAGCCGAAATTGAGCTTGCCAGGATTGGTCCGCGCCAGCCCGACCAGCTCTTGCAGGGTCTTCGCCTCCACCTTCGGATTGACGACGACCATCATCGGCATGTCGGCGACATTAGAGATTGGCACGAAGTCCTTCTCCGGATCGAACGGCATCTTGGCAAAGAGGAACTGATTGGCGGTGAGGATGCCGGCCGACGTCATCAGCAGCGTGTAACCATCGGGCGCCGACTTGGCGACAGCATCGGCGCCGACATTGCCGCCCGCACCGGCGCGGTTTTCGACGATCACCGGTTGGCCGAGCGTCCTCGAGATTTCATCGCCGACCGCGCGGGCGAGCACGTCGGCAAGGCCGCCGGCGGGGAACGGCGCGATCAGTCGAATTGGCCGGTCGGGATAGTCTTGCGCCTGCGCCGACACGCCAAAGCAGACGGAAAACAACACGCCCAGCGTCAGTAAGCGTGCGCGGCGCAGCAAAGCCGTCAACATGTCACTGGAAGCCCCCCAGCCGTTATCGCGTCTTGTTTCGTGCGGACACGTTTGCGCGATCATCCTGCCTTCGCGGCCGGTTTGCGCACAAGGGGCTGAATGCGCAGCGCGGTGATGCGGTTTCGGCTGCGGCGGAGCACGCGGAAGCGAAAGCCGTGGAAGGTGAAGCTCTGCCCAACTTCCGGAATCGAACGCGCCTCATGGATGACGAGGCCAGCAATGGTGGTTGCTTCCTTGTCCGGCAGATTCCAGTCCATAACCCGATTGAGGTCGCGGATCGGCACCGCACCATCCACGTTGACCGAACCATCCGGCTGACGCCGCACGCCCGGCATGGCGACGTCGTGTTCGTCGGTGATGTCGCCGACGATTTCCTCCAGAATGTCCTCCAACGTCACCAGCCCCTCGACCTCGCCGTATTCGTCCACGACCAACGCGAACGGAGTCTTGCGGCGGCGGAACGCCTTGAGCTGCTCCGACACCGGCCGCGTATCCGGCACAAACCAGGGCGGTGCCATCAGCGAAGCAATGTCGACCTTCGACGCATCACCGTCGAGCGCGTGCAGCGCGCGCAGCAGATCCTTCACGTGCAGGATACCGACGATGTTCTCGGGGTTGCCGCGCCAGAGCGGCAGCCGTGTCACAGGCGAGGCGATCACCGCGCTGACCACGTCCTCGGGCGAATCGTCGGCGTTTACAGTGATCATGTTAGTGCGATGGATCATCACATCGGAGACTACCAGCTCGCGCAGATCGAGCACGCCGCCGAACATGTCGCGGTCAAGCGTCTCCACGCCGCCTTCGCGGTGCAATAGATCAACCGCACCGCGCAATTCCTCGCGCGCGGAAAGTACTTGCTGATCCTCGCCCACCGTCATCCCCACGTGCTTGAGCAGCCAACGCACCAGCGCCTCGACTGTCATCAGCACAGGGCCGAACAATTTAACGACCCAGTACATCGGGCGCGCAACCGCCAGCGCGATGCGATCGGGCGCGTTGAACGCAGCCGTCTTCGGCAGAATCTCGGAGAACACGACGACGATGACCGTCATGCCCACCGTGGCATAGACCACGCCGGCAGCACCGAACCAGGCCAGCAGCACACCGGTCACCAGCGCCGATGCAGCGATGTTGACCGCATTATTACCGAACAGCAGGGCGCCGAGCAGCCGCTCCCGCTGTTCCAGCAGACGGTTGACGATGGCGGCGCGGCGGTTTCCATGCTTCTCGAGCCGCGCCATGCTGGCGCGCGAGGAGGCAGTGAGCGCCGTCTCGCTGCCGGAGAAGAACGCCGACAACAGCAGGCAGATCACGACGATGCCGAGGGATACCCAGTCGTTTCCAGTCATCGCTCGGCGAGCTTGTCAGAGAGGAAGGCGCGCACTTCGGCGGGGTCGACGTTATCTTCGATGAACGCCTGCCCGATGCCGCACACCAGGATGAAGGTGAGCTTGCCGCGTTTCACTTTTTTGTCTTGCGCGATCAGGTCCATCAAAGCGTCGACGCCCGGCACGCTGCCGGGAACCTGCCTAACGTGGGTAGGCAGGCCGACCGCCGCAAGGTGCGCGCATGCGCGCGCCGCTTCCGACTTTGACGTTAATCCGTTGCGTGCGGAGAATTCGAACGCCAGCGCCATGCCTAGTGCCACAGCTTCGCCATGCAGCAGCCGGTCGGAGAAACCGGCGCCGGCTTCCAGCGCGTGCCCGAAGGTGTGGCCGAGATTGAGCAGCGCGCGCTCGCCGGTCTCGCGCTCGTCGCGCGCCACGATGGCAGCCTTGGCCCGGCAACAGACCGCGATGGCGTGCTCGCGCGCCGGACCGCCGGAAAAGATGTCCTGCCAGTTGGCTTCGAGCCAGGTGAAGAACGCGGCATCACCGAGCAGACCGTATTTAGCGACCTCGGCATAGCCGGCGCGGAATTCACGCTTAGATAAGGTATCGAGTAGCGCCGTGTCGGCGATCACCAAGACCGGCTGGTGAAAGGCGCCGACAAGATTCTTGCCGTGGCGAGAATTGATGCCGGTCTTGCCGCCGACCGAGGAATCGACCTGCGCCAATAGTGAGGTCGGCACCTGCACGAAATCGAGCCCGCGCCGCACGCTCGCCGAAGCAAAACCGGCCAGATCGCCGATCACGCCGCCGCCGAGCGCGACGACGAGGTCGCCGCGCTCGATGCGCGCCGCGATGATCGCCTCACATACGATCTCGAACGTGGCGTAGTTCTTGGAGCCCTCGCCTTGCGGCACAACAATGCGCGCGCTCTCGATGCCGGCGGATTTGAGCACAGCCTCGGCAGCGGCGAGATGGTGCTTGGCCACATTCTCGTCGGTAACGATCGCGGTCTTGGCTCCGGGCCGCAGCGCCTTCACGCGTTCACCGAGGCTCGCCATCAGGCCGCGTCCGATGACGATGTCGTAGCCGCGCGTCCCCAGCGCGACCGGCACCACGATGGGCTCACCCGAGCGCAGCGGCGCGGTCATAACTATTTCTCCTCGTCTGCCGTATGGCCGAGATGTTTCGCCAGCGCGTCCATGATCTCGTCGACGATGGTGTCGTGTGGCTCGTCGCGCGAGCGCACGACGATGTCGGACTGGGCATAGAACGGCTCGCGCAGCGGCATCAGCTCCTTGAGCTTTTCTACCAACGGCCGATCGTTGCGCCGCTTGGTACGTTTCATCAGCACGTCGAGGTCGGCATTCAGCCAGATCGAGATACCTTTTTCGCGGATAAGCTCGCGCGTGTGCGGGTCCATGACGGAGCCGCCGCCAGTCGCCAGCACACACGGACCATTGTCTAGCAGCCGCGCGATTACGCGCGCTTCGCCAGCGCGAAAATAGGGTTCGCCGTGATTTTGAAAAATCTCCGGAATGGTCATGCCGGCGGCGATTTCGATCTCGGTATCGGCGTCGATGAACGGTATGGCGAGCCGGGTGGCAAGCCTTCGGCCGATCGATGACTTGCCGGCGCCCATCATACCGATGAGCACGATGGAACGGCTGCCGAGCGCGCGCACGATGGGCAATTCCGGGCCATTTTTCGCAGCTTTTTGAATGGCAGTGTTAACCATGCTAGATTTTCAAATCGACTCCACGATTCCATATACCAGAATCGGAGCGGCCGCGATGGCGGCTCTTGTCACCGGTTAAGGAACGTGGTCGTACTCACGCGAAATTGCCCCCCGCACTAACGCCGCGGGCGGTTGCCGGACTTCGATCATGCCAAGTCTCTTCAGATTTCTCGTTTTCATCAGCCTGCTCGGCGGGCTAGTCTATGGCACGGTGTTCTCGCTCGCCACCTTCGTGACTTACAAGCCGCGCGAGATCATTGTGACCATTCCGCCCGACAAGTTCCTTAAGCAGCAGCATTGACGTCGAACCCGGGCAAGGCGATGGCCCGCCGGCCAACAGCATCAGACGAAGCGCTGGTCGAACTGTTCCTCGACATGCAGGCGGCCGAGCGCGGCGCCGGCGAGAACACCCTGGCCGCCTATCGCAACGATCTCGCCGATCTCGCGGCGCATCTGCGCGCCGCCGGCCGCACCATCTTCGAGGCGACCACTGACGACCTGCGCGGATTTCTCAACGATCTCACCCAGCGCGGCTTCAAGGCATCGTCGCTGGCGCGGCGTTTGTCGGCGGTGCGGCAGCTCTACCGGTTTCTCTATGCGGAAGGAAAACGCGGCGACGATCCCTCCGCGGTGCTGGAAGGGCCGAAACGCGCGCGCTCGCTCCCCAAAATTCTCTCCATCTCCGAGGTCGATATGCTCCTGGCGGAGGCGCGCACGAATGCGGAGAACGACAAGCAACCGCAGGCCGCTCGCCTGCGAGCCGCGCGGCTGTTGTGCCTGCTGGAAGTGGTCTACGCCACGGGCCTGCGGGTGTCCGAGCTGGTGGCACTGCCGGCCGCGAGCGCGCGGCGCGATCAAAGAATGCTGGTCGTGCGCGGTAAGGGCGGCAAGGAGCGGATGGTGCCGCTCAACCAGGCCGCCAAGCGCGCCATGGCCGAATACCTCAAACTGCGCGCTGACGCCGGTCGTGACGCGCAATCGAAATGGCTGTTCCCGTCTTTCGGCGAGCAGGGCCACCTTACCCGCCAGCACTTCGCCCGCGAACTTAAAGGCCTTGGCCAGGCCGGCAGCATTGCGCCTGCGCGCTTGAGCCCGCACGTGTTGCGGCACGCCTTTGCCAGCCATCTGTTGCATAACGGCGCCGATTTGCGCGTGGTGCAGACCCTGCTCGGCCATGCCGATATCTCCACCACGCAAATCTACACCCACGTGCTGGAGGAGCGGCTGAAAGCGCTGGTGCGCGACCTGCATCCGCTGACGGATAAATAAAACAGCCGTCCAATAATAGGGATTCTCGCCACGCCCGCATCTGCTGGCGGACGGCTAGCCCTTATGGGGCGTAAGAAACATATTAACCCGATTGCTTGACTAAAAGGCTTCGTCCGCGTCAGTACGCCCAGAACCTCACCTCGCCGGGAACCAATGCGCAGCTATCTCGACTTCGAAAAGCCAGTGGCCGAGCTGGAGGCCAAGGTCGAGGAATTACGCGCCATGGCTGAGACTGGCAACGCCGTCTCAGTCGGCGACGAGATCAATCGGCTAGAGGGGAAGGCTGCGCTCGCGCTCAAGGAACTCTATTCTGATCTCACGCCCTGGCAGAAGACGCAGGTCGCGCGCCATCCGCAGCGGCCGCATTGCCTGGACGCCATCGCCGGCCTGATTACCGATTTCATCCCGCTCGCCGGGGACCGCAAATTCGGCGAAGACCCGGCCATTGTCGGCGGCTTCGGCCGCTTTCGCGGCGAGAGCGTTTGCGTCATCGGCCACGAGAAGGGCGCCGACACCGAAAGCCGGCTCAAGCACAATTTTGGCATGGCGCGGCCGGAGGGCTACCGCAAGGCGGTGCGCCTGATGGAGATGGCCGACCGCTTCGGCATTCCGTTGATCACGCTCGTGGACACGGCCGGCGCCTATCCCGGCATCGGCGCCGAAGAGCGTGGCCAGGCGGAAGCCATCGCGCGCTCGACCGACGTCTGCCTGGGGCTCGGGGTGCCGAGCGTCGCGGTGATCCTGGGCGAAGGCGGCTCCGGCGGCGCCATCGCCCTCGCTACCGCCAATCGCGTGCTGATGCTGGAACACGCCATCTACAGCGTGATCTCGCCGGAAGGCGCTGCCTCGATTCTGTGGCGCGACACCGCCAAGGCACAGGAAGCGGCGACAAACATGAAGATCACTGCCCAGGACATGGTGCGCTTCGGCGTAATCGACACCGTGGTGACGGAACCGACTGGCGGAGCCCATCGCGATCCGCAGGCCGCGATCGCCGCCGCCGGAGAGGCTATTAGCAACGCACTGGCCGAATTGCGACCGCTCGACCGCGATACGGTGCGCAACCAGCGGCGCGAGAAGTTCCTCGCCATTGGCCGCACCATCGGCCGCCTAGCCGGCTAGGGCCGCGCCGCATTTTGCCGCTTGGGGCGGAACTCGAGCCGCGCCGGCAGGCTTTATGTTTGCTTTACCATAGGCTTACCGGTACCCCCAGACAGGCTCGTTTGCCTTGCGGATGCCACATCTTAAGGATAACAATTACCAAATGACGTCCCGCCCTCTCGGGGGAGTATCGCGTTTGAAACGACCCTTTGTACGCGCGCTGCTCGCGTCTGCGGCTGTTGCCGCTGCGATCACCCTTGCCGGCTGCGACCCCGACAGCGTCGCGCCTACCGGCCGTGCCCAGGCCCCGCTCTCCGAAAAGATGCTCGCCGAAATCGAGGCGAAGCAAATGAACAAGGACTCGCCGATCCTGGCCCGCATCTTCAAGGAAGAGTCCGAGCTAGAGATCTGGAAGAAAAATCGCGACGGCAATTTCGCTCTGCTGAAGACATATCCGATCTGCCGCTGGTCGGGCGATCTGGGCCCGAAGAAGAAGGAAGGCGATCGCCAGGCACCCGAGGGCTTCTACACCATCACGCCTGGGCAGATGAACCCGAAATCCAACTACTTCCTCGCCTTCAATACCGGCTATCCGAACGCCTATGACCGCTCCTGGGGCTACACCGGCTCCGAGCTGATGGTGCACGGCGACTGCTCTTCACGCGGCTGCTATGCCATGACCGACCAGCAGATACAGGAAATCTACGCGCTGGCGCGCGAGTCGTTCTTCGGTGGGCAGAATGCGTTCCAGCTGGAAGCCTTTCCGTTCCGCATGACCGCGCTGAACATGGCCAAGCATCGCAACAACCCGAACTTCGCTTTCTGGAAGATGCTCAAGGAAGGCTACGACCATTTCGAAGCCACCAAACAGGAGCCGAAGGTCGCCGTCTGCGAGAAGCGCTACGTGTTTGACGCGGTCGCGCCCGAAAATGCCTCGAAGCCGCTTTCGTTCAATCCGAAGGGCCAGTGCCCCGCCTACGAGCTCGACAAAAATATCGCCGATGCGGTGCTCGATCACCGCCGGCATGAGCAGTATCAGATGGCCGAATACATCGCCCGCGACGTCGCGATGGTGCCGGCGCGTAACGGCGATGGCGGCATGAATCCGGTGTTCGCGGCAAAGGCCTTGCATAGCGAGTTCGATAATAACGGCCGCGTTTACGGGGTCGCCGGCAATACCGTGGCGCCAGGCGGGCTGCCGCGCACGCCCACTCCAGCGGCCACCACAGCCGAGACGTCGCCGGCAACGCCAAAGACCGCGAACGCGCCGGTGGCATTGGCAAACGTGCCGATGCCGCAGCGGGCGCCGCAGCCGAAGGAAGGCGAAGCCCCCGCTGCGCAAGAGCAGCCGAAATCGATCGCAGGGCTGCTGGGTAATCTGTTCGGCGGCTCGCAGGCGCAAGCCCGGCCGTCCGCCCCGGCAACCGAGAGCGAGCAGGTTGGCTTGCGCGACAGCAATACCGCGCTAGCGGCAAAGCCCAAACGCGCCACCCCATTCCGCACCGCCTCCGCTCCGGCAGCACCCCATCCCAAGCCACAAGACGCCGCGCCGGCCAAGCCGAAGGCGGTAGCGGTAGCAGACAATGTCTCCGAGACCGCGCCGAAGTCGCGCGTGAAGCAAGCCAACAAAGACGAAACGCCGCGCGGGGGCGATCACGAAATGCTCACCGCGTATTCGGCACCGCCGGCGAGCAGCAATGGCCTGCTCTCGGGCGCACAGCCAGTGATCCCGGTCGGCTCGTTCGACACCCGCTGGTCCGGCCTGCGCTGACGGCCAAATCCTCGCAGCCGCCGGCGGGCGAAGCATGGACTGCTACGTCTACGTCCTCGGCACCTTCGCCAATAATCGCCACCTGACCTATGTCGGCTGGACCAACGACGTTGCGCGGCGTCTCGCCCAGCACAACGCCGGCAGGGGCGCGCGCACGACGCGCGGCCATGTTTGGATGCTGCTGCATTCGGAGCGTTTCGCGACGCGCAGCGAAGCCATGAGCCGCGAGTGGTATTTGAAACGCGACCGAAAATTTCGCAAGCATATGGCGCAACGGTTGAAAAAATAAACGCCGGGCAGTGCCGGCGTTTATTATTGCGATGTCAGCGCCGGAATGGCGTCAGGCGAAGCGGCCGTGGCAGTGCTTGAATTTCTTGCCGGAGCCGCACGGGCACACTTCGTTGCGGCCGACCTTGCCCCAGCTCGAGGGGTCGCTCGGTTTGCGCTCGGTTTGCGCGCCGTTGCCATTGCCGACGAGCGCCGGCGCGAGCGGCGCCGAGGCCAGCGCCATTTCGTCCTCGCCGGTGGCGGGATCGACCTTGTGCGCTTCCATGTAGGGAAGCTTCGCAGCCTCATCGCCCGGCGGTTGTTGCACGATCTCCACGCGCATGAGTTGGCTGGTGACCGCCTCGCGCAAATGCGCCACCATGGCCTCGAACAGGCTGAAGGCCTCCGCCTTGTATTCATTGAGCGGATCGCGCTGGCCGTAGCCGCGCAGGCCAATCACTTGGCGCAGGTGCTCGAGCATGACCAGATGCTCGCGCCAGAGATGATCGAGCGTCTGCAACAGAATTGATTTCTCGACATAGCGCATGACCTCGGGGCCCCATTTGGCCACCTTGCTCGCCATCCACTCGTCAGCGCGGCGCTCGATACGCTCGCGCACTTCCTCATCGGCGATGCCTTCTTCCTTCGCCCAGTCTTTGACCGGCAGCGTGAGCGTGAGCACTTCACGCAGCGCCTGGTCAAGACCCGCAATGTCCCATTGCTCGGCATAGGCGTTGGCGGGAATGTGCTTGGCGACCAGATCGTCAACCACCGAACGGCGCATGTCGGCGATGGTCTCGTCCACCGCCTCGTCGCGCATCAAATCAAGCCGCTGCTCGAAGATGACCTTGCGCTGGTCATTCATTACGTCGTCGTATTTGAGCAGGTTCTTGCGGATATCGAAGTTGCGCGCCTCGACCTTCTGCTGCGCCTTCTCCAACGCCTTGTTGATCCACGGATGGACGATGGCCTCGTTCTCCTTCAGGCCCAGCTTTGTCAGCATACCATCGAGCTTGTCGGAGCCGAAGATGCGCATCAGGTCATCTTCCAGCGACAAGAAGAACTTGGAGCGGCCGGGGTCGCCCTGGCGGCCGGAACGGCCGCGCAACTGGTTGTCGATGCGGCGGCTCTCATGCCGCTCGGTGCCGAGCACATAGAGGCCGCCAGCGGCGAGCGCCTTGTCTTTCAGCCGCGCGACCTGCCTGCGGATCTCATCGGCGCGCGGACTTTTCTCGCGTTCGCGCGGATCCTCGATGTCGGTGATTTCCTGACGGATTCGCATATCGGCATTGCCACCGAGTTGAATGTCAGTACCACGGCCAGCCATATTGGTCGCGATCGTGATGGCGCCCGGCACGCCGGCCTGGGAGACGATATAGGCCTCCTGCTCGTGATAGCGGGCATTGAGGATGGCGAACACCTTGGTCTTGGTAGCGCCGTCATCGCCGGAATAAAGCGCAGCGAACGCATTCGGGTCGGAGAAATCGTGCGCCTCCCAACCGCGCTTGCGCAGCATGTCCGCCAACTGCTCCGACTTTTCGATCGACGTAGTGCCGACCAGAACCGGCTGGCCGCGTAGCTTGCAATCCTCAATCAAGGTGATGATCGAGCGGTATTTCTCGACCGCCGTGCGATAGACCTCGTCGTCGTCGTCGATGCGCACCAACGGCATGTTGGTTGGCACTTCCAACACTTCGAGATTATAGATGTCCATGAACTCTTCGGCCTCGGTGAGCGCCGTACCGGTCATGCCCGCAAGCTTCTCGTACATGCGGAAATAATTTTGGAAGGTGATCGAGGCGAGCGTTTGGTTCTCGGGCTGGATCGGCTGATGCTCTTTGGCTTCGAGCGCCTGGTGCAGCCCTTCCGAATAGCGGCGGCCCGGCATCATGCGACCGGTGAACTCATCGATGATCACCACCTCGCCGTTGCGTACGATGTAGTCCTTGTCGCGCTGGTACAATTTGTGCGCTCGTAGCGCCTGGTTGACGTGATGGACAACCGAGACGTTCTCGAC
>Ga0209048_10004323_pt1 | contig 13615 bp, 9 predicted proteins | sample FrelakmetCRP12CR_FD_187146 | JGI IMG/M metagenome (GOLD analysis project Ga0209048, IMG submission 187146) | Freshwater lake sediment microbial communities from the University of Notre Dame, USA, for methane emissions studies - CRP12 CR (SPAdes)... | ecosystem: Environmental > Aquatic >... | reverse complement strand
AGAGCGGCGTCGTCGGTCTGGCCGGCCAGCTCGCGGGCCCAGTAGAGGGCCAGGTAGAAGTGACTCCCCCGATTGTCGATGCCACCGAGCTTGCGGCTCGGGGACCGGTCCTCGTTCAGCAAGCGCTCGGTCGCCCGGTCGAGGGTGTCGGCCAGGATCTGGGCCCGGGCGTTGCCGGTCCGCTGCGCCAGCTGCTCGAGGCTGACCGCCAGGGCCAGGAACTCCCCCAGGCTGTCCCATCGGAGGTAGTTCTCGCGGAGCAGCTGCTGGACGTGCTTGGGAGCAGAGCCCCCGGCGCCCGTCTCGAACAGCCCCCCTCCGTTGATCAAGGGGACGACCGACAGCATCTTGGCGCTGGTGCCGAGCTCGAGGATGGGGAACAGGTCGGTCAGGTAGTCGCGCAGGACGTTGCCGGTGACGGAGATGGTGTTCTCCCCCCGGCGGATGCGCTCGAGGGAGAAGGCGGTCGCCTCCTCGGGCGTCATGATCTCGATCTGCAGTCCGTCGGTGTCGTGCTCGGCCAGGTAGGTACGGACCTTGGCGATCAGGTTGGCGTCGTGGGCACGGCCGGCATCGAGCCAGAACACCGCCGGGTCGCCGGTGGCCCGGGCGCGGGACACTGCGAGCTTGACCCAGTCGCGGATCGGGATGTCCTTGGCCTGGCACATGCGGAACACGTCGCCGGACCGCACGGGAAGGTCGAACACGACGGCACCGGAGTCGTCGCTCACCCGGACCGTCCCGTCGGCGGGGATCTCGAAGGTCTTGTCGTGACTGCCGTACTCCTCGGCCGCCTGGGCCATCAGCCCGACATTCGGGACCGAGCCCATGGTCGCCGGGTCGAAGGCCCCGTGGGCGCGGCAGTCGTCGATGACCGCCTGGTAGACGCCGGCGTAGCTGCTGTCCGGGATCACGGCCAGGGTGTCGGCCTCGCTGCCGTCGGGACCCCACATGTGCCCCGACGTGCGGATCATGGCGGGCATGGACGCGTCGACGATCACGTCGCTGGGCACGTGGAGGTTGGTGATGCCGCGGTCGGAGTCGACCATGGCCAGCTCGGGTCCGACCGCCAGCTCGGCCTCGAACGAGGCCCGGATGGCGTCGCCCTCGGGCAGGGCGCCCAGTCCGTCGAGGATCGCCCCCCACCCGTCGTTGGGGCTGAGGCCGGCGGTGGCGAGCACGTCGCCGTAGGCGGCGAAGGTCACCGGAAAGAAGGCACGGACCACGTGGCCGAAGATGACCGGGTCCGACACCTTCATCATGGTGGCCTTGAGGTGGATGGAGAAGAGCACCCCTTCGGCCTTCGCCCGGGCGATCTGGCGCACGAGGAACGCGTGCAGCTCGGCCACCCGCATGACCGACACGTCGATCACCTCGTCGGCCAGGACCGGCACCGGCACCCGTAGAGCGTTGGTGGTGCCGTCGTCGGCCACCAGGTCGATCCGGAGCGAGCCTGCCGCGGCGACCACCGTGGACTGCTCGGTCGACCGGAAGTCCCCGGCCTCCATGTGGGCGACATTCGTCTTCGAGCCCGGTGACCACGCGCCCATGCGGTGGGGATGGGACCGGGCGTAGTTCTTGACCGAGGCCGGGGCCCGGCGGTCCGAGTTGCCCTGGCGGAGCACCGGGTTCACCGCGCTCCCCAACACCTTGCGGTAGCGGGCGAGCGTCTCCGTCTCCTCGTCGGTGGACGGGTGCTCGGGGTAGTCCGGGACGGCGTAGCCCTTGGCCTGCAGCTCGGCGATGGCCGCCTTGACCTGGGGGACGGAGGCCGACACGTTCGGCAGCTTGATGATGTTGGCCTCCGGGGTCAGCACGGCACGGCCGAGCTCCGCCAGGTCGTCGCCGATCCGCTGCCCCTCGGCGAGCCGCTCGGGGAAGGTGGCCAGGATGCGTCCGGCCAGGGAGATGTCCCGGGTGACGACGTGGACGCCGGCCTGGTCGGCGTAGGCCTGAACGATGGGGAGGAGCGAGTAGGTCGCCAGTGCGGGCGCCTCGTCCGTGTGCGTGTAGATGATGGTCGATTCGGTCACGCGCGCCCCGTTGTCGGTCCTCGGATGGTCGCCCCAACGATAGACGGACTCACAGGTGTGCCCCGGAGGCCCATCGACCCGCCGGGAACAGCACCGCCGGTCCTCATTCGGGGTTCTGGGACACTGTGCCCCATGCTCGCCCTGGTCCTCGTCGCCGTCTCGGTCGGCCTGTCGAACTTCGCCGCCGCCGTCGCCATCGGTGTGTCGGGCGTCACCGCCCGCACCCGGCTCGAGGTCGGCCTGGTCTTCGGCGCATTCGAGATCACCATGCCCATCGTCGGGCTGGTGCTGGGCCACCGGCTGGCCCACACGCTCGGGAGCTCGGCCCGGTGGCTGGGCGGCGGGCTCCTCGTGGCCGCAGGGCTCTACGGACTGGTGACCGGGCTGCGGGCGAGACGGGGCGGGGCGACCCCGTCCCCCGGCATGTCACGGGGTCGCCTGGTCCTCACCGGGGCCGCGCTGAGCATCGACAACCTGGTGGTCGGTTTCGCCCTGGGCGCCTACCACGTGTCCGTGGTGGTGGCCGCACTGGTCATCGGGCTGATCAGCGTGGGACTGTCACTGATCGGCCTCGAGCTCGGGGCCCGCATCGGGTCCCGGACCGGGGACCGGGCCGAGGTGATCGGCTCGGTCGTGCTGGTCGCCGTCGGCGTCGCCATCGCCGCCGGCCTGATCTGAGGGTCCGGCCCTACCGCCAGCCGGTGGTCCCGTGGGAGCCGAGGACGGTCGCCGTGGCTGCGGCGGGTCCCTCGTCGCACCGCTCCGCGATCCCCGACTGAAAGGCGGCGAAGGCAGGCAGGGTGGCCAGTGGGTTGTCCTCCCCCTCCACCACCGCCACGTGGACGAAGCTCACGCCGTCGTCGAGTCGGAAGGCCACGTAGCACAGGCCCTCCGCGTCTCGTTCGGCCAGCTCGGCGAAGACGTCGCCGACGAGGCGGGCGTTGTCATCGGCGCACTCCGGCTTCGTCCGGTAGCGGATCACTCGCGTCTGGGGCATCGGGCAACTCCTCGTCGTCTGGCGGTCGGCAGGTCGGTCGGGAACTAGGGGAGGTCGGCCGGTCGGGCCTCAGGACCCGGGAAGGGCCCGCATGGAATTGTTGCGGGCGTCATGGGTCACCTCGGCGAGCCCCAACGCCTCGAGGAGCGGCGGGAGATACAGGCCGACACGCCCCCGGTAGCCCTTGCGCAGGCCGTACCAGCCGCCGACGGGATTGCCGGATGAACGGCCCCATTCCTCGACCGTGCCCGCCGCCGGCTCCTTCTTCTCATCGGCGGCACCCAGCGGCACCCAGTCGCCCTGCTCCACCAGCCAGGCGTGGAGATCGTCCACCGCACGCCACAGATAGGTCAGCTTGGTCGAGCCGACCTGACAGACCAGCTGTTCCGGGTCGGCGTCCCCGTCCCGGTACATCTCGTAGGCCGAGCTGCCTGGCGGCGTGGTCAGCTGCCACGGTTCGTCCTTGGTTCCGAGGGTCATGGGCCGGTCTCCTCCGTCGTCACCCCTTTGGGGTGATGAACCAGGGTCTACCACCCGGGTACGTCGACGTCCCGATGCTCAATAGCAGCGGTGCTGCTCGCGGCTGGCCAGGTCCTGGTGCGGCGTCGGGTCCATCGCCTCGATCTCGGCGTCGAACGCGCTCGGCGTCAACGGCGCTGACCACCGAGGACGGCATCGTCTTCCGCCTGGCGGTACCGAGCCACGCTCCCTACAGGATCTTCTGGACCTCCGCAGACACCCGCATCGAGGCGGTCAGTCCTCATCCGTAGGCACTGTCCAAAGCGAACCCTCTAGCACGACGAAGTCCCGGCTCCTCGTTCGAGGAACCGGGACTTCGGTGCTTCAGAAGCACTACGTAGGGACTTCCCTCTTGGTGGCGGGGGCAGGATTTGAACCTGCGACCTTCGGGTTATGAGCCCGACGAGCTACCAGACTGCTCCACCCCGCGTCGGTGGGTCATGAGCGTACCACTTCACCGGAGGCCTCCGTCCAGGGCCAGCGGCCCCAGAACGGAGGCCACTGAGCGTGCGGCTCAGTTCCCGAGGCCGGCGATGGCCGCCGTGCCCGGGTTGGTGGTGGTCGTCGTGGTGGTGCTGGCCACGGGTCCGCCGGTCAGCCCCTGCACGGCCTGGAGGCTCGACTCGAGGGCATTGATGTCGTTCTGGTAGGCCCCAAGGTTCCCGGCCTTCAGGTCGGCCTGGGCCTGCTGGTACGACGTCTGGGCCTGGGCCAGGAGCGCTTGCGCCTGCGGCGAGAGCGTGCCGGTCGAGGTGCCGCCTCCACCCGCCGGCGCCGTGGACACCGGTGCGGCGAACAGTGCCGACAGGGCCGCCGACAGCGAGTTCCCGATGGCCGCCGGCTGGTTGCCGTACACGGCGATCACCCGCTGGAGCTCGGGGAAGGCGTTCCGGGCCGACTCGACGTAGAGCGGCTGGATGTAGAGCAGGGCATTGGCCACCGGGATCATCAGCACGTTGCCGAGCAGGACCGAGGAGCCGTTCTGGTTCAGGAGCGAGATCTGACCCGAGACAGTCGGGGTGGCGTCGATCTTGGCGGCCACGATGGCCGGGCCGTTGACCGGGTTGTCCCGTGGCGTGACGAACATCTTCAGCTGGCCGTAGTGACCGGGGTCGGAGCCGGCGATCATGAACCCCGACAGGGTCTGGATCTGGCTACCCGCCGAGACCGGCACGAACGCGTCGATCAGGTTGAACGACTGGTTCGCCTCACCCGGGATCCGCATCACCTGATAGATCGGCGACATCCGGACCAACTGGCCGGTGGAGACCACCTGTCCCTGGGCGTTGACGGTCTGGGTGGTGGCCAGGGCCTGTGCCGGCTGCCCTGAACCGGGGTCGGGCGACAGGGTCCATGCGTCGGCTGCGGAGTAGAAGCTCTGCGCCCGGACGATGTGGTACTTGCCGTACATGGTGGCCTGGACCGTGAAGATGTCCTCGGGGTAGCGCAGGTGGTCCCGCAGCTCGGCACTCATCTTGGAGGCCGGCGTGAACATCTCGGGGAAGGCCTTCTCGTAGGTGCGGATGATCGGGTCGCCCGGGTCCATCACGTAGAAGGTCATCTTGCCGGTGTAGGCGTCGACGATGACCTTGACCGAGTTGCGGACGTAGTTGAAGCTGCCCGAGAGCCCGCTGCCCGATGCAACGGCGCCGGTCTCGGCGTTCTGGGCGTAGGGGTAGTTGGACGACGTAGTGTAGGCGTCCTGGACCCAGTCGATGTGGCCGTTCAGGAGCACCGGGTACGGGTCCGCATCGAGGTTCAGGAAGGGCGCCGCCTTGGACACGCGGTTCTGCACGCCCCGGTCGAACATCAGCCTCGAGTCGTTGGTGATCTGGCTCGAGATCAGGAGGTTGAGGTCGTTGAAGCGGACGGCGAACATCACCTGGTTGAAGAACGAGGAGAGCTGGACGCCGCCGTCACCCTTGTAGTGGGTCTCGATGTTGGTCCCATTGGTGAGCTGGTAGTCGATCTCGGGCTGCTTGGTGTTCGCCACCACGTAGCCGGTGTTGTTGAGCCCGAAGTAGACCGACGGCTGACTCACGTTGGGGAGGCCGCTATTGGACGCCGGCGGCACCGAGCCCACCGCGAACTGCGGGTCGCCGTTGCTGGTGGCCATGTTGGACGGCGACACGATCAGGCCGTAGCCGTGGGTGTACTGCAGGGTGGTGTTGACCCACGAGGACGACGGCAGGTCCTGGTCGTTGATTTCGCGGACCCCGACGACGGCGGGGGTCTCCGACCCGTTGACCGCGTAGCGATCGACGGCGAGGTTGTCGAACCGGTAGTAGGAACGGATGTCCTGCAGCTTGTCGTAGGTGGTCTGGGTCTGCAGCGGGTCCCAGAGCCGCACATTGGCCAGGGTGTCGCTGTTGGCCGACAGCTGGGTGGCCGACAGCGTCGACGACGCCGGGTACGGGGTGCTCGACACGTGCTGGATCGCCATGGCGGCACGCGTGGCGTCGATGTTCCGCTGGATGTAGGGCCGCTCGAGGGTGTTCTGGGCCGGATTGACCTTGAGGGCCTGGACGGCAGCCGGGTAGATGGTGCCGGCGGTCAGGGCGACCAGGAACCACAGTCCGACCCCGAGGATGGGCAGGGCCCATCCCTGGCGACGGATGTTGTAGATGAGCAGCAGCGCGGCCGCCACCGACACCAGGATCAGCAGTTCGAGGGCGGGCAGTCGGGCATGGACGTCGGTGTACCCGGCTCCCTGCACGAAGCCGTTGGACGAGAGGTCGAGGTTGAACTGGGCCAGGTAGTAGCCGACGGCCTTGGTGAGGGCGATCAGGCCGAGGATGACCGACAGGTGGGCCTTCACCGCCGGGCGCACCCGTGGGCGGGGGCCCTGCATGCGGATCCCGCCGTTCAGGTAGTGGCTGAGGGCGGTGACCAGCAACACGACGACCAGGGCCACCAGCGTCCAGTGGATCACGAACTGCTGGAACGGCAGGGTGAAGACGAAGTAGGCGATGTTCCGATGGAACTGCGGGTCGGTGGCGTTGAAGGGGGTGCTGTTGCGGAAGAGCAGCCAGTTCTGCCACTGGCCGAGCGCCTGGGAGCCGATGATCAGCGACAGCGCAACCACGACGGCGGCCCGCAGCCAGCGGGAGTAAGGCCCGATGACCTCGCGGTAGCGCTTGACGAACTCGTCCTCGACATCCACCGACGGGCCCTTGGGAGCGAGGCGCTCGGCGACGGTCAGGCTGATCAGCAGCATGACGGCGAAGATGGCGCTGAAGACGAGCATCAGCCCGGCCTTGACCTCGAGGAGCTTCAGCCAGACCGAGTGAAGCGAGACCGAGGAGAACCACAGCGCGTCCGTGTAGAAGACGGCGAACGTGTGCAGGAAGACGAGCACGACGACCAGCAGTACCGCCGCGACGACGATCCAGAGTCGGCCACGGTGGCTCGTCGGCCTCGTCGCCGCGGGCAGGTCACTGGGAGAGCGCACGGCAGCAGCCTAGGGGGTGCCGGGCGCGAGCAGGCATCGACAACCCGGGTGAGCCGGGGGGTGGGAGTGCCCGGTGGGGAACTCCTTCCCGGCTGCCTGGGCGCCGTTGAGCCCGTTGTCCTCGCAGTCGGGGCAGGGAGACTCGTCGGGCAGGGCGACGGCCACCCACTCCAGGCCGGTGCCGGCCGAGCCCGCCGCAGCCAGGGTCCCGAGGGAGAAGGCGGCGACGGCGTAGTCGCCGGCCAGCCGCTCGATGCGCTCGCTCTTCCATTCGCGGAAGGCAGACCCGACGTGATCGGTGACGGCCGACTCCTCGGCTGACTCCAGGCCCTCTCCGGAGGACAGGCGCTTGCGCAGCGGGCCCACCACCGATTCGGCCAGCCCGTGGGCGATGGCCACCAGGGCGTCGCCATCGGGACGCTCGCCGTCCGCCCCGATGAATGCCGCTCCGGCGTCCGAGGCCTCTTCGATGAGCGGGAGTGCGGCGGTGGTAACCGAGTCGAGGTGCTCGGTCTCATCGGGCAGGAGGTCGGTCGACCAGGTCGTCCCCTTCGCCCGGAGGCTGTCCAGCAGGTCGTTCTGGTTGTCCTGGAGCGAGCGCTTGAGCCGACGAGCCAGCCCGGTGACGATCGGGGCCAGCAGCTCGTCCCGCCGGACCGCCAGCGGGTTGCTCGGCTCCGGCGGTCCATGGTCGCCGTCGGCATCGTCGTCGGCGTCGTCCGACTGGGCGGTGGCAACATCCTCGGAGGTGACCTCGGCGCCCTCCTCCTCCTGCTCGCCCGTTCCCTCGGACCCGCCCTGAGCCGCCCGCAGCTTGGCGAAGAGCGCGTCGACCTGCTCGACCGGAGGAGCCGCCACGCCCACGGCCTCGCCGTCGGCCGTCTCCGGCACCGCGGCCGGCTCGCCCTCGTCCCCGCCCCTGCCGGCAGACTCGGACTCGGACCTGTCCACGGTGATCTCGACGACAGTGACCTCGTCGACCCCAACGGCAGCATCGGCACCCGAAGCTGCTCCTGCCCTGGCCTCGGACTCGGCGACGGCCTCCTCGGCCAGCAACAGTGCGGCGAGCTCTTCCGGGGTGCCCTCGTCGGGGCGGTTGGCGGCCTCACGCCCGGCCACCTCGGCGGCCAGTCGGGCCTCGTTCTCGGCGTTGAACAGGTCCTCGGCGATGACCTCGACGGACCGCTTCACGTCGTCGACGGTCTCGGCCAGGCGCTCGCGACCCGCCCGGAGCTGCTCGATCTGTGCGTGGAGCACCTTGCGGCGGCGGGACAGGTCGGCCAGGACGCGGGCCCGGAGGGCCTGGGCCTCCTCCACCATCACCCGTCCCTCGGTGCGGGCCCGCTCGGTCAACTCCTCGGCATCGGCCCGCACCTTGTCGAGCGCTGCCGCAACCCGCTGCTCGGTGCGCTCCTGCAGCGCGGCCGACGAGGCCTCGGCCTCGGCCAGGCGCTCGGCCAGCAGTGCGTCGGCCTTGGACTGGGCCTGCTCGGACACCTGGGTGGCCTCGGTCACCAGGCGCTCGGACACCTCGGTGGCCTCGGCCAGCATCCGCGCCGCCTCGGCCTCGGCATTGCCCACCATCTCCGCCGCCGCGTCGTGCGCGCTCTGCAGGACCCGGGCCGTCTCCTTGCCGACAGCCGCATTCAGCATGGTGTCGTCAATCACCGGGTTGGCCGCACGCTCGTCGGCGTCGGCCAGCGCGGCGACCAGCTCCTGCTCCCGTTCGGAGCGTGCCCGCAGTCCCGTCGCGATCGACTCGAGGTAGTCCCGGACCTCGGTCGGGTCGAATCCACGTCGGACGGAGGCGAAGGTGTGCCGGGCCACGTCGTCGGGGGCAAGGTGGGAAGACGAGGTGATGGTCATGCGGCGATCCTCAGGCATGGCGCAGAGCCTACGGCCGCCCGTCGCTGAATCGGCTCATCCCGCAGAATGGCTGGGGAAAGCGTCGAGCGTGGTGGGGTTCGCGTGACCGCCGTTGGCCTCCAGCACCCGCAGCGCCTGGTCCAGCGTGGACACCGCGTAGATCGTGAGTCCCGGCCGGTCCTTGGACTCGGCAGCCTTGTACTCCTGGGGCGGGACCAGGAAGATCGATGCTCCGGCGTTCTCCACGGCCACCGTCTTCTGGGGCACGCCGCCCACGTCGCCGACGTTGCCCGAAGCGTCCATGGTGCCGGTGGCCGCCACCGTGTGCCCGCCGGTCAGCGACCCCGAGCTGAGGGCGTCGATCACTCCGAGCGTCATGGCCAGTCCGGCCGAAGGTCCCCCGATGTTGGTCACGTTGATCGAGACCGGGAAGGGGTAGGCGTAGCCGACCTGGTCCTCGGGCTCGATGCCGACGTCGAGGTAGACGGTCTGCCCGCCCACGTCGACCTTGGTCCGCTTCAGGGTGAGCGGCACGGGGACGGGCGCACCACTCCCGCCCTTGCGCACCGAGAAGGTGACCGTCTCGCCCGAGTGGTGGACGGCGAGCGCCTTGGTGAGCGCCTCGGCGGTCAGGGTCGGCGTGCCGTCCAGTGCCGTCACCACATCGCCGACGTTGAGGACCCCGTAGGCCGGCGTGCCGGCGAAGGTGCCGGTGATGACTGCTCCGGCCGGCGTGGCCGGGACGGCGTAGCCGAGGTGACGCAGCGCGGACGTCTTGGCCGCCTGCTCGGCCCGGGACATCTCCAGCGCACCCTGGGCGTCGAGCTCGTCGGCTGCCGTGCCCCCGGTCACCGCGGGCACCGAGTAGAGATCGGTGTCGGACTGGAGCCGGAACCACAGGTAGGTCAGTGCCGACACCCGGGCTTCGTGCACGTCGGTCAGCAGCACGGGGTGGGTCACCGGATGGGCCTTGGACGCCGGGACCGTGATGTAGGGCTGCACGGATTGGGCCGATCCGGGCTGGATGGCGTAGTAGTCGAGGTTGATCCTCGAGGCGACGAGGGCGGCGACGACCGCCAGGCCGGCGATGGGCCACAGGACGGCCCACAGTGTCCGTCGCCTACCGGTACGCCGAGGCACCCCGGGGCGGTCGGGGCCGGTGGCGGTGGACGGCGTGGAGGGGGACACCGGCGGGAGGTCGGCCGGTGGTGCAGAGGGCGGGGGTCCGCTCGGGACGGTGTCCGATGACGGGCCAGGGGACTGGTGGAGCGCCATCGGGTCCCGGTCCCCCGGGGCGCCCGGCGTGGTGGGCTGCTCGTCGTCGGTCATAGTGGTGTCGTGCAGCCTGCCACGGAACCCGGTGACGGCGACGTCACCGATCGACGCCGCGACGTCGCCCGGGCGGGGCACGTCGGCGACGTCGCCCGGGCCCGGGACGGACTGTCGGACGGGGTGGCGACCGTGCGGTCGACCGCCCTCGGGGCGATGGACCGACTGGAGGCGTTGACCGACGACGAACTCGCCACCGGCTTGGCGGACCCCGATCCCTCCGTGCGTCGTCGGGCCGCCGAACTGTCAGCCACCCGTCGGGACGTGCCGTTGTCGGGCCTCCTCGACGACCCGGATCCCTCGGTGGTCGAGATGGCGGCCTGGGCCATGGGCGAGAGGGAGGAGACCGGAGCGGTCGCCCGTCTGGTCCGTCTGTCGGCCGTCACCGGTCACGCCGACCCGCTGTGCAGGGAGGCGGCCGTCGCTGGCCTCGGGGCCATCGGTGACCCGGCCGCCCTGCCCGCCGTGCTGGCCGCGCTCGACGACAAGCCGGCGATCCGCCGACGGGCAGCCGTGGCACTCGCCGCCTTCGACGGGCCCGAAGTCGAAGCAGCGCTCCGCCGGTGCCTCCAGGACCGGGACTGGCAGGTGCGCCAGGTGGCCGAGGACCTCCTCGACGTGGACTGACCCGCTGGACGGGTCACCCGGCCCGGAACGGGCCCCTCCCCGGTGGTCAGGTCTCGGCAGCGGCGAAGATGGGCCGGAGGCTGTCGAACGAGTCGAGGCACAGCCCGGCGCCTTCGACGACGCACCGGAGCGGGTCGGCGACCAGGTGCACCGGCACGTCGGTCTCCCGGGCGAGCCGCTCGGCCAGGCCGCGCAGGCGCGCTCCCCCGCCCAGCAGGTGGATGCCCTCGTAGATGATGTCCTGGGCCAGTTCAGGAGGGGAGTCGGACAGGCAGCCCAGCACGGTGTCCACGATCAGCTCGACCTGGTCGTGCAGGGCGAAGCGGATTTCGTCCGGGGTCAGGACCACGGTCCGGGGCTCACCGGTCGTCACCTCTCGCCCTCGTGCCTCGGCCCGAGTCTCCCCCTCGTAGGGGAGCGCCGACCCGATGGCGATCTTCAGGTCCTCGCCGGTCCGCTCGCTGATGGCCACGCCGTACTTCTGGCGGACGTACTCCTGGATGGCCGCGTCCATGTCGAAGCCGCCGCAGCGGACGGCGCGGTAGGCCACGATCCCGCCGAGCGAGATGACCGCCGTCTCGGTGGTGCCGCCGCCCACGTCGACGACCATGCTCCCCACCGGCTCGTGGATCTCGAGCCCGGCGCCGATGGCGGCGGCCATGGGCTGCTCGATGAGGTGAGCGGCCGACGCGCCGGCCCGACGCGCCGCCTCCTTGACCGCCCGCCGCTCCACCGAGGTGATGGCCGACGGCACGCAGATGAGGACCCTCGGACGATTGAGCTTGGTCACGCCCGCCCGGCGGAGCAGGAGCCGGATGGTCCGCTCGGTGATGTCGAAGTCGGTGATCGCCCCTTCGCGCAGCGGGCGGACGGCGACGATGTACCCCGGCGTCCGGCCGATCAGCTGCCAGGCCTCGTCGCCCACGGCGAGCACCTCGTGGGTCCGGGTGTTGAGGGCGATGACCGTCGGCTCCTCGAGGATGACCCCCTTGCCCTTGGCGAACACCTGGGTGTTGGAGGTCCCGAGGTCGATCGCGAGGTCCCGGGCCACGGGGACATCGTAGGGCGGGCGGATGCCTCCCCGGGCGGCCCCCCTCGGGACCGTGTCCGCCGCCCGTCCCGGTCGGGGGGGGTGCCGTCCCTCGGGACCTGGGCGTCGATAACCTTCGACCCGTGCACGGAGACGACCAGGACGGCTTCGAAGCCCGTCCCGACGACGACGGGCCGGGCGACGACGGGCCGATGCGGGGATGGGTCCCGCCCGACGACCGCCTCTGGCTCCACCCGTCCGAACGGTCGGCCGCCACCGGGTCGCCCGTCAGGACGTACGACACATCGCCGAGGCCCCCCCAGCGTGACTCCTGGATGATCGGCGGGCTGGCGGTCTGTGTGATCGTCACCCTGGTCGTCAGCGGCATGGTCATCGCCGCGGCCAACGACTCCGGTCACACCGCGGCGACGGGCGTCGTCTTCACCGGCGTGCCCACGACCGAGGTGGACCTGAGCCACCTGACCAACTCCCGTCGGATGCAGTCGGTGGCATCGACCGCCCGCGACTCGACCGTGGCGCTGGAGGTGTCCAGGCAGGCCGGGACGACGGTCGGCACGGGCGTCGTGGCCGAGGCCGGCGGGATCATCGTGGCCCTGCAGCCGACCGTCGCCGACGCCCGCTCCATCACCGTGGTCGAGCCGGACGGAACCCGACAGACCGCCGTCCTGGTGGGGAGCGACCCGACCACGGGGATCGTGGTCCTGCGCATCGCCGACGACCTGCCCGTTGCCGCCTTCACCACCGCCGACCCGTCGACCGGGTCGGTCGCCGTGGTCATGTCCGAGGAGGCCGGCACCTCCGGCGGCCAGCCGTCCACCCGCCTCTACGCCGGCACGGTGCTCTACGCCGGGATCACCGCCGGCACCTGGCCCCGGACCGCCTTCTGCGCCACGGTCGTCGCCGCGCCGCTGGCCGCCGACGACCTGGGGAGCCCCCTGGTGGAGGCGTCCGGCTCGGTGGCCGGCATCTTTGCCGCCGCCATCGGATCGGGGCAGGCCCGGACCTCCTTCTTCCTGCCCGCCGGACTCGTCCGCGACGTGGCCGCCCAGATCGTCTCCCACGGCTCGGTCGACCACGGGATCCTGGGTGCCGACGTCGTCGACCCGCCGTCGGCCGGGACCTCGGCGCCGACTGCCACCGGTGCGCTGGTCCAATCGGTGTCGCCCGGGGGGTCGGCGGACCAGGCCGGCCTCGAGCCGGGGGACCGCATCGTGGCCGTCGACGGTGCCGGGGTCCGCTCGGTCGCCGAGCTCGACACCCGGCTCTACGCAGACCCGCCTGGCACCGAGCTCCCCGTGACCTTCGTTCGGGGCGATGCGATGCGCAGCACCTCGGTGGTCCTCGGCGACGACTGACCCGGCCGGCCGCGACGCACCGGCGCCAGGTCGGGAGTCGTAGCATGGAGGCATGGCACCGCCCGAACCCGCAGACTCGGGGAACCCGTTCCAGTCCCTGCTCGGCGACCTGATGAACATGCTCGGGTCCAACGGCCCCGACTCGTGGGAGATGACCCGGGCCTTCGCCCTCAACGTCGCCACCGGGGGCACCCCCGAGTCCAACGTCGAGCCGCTCCAGAGGATCCAGGTCGAGCAGCTCTCCCGCGTGGCGGAGCTCAACGTGATCGAGGCCACCGGGATGCCGGTGACCCCGGACGGTCGGCGCCTCACCTGCGTGCCGGACGGCCGTGGCGATTGGACGGTCCGTGCGCTCGAGTCGTGGCGTCCCGTGCTGGCGGAGATGGC
>Ga0209048_10004322_pt1 | contig 13616 bp, 10 predicted proteins | sample FrelakmetCRP12CR_FD_187146 | JGI IMG/M metagenome (GOLD analysis project Ga0209048, IMG submission 187146) | Freshwater lake sediment microbial communities from the University of Notre Dame, USA, for methane emissions studies - CRP12 CR (SPAdes)... | ecosystem: Environmental > Aquatic >... | reverse complement strand
CGCAGCTTCCACAATAGGTGAACTGGGCCGGTAAGCCATTAGCTCCGCAATTATGGCAGGTTTGAGCGTATGGGCCCCAGAGAAATTCGCTGGATTCTCCGCTCACGGCACGATTACGTATACCTACATGATCGGGCCGGCGTTTTTCGACGAAGGCGCTCATGCCTTCATATGGCTCTAATGAGGCATAATGCAACGCAAGCCAGTCGCGGGCATGTCCGATGGTCTGAGACCATGCAAAGTCCTTCCAGAAGTTTGTTTGCTGTTTGGTATAGCGCATACATTCAGGGAATTTATCTACCAATTTGGCTGCCATCGTGGCGATAGCATCATCGAGTTCTGCATATGGTACTACCTGGTTGACCAGCCCCCACTTCAAGGCAGTATCTGCATCTATCCATTCGCAGAGCCACAAAATCTCTCTGGCGCGACGATCTCCAACCATAATTGGCAGCCACTGCGTTGCTCCGCCTGCGGCGACACTGCCAACCTCAGTACCAACCTGGCGAATACGCACATGGTCGGCAGCGATAGCAAGGTCACAAGCCATGTTAAACTCATTGCCGCCACCTACGACCATGCCGTTGAGCCGTGCTATGGTTGGTTTACCGATATTGCGCAGCAGATCATGGCATTCTGTGAAAATTCCCATCCACTTCCAATAATCATGAGGGCGCTGCGTATACTCGGAGGCATACTCCTTGACATCACCACCAGTACAAAAAGCCTTTTCACCCGCTCCAGTAAGCACAACCACAGCGATCTGATCATCCCACGCAGCATCACGAAACGCCTGTGTCATCTCTTGCAATGTGTGCCAGGTATAAGAATTGTAGCTTTGCGGTCGGTTCATAGTGACAGTTGCTACCCAATCACGTTTCGTGTAAACAATCTCCTCAAAGCTAAAACTCTCAGGATCTCTTCCACTAAAATTCGGCATGGTTTCACTCCTTTGGATATGTTGCTTTTTCATCCGGGTTTCGGAATATGCACAGAAGGCCGATAAATCGGCACCTACGAAATTTCCAGCTATTTGTTATAAGTCATAACCAGCACTTACTATTTTCCCGAGTAGCTTGTTATATGCATTAAGAATCTTTGACCTTAGGACGGGTATAAATTGTACGTGCCTGCATGGTGACGAAACAGTCTCTACAACTCTCCGCTGACATAATCTCTTCTTGATCCAGGTCTACAGATTCCAATCGAACTTCAAATCCAAGCTCGCTATAGAGTTCTGCAACTTCGTTTAGACGTCTTCCCAGTGCTGTGAAGCGCCTGGTCCAGCCTTCATCTTGTAGTTGAACGCCTGAGATCTGTGACTCATTCGTACTCATCGGGCAGGCCCTCTCTCAATCCAGTCAGTCAATCCGACGTTCAAGTGGAATAGTCGATGCCAATTCGAAACCTAATGCATGGAAAACTTTGAGTAAGGTCCAATTATCCCAGTTCACCAAAGTATAAACAGCCGAGGCACCCTGGCGTGCACTCTGTTTCATAAAGGCTTCGGTCAATTTCTGACCAGTACCCTGATGTTGATAGCCAGGATGAACTGCAATCGAGTCAAGGATAGCTGTGACCTGCGTCAGGCCAAACTCACCGTAGGCCAGTGTACCCATGACAAAACCTATTACTTGATCCTGGTAAACAGCCACCAGAAAGATTGCTCGCGTTTCGGCATCTGCACTATCGAGAACGGCAAGACGGCGTTCAAAGTATGCTGGTCGCGTTGAGCCAAAGGCATGTGCATCCAGTTCGACGACAATCGACAGGTCTGTTTGCTGCATAGGTCGGATCGACACCTCTTGAATATCGAGACTGGTAGCAGGCATCTCTATCTGGCTCACAAGCAAATCTCCTTGCTACATTTGGTGGATTTAACACAGGTTCTATTAGAGATGATACAAGAGGATTGTTTAGATTGATCGGCAAGAATTGTGTGATTTTTGTATGGAAGAATAATGAACGAGGGCGGATAGTTGCTCTTGACGTATGCTGGACAGACTGAATATACTCAAAGCATCAGTATTTTGTAGAGATGATCTATGTAATTCAATCCCAGTTTACTGTGCCTGTTTTGTACGTTAATGGCAAGCAGAAGGCGAGTCCAGTCATGTCTGCACATGTATATACTCGACTTCCGCTGATTCTCGTAGCACATCGTACACGAGATACGGTGGAATTACTGAAAGCCTTGCTGGAAGGTGAAGGCTTTACAACGTTGTGTGCCTATAATGGCCGAATGGCTCTGCAATATGCTCATCAGCATCACCCTGCCCTCTTGTTACTCGACCAGGCTTTACCGCTACTCGATGGCATAGAAATTTGTCGTACACTACGACAGGAAGCAGATAGCTCCGCGATTTTCATTCTCAGCGATAAGCCAGATGAACTTGGTAAACTACTCGCCTTTGCCTCTGGCGCTGATGACTGCCTCGCGCTTCCTTTCCATCCCCGCGAATTGCTTGCACGCATGAAAGCTGTTCTTAGGAGAGTGCAAAGACAAAGCGATGGTGAGCATCACGTGCTACGCTGTGGGTCGCTCGAGCTAGATCCCGATCAACGGCAGGTACACGTCAATGGAGAATTCATCTGGTTGACAGGACTGGAATATGAGTTACTTTATACCCTGATGAAGTATCCTGGCCGTGTTTTTTCGCGTAACCAGATTCTGGAGCAGGTACGCGGTTTCCAACATAATACTCCACTCGATCGTGCTGTTGATATCCATGTCAGCAACCTGCGCCGCAAGCTATCTTCTAGTGAAGTACACATTGAAACTGTACGAGGCGTAGGCTATCGTTTGAATATGCAGGTTTCAGAAGTCTTAGTTTCAGATCTACCTGTGACAAATGAGCAGGGACAACTGGCGCTTGCAGCCTTCGAGAATGTACCACTCCCACTACTCGTGATCACAGCGGATCGTACAGTCGTTCTTTATAATGAAGCTGCTAAGCGGCTGTGTGGATGGTCTGCTGACGAGGTTATCGGCCAGGTGAAATGCTACAGTTTACTTCTTTGTCACCATGAAAATGGCAAGTTGCTTTGTAAAGACGAGTGTGTTTTACAAAATATAACGCTTAACCAGCTTAAGGACTACACTGCACAGTATTCCATAACACTTAAAGATGGGCGTGAAATGCCAGCGACTGTGCATTATACCAACCTGGGAGAGCCAGGAAACGCCAATAGATATATGCTACTAACGCTTGAGCCTGATCTTGCGAAATCGCAACTTAATGGTATCATTATTCAAAAACATTGATGAGATAAGCCAGGACTGATATCACTTTCATATTACATTTTAGGAGGAATCGCTTGATGAAAGCAGTATTATGTAAAGCATTCGGGCCACCGGAAAGTCTCGTGATCGAAGATATCGAACCGGCCAAGCCAGGGAAAGGCCAGGTGGTTATAAGTGTGAAGGCATGTGGTGTGAACTTCCCAGATGCTTTAATTATACAGGGAAAATATCAATCGAAACCACCATTTCCTTTTATACCTGGCAGTGAGGTTTCAGGCATTGTTAAAGAGTTGGGCGAGGGAGTAGAAACTTTCAATGTTGGAACGCGCATAATGAGCTTTATTGGTATGGGCGGTTTTGCCGAGGAAGTCGTTGCTGACGCATCCCAAATAATCCCGATGCCCCATACTCTCGACTTTACTACCGCTTCTGCATTCCTGTTGACATATGGGACATCTCACCATGCGCTCAAGGATAGGGCGCAACTCAAGCCAGGAGAAACATTGCTGGTACTTGGAGCAGCAGGAGGCGTGGGACTCGCGGCAGTCGAGATCGGCAAGACAATGGGAGCGATGGTCATTGCAGCTGCTTCTTCTGATGAGAAGCTTGAGGTATGCAAACAGCATGGCGCAGATGAAGTTATCAATTACTCAACAGAGGATGTAAGGAACAGAATCAAACAACTCACAGGTGGGAAAGGAGTTGATGTTGCATTCGATCCATTAGGGGGAGACTATTCTGAACCGGTGTTACGTAGCATGGCATGGGGTGGGCGCTTTCTGGTAATCGGCTTTGCGTCGGGCAACATTCCACGAATTCCGCTCAATCTGCCATTACTCAAAGTCTACTCGATCGTAGGTGTATTCTGGGGTTCATTTATGGAACGTGATCCCAAACACGGTCGGGAAAATATTCATGAACTGATCACTTGGATGAATGAGGGTAAATTGAGGCCACATGTTTCTGCTACGTATCCACTAGAGCATGTAGCTGATGCTCTAAATGATTTGATGGAGCGTAAGGTCACTGGTAAAGCGGTACTGGTGACGGTGTAGAATAAAAAGGAGGTCATCCAGATTGCTAGCTCAAATTAATGGTAATCAAGTGTATTACACTACAATTGGTGAAGGTCGACCGATGCTACTTATGCATGGCGGCTCAGGGTTAGATCACACATATTTTCGTCCCTGGCTTGATACATTGAGTGACCGGGTACAACTTATTTACTATGACCAGCTAGGTCAGGGACGCTCGACGAGACCTGAGAGCTACGAAGGCATAAGCATGAGTACATGGGCAGACGAAGCTGATGCACTTCGAGCTTCTCTGGGATTTGATCGCATCATTCTTTTAGGACATTCCTTTGGCGGATTCATTGCTCAGGAATATGCCCTGCGTCATGGTGGTCATCTCGATGGGCTCATTTTATGTGACACCGCTCCTGTCTTAGATTATCAGGATGTGATCATGGCTAATGCACAGTCTCGAGGCACGCCTGAACAAGTCCAGGCTGTCATCGCAGGACTCTCCGCACCAGTCTCCGATGATGCTAGTTTTCAGCAACTCTGGAATACGATCTTGCCTTTGTATTTCAATACGTTCGATCCAAAAGTGGCAAAACAAATGGATGATGCTACACAGTACAGCGCACAGGGCTTTAATCAAGGTATGGGTGTGTGCCTACCTACTTTCAATGTCCTGAGTCGATTAGGTGAAATTACAGTACCGACACTGGTCATGGAGGGACTACACGACTGGATCACTCCACCCGTACAAGCGGCTGAACGCCTACACGCACAATTACCTAACTCAGAACTCGTCATTTTTGAAGATAGCGGTCATTTCCCATTTATAGAGGAAAACGATACATTTGTGACGACTGTTCATGATTGGCTAAGTAGGCTTAGCTAACTGGACATACTTAATAATGAGAGAAGAGCAAAGGAAGCTCATTTCATTCCATTTGCCAAACCTGTACAGTTTTATCAAAGGAAGCGGAGGCAAGGTGCTTACTATTGGGCGACCACGATACTGAACGCACGATATCAGAATGACCAGAATAGGTACACAAGTGATGTCCATTCGAGGCATCCCATATCCTAACAGTCTTGTCACCACTTGCCGAGGCAATATACCTGCCATCAGGTGACCACGCGACGCTGTAGACGAAATCGGTGTGGCCAACCAAGATAAACTGGTTGCTTCCATCAGTGGCGTTCCACACCTGGATGGTATTGTTGTTGCTGCTGGCGGCAATACGTTTGCCATCAGGTGACCAGGCGACCGACCACATTGTTGTGTTATAGAGTCGTAACGTATAAAGCAAGTCTCCATTCGCCGGGAACCATACCTGGACAGTACCATCACTACTGGCTGAAGCTATGCGCCTACCATCGGGTGACCATGCTACTGAATTCACATTACCCGTGTGACCTCTATAGGTATACATGTGTTGACCACCTGTTGCATTCCATACTTGAACAGTTTTGTCACCACCAGCGGATGCGATGCTTTTTCCATCAGGCGACCACGCCACTGACCATACCCAATCAGTATGTCCAGAATAGGTAAGAAAGCTATCACCAAATGTAGGATCCCATACCTGGACAGTTTTATCGTAACCTGAAGAAGCGATACGGCCACCATCATGCGACCATGCCACAGTGTAGACAGTATCTGCTTGATGATGCACAATAGGATTATCGCCATTCATTGCATCCCACACCTGTGAAGTAGCATCAGCGCTGGCCGAGGCAACGCGTGTGCTAACAGGTGACCATGCTACTGACCACACCCAGTCAGTATGTCCGGAATAGGTAAAGAACGCCTTCGTACGCATTTGCACAGGAATTGTTTTCGCTTGCAGGTGCGTTACCAATGCAATACCACCGCCAGTCAGACCCAGAGCAGCCAGGCCTGTCAATCCGATGAGAACTTCGCGTCTGGAAATGCGATTGTGTTGAATTTGAGATGGAAGCCCAGTCGTCTCAGGTTGTTGCGAGTCTGAATGTTCATGTAGCTTCGATGTAGTAAGAGGCAACGGGACAATATCTGGCGGCAAACTTTGCACCGTTGAAAAACTCTCTTCAAATGATTCCGGGTTAGATAAAACAACCGTATTTGAAGACAAAGCAGTATGTGATTCAGTTGTAGGAGCATCAGGAAATATATAGGTAGTAGCGAGTCCTTTGCCAATGGCTTTCTCAAGCGCAAGCGCAAAGACCTGAACATTTTCAAATCGTTGTTGAGGGTCTTTAGCAAGGGCTTTCATGACTACCTCTTCGACTGCTGGAGGTAGTTCTGGTACTTTCTCTCGTAACGAGGGTGGAGGAGTCAGAGTATGTTTGACAGCAATTTCCGCAAACGAACCCTGGAATGGACGAGTGCCACAGAGCCACTCGTACACAACGACGCCAAGAGAGTATTGATCGCTGTTAGGACAAGCCTGAGATTGGATCTGTTCAGGAGCCATATAGGCAACGGTTCCTGCCATATCTTGAATTCCCTGCGTCCCGCTGCTATAGCGTGAACTATGTGATACAACCGCGATACCAAAATCACTGAGCAATATTTCGCTTCGCCGGCCTACAAGCATATTTTCGGGCTTAACATCACGATGAATAACTTTTTGTTCGTGCGCATACTCTAAAGCCGCGGCCACCTGCCTGGTATAGCTCACTACGGCAGTGGAAGGCACAGGAAGACCTTTGGGATGACGTTTGCGCAAGGTACCGTTGGGGGCATAGTCTACCACCAGGTATGGCGTCGTATCCTCTACATTAAATTCGAGCACACGCACAATATTTGGATGTAGCAAACGCGCGACAGTACGCGCTTCGGTCAGAAAGTATTCTACATCATCGCTTTCCAAACGAGCATGAAGCACTTTGATTGCTGCAAAGGTTTCCAGGTAAATATGCTGGCCCAGGTAGACTTCGGCAAAACCGCCCTGTCCAATCTTGCGCACAAGGCGATAGTTGCCTAGCCGCTGCCCCACACGATCCGTCATGATTGCCTCCAATTGGCTTTTTCGGATGCAGATCAGCTCCCAATGTTTGTTGTAGCCTTTGTCCATTGTAGAGAATTTATATTAGATACGTCAAGAATAAATTTTCGTTCACATTCGCACATAAAGTGCTATTGATAGGTGTTATACCCTTCGGGGTATATAATAATAACTAATCACAAAAAAATCCTAAAAGGGGAAATGCATGATAAATACGAATATTCCGTCTGGTTTGGAACGGAGAAGAGAAGATTACGGGTTGATTACTGGATCCGGGCGTTATGTTGACGACCTGAGATCTCCAGAGGGAAGACCATCGACTCTGCATATGGTAGCCGTGAGAAGTCCATATGCTCACGCAGAGATTACCGATATCCGTATGGATGCAGCACGCAATGCGCCAGGGGTCATCGCTGTTTTTGCAAGTGAGGAACTTGTAAGTGATCTGCCATCTATTGACCCATTACCCTTACCAATACCAGGTTTGAAAAAGCCAACGCGTAAAGCTATGGCAATAGGTCGAGCACGTTATGTGGGCGATCCGATAGCAGTTGTGCTTGCAGAAAATCTTTATTCGGCTTTAGATGCACGCGACCTAATAGAAGTTGATTTTGAACCATTACCCGTAGTGATAGAGCCAGAAGATGCGCTCGCAACCGGTGCTTCCATACTATATGATGAATTCGGTTCTAATGTTGCTTTCCGTTCGCAGTCAGGTGGAGGAGACATCCAAAACATTTTTGAAAATGCTGACCGGGTCGTCCGTTTGCGAGTCATAAACCAACGCGTTGCTCCTAGTTCGCTCGAAACGCGCGCATGTATGTTTGATTTTGACTCGGATAGCGGCCTATTCACAGCATGGCTATCATCTCAAGCAATATATGGGGCGCGAGAGATGTTAGCCAGTTTTCTTGGACTCAACCGCGACCATGTCCACGTGTATAACGCCGAGGTTGGCGGCGGATTTGGATCGAAAACGAGATTTGTCGGGGAGGAGATCGCGGCTGCCGTGCTAGCTAAGCGATATGGTCGCCCTGTAAAATGGATAGAAAGTCGCAGTGAAAATCTGCAAGCCCAGACACACGGAAGAGGACAGATAAATTATATCGAGGCCGCATATAAGAATAATGGACTTTTGCTTGGTCTCAAAGTTCGTTCGATTGCCGACCTGGGTGCATTTCTGGCTGCAACAACAGCGATGGTTCCTACCGGCACACCTTTTATGCTGAATGGGCCGTATCAGGTACAAGCGGTGGATAGCCAGGTTGTGGGCGTCTTCACCAATAAAGTTCCAACCGGTGCGTATAGGGGAGCAGGTAGGCCAGAAGCAACGTACATTCTGGAGCGAACTATCGATCGTATTGCGCATGAATTAGGGCTTGATCCTGCTGAGGTTCGCCGACGTAATTTCATCTCGCAAGAAGACTTTCCTTATAAAACTGTGACTGGCGCGCAATACGATAGTGGCAATTACCAGGCTGCTCTTGATAGAGCACTTGAACTGGCCGACTATGCTGGTTGGAGGGAAAAGCAACGGAAACAGCGGGAGGGAAATGATTCCTCGCTCCTTGGAATTGGCCTCGCGTCTTTTACAGAAATCTCTGGGGGAGCTATGAACAGCAGGCCTGGTGTACCACAGGAAGCTGCTACAGTGCGTATTCAGAGGGATGGTACTATCCTGGTGCAGAGCGGCGTTGCGAGTAACGGTCAGGGACACTTTACAGCTTTTGCGCAGATTGCCGCGACAACCTTTCATCTACCTGCTCCAAAAATAGTAGTTCAAATGAACGATACCGCCTTGCCTGCATTTGGATTTGGCACATTTGGCAGTCGTACAATGCAGGTTGCTGGATCGGCGGTCCTACTGGCCAGTGAAGCTGTTCGCGAGAAAGCACTCAAGGTGGCTGCACAAGTCCTGGAAGCCGCCATCGAGGATTTAGAGATGGGAAATGGACAGGTAACTGTACGTGGAGTTCCAACCCGGGCGATAGAATTGGGCGAACTGGCCAGATTAGTTGAAGAACAACCAGATTTGATCGAACGAGAGAAGCCCAACCCGGTCAATGGTGCTCCTATCGAGGGTTTAGCAGCCTGGCGCGATTTTATGCCCTCCAGTGCGACCTTTTCTTCCGGCACTCACCTGGCGGTAGTCGAAGTCGATAGTAATACCGGTGAAGTACATATTCTACAATACGTAGCAGTGGATGACTGTGGTCGCGTACTCAACCATTACCTTGCTGACGCGCAGGTTCATGGTGCATTAGCGCAGGGCATCGGCCAGGCACTTTACGAGGAAGTCATGTACGACAAGGAGGGCCAGTTACTCAGCAGCACCTTGATGGACTATACAATGCCCAACGCAATGCAGATCCCAGATTTTATCACTGACGTAGTCGAGACCCCTTCACCTATTAACCCATTGGGTGCTAAAGGCGTTGGTGAGGGTGGTACCATTGGCGCGCCACCCGCTATTGTCAATGCAGTGCTGGATGCACTTGTGCCGCTGGGAATTGAGGCAGTTGATATGCCACTCAAACCTGAGAAAATCTGGACATTGATACAAGCGGCTCGTCAGGGCAGACTTGAGAAGGCTGACGTAAGGCCTCCACAGATCTTCGAGACGGATGAGGGGACGCAAAAAGGTGGAGTGCCGGATTTTGTGTGAGGAATAGCGCAAGGGCGGGGCAAACCCCGCCCCTACTATAAAGATTACAACTCTCGGCTTTTGGTTTTGATAGCCTCTGTGATACGTACTAAGAACGTGTCAAGGGGTGTCGCCCCAAGGTTTTCATTTGTGCGCAGACGCACGGCAACAGCGTTCTCTGATGCTTCTTTATCTCCAACTACAAGCATGTAGGGGATTTTCATCAGTTGGGCATCACGAACCTTGGCATTCATACGTTCACTGCGATTATCTACCTCGGCACGCACGCCAGCAGATTTGAGAATTTCAAGGACCTTATTAGCATATTCCTGGTGACGGTCTGCGATGGGTATAATCATAGCCTGGACAGGGGCCAGCCAGACGGGAAAGGCTCCTGCAAAGTGTTCGATAACCATGGCCATGAAACGCTCCGTTGAGCCGGTTACGGCACGATGAATCATGACAGGACGGTGTGGTTGGCCATCTTCACCGATATATTCAAGCTGAAAATTCTCAGGTTGAACAAAGTCTAACTGCACAGTCGAACACTGCCAGTCGCGGCCAAGGGCATCGCGCACCATGAAGTCCGTCTTCGGACCATAGAAAGCCGCTTCACCAATCATCTCACGGGCTTCAATGCCTTTGTTCTTGACTGCTTCTCTCAGAGCACTTTCCGCTTTCTCCCAGACCTCGTCACTACCAGTGTAATGCTCTTTATTATTCGGATCGCGCAACGAGAGGGCAATCCAATAGTCCTTAAGACCGTAGGTGTCGAATACTTCCATTGTTAAGTCGATGGCACGATTGAATTCTTCTTGAATCTGGTCAGGACGCATAAAGACGTGCGCGTCATCCTGCGTGAGGCTACGAACCCGAGCAAGGCCAGTCAACGTACCCGCCTTCTCATAACGATAGAGAGTGGCGAATTCAGCGTAGCGCACAGGTAACTCACGATAGCTATGCATCTGCGACTTATAGAGCGTAATGTGGTGCGGGCAGTTCATTGGTTTGAGCACATAGGCATCATCCTCCGACGCTTCTTGCTCGCCCTGCATTACGGGGAACATGCTCTCGCGATAGTTGTACCAGTGCTTCGAGGTCTTGTAGAGACGCACCTTACCGAGGTGTGATGTCCAAACGTGCTGGTAACCATACTTCTCTTGCGTTTCACGAACATAAGTTTCCATCTGGTAGCGCAGCATCTCACCGTTCGGTAAAAACAATGGCACGCCAGCGGGTACCTCGTCGCTTACAATGAAAAGCTTGAGTTCGCGACCCAGTTTGCGGTGATCACGTTTCAGCGCTTCTTCCAGACGCCAGAGGTATTCATCCAGTTCCTCTTGTGTAAACCATGCCGTTCCATAGATGCGTTGAAGCATGGGACGATTCTCGTCTCCGCGCCAGTATGCGCCAGCAATCTTCATAAGCTTGAAAGGACCCACTTGACTCGTATTCTCTACGTGTGGTCCGCGACAGAGATCAAGAAAGGTATCCTGCTGGTAAATCCCTACTTCTGCATCGGGCAGATTTTCGATCAGTTCAACCTTATAAGTTTGCCCCTTATCGCGGAAGTATTCTAGAGCCTTTTCACGAGGCCAACGATCACGCAAGAATGGATATTTGCCCGCGACGATACGCGCCATACGCTGCTCAATGTCTGGTAGATCCTCAGGCGTTAGAGTGCGTGGCAAATCGAAATCATAATAGAAACCATCTTCAATAGCGGGGCCGATAGCTAGTTTTGCGTCAGGGAAAATTTCCAATACAGCTTCCGCCATTACATGCGCTGCAGAGTGCCGCATACGTTGCACTGGCGTATAGCCTATTGATTCTTCCAGTTCTGCTTCGACAGACATGATACTAACCTCCTTATTCCAACAATAAAAAAACCTTTCCATCCTTGATTGGGACGAAAGGTTATGGTGCTCTTCGTGGTTCCACCCAGCTTCCGCATACCTGATTTGCTGACAGTGTTGCCTGTTACACTTCAGGGAAACGCGCTTTACTGACGGTTAACGTGGTCAAAACGTGTACCTTTGTGCGCAACAGATTGCACCCCTACAGGTACAGGCTAGCGAAGGGTATCTATTTCTTGCTAGTTGGAGCGCTTTCAGCCTCTGACGCTTCCTCTCTGAAAACCTTTGGGAAATGACATGTCTCGCATGTTTGCCAAATGAATTGGTTGATGAAATCATAACACAGGTTAGGTGGGAAGTAAATAGATTTTTGGGAAGCTTCCCCATATGAATGAGGACATCTGAGCAGTATTGCATCCTCAGCAGTCGAGGTGGCACAACTCTTGCAAACGGAGGGGTTCGATCAAATCCAGCGCCGGACCTTCGCTTTGTAGCTCAGGTACTGCTCGCCAAACTTTTGCTCCAGGTATCGCTCTTCACGATTGATGACTCCATACCGGATCACGATCAGGGCTCCAGGAAGCATTACGATTGCCCACAAAGAGTTCACCATGAGCGCTATGCTTGCATAGAGGAATGTAAGTGACAAATAGAGCGGGTTGCGTGTCAGGCGAAAAGGCCCTTGGGTGACCAGAGCCGTCGCTGGTTGTGCCGGGTCTACATGAGTTCCTGCACGTCGCATCTCAAGAAAGGCGGAAAAGGCCAACATGCCCGAGACGCCCATGCATACAAGCCCCAGGAGGCGTGCTCCTGTTCCAGGAAAGAACTTCACAGGAAACAACCAATGCACAAAAAGCCCTATGGCGAGTGCTACTGCATAGATCAGGGGTGGTGGTGCAACTACTCCTGGATTGTCTTGTGTGGAATCTGTCATGCTTTTCTCCGATCTCTGTAAGTGGTGCGCCCGGCGGCAGAGAGCTAGCCCTTTCCCTGCGCATCACGTAGCATATTGATCTTGCTTCCGCTCCTTATTATATCCTGTCTCAAAAGTGTGCTGGATGGCAAGAGACTTCTCCACAATGAAGGAAAACAGCACATATCTCATTGCACATCTCGTGGGTTGTAACGCTTGCAGAACTTGCAAATTTCCTATCACTTCCATCGAATTTGACTTCTTCATTTACAAAGTAACGCGAAGATTCGGCCTCCAGGACATTTTCACTGGACACTTACACCATGACACAATCACTGAACACTAACACACTCTTCAAAATTCCTATTTACAACTCTTACCTGATATGTTATGATCTTGCTTGCCCGGGGATGTAGCTCAGTTGGGAGAGCGCGACAATCGCACTGTCGAGGTCAGGGGTTCGAGCCCCCTCATCTCCACCATATACTATGCCATTAAAAATGCTGTGTTTTCGAGGGAACGACGGGCGACCATAAAGGCCCACCCAACCACACATCATCCACCCTCGCCCCTAAGGGAGGGGTGAAGAGTTTAGCTCAAAATTGCCTTGCAAATCGCAAACACTTATGGTATAGTGAAATTTACAATCATGGAAGATTACCAGCGTTGAGCAGGAGTAGTAAGTCACTTCAAAACAGAGAGTAGCTGGCTGGTGCAAAGCTACAAACCAATTGACTGAACTCGCCTGTGAGCAGCAAGCGTGAAAGAGCAATCAAAAGTCCTAGTGCTTGCCGGAATGCCCGTTATCGCATACAATGAGTATCAATCGCAGACTTTGATTATGAGCCACTCGTTTTGGGCCTGTAGCGCAGCTGGAAGAGCGCATCCATGGCATGGATGAGGTCAGGGGTTCGAGCCCCCTCAGGTCCACCATTTCGTCTGAGTTTGATAAA
>Ga0209048_10004321_pt1 | contig 13618 bp, 14 predicted proteins | sample FrelakmetCRP12CR_FD_187146 | JGI IMG/M metagenome (GOLD analysis project Ga0209048, IMG submission 187146) | Freshwater lake sediment microbial communities from the University of Notre Dame, USA, for methane emissions studies - CRP12 CR (SPAdes)... | ecosystem: Environmental > Aquatic >... | reverse complement strand
CAAGGACCGAGCACACGGAACGAGCGTGGGCGGAACATTCCGTGGCAGTATAGGACCCCCCGTACTGGGCGAGATAGATGAGGAGCTGATCGGCAAGGTGCACATCGATTGACCCCTGTTTGTTCAGTTCGTCCCGCAGTCGCCTGGCTGCAACCTCTCCTACTTTTTCTGCAGGCAACCCTCTCCTGCCTATTTCCGAGGACCCTTTCCAGCCGCATATTATGGTGACCGAACTCCCTTTACCCGGTCCGGGCCTGATATCGTGATGGATCTGAACGGTATCCCCGATATCCCCAAGGTGTGTCCTTGCGGACTCTGCCTGCCTTTCTGCAACATGTGGTGGAAGGTGTGACGAACATGAGAAAAGTTCGGGCCCTGGTACCTCTGGTGTCGCCGGATTAAGAGGTAAGAGTTCCACAGGTTTTTGGACTTCTAACCTTACCTGCCCCCCTCCCTCCGGATAATAACCCCTGTTAATGATGGTCATTTTCAAAGCAGCACCGTGTTGTTCGAGGAAATTCAGGTGAAGGTGCTGCACATAGTCTATTGTCGGGCTTTTTTCAACCTCAGTCCCCCCTGTGATAGTCACACTTCCCCCTACCCGGAGAGCAACGGGCAGCCATGCCTGGATCACGAGAGGAATACTTCCGGCAGTACCAATGTCAATATGGATATCCTCCCGGACGGGATCCCCGGGTATGAATACTATCCTTGTGCTCCCGGTACCAAGGCCCTCGCAACGGGCATGGCATATTTTTGCTACAGACCGTATAGCAGCAATATGCTGGGCTCTCAGGCCGGGTCTCTCTCTACCTGCCCGTATGGTATTTATAGTGACAGGTGTCCCGGTTATTGCCGACAGTGCAACTGCAGTACGGACGATCTGACCTCCACCTTCAAGGACTGACCCGTCAATGGTTAACATTCCGATAGTGCCTTCGATATAATTCCCGCGGATGATACCTCACTGCATGCTCTCTCGATGGTATCGCTGCAGATTACCGATTTTATCCCCGCTGCCGTAAGGTGGGTATAAGCGCCACCGGTAAACACCCCGTGAACGCAGGCCGCATGCACACTTTTAGCTCCCTGTTCGTATAGCATCCCTGCAGCGGCAGCAATAGTCCCGCCCGTGGAGATGATATCATCCACGATTACCACATCCCTTCCTGCCGTCCGGAGGTTCTTCGGGTCCATCCGTACCGCTTCTCCGGATATCCGGGTTTTCTCCAGGTGGTCAAATTCCCAGTTACCTGATCCTGCGATTTGTTCAGCGAAATAACGGGCCCCGTCATCGGGTGCAAGGATGATGGGATTTGAAAATTCTGACTTGAGGTATATACCGATATCGTTCCCCAGCGAGACATTGACGGTTGGGAGCCCGAAATGCCGGAGTACATCTTCATCATGGACATTCACCGTGTAGATATAGCTGACACTATTAGCTACTGCCCTGGCTATTGCACGGGCACTTAATGGCTCGCCGGGGTGGAATTGTTTGTCCTGCCGGGCATACCCCATATAAGGAATTACGAGCCGGTTCTCCGATTCGCTGCATGCATCGATGAGAAGCAGCAGCTGGACGAGTGCATCGCTCCCGGTAACCGAACCCACTATGACCAGTTCATCATCGAGGGCTCCCGTTTTCAGATATAATTCACCGTCTGGAAATTTCGAGAACTTTACGTCCACAAGGCCCACACCAAGCCGTTGTGAGATTCTTGCACCAAGAATCTGCGAATACTCCGTACTGATAACCTTCATCCCATGCTACCTCATGCTGAAAGTACTTAAACTAGCATGAAATAATTATACCAGTACTTACGCGTGAGAAAGAGGTAAATCTGACGATGGAAACCACAAATATCGAGGCAGAGACGCAAGACAGCATCCCTGCCGGAGAGCAGAAGACAGAGTTATCCTCACAGGTGGAAGTGCCTGCCAAACTGATTGACCAGGTGATTGGTCAGGAACACGCGGTTGAGGTCATCAAAAAGGCTGCGATACAGAGGCGGCATGTTATGATGATCGGGAGCCCCGGGACTGGTAAGTCGATGCTTGCCAAGGCCATGGCCGAACTCCTCCCGAAGGAAGAACTCCAGGATATCCTCGTCTATCCTAATTCTGACGATAATAACAACCCTGTAATCAGGACCGTCCCGGCAAGCAGGGGGAAGCAGATTGTTACCGCCCACAAGGCCGAGGCACGCAAGAAGACCCAGTTCCGCAATACCCTGATGCTGCTCCTGATGATCGGGATTGTCGGCTATGCGTTTATCACCTTCCAGTGGCTGATGGGGATCATTGCTGCAGCGTTTGTATTTATGGCGCTCCGGTATGCCACGCCAAGAGAAGAGGCAATGGTACCGAAACTCCTCGTTTCAAATGATGTGAATGCCGTTGCCCCTTTTGTTGATGCCACGGGTTCGCATGCAGGTGCGTTACTTGGAGATGTACGGCATGACCCATTCCAGAGCGGGGGTCTTGAGACCCCGTCACATGACCGGGTTGAAGCAGGTGCTATTCACAGGGCCCATGAAGGCGTGCTTTTCATTGATGAGATCAATACGCTGGGCCCGCATTCACAGCAGAACCTGCTCACCGCACTGCAGGAAGGGGAATTCCCTATAACCGGGCAGAGTGAACGGTCAAGCGGGGCCATGGTCAGGACAGAACCGGTACCGTGCAAATTTGTCATGGTTGCGGCAGGTAACCTTGATGCGATACAGGGTATGCACCCGGCCCTGAGGTCGAGGATACGGGGGTACGGGTATGAAGTCTACATGAGCGAGAGCATGCCCGATACGCCGGAAAACCGGGAAAAATACATCAAGTTCATCGCCCAGGAGATCAAGAACGACGGGAAGATCCCGCATTTTGACCGGTCTGCCATAGATGAGATCATACGGGAGGCCAGAAGGAGATCGAGCCGGAAGGGTCACCTCACGCTGAAACTTCGTGACATGGGGGGCCTGATCCGTGTTGCAGGGGACCTCGCAAGGCAGGAAGGAGTGGATATCACCACCGCTGAACATGTTATTGCAGGGAAATCCGTGGCCAGGTCGATTGAGGACCAGGTGTCAGATGAATATATCAAGCGCAACCGGGAGTATGAACTCACCGTAGTTGAGGGTACCCGGATCGGACGTGTCAACGGACTTGCGGTCATGGGTAGTGATTCAGGTTCTGTCCTTCCCATCATGGCAGAAGTCACCCCGGCCCAGGGGGCAAGCGGGACTGTCATCGCCACGGGGATGCTCAAGGAGATTGCACAGGAATCAATAAAGAACGTGAGCGCTGTCCTGAAAAAGTTTACAGGAAAGGATATCAAGAACATGGATGTCCATATCCAGTTCATCGGCACATATGGCGGCGTTGAAGGTGATTCTGCGTCTGTAAGCGTCGCAACTGCAGTAATCAGTGCGATTGAAGGGATCCCTGTACGCCAGGACATCGGGATGACGGGGTCCCTTTCTGTCCGGGGGGATGTGCTCCCGGTTGGCGGGGTAACCTTCAAGATCGAGGCTGCAGCCAAGGCGGGACTTAAGATGGTGCTGATCCCCCGGTCAAACGTGGATGATGTATTGATTGAAGAGCGGTTCAAATCAATAGTTGAAGTGATCGCAGTAGACCATATCGAGGACGTTTTAAAGTATGCCCTCGTCCCTGAGAACAATGAGGGGTTCCTTGCCAAGCTGAAGAAGATGGCAGCAGCCACCTCAAACAAGGTCCTTGAAACAACACCTGTTTCCCCGACACTGGTATGAATATGGGCAGGGACATCAGGTATTACGATGTCAGGCACGTGACGGGCCAGACAACCCATATTGATATTGACAACTCGGTTATAGAATCGGCCGGCACATCTTTTTTCAGCACTGCCGTGGTCCGGGTGCTGGGACCTTCAGGCTGGGGAATACTGACCATTGATAATTACTCTTCCCCGGAAGGAAGGGAATTTGAGTTGCTCCTTTCGAATGCGGCATCGCTTGCACATATCACGACCGAACCTGTGACCCTTGCGGATGCCCCCCATGGTGTCCTTGCTGTGCCCCCGATGAAAGAAGACCCGCGGGACGTGAGCCTTGAGGAAAAAACCGGGGTACTCGGGGAGATTGAATCCTCAGCCCGGCTCCCGGGCATCGTTAATACCCGTGCCACGTATATCGAACGTGCCGAGCAGGTCCGCTTTATCGACAGCAGTGCGAATGAATATTCGTTCGGGATATGCCGGTCGGGATTCAACATCATGGCGGTGGCCTCGAGAGAAGGCAACGTCCAGATGGGGTATGAGCGCCTGCATTCGATCCATGGACTGAATATCCGTCACCAGCAGGAGATGGGGAGGTCGGCAGGGGAACGGGCGCTGTCACTCATCGATGCGAAGGCCGCCGCTGGTGGTACGATGGACGCAATTCTTGACCCCGAACTCGCGGGTGTTTTTGCCCACGAGGCAGTAGGGCATGCAAGTGAGGGTGACCTTGTCCATGAAGGGAATTCAGTCCTTTCCGGAAAGATCGGTGAACGGATCGGGAGCAGTCTCATCACTATTGTTGATGACCCGTCTCTCCATGAGTTCGGTTTTGACCCTGTTGATGCGGAGGGGGTCAGGGTCGGGAGGACAACAATTATTGACCAGGGGGTCGTGGGGGCATACCTGCATAACAGGGAAACCCTCGCATCGGTCGGAAACGGGGTCGCGGGCCATGCAAGGGCAAGTCCTGGTGAGGCCCCCCTTGTGCGGATGTCCAACACATTCATCGAGGAAGGGGATGCGGACCTTGATGAAATGCTTGAAGGGATCAGCACGGGGATAATCCTCTATGGTTCCCGGGGCGGGCAGGTAGACCCGGGGAGAGGCGTATTCCAGTTTAACGCCGAATACGGGTATGTAATTGAGAAAGGGGAGAGAAAAGCGATGGTAAGGGATGTATCCCTTTCCGGGGAGATCCTCTCAACTCTCCATTCGATTGAAATGTGCGGGAAAGAGCGGAAAATGTCACAGGGATATTGTGGCAAAGGAGGTCAGAGTGTCCCTGTCAGTGACGGGGCGCCTTATATCATGCTCCGGAATGCGGTGGTGGGTGGCAGTGGCACAGAATGAGGTCCTGCTGCCAGGTGACATGGCTGGCCTGATCGACACAATTATCAGGAAAGGCGAGGCCCTGGTCGAAGAAGTCGAGGTCTATATAGCCGGGGGCGAGTCGGTATCTGCCGAATTATCGAAGACTAACATCGGAATTGCGACAGGCTCCAAGTCTCTGGGCCTTGGTATCCGTACGATTGACCATGGGCGGATCGGGTCATCAGGGACCAGCGATCCCGCGGCATGGAGAAAATGTCTTGATGCAGCAGTCTCCAGCGGGACTCTTGCCACCCCGCAGGAATGGGGAGGGCTCCCCATGCCATCCGTCCAGGAGCGGCCACTCCTGTCATTCGACCCGGAAGTGCGGGTCGAGGCCGGAATTGTCGAGAAGGCCATTTATAACATGCTGAAAGGCGCAGAGGAATTCCCTGTGAAGGTAACCTCCGGATCAGCCGATATTTCAACGGGATATCTCACGCTTGCAAATTCACACGGGGTACGGTATTCCACAAAAAAATCCATGGTATCTGTCTCCCTCGAAGCAATCAGCGATAATTCGACCGGGTACGAGTTTGACCAGTCTGTTACGGGGTCGGTCGATCCGGAGAATGTCGGGAGGAAGGCAGCTTTTTTTGCACATCATGGCAGGTCTGGTGAGGGACTGCCGACCGGAGACTATTCCCTGGTCCTATCACCCATGGCATTAGCCCAGTTGCTTGGAAACGTGTTTGTCCCGGCCGTAAACGGGCGGAGTGTCCATGCAGGCCGGTCTAAACTGGCCAAATCCATCGGTGAAGTAGTGGCGGATACCAGCATCTCGATGTATGATGACCCGTTTCGGAACCAGGGTCCCGGTAGTACCTGGTGGGATGCGGAGGGCGTCCCGACACGGCGTATCGATATTGTCAAGGATGGGGTCCTTACAGAATTCCTGTATGACCTGAAGACAGGTTACCGGTATGGAAAGAATAGTACCGGAAGTGCATTACGCTCGGGATACGGGGGATTGCCAGGGATTGGTTACCATAACCTTGTATTTGACGGTCCACGCACCAACACAAGGGATGAACCTGCGATTTATGTGCATGATGTTGTCGGGGCCCATACTGCCAATCCCATGAGCGGGGATTTTTCCGTCGAGATCTCCAACCCCTCATGGGTCGAAAACGGTGATTTTGGAAACCCTGTACGAAAAGCCATGTATGCAGGAAATGTATTCGATCTGCTTAAAGAGATCGAGGGAATAGCCCATGGGGAACGGGTTATTGGTGCAATGTTCCTCCCTGAAATCAGGTTGTCAGGGCAGCGTATTATCGGAATTTAATCTTCTATTTATGGAAGAATTTTTCTGACGTGTGAACCTGCTTTACTGGAACTTACCCGATCGGGAAAAATCTAAAAAATCGGGATCCAGCAGGGTAATATTGTGAATAATCACGTAAAAAAATTACTCCCCAAAATCCGGAACCTCTCCTGAAAATCCGGAAATATAACGATAAACCGAAAATACTTTATGATATCCGGGTTTTTTATTTATTAATGACCGATGTGCCTCTTTCCAGCTATACATTTCTTATTACTATCCTCATTGTAGCGATTGTGGTAGGATTTTTTATCATTAAAAATCTCATGAAGCTGGTTATTAATTCGGTCCTTGGGCTGCTGTTGCTTTTTTTTGTGAATTACTTTCACGTGCTCGGGGCAGTCGGAAAACCAGATATTCCCATTACACCCCTTACATTTCTTATCTGCCTTTTCGGGGGAATACCCGGTGCCCTTATTCTTATCCTGCTGCAACTGGCGGGTTTCCCACTTTAATTGCTATTTAAATTTACTTTATATATGCTGATAGAACCATGGTAAATTATCATTTCTAAAAAGCAGTACTATTCTTTCGTGGATGATAATTACATGATATTTATAATTTCCCTGCTTTATCGGGGCCCTATAAAAATTTTCAGAGTAAAATATCATAAACTTGGATATTCCTGCAGTTATGGTCACCGATTGTAAAAATACCAGGGATAAGGAATAAGAATAAATACTTCAGGTGATGAAGGACTGAACAGGTGATAGAGATATGTGCAGTGTCGGCGGCCCGATGGATGTAGAGTTTACAGAACGTATCAAGGGAAAGGATTACCGTTGCAGGGATTGCGGCGAACGCTTCAAAGGAATTGGGAAAAAACCAATCTGTCCGTCATGCCAGTCAGATAATGTCGAAGAAGCATAACCTTGGAACAGGAAACGAGTACCTTCTTATCCAGGGCAACAATTCTTTTCTTCTCATAGGGAAAGCCGGAACAGAGCTTTGCATCTGTATCGAGACTTCAGACAATGAATACTGCCAGGGGTTGTCACCTGATGATCTCATCGTCGTATCTGCTCCTGAAGGTGGGATGGTAGAGCCGGCCTTGATGCTCCTCGAGCTGGTAAGGACATACCGGTGTCCGCTATTGGTTTTACCAAAAGGGCATCCCGGGTCTAAGCGGCTCAGGTACGTTATTTCTGCGGGTGATCGTATCAGGCTCAGTTGTTTAATTGAGCGCGGTACGCATCCGGAGCAGGATGTTCTCTGCGCCAACGGGGAATTTGTGGGATTGGTGCTTACCGCGGTGGATGGCGGGGTGGTCATGGAAGGTCCTGATGAGGACTACCCTGTTTCAATAATACGCTATTCTTTTCCTCCTTTCCCTCCCTATACATGAAAACCGGGTCCTGTTACATCTGCGACTGCACCAGTGTCCGGAATCGTGAAAATATGGTACGAAAAGATGCTGGTTTTTTTAATTACTCCGGTAAATGGGTATTTTTACTCGGAATACTGTATAATCCCTCCGTTTCAGATGAAATAAATAACAACACATTTAAGAGTGTTTTTCCTAAAATGTACTGGTATCATGAGAGGAGGGTTGGATGAAGACTGAGGTCTTGAAAGACATCAAAGCTGCAGAAGAAGAGTATGGAACAACGATACGTAATGCAGAGGTGGACAGGAAAAAAAGTCTTGCCAATGCAGAGCTTGAAGCGGGTAACCTTATTATCAAGGCGAACAACACCGCGGAAGAGTACAGGAAGAAACGCATGGCGGATGCCAGGACACATGCCGCAGAAGCCCATGCCCGGATCATCAGGGAGGGTGAACAAGGTGCGGTTGCACTGCGGGACCAGGGCAAAAGAAACCTTGAACGGGCAGTAGCATTGCTGGTAACCCGGTTCAAGGAGCAGCTGCATGTTAAAGCCTAGGCAGATGAGCCGCCTGTTCATTGCGGCCTCCAAAGACCAGATGGAGCCGGTTATCCAGGAGCTGTACCGCCACGGTGTGTTTCATATCGAAGAGTTCGTAGACCAGGCCAAAGAGGAATACGAAGGGTTCAGAATCGGCATGCCTCTTGCAGGTGCAAGTGAGGCATCTAGCGATCTCCTGAAGATCCGGTCCCTCACCGCGGCGTACATGGTGAAAGCTGACGATGAGGAACCTGGTACCAGGCGACGTACTTCTGATATCAGGTCCCTGATTGAGCGGGACCTCCCTGTTATCGAGAAAGAAACCGAGGGTCTTACCACGATGCGTTCGAGGTTCGAAACTGAGGGGAAGGACCTCGAACAGAAGATTGCGGCCCTGAAACCTTTTACGGAAATACCGGTTGACCTTGAACTTTTGCGTGGCTATGAGTCCCTTGCCGTATTTGCCGGATCGGTTGCCCACGATGTAACCCTGGAAATCCCGCATGAACGTTTCTATTCCCCTTCAAAAGCAGGGAATTTTATTGTTGTCATAGTACCGGTTGAATACCGCTCACAAGTGGAAAAAGCTCTCAATGATGCGATGTTCCAGCAGGTCCAGGTCCCCGGGGAAACGGGCACTGCATCGGTAGTGATTAGTTCATACCAGTTGCAGATTATTTCATTAACGGAACAAATTGCAGCAAATACTGCAAAATTAGAGGAGAACAGGAAAAAATATGCAGGCTTCCTGCTTGCGTGTGATGAGCTCCTCACAACAGATGTTTCAAAAACCGAAGCTCCGCTCCGGTTCGCGACAACAGATCAGTCGTTCGTTGCAGAAGGGTGGGTGCCGGTTGACAAAGTCGCGGGTCTGACTGAGGCAATTAACCGGGTTACCAAAGAAAAATGTTACATTACAGAACTCCCGGTTGATTTCGAGCACGATGCCATTCCGATGGAGTACCAGAACCCCTCGGTAGCCCGCCCTGCCCAGCTGATTATGGATACCTATTCAAGGCCGAGGTACACGGAGATTGATCCGACACTGATTATCGCCTTCGTATTTCCGCTATTCTTCGGGCTAATCCTTGGAGATGTCGGGTACGGACTGTTGCTGTTAGTGTTAAGCCTGGTGTTGCGTCGTTACATCAAGAGTGGGGACGGCGCACAACTCGTGAATCTACTCACGATTTTTGCAATTTCAACGATTATATTCGGAATTTTGTATTCAGAATTTCTCGGGTTCAAGTTACTATGGGAACCACTGATATTCTCGCGGCACATGAACATCGGGACCTCGCATGGTGAAGGGGCCGCAATACCTGAACTGATGGTCATGTCGATCTGGATTGGTATCCTGTACATCACCCTGGGAAGGTTACTGGGCATAATCAACCATGCGCGAATGGACCATGGCTCCCACCGGATTAAAGCCGTGCTTGCAAATGTCGGCTGGATTTTCGTGATGTGGGGCATCCTGTTCATGATCTGGTCGGTATTCCCCATTCCGTTGATGCCGGACTTGACCGCGTTCCCCCCCATTATTGCAGGGCTCAACATTGCCGCATTAACCGGTGCGGTGATGCTTGTGCTCGGTATCGTATTCATTGGACGGGACAACCCGCTTGAAATTGTCGAGATACCGACTATTATCAGTCATACGTTATCATTTGCCCGTCTTGTGGCAGTCGGTCTCTCTTCAGTAGCTATTGCGATGGTAGTCAACCTGATTGCCATCGGAATGATCATTGAACCACAGCTCCGGAATTTCACCCCGGTGAGTATTATCATCATCCTCGTTGGTGTGCTTGTCTTTATCGTCGGACACATTGGTAACGGAGTGCTTGGGCTTATTGGTGGAGGGCTTCAGTCCCTCAGGTTACAGTATGTCGAATTCTTCACCAAGTTCTACAAAGGTGGAGGCATAAAATACAATCCATTTGGAATGATTAGAAGATTTACGGAGGATTAAAAATGCCAGCAGAAGTTGTAGCAGCAATTACGGATATTGAACTCATGAAAGCATCGCAGATTGGACTTAAGGCAATAGGTGCAGGACTCGCAGTCGGTCTCACCGGACTTGGCACAGGAGTTGCCGAGATGGCAATTGGTTCGGCAGCCGTTGGGGCCACAGCAGAAAACAAGGACATATTTGGTCTTGCCCTGCTGTTTACTGTCATCCCGGAAACAATTGTTATCTTCGGGCTCGTGGTCGCACTCCTGCTGTTATTCTAAAACGGGAGTAGATCATGGGACTGGAAGCAGTCGTCGGAGAGATCAGGGCCAAAGGGCAGAAAGAGGCGGGAGCAATCCGCGAGCAGACACGGAAGGAAGTAGAATACATCCTGTCCGGAAGCCAGGAAAAGGCATCGAAGATCAAGCTCGCTGCAGAAGAATCTATCGAAAAGCAGGTCAGGCATATCGAGAGCCAGGAAGTCTCTGCCGCAAACCTACTGGTGAAGAGGAATCTTCTTAATACCCAGAAGGCACTGCTCGATGAAACATATCAAAATGCCCTTGAATCCCTTAAAAAGCTGCCTGATAGTTTCCATAAGGAAGCAATCAGGGCACTTCTTTCAGACGCAAAACAACAGATCTCCGAAGGGGTTGTTCACTGCAATGCACGTGATATGCCTTCCCTCAAGGAGATAATCGCACAAAAGGGAGAATTTTTGGGGTATTCCCCCGGGAATGTGACGGATATTGAAGGCGGGGTCATCATCGAAAGTAACGACCGTACCCTGCAAATCGATCTGAGTTACCGCACATTCTTAGACGGTGTATGGGAAACAGGGCTTAAGGATGCTTCGGATATCCTGTTCAGGTAAGGAGGTAGTAGCATGGCTGAAGTGAGAGCTGGACCAGCTCCTTATATTTATGTCTGTACAAGGATGCGGGTCAGGAAATCAAAACTACTGCCGAAAGAAGAGTACCTCAGGATGCTGAATATGGGCCTCCCGGAGATCACCCGGTCGATAGAAGAACTTGAGTATAAGAGGGAAATTGACGAGCTGAGTTCCTCGTTTCATGGCATTGATCTGATCGAGATCGCCTTATCATGGAACCTTGCCAAGGAATACCAGGCAATTATCGCTATCACCCCCGGTACACTCAAGGCATTTACACAGGCCTATCTGAGGCGCTGGGATATTCAGAATATCCTTACCATTCTCCGGGGTAAACGGCAGGGCCTGAAGCCGGGAAAAATCAAGGAAATACTGATCCCGGCGGGAGAGCTTGACCGGGTATTCCTGGACCGACTGCTCATTGAGGACTCACCTGAAAGAATTGTTGAGGCTCTCAAGGGGAAGAAGCTGTACCCGGTGGTTGTTAAGGAATTCCCTGCTGCAGTCCAGAACAACTCCCTTTCCCACATGGAAAATGAGTTGTATAAGGATTTCTACCAGAATCTCATCAGCGATGCAAACGCGATGAAGGGTGGAAAACTGTTCCTCAATTATATCAGCCTTGATATCGATATCACCAATATCAAGAACCTCTTCCGGCTTCGCATGGATACGTTCGAGGAAGATGCACGGGAAATGATGATCCCCGGGGGAACATTCACGGTGGAGGAGCTCCAGAAACTGCATTCAATCCCAGATCAAAACGAATTTATTGATGCCCTTATGGCGAGGGTCCGTGTTAAAACGCTCCTTGCAGTTCTTGATACACTCAGGGGAGATAAACCGATCCGGGAGATTGAGATTGACCTGATAAGAGTGCAGATCGAGCAGATGGAGAAAATGGCAAAACTCAACCCGTTTTCTATCCACCCGATCCTCGTCTATCTTGAGAAGAAAAAGTACGAAGTCTTTAATCTGCGTGCTATTGCCCGTGGGAAGGAGTCCAAACTCCCCACTGACCGGATAAAAGGGTACCTGGTGATGTAGATGGAGATTGCAGTCATAGGAAACAGTGAGTTTATCCTTGGGTTCCGGCTTGCCGGAATAAGGAAGACGTATGCAGCAGAAAACGAAGCAAAGCTCACAGAATATATCAACGGGGTTCTTGGGGACAACGACGTCGGGATCCTTGTCCTGAACAACAGCGATATGAACCGGATCCCGGTGCGGCTCAGGACACAACTCGAAAATTCGGTTAAGCCGACGATAATTGCAATCGGCGGAGAAGAAGGCGGGTTGTCCATGAGAGAGAGAATCAAGAGATCAGTGGGTGTTGATCTGTGGAAGTGAATGAAAAAGATTCAAAAATCGACAAAAAGGGTGTTCTTAAAAGGATTTCAGGGCCGGTTGTCACGGCAGTGAATTTCGATGCCCACATGTACGACGTAGTCAAAGTCGGGAACGAGGCACTGATGGGCGAAGTCATCAAGATTCAGGGTGAGGAAACCATCATCCAGGTCTACGAAGATACTTCAGGCATCAAACCCGGGGAACCTGTAGTGAATACAGGACTTTCTCTTGCGGTTGAACTGGGCCCAGGTCTCCTGACAAATATCTACGATGGCATTCAGCGTCCTTTAAGCGTCCTCGTCGACAAGATGGGAAATTTCATCGAGAGAGGTGTTTCTGCACCAGGGCTTCCCCACGACAAGAAGTGGGAATTTAAGCCCCTGGTAAAAGAAGGTGACAAGGTCATCGGAGGGAGTATCATCGGTGAAGTGCAGGAAACGAATATTGTCCATAAAGTCATGGTCCCCCCGAATCTCAAGGGTGGTGCAGTAAAAAGCATTAAATCAGGCTCTTTTACCGTTGATGATGTAGTGTGCGTTCTTGAGGACGGCACTTCACTAACCATGATGCAGCGCTGGCCCGTGCGTGTTCCAAGACCTGTCAAAGAAAAGCTGAACCCGGAGATCCCATTGATTACCGGTCAGCGGATCCTTGACGGGCTCTTTCCGATCGCAAAAGGCGGGACCGCTGCAATTCCGGGCCCGTTCGGAAGCGGTAAGACCGTTACCCAGCAGCAGCTTGCAAAATGGAGCGATGCGGAGATCGTGGTCTACATCGGTTGCGGTGAACGCGGCAACGAAATGACAGAAGTGCTGACCGAATTCCCGGAACTCGAAGACCCGAAGACCGGTAAGCCCCTTATGGAGAGGACCGTTCTTATCGCAAACACGAGCAACATGCCGGTGGCGGCACGAGAAGCATCGGTGTATACCGGCATCACGATTGCGGAGTATTTCCGTGACATGGGATACGATGTCTCGCTGATGGCAGATTCCACCTCGCGATGGGCAGAAGCAATGCGTGAGATCTCATCACGTCTTGAAGAGATGCCTGGTGAGGAAGGATACCCTGCATACCTTGCAGCCCGGCTCTCGGAGTTCTACGAACG
>Ga0209048_10004320_pt1 | contig 13619 bp, 14 predicted proteins | sample FrelakmetCRP12CR_FD_187146 | JGI IMG/M metagenome (GOLD analysis project Ga0209048, IMG submission 187146) | Freshwater lake sediment microbial communities from the University of Notre Dame, USA, for methane emissions studies - CRP12 CR (SPAdes)... | ecosystem: Environmental > Aquatic >... | reverse complement strand
GACGGTCCGGGAGGGTTGGGTGGTTCAGGCACTTCTCCCGGTGCGTTAGGTCCGGCAAAAGAAGGGCTCGTACTGGGAACGCCGGGGCCAAGAGTTGAGGGTGGACTAGACTGCTGTGCTGGAAAAGGCTGTTCCGGTGAGGGGGGCACAGGATTGTCCATCGCGGGCGTCTGCGCGATCAGGTTTTTTCCCTTTATGTGTAAAGGCTGCTCGCCTGCCGGTTGATCTAGATTGGACACTCCTGCATAAGCCCATGTACTACCGAAAAAGAGAAAGGCAAGCACAGCCACATAAACACTATATATTATTGCTAATCTTCTGATCACTCAAACTCCTGTTTACTAATACAATAAGGTTTTTGCTTCTTTAGAGTCAAGCCATGCGGCAGTGTGTTCTGCGGGTGCAGGTAGACACTCGGGACGGCATTGGTCAGTTTGTATGACGGCAGAGTTTATTGTATTATACGTATAAGCACATAATGCAAAAATCCAGAAGGTGACACTATGAAGATAAGATATTGGAAGTGTCAGGGCATTTATGACAGGCACGGCTTTACGTTGGTCGAGCTTCTTGTAGTCATGGCAATTATCGCACTTCTTGCCGCCCTCGTGGCGCCCAAGATCTTTCCGAAACTTGGAAAGGGCAAGACCTCAGCAGCCCAGGCGCAGATCGAGCTTTTTGGCCAAGCCCTCGACCAATATCGTCTCGATACAGGGCAATATCCCACAACCGAGCAGGGGCTTCAGGCCCTCATCACGAATCCAGGAGACGACAAGTGGCAGGGCCCTTATCTGAAGAAGAATCTCATACCTGCTGACCCTTGGGGGAGGCCTTATAATTATGTCTGTCCCGGCACTCATGGCGATTATGACCTCTTTTCGTATGGAAGGGACGGCACCCCCGGCGGAGAGGGCGAAGATAAGGATGTTACGAGCTGGGAATAACGTTCTTTATCTCGATCCGGGCCCAACGGGTGACTTATAATGTCTGATCAAATCTCCTTTGACCACGCTGTTCTGAGTCTTGAGGACCTGCCGAAGGTTCCTGTTGTCCTTGCGGGCATATCTTCCCGTTTTATTCAGGAAAACAAAATCATTCCTCTCGAATACAAAAACAATGTTCTTAAAGTCGCCATGTCCAATCCGGGTGACCGCGACACTATCGATGCACTTAAGGTGGCCCTTTCTGCCGACGTTATCACCTGCAAGGCGGAGAGCGACACCATCGACGAATACCTGAAGCAGTTCTATGAGCAGGAATCCCAGAATATTAACCGGATCATCGAAGATATGGGTGAAAAGGGGGTCGAATTCCTGAGGGATGAGGAGGAAGAAGATGTTGGTCATCTTAAGGACCTTGCATCAGAGGCTCCGATCATCAAGCTTGTCAATATGCTCATTACGCGGGCGATAGAGGGCCGGGCAAGCGATATTCATATCGAACCCTTTGAGGACGAGCTGAAGGTCAGGTACAGGATTGATGGGATCCTGCATGATGTCGAATCGATTCCAAAGAAACTCCAGGCCGCCATCATTTCGCGGATCAAGATCATGGCGAGGCTTAACATCGCTGAAAAGCGGCTTCCGCAAGACGGACGTATTAAGCTCAAAGTCGGTGTGCGTGAGATAGACCTCAGGGTGTCGACAATCCCTATACTCTACGGAGAGAGCATTGTCATGAGGATTTTAAGGAAAGAAGGGATAGTAATCGATTTGCAGCAACTCGGCTTCGATGAGGTGACACTCTCCACCTTCAACGAACTGATAAAGAAGCCCAACGGCATTGTTCTCGTCACGGGGCCGACAGGCAGTGGAAAGACGACCACGCTTTACGGCGCTCTCGACAAGATCAATCTGCCGGGCAGCAAGATCATCACCGTTGAGGACCCGATAGAATATAACCTTAAAGGGGTTAATCAGATCCAGGTAAAGCCCCAGATCGGGCTTAATTTCGCCAACACGCTCAGGCACATCGTGAGGCAGGATCCCGATATCATCATGATCGGAGAAATCAGGGATCTTGAGACTGCTGAGATCGCCATACAGTCGGCATTGACCGGCCACCTCGTATTCTCAACGCTCCATACCAACGATGCTCCGAGCGCAATCACACGGCTTCTCGACATGGGCGTCGAGCATTTTCTGCTCTCATCGACGGTAAGGGGGATATTGGCACAGAGGCTTGTGAGGGTTATTTGCCCTTCGTGCAAACAAAGAGACGATTCCCCCGCTGCCCGTGAAGAACTGAAATTCCTCGGCTTGCCGGCGGATATCCCTCTCTACACGGGCAAGGGGTGCGAGGTATGCTCCAATACAGGCTTTTATGGCAGAACCGGACTCTATGAACTCCTCGTTATTGATGAGAATATCAGAAGGATGGTCCTCCGAGATGTTGATGCGCTCCAGATCCGTGAAGTGGCAAAGAAGCAGGGGATGTTGACTCTTCTGGATTACGGGGTCAAGCGGATACGTGACGGCTTAACAACCCTCAGTGAGGTGCTCCGGGTGACCCAGGAGGTATAAATGGCGATCTTCTCATATCGCGCTACCACCAAAGATGGAGTCGTGGTGGAAGGGGCCATTGAAGCTGCCGATGAGAGAGCCGCCGTGCAGAGGCTTCGCAGCACCGGCGTTATCCCGTTCGATATCGCGGCCCCAAGGGAAGGATTCATGAAGAGGTTCTCCCTAAGGAAATCCAAGGGGGACATTCTTACCTTTACGACCGAACTGTCGGCCCTACTTGGTGCCGGACTGCCCCTGGACCGCAGCCTCAATATCATTTCCGAGGTTTCCGAGAGCAGGGAGATGAAAGGTATCGTCCAGTCGATTCTCAAATCGATCAGGGAGGGAAGCTCCTTTTCGGATGCCCTCCAGAAGCACCCGAAGGTATTCCCCAGGATTTATGTCAATATGGTGCGTGCGGGGGAAGCGGGCGGCGTCCTGGATATCGTACTGGATAAACTGAACGAATTCCTGGAATCATCGAAGGAACTTAAGGATCACATAATTTCTTCGATGATCTATCCGGCGTTATTGATCGTTACGGGCGGCATATCCATCATAATCATGCTTACTTTTGTTCTCCCCCGTTTCTCGACGATCTTTGCGGATATCGGAACCTCCCTGCCGCTTTCGACAAAAATGATCCTCTGGTTCAGTTCGGCACTTAAGGCTTACTGGTGGATGGCAGCTTTGGCCATAGCAGCAGGCACTTTTCTGGTCATGAAATATATAAAGACAGCCGAAGGGAGGCTCAAATGGGACTCCCTGAAACTGAAACTTATGGAAGATGTCATCATCAAGATGGAGACAGCGCGTTTTTGCAGGACCCTCGGTACGCTGCTCAAAAGCGGCGTCCCGCTCCTGCAGGCATTAAATAACGCGCGAGATGTTATAAGCAATCGCGCTGTAGCACTCGCCCTCGAAAGCCTCCCGAAAGGGGCGAAGGAAGGCAAAGGGCTTGCAGCCCCTCTTGCCGGCGCAAAGATATTTCCTCAGCTTGCCCTTTCAATGGTGAAAGTTGGAGAGGAAACGGGACAGCTTGATACGATGCTGCTGAAGGTTGCGACTACCTACGAAAAGAGCCTGCGGGAGGCGATAAAGAGGTTTATGGGCCTGCTCGAGCCAATGATAATCATCGCTATGGCATTGATCATAGGGTTTATTGTCCTTTCAGTCTTTATGGCGATATTCAGCATCCTTGAATTGCCGATGTAATCTCCATGAAGAGGAATGATAACAATGGATTTACCCTCCTTGAGATGATCCTTGTGATTTGCCTTATAACCCTCATTGTCGGCATTTCCGTTGTTGTGTTCTCGCGCTCCCTACCTTCCCAGAAGGTCGATGCGACGGCGAGAGAGATTATGGCGGTCTTCAGACAGGCGCGTTCAAATGCAATAACGAGCGGAAAGCGGCAGGTATTGATTCTTGAAATCGATGGCAAGACTTTCGGTATTGAGGAGGGGGGAGCGATACGCACTATCCCTGACAGCGTATCGATCAGGGTCATCGACCCCCTTTACGGAGAAGTGGCGGTGGGAGGATACCGATTCGTCTGCGCTCCGTCAGGTGTCACCGAAGGAGGAAATATTGTATTGTCGGCAGGCAAAAAGGTTGTGACCCTCGCAATTGATCCCATTATCGGCGCGGTGATTTCCAAGCAACAACAGTGATGACCTGCAGAAGGAAGTAATGCTGAAATGAGAAACAGCCATGTGCAGAAGCCTTCGTTTTGTCTCTACTCGAACCGGGCGGGGTTTACACTCCTTGAGATTCTCGTCGCCATTTCGCTGATCGGGATTGTTCTTGTTGTTGTGCTGCAGCTTTTTTCGGCCAATCTCCGTTCACTGTTGGTATCGGAGAGCCATGTGAATGCTGCGGCACACGCGGAAGCGATCATGAGAAATATCCTCGAAGATGAGGATTTTCCCAATACAACGCTGAGTGGAACCACCGAGGATGGATACCGCTATGGCGCTACTATTACGAAGAAATATGAAGAAAGGACACAGGCCCTGAACGTAGACCTTTTTCAGGTCAGGGTCACTCTTTACTGGGACGATGGCGCACGGCATCGCTCCCTTTCCCTTGAAACTCTGAAAATGACCGAGAAGAAAATATAATGACAGAAGACGATGCAATGAAAAGGGCTTCCGGCCAGGAGGGTTTTACTCTTCTGGAATTGATGATATCACTCGTGCTGATGGGAGTGGTCGTGCTTATCACGGCAGGAGCGCTGAGGCTCGGCTTCCGTTCCGCAGAATCCGGACAGAGCAAGGTCGAATCTATCGAGCGCTTCAGAACATCCTTGAATATTATAGAATCTCATATACAGTCAGCAATTGTGATCAAAAACATCAGTTCTAAGTTGGACCTGGATTTTGCCCAACTCAAGGGGGACCGGAAATCCCTCCGGTTTAGATCGCTTTATTCCTTGTGGGGCGGGGCAAAGGGACCCGTACTTGCAGAATACGAGGTGAGGGAGCAGAACATGGGTGGCAAAACCCTTTATGTCGCCGAAAATCCGATCATGATCCCCGATGCGGCAAGAGAGGTGCGGCTTATTGAGGGTGCGAAGGACATCTTTTTTGAATATTATTATAAAGGGCCGACCGACGAGAAGGGCAGTTGGGTGGATGAATGGACTGACAAGGAGACTATCCCCAACAAAATCAGGCTAACCGTCAAGAAAGACATGAAAGTCCTGGCGTTGATAATACCTTTGAAAGTGGCCTCAAAGACACAGCCGCTCACACAAGTGCAAATGGCCCTGCCAAAAAAATGAAAACTGCAATTCCCCATCAATTGCGACAGGATCAGAGCGGCATAGCACTAATCCTTGTCATCTGGATCCTCGCGGTCCTGATGGCTATCGTCCTGTCAGTCTCGTTTATGACAAAGGTTGAGAGCAGGTCTACCATTGCGTTTAAAGAGGGCATCGAGGAAAAATTCATCGCTGAGGCCGGCATCGAGAGGGCGGCCGAGGAGATCATGTACCGGAAAATAAACCTCGGAGTTCCCGTCGAGGAAGGCAAGGAAACCAACGTATGGAAGACCGACGGCACCCCCAATGCCTTCCCGCTCGAAAACGGCACCTGCCTCGTGAGGATTATCGACGAATCCGGCAAAATAGATATAAATAAAGTCCCGGATATAATATTGAAAGGCTTGCTTACGAGCCTCGGAGTAAAGGATGAAGATGCCGATATCATTGTAGATTCCATCGAGGACTGGAGGGATGCTGACGATCTGACGCGCCTTCACGGAGCGGAAACCGACTATTACATGTCACTTGCTGTTCCTTATAAGGCGAAGAATGCCGACTTCGAAAGCATCGAGGAACTTCTTCTTGTAAGAGGGATGACACCGGAACTCTTGTACGGCAGCGGGGACAAGCCGGGACTTCAGGATTTTGTAACGGTTTATTCCGAAAATGGTAAAATAAACGTTAATGCGGTGCCGAAAGAAGGGTTAATGGCGATTCCCGGAATGACACCTGAACTGGCCAGTTCGATAATCGATTTCAGAAAGACAGCCGAAATCAGGACAATGACGGACTTTCAGAACCTTGTTGGAGGGGCTTTCGCTGCCATGAGTCCATTCATTGCTGTCGGAGAGGGCACCACATTTACCGTCGAATCTGTCGGCAGGAAAAGCGGCAAAAAGGCGGGCTATGGGGTGAAGGCAGTCATCACCGTTGCGGGCAATAAATTCAGTTACATCTACTTCAGGAGTCCCTGGGACATGAGCAAATGGAAGCAGCCAGAACAAGCGAAACAATAAGGCAAGTTGGCGACGCCGTCTCTCACATTGCAGGCGTCATTAAGAAGGTTGTGACTTCAGCATGGAAGGTGCTCACCTTCAGTCCGAGTGAGGCGCTCTTACCCGCCTCTTGCCTGTGCGCAGAGATCAGCAAAGGGCAAGTAACTATTGTCCATGCATCTCGAGCATTATCGAAGTTAGGGATAAAAGCAGGTAAAACTTACCGATACGGCGAAGACTCGGTCCCCTCACCCGATGAAGTGGCTTCGGCTCTGGCAGTGGCATTCAAGGATTTTGGTGTTCGCAAAGCCAATGTGGTGCTGGTCGTTCCCAAACAATGGGTTGTGGTGAAATCTGCAAGCCTCCCTGCCGCAGTTGGAGAAAATCTGAGCCAGGTCATCACATATGAATTCGACCGTTTCACTCCATTTACCTCCGACGAATCGCTGTACGATTATCTGGTTGAGAAACAAACAACTGAAAAAATAGACTTTCTCATTGCAGCGGCTAAAGCGAGTACCATATCCGAATATATCGATAAACTCCTTGAAAGGGGGATCCCTGTCAGGAGAGTGACTTTTGATCTTTCATGCCTTGCAACCATGTGCCGCTATCTAGTGGGATACGAATCCTTCCTATTTGCAGAGGTGGACCGAAACGGCATAAAAAGTGGAACAGTAGAGGCTGGCATGTTGAAGGCGGCTTCTTCCAAGGAATTCGGATGCGACGACGATGTGCTTATGGCGGTGATTATTGAGGATTTTCTGGCAGAGCAGAAGGCATCCGCCGGCCTGGCATCCGCGGAAGGACGGACAATTATCTCATTCCGGCAGGAGATGGTCTCGCTGCAGGAAGCATTAAGATCCAGAGGAGTATTATCTTTCGAGGTCCTGACTGGGATTGAGAGGAAGATTGCAGGCCTTACCGTCAATGCGGGCACAAGCGCTTCTCTTGCAGGGGGTGCTATTGAGCAACTCTGGCCGGGTGCTCGGGGGTTCAACCTGATCTCTAAAGGCTTAAGGCAGCGCGTTAAGAGGCCTTTTCTGCTTACCGGTTTTCTCACTCTTGTGATAGTCATCTGTCTCGCTGCCTATTTATTTGTTCCTATACAAACAGAAAAGGACCAACTTAAGGAAATTGACAGACAGATAAACATGAGGAAAGAAGAGGTGCGGAACGTCGAAAGAATCAAGAGCGACATGGAGATTCTCAAAAAGCAGATGGCCCTTGTCAACAATTTCAGACACGACAAGCCCCTTTGCATTGATCTGGTGAAGGAACTTACGCTTGTTATGCCGAAGAACGCATGGCTTACGCGCATGAGGCTTGCCGGACCACAGGTGAACATAGAGGGGTATGCGCCATCTGCAACCTCACTCATTCAACTTCTCGAGGGGTCGAAGTATTTCCAGAAGGCTGAATTCTCTTCACCGACATTCAGGGATGGAAGAATGAACATGGACCGCTTTCAGATAAAGATGGATATCAAGGGCTTGAAGCCGGAAGGAGTCGCTGTTGAAAAGAAATAAAAAGCTTCTTATGCTGGCCGCGCCAGTCTTGATTATTCTCTTTTGTCTTGTCATGTACGACTATGTATATCTCGGCGTCAAGGCAGAGAAGGCATCGATACGGGAACAGAGAGATGCTAAAATGGGAACCCTCAATAAATATATTGCCCTGATTGCTGAAAAGCCGGAATTGGAGAAGCAGCTTGCTGTCTTAAAGGAACAGGAAAAGGCGCAGAAAGTAAAGCTTATCGATGGCGAACCCATCTCGGTTGCTTCGGCGAATTTGCAGGGGATGGTGAAAGGGATTGTCACGGGAAGGGGGGGGACTATTTCGAGCGAGAGGATTGGTAAGCCCGAAGACCTCGAAAAATCACCGGCGTTGCCTGCCGGTACAGTTGCCCCGGCCGCCAAGGCAGCGGCGGGCAAAAAGACCGAAAAGCCGTCGGAAGGTCAGAAATTCCAGGTCCTGAGTGTGAGCATCGATGCGACATTGCCTGATGTGGCAGCACTTTCGGACATCCTCTATTCGATCGAAACGAGGACGCCATATCTGGTCATTAAGGAACTGGATGCCAGGGTGAGAAATTTCAAGGAGCCAAGAGAGCTGATGGTAAGGATAGATATCACGAGCCTGTACGGAGGCAGGTAAAGCGAGGATGCAATCGTTCATGAAACAGATCAACCTGCTCAATTGCATCCTGCTTACGGGGATACTTGCATTCGGCTACTTTGTCCTTCTGCCGATCATCGCCAAAGAAGTCAGAGTACCTTTATCGCCTGCATCGTCAAAAGTGGCAGAGCAACAAAAGGAGGCTGCTGAGCAGGCGATCAATCCGCCGCTTCAGGAATATGCGGTTGTGACCGAGAAGAATCTTTTCCATCCCGACAGGATCATTCCGTCCAAGAAAGAGGAAATCGTAATGCCGAAACCTGAGTTTGTTCTTTATGGGACACTCATAACGGATAACGTCAGCATCGCATACATGAGCGATAAGAAGGCGGTCCGCTCAACTCCGGGGAGGGGCCAGCGCCAGACCGGCCTTAAAATCGGCGAGACCATGAGCGGCTATACCTTAAAAGAGGTACTCCATGATCGCATTGTAATGGTCCAGGGCGATAACAGCATCGAGGTCAGGGTAATTTCTCCTGAGAGCAGGAAAGACAGGGGTGCAACACCGCCCGCGGCGTCGGTGCCGATGTCATCGACAACGCCTCAACCAATGATGTCGCCACCGATGATGCCGTCTGCCGCGCCGGCACCACTACCAGGGACGGGCGAAAATGCGATCAGGAGTCGCAGACGGTAGGATGGTGAGTTTTTTTAAGTGTTTTTGCTGGATTGCCGCGAACAAATCACTTCAAAAAAATGATGAGGAGGATTAATGAGGAAGATTATTGTTACGGGGGGGGCCGGTTTTATCGGTTCCAATCTGCTGAGCCTCCTTGTTCCAAGATATCCGGGGCACCTTTTTATCAATCTGGACAAGCTTACCTATGCCGCCAACCTCTACAGTCTTAAGGATATCGCGGATTACCGTAATTACATTTTCGAGCAGGGCGACATCGCTGATGCTGAGACAATAGAAGGCGTCTTCAGGAAATACAAGCCTGACATAATCATCCACCTTGCCGCCGAAAGCCATGTAGACAGAAGCATTGTGGATCCTTCGTCATTCATCCGGACTAATATCATAGGCACCTTCAATCTGCTGGAGGCATGCAAGGCACATTGGAAAAAGCAGGGGGATTATCTATTCCATCATGTCAGCACCGATGAGGTATATGGCTCCCTTGGAGAAGAGGGCTTCTTTACAGAAGAGACGAGATACGACCCGAGCAACCCCTATTCCGCGTCCAAGGCCTCCAGTGACCACCTCGTTAAGGCCTATCATAAAACCTACGGCATCCCTGTAAAAATAACGAATTGCTCGAACAATTACGGCCCGCGCCAGTTTCCTGAAAAGCTGATACCGCTCATGATAATGAACGCTCTTGAAGATAAGCCGCTTCCCGTATATGGCAGGGGGAATAATGTCAGGGACTGGCTTTATGTCGAGGACCACTGCGAGGCACTTTGGCGGGTCATTGAGCAGGGCAGGGTCGGCGAAACATACAATATCGGTGGAAATAACGAAAAGACAAACATAGAGGTAGTGCTGCTGATATGCAAAATCCTCTCCGAGGAGACCGGAAGGCCGCTCGATCAATTCGAGAAACTTATAGCCCATGTGACAGACAGACCCGGTCATGATCTCCGTTATGCAATAGACGCTTCAAAAATAATAAGAGAACTCGGCTGGCGGCCCAGGGATACCTTTGAATCAGGGCTCAGGAAGACAGTCAGGTGGTATCTCGAAAACAGCGAATGGGTCGAAAAGATCAAGACGGGGGAATACCGCAACTGGCTTATTAAAAACTACGCGGACAGGTGAAACTAAAGATAAAGTAATACTGGCGGGGCAATGACCGCCAGTGGCTGTTGTGTATTAACGCATCCCAGTTGGACAGCTGCAGGGGCCTTTGAGCTGCGCCAAACAGGTGCTACGGTGCACCGTTTGAACTAAACTGCAGTTATCTGACCGTCATGATTGCTGTAAATTCAAAATAATATTTTTTGTCGGTGTTTCAACAATGAGTCTTTGTATCGTAGTGGAGGAACTGGACGTAAGCACGAGAAATTCGAGCGAATCGAGGGACCTCATGGGCAGAATAGATGCCGCAGGGGCTTATGAGGGCAAGTGATGTGGGGATGAATTATATTCTGCGACAGATTACCATGCTTAATTGTATCTTGCCTGTATGCATACTGGCGTTTGCATATTTCTTTCTCGTCCCGATATCTAAAGTTGACGTTAGAGTGCCTTCTTCATCGAGTGCTGCTGCAAAGGCTGCCGAACTGAAAAAGGAGCAAATTGCCGATCAGAATGTGAATCCTCCCCAAGTGCAGGACTATTCAGTTATTGCGGAGAAGAACCTGTTCCATCCCGACCGAATAATCTCTGTGGAGAAGAAAGAAGTGACAATACCGAAGCCTGAGTTTGTCCTGTATGGAACGTTGGTTGTCGACAATGTCCGCATTGCTTATCTGAGCGACACGAAAGCGCCGCGAACTACACCGGGCAGAGGAAAGCGGCAGGTGGGACTGAAGATCGGAGAAACATTGAGCGGCTATACCCTGAAAGAGGTGCTCCCCGACCGTGCGCTGATGGTGCGCGGCGTCGACGTGGTCGAGCTTAAGGTGATTTCACCGGCAAATAAAAAAGATAGGGATATGGCTGAAGGTGCGGCATCTGCTTTGCCGGGGGGGAGGGCTGCTCAGCCGACGACGCCGACCGCGAGTGCGCAGCAAGCCCTGCCTCAACTGCAGATGATGCCGCAGGTGCCGACCAGCAAGACGGGACCGACTGTACAAATTCCCACACCGGTCCCCGGCGTTAGAAGCCGCAGGCCGGTAGGCAGCTGGTAGTATATGGGCTGGCTCATCGATTTCACAGCTGACGGCGTCTCCTCATGCCATCTTTCTAGAAATACCTGAGCAGAGGTTTCGGAATCTTTCTTCAAGGAGAAGTCGGCAAGAAAATGTGGCTATGGAATAACCCAGCCGCTAACGGGGGTTATTTTAGGTGTTGCTCCCGCACCGAGCTTGACGATGTAACAGCCTTTGGAGATATAGCGCTGCCCTGGACCAAAACTCAAACGCAGATAAAGAGGTATTGCGGTTTCATCCTGCATCATATCTATTGCCTCAATCAAACGGTCTCTGTGAAAACGCCCCTTCATCATAAAAAGGGCCCTATTTAATATCATAAGGGTTAAGTCCATCTTTGCCTTGGTCATAGGGTACTCAGCAGGATATTCATTGCTTCTTGTCAGGCCGGCGAATGAAGGTTCAGACTTTGCAAAATCGTCGGGAAGCCTGTAAGGAAACGTTATATAAATAATTTCCCTCATTTTTTCTGGCAGTACATACATTTCTTTGCCCAGAAGAGTCGCTGAGACGAATACCATCATCTTTCTGTCAGGTGTATCTGCTAGCGTGGCAATCAACGATAGATCTTTTGAGTCCAACCACAGAAGAATGATTGCTTGTTTTTTGGACGCTGTTAACTGTTTCCAGAGTTCACTAGTTATGGGTTCGTCACTGCGGAGCACCCATTTGTCAGCTGTTTGCTGCCTGAGACCCGCCCATGTTTCCTCGAATCCCTTGGCCACTGCAAGCCCTTGTTTGTTGTTCCGGTAGACTTGGATGACAGGTATATCTTGGCCGATATTTCCAGTTCCGTGAAGATATTTGGCAGCTGCCTCACCTTCCTGGTACAAACCCTTTGAGAAATAAAGGGTATACCAGTCGGATGCCGAGATCACCGGCAACTCTGTAATCGGAAGTATACAGGGGATTCTGTTCTCTTCGCTGAATTCGTGAATTGGACGCCAATCATCATTACTAATCCCTCCAACTATCGCGAAGACCGGTTCCTTTTTGTAATAAGCTTCCAACTGGCTGCGCCAGCTCGCCAGTGAGCCTTTCAATTCCCATCGCGCCACAGATATATTGAGATAACCGGTACTTATCGAGTCCTCCGGATTGGAAGCAATAGACGACAGTGCCATCATCGAAAATCTGGCGGGTTTATTTGAGCCGGCCATTATTTTTAATATGCTCATCATAACGGCACTGTCTGTCTGGCTTACGCCTTCGGTTACAATAGTTGCATAACGAATGGAGTTCTCACCTACTCCAGGCGAAGGTTTCACAGCGAGATTCTTCAGATAGAAGATCATAAGGGCCATATCCTTATCGCCAAGAGGGTACCTCGGCATAGCATAATTGAGGACTTTCCCGTCCGGATTCACCCCTCCGCGAATGGCAGCTGCCAACGTTTCATCATTATACGCTGAGCGCAAAACACCCGTCATGGCCCTTGCATACTTCGAACCGGTAAGCCATCTTACGTTCCAGGCATTGGTGATAGGCTTATAGAGCGTAATGCCGTCTATAGGATATGTGACAATCCGGCCTTCCACAGACCCCAGGCCGCTTCTTAAATGGCAGCTTACGCAGGAAAACATTGTACTGTCGACCGGAATGTCGCCTTGTACAAGTGCCTGCATAGGTTCACCAGTGGATAGGATGCCTTCTCTATACATTCGCTCGCCGACTTTCAAGGCTTCAACTGGAGACAATTCTGCAATAGTCGACTGCATTGAATTTTCAGCTAATGAGATCCCAGACACGAGAATCAGCAGAAGAAAAGTTAATATTCCAGGTGCAACCATAACTCTTCAAGCAACTCGATTATTTGCCATTGTTTTCACCTCGCCAGCGCCTTTTGATATTCTTCCATAAGATCAGAAGTCGCCACGAGTCCATCAATTCGGCACCAGCGGTCTTGTACAGGGGAATATATGAAGGTCAGCGGATAGTGCTGCATTTTGTCTGCGGTGTAAGCATTAAATGCATTGGTAACGCGGCCTATATTTTCACGGCTGCCCGTCAGAAAATCCCATCCCGGCTTTGCCCCGAACCTCTTTAGATAGGTTTTTAATATCCCAGGAGTATCATGTTCAGGATCAATCGATACAGAGACTAATTGAACCTTGGCTGCTTCCGCTCCGAGTTTGTTCTGAAAATTCACGAAGCTGGCTGAAAGAACGGGACAGATAGTTGTGCATGATCCAAAAATGAAGTCCATGATGATCACCTTATCCTTCTGCCTCAAAAAAGACTTCAACGGCACTTTCTTGCCGTCCTGGTTTACCAGCGTCACATCAGGGATTGCATACTCATGGACCGTACGCTTATATTCAGGCCTGAATATAAGCGTACGGTCCATGAGTATGCAATCCC
>Ga0209048_10004319_pt1 | contig 13619 bp, 9 predicted proteins | sample FrelakmetCRP12CR_FD_187146 | JGI IMG/M metagenome (GOLD analysis project Ga0209048, IMG submission 187146) | Freshwater lake sediment microbial communities from the University of Notre Dame, USA, for methane emissions studies - CRP12 CR (SPAdes)... | ecosystem: Environmental > Aquatic >... | reverse complement strand
CAGCCGCAAGACTATTCCCAGCATGTACGGTACTCTCTTGACAGAGACCGGTACCGATGGGCTGAGCCTGAAAGGCACACTCGAACGCCCTTATCTTTCCGGGAAGCTTTATATCCGGGATGCTAACATGGTCTTCCCGCCTGCCAGGAAAACCGGCACTGAATCGAGCGGCATGTCGCTCAATTATTTCGTGGTTGACGACACTCTTAAAAAAACCTCTGACCGGAGGCATTCGAAATTATATTTTGGACGCGACTCGAGCGCTCTGTCATTCATCATGAACAAGGAGCAGAGAGAATCTCCGCTGCTTGACAGGCTGCGTTACAACCTGAACGTAGAAACCCGCGGCACGACTGCCGTAACAATGATATTCACTCCGGCCACGAACGAAGAGCTTTACGCCGAGCTGGATGGCAAGGTGACGGCAGTCAACGACCAGGGGACCGCGAATATTTACGGCGAAATCGAGGTCTCGTCCAGGTCCTACTACAACTTCTTCAGGAGGTTTGACGCCACCGGTAAATTGAAATTCGTGGGCCAGTGGGACAATCCCGAGATGGATATCCAGGCGACATACGAAGGCTACCGGCAGGAATCGGCTCAAGCAGCAGACCAACAGAGCCCCGCGCAGAAACCCCAGATAGAGAACCAGCCCCCGCAGGAACAGAAAGTTATAGTCGAACTGAAGATAGGGGGAACGCGCTTTGAACCCAAGCTGTCAATGACCATGAAGGTACAGCTTAAGCCCGGCGAAACGCCGGTTGACTGGTCTACTCAGGCAAAGGGGGGGGATGTCCAGTCGGATGCGATTTCCTTCATAATAACCGGCAAGTTCCGCGACCAGCTGAGCTCCAAGGAGCAGCAGGAATTCACAGACCTGGGCTCCGCGACCGGCTCCTCAGTTGCGTCAAATCTGCTGTCCAGCATATTCTCAGATGTGCTAAGAAAGGAGTTCCCCTTTATAAGACGGGCCGATGTCACGTACCAGGGGGGAAGCTTCCAGCAGGGTACAAGCGTCAACGTGAGCGCAACCGCATTTAAGGGTTATCTGCGCGTCGGCGGCAAGATACTCAACGATATCGGGAACGCAAACGTGAGTTACCAGCTGAGCCTGGGAGATGTTTTCAATTCCACGACGATCCGGAACCTTTTCCTTGAGATCCAGCGGAAAGTGGAGGGGGATAATCCGGAAGACAAAAAACTAACTAACGAAGCACGCCTCTATTACAGATTTTCTTTTTAAATCATGAACAGCACAGATACAGGCAACATCAAGGAAAAGATTCTCTCTTTCTTCTCCAAACACCCCTCTGATCAATTCAAGCCGGTAGAAATTGCCCGCAGGCTTTCCATAAAAGGGGAAACTGAATACCGGCTCCTGGGCTCAGCCCTGAACGAGCTTTACCAGGAGGGCATGATCAGCCGCGGCAGACGGAAACGTTACGGCCGCAGCACCCCCCCCTCCTCGCAGCATCAGGTGGGAGAGCTGACGGTAACCAAGCAGGGTTCGGGGATTGTCAGGCTGCTGGCGCCCGGAAGCGGCAGTGTCTTAATATCACAGCGCATGATGGGAACGGCCCTGAACGGCGACAAGGTGAAGATATCGGTTTTTGCGCACCCGGGCCCGCTCAAGGATTACAAAGCCCGGCCCCAGGATATGCCCGAAGGGGAGATCATAGAAATCGTGGAGAGAAGCCGCTTGCCCATCGTGGGGATATTCGAAAAAAGCAAGAACTTCTTTTTTGTAATCCCGGACAACCGGAAAAACGGCCGCGACATTTACATACCCAAAGGAAAGACCGGAGGCGCAAGACCGGGTGACAAGGTCGTCGCTCAGATCGATTCATGGGAATCCTCTAGCCCGAACCCTGAAGGCACTGTCTTAGAAGTGCTCGGGGAGTCGGGTGAGGTGCGGGCCGAGATGAGCGCTGTGGCCAGGGAGTTCATGCTGCCCACCAAGTTTCCGAAGGAAGTAATCTCAGAGGCCGAGAAGATAACCGCATCCATCCCTAAGGAGGAATACTCAAACCGCCTGGACCTCAGGAAAGCGACCTGCTTTACCGTTGACCCGGAGGACGCGAAAGATTTTGACGACGCGGTTTCACTTGATCCGCTCTCAGACGGCAATCTCCGGCTGGGTGTGCATATAGCGGACGTGAGCCATTTTGTGCGGGAAGGCTCCGCTATTGACACCGAGGCTCTGAAAAGAGGGACGAGCGTATATCTGGCTGACGAGGTTATCCCCATGCTGCCCGAGAAACTCTCCAGCAACCTATGCAGCCTGCGCCCCCGCACCGACCGTCTGACATATTCGGTCCTGATGACGGTCACCCCAAAAGGAGCACTTCAGGATTACCAGATCGCCAAAAGCGTAATCCACAGCAAGCGCAGATTCACATACGAGGAAGTGCAGAAAATCATTGAAACAGGGAAAGGTGAATTTTCATCCACGATCGGCCAGATGCATGCCTTGAGCAGGACGCTTCTCAAAAAGCGCATGAAGGAAGGGAGCATCGACTTTGAGTCCGCTGAGACGAAGTTCCGTTTCGACGAGACGGGGAAACCCTCGGAAATTATCAAAAAGGAAAGACTCGACGCCCACAGGCTGATTGAGGAATTCATGCTGCTTGCAAACCAAGTCGTGGCAAAGCATATCGGCGTCGTTAAAAAAGAAAGCAATCCGCGGCCGTTCATTTACCGGGTCCACGAACCCCCTTCTCCCGAAAGGCTCACTGACCTTGCCTCTTTCGTTGAACACCTCGGATATTCACTGAAAATAGGGGGCGGGGTTCTATCGAGGGCGATCCAGAAACTGCTGGATGAAGTAAAAGGGAAGGAAGAGGAAAACGTCATCAACGAGGTGGCGATCCGCTCGATGGCAAAGGCGGTTTATTCAGAAAAAAACACAGGGCATTTCGGCCTGGGTTTCCGTTATTACACACATTTCACATCACCAATCCGCCGCTATCCAGACTTGGTAGTACACAGGCTGCTGGTTGAACACTCCGAGAAAATGCCCCGCGAGCGCATGCAGCGCCTTACCGGCTTGCTTCCTGAGGTATGCCGCCAATCTTCCGAGAGGGAACGGATCGCCATGGAGGCGGAGCGGGCTTCCGTAAAAGTGATGCAGGTTGAATACATGAAAAGGCACCTGGGGGACGAGTTCCACGCAATTATATCCGGGGTGAGCAATTACGGAATTTTCATCGAACTCGCCGACCTGTTGGTGGAGGGGCTTGTGCGCGTCAGAGACATGGAAGACGATTTCTACGTTTACGACGAAAAAAAATACGCCCTCACAGGCAGGCACACCAAGAAGCGCTACCGTCTTGGAGACAAGGTAACGGTGAAAGTCGTGCGCGTCGACCCCGTGGAGCGCCAGATCGACTTCCTGCTCGCTTAATAAAAACTGCAAACCCGAAAGGATTCCCATTGGAATTTCTCAAAGCACTCCTCGATTATATTATTCACGTCGATGTCCACCTCAACGAGGTCATATCCCAGTACGGCACATGGACTTATGCCATCCTCTTCACGATCATTTTCTGCGAGACCGGTCTCGTTGTCGCACCGTTTCTGCCGGGCGACTCCCTCCTTTTCGCGGCCGGAGCGTTTGCGGCTTCCGGCCCCCTGGACGCCGTATGGCTGTTCGCAATATTGTCGGCCGCTGCGATTTCCGGGAATATCGTCAATTATTCAGTCGGACATTACCTCGGGCCCGCAATTTTAGAAAAGAAAAATATCAGGTTCCTGAACCGGCAGTATCTGGAACGGACGCACAAATTTTATGAAAAGCACGGCGGCACCACGATCGTCATCGCGCGATTCATCCCGATCATCCGGACGTTCGCCCCTTTCCTGGCCGGTGTGGGATTTATGAGCTACGGGAGGTTTATGCTTTATAACATCGCCGCGGGGATTGCCTGGGTGGGGATGTTTATTTTCGGGGGGTATTATTTCGGGAATCTGCCGGCCGTTAAAAACAATTTCACCCTCGTTATTCTGGCCATTATTGTCTTATCGGTGCTGCCCGCAGTAGTTGACTTTTTACGGCACCGCAGGGGGAGGAGTTCAGGGTGAAGATTTTTTCCTTTTGCCATGCTCCACACTGGCAATTGTGTGCACCCCCCCGCGTAGGCGGTAGTCCGCAATAATCTGGATCCATTTCGGCCTGCAGCATTTTACAAGATCCCCAAGGATTCTGTTAACGGCATGTTCCTGGTATATGCCGACGCTGCGATAGGACAACAGGTAGTATTTGAACGAACGGAGTTCAATGATCTGCCTTGAGGGTATATAATTAACCTTCAGGGTGGCAAAATCCGGCAGGCCGGAATAGGGGCAAACCGCGGTAAATTCATCAGTATCGATATTTATAAGGATATCGCGGCCCGTATATTCATACGGGAATGTCTCAAGTACCTTTTTATCGATCTTGTCCAGGCCGTCGAAGTCATATCTCTTGTCCAGACCCAGGAGCGGTTTTTTCTTTATTTTTTTAATCACTTGAAAACCTTGCTTTTCTGACGGCGTTAAACCACCGAAATATAAACTATTTTAGGCATTAAGTCCATCCTCATAATCAATCCCTTTTAAAAACCCTGCCAAACAGGCAATTTTGTAAGCCGGACGAGACGCAGAATACATTAATTGTTGACATTAGAAAGCCATTTCTCTATATTCTGCCATTTCGATAATATATGAAAGGATAAGTTATCGGTGCAGGAATCGGGAGAAAATAAACGTTCTGAAGATCTCCAGCGGAGAGCTGAACAGGCGAAACTCAAAGCTTTTGAGGAGGAATCCCGCCGTCTCGATTCGGAAGCTCAGCAGCGATCAGAAGCACTGGCGCAAAACCTGAAGCAGAAAGAACAGCAGTATCACCAGAAGGCGCTGAAAAACGCGCAGGAGGAGCGCAACCGCAAAGAGGATACTCTCAGGAAACATCTTGAGGAGTTAAAAAAGAAATTTGAAGAGGAACGCCAGAGGAAGATCGAAGCGCGCAGGCGCGAGGAAGAAGAGTTAAGGCGCAAGGCTGAAGAGGAACAGAGAATCAGGGAGGAGCAGGAGAGGAAAAAGGCAGAAGAGGAGGCGCGCCTCAGAGCAGAAGCGGAACTGCGAGCCAGGGAAGAGGAATTGAGACTCCAGGAGGAAGAGAGGCTGCGCAGGGAAGAGGAGGAAAGGCGCAGGCGCGAGGAAGAGCAGGCTCGACAGGAGGGGGAGAGACTGCGCAAGGAGGAAGAGGAAAGGCACAGGCTTGAAGAAGAGCTGAGGCGACAGGAGGAGGAGAGGCTGCGCAAGGAGGAAGAGGAAAAGCGGCGTCAGGAGGAACAGCAAAAGAGACGCGAACTGGAGCAGGCCAGGCGAGAGGAGGAGCGCAAGAGAGAAGAGGACGAACGCCAGGAACGGATCCGCACACTGGTTGCCAGTGCAGAGGAATATTTCAACTCAGGCGATTATGAACGGGCACGCGTTGAGATAGCAAAGGCGCTGGTCAATGATCCCGCAAATCCAGGCGCACTGGAGCTGGAGGCAAAAATATCAGAGGCGCAGGGAAAACCCGTAGCCCCCCCTTCCGTCCAGGAAAAACCGAAGGCCAAGAAGCGCGGGCCTTCCAAGATGACCTCAAGAGAGGGGACTCAGAAAAAGCGCGGAAAACTCCCACTCATCCTCATCTTATCAGTATTTGTTATCATTGTAGGCATAATAGTCGCGTACCAGCTGAAAAAGAACGTCTTCACTACGCCCGCGAATATCGCAGTTTTACCATGGATGAGCAGTTCAGCTTTACCCGAGGAGAAAATACTGGGCTCATCGCTTGCCGAAGAAGTTGTGACGCGGCTGGAGCGCCTGAAACCCGCCGTAGTCATGGGTTATTCTTCCGCATACAGCCTGTCCGCTCATACAGCAGATCCTTCGCAGGGGATATTCCAGCTTGGCTATCTTTACACCCTCAGCGGCACCATCACTCAATCCGGAGACAACATCTCCGTGGAAGCCCGGCTGGCGGATGCATCCGGACATGTAGGGTGGTCTGAGCGGTATGAAAAACCGGTATCAGAGATGTGGGAAATACCGGGTGAAATAACGACCGCAATGATACGGTTCCTGAACATAAAGCCTGTCGACCTGCCAGCGGCCTTAAATTCAGCTGGGGGGAGCATACATCCCACCGCCTACGTTTTCTACCTGAGAGGAAAGGAAATGCTCCACAGGCACACTCCCGAGAGCCTGCAAAACGCATATCAGCTGTTCCAGGAGGCAATCCAGGATGACCCGAATTTCGCGGAAGGACTGGCAGCGGCAGCGGAAGTAACTGTCTCCCGGATAGAAGAAGGCTGGATAGGCCCAGATACTTCAATCGATCGGGCTGCACAGATGGCACAGGCTGCGATATACCGGAACGCCTTCAGCGAAAGCGGGTATCTGGCGCTGGGAAAAGTCCTGGCGCAGCGCAAGGCATACAGGGAGGCGCTTTTAAATTTTGATTCGGCGATGAGGATCGCACCGAACAAAAGCCAGATATACCTCGAAAAGGGGAAGGTTAATTTAAAGATAGGCAGATACAAGGAGTCAAAAGAAGCATTCAATCAGGCCTATAAGCTGAACCCCCGCGATCCCCAGATATTGAAAACCTTTGCCATGGGCCTGCAGCTTATGCGGGTACCCCGCGAAGGGATGTGGTATCACGAAACCGCGTTGTTTTTCGCTGACGACTCGACTGATTACCTGATCGGGCCGCTGGCTGACGCGATAACGCTCGATGCCGATCTCTCCCTGACCCACGGCGGCCGGGTGAGCTCGGCCTGTGAGAGCCGCTTCAGCAGCAACCCGCTGGATTATTTCAGCATGTACCAGCTTGCACGGCTGAAGCAGCGGATGGGGAAGTTCGAAGAATCGGGCAAACTGCTGAAAAGAATTGAAAATCTCCTTCAGAATGAAATCCGAAAACAGCCCAAGGACAGCCGCGCCATGGCTTATCTCGCGCTGACCCTTACGAGGCTGGGACAATTCACGGAGGCATCGATCCTGGGACAAAAAGCCTTGTCTCTCGCCCCCGGGAACCCGGAAGTGCTTTACAAAGTAGCACAAATGTATTCGATACAGATGTTCTCACAGAAAAAAGGGATAGACGCCGTTAAAAAAGAGGAGGCAGTAAAAACCCTCAGAATGGCGATAGCATTAAGCTACAGGATCAATGAGCTGACAAATCCGGATTTCTTCAACATGTACGATCTGCCAGAATTCAAAGCTCTGATAAAGGAACCGTTCTGAGGGGGCATGCCTAAAAATGATAGAACAGAAGACAAGTACAACTATATATTGGATACAAACCACCGTGACTAAAAAGGAACCTAAAGAGGAAGATGTTGCGCGAAAAAAACAGGCGAGCGGGTTACTGAAAAGCGCCGACAAACTGTTCAAAGCCGGAGATCTTCCCGGCGCCCTGCTGGAAATCGAGAACGCGCTCTCCATAGATCCCGGCAATTTTTACGCCCGAGCATACAAGGAACGGATCCAAACCGCGCTGCAGCAGCCAAACGCCCAAGAGCACTCTCTGAATAAGACCGCAAATGACCCGCCAGAGGAAAAATCCCCCGAAGAAAGGCAGAAATATTCGGAAGACGAGAGCGAATTGCAAAAGAAGCTGAAAGCGGACCGGCAGCGGATCGAAGAAGAGAAGAATCGGAAGGATATGGAAAACAAGCGGGCCGAACAGGAACTGCACCGCCGTGCTCTGGAAGCCGAAATAAGCCGAACGCGCGAAGCGGAAGAACTTGCCCGCAAGCGGGTCGAGGAGCAGTCCCGCATGCAAACAGAAGAACAACGCAAACAGCTTGAAGCCGAGGCCAGGAAAAAGGAAGAGGAGAGAAGAAGGGCTGCGGAGGAAGAAACGAAGAGAATTGAGGCGGAGGCCCGCCGGAAAGCGGAGGAAATAGCCCGCCAAAAACTGGAGGAGGAACTCCGCAAGCGGCAGGAAGATGAAAAAGTCCGCAAACAGGAAGAGGAAGTCATTCGCGCCGCACAGGAGGAGGGGAGGCGCGAGGCTCAAAAACAGAAAATCCAGGAATATCTCAAACGGGTCAGGCAGTTCGCGGCTAACAAGGATTATGACAGCGCTACGCTTGATCTCCTAAAGATTTTGCTTTTCAGCCCGGAAAACACCGAAGCCGTTGAAATCCAGAAAACCATTCAGAGCGAGAAACAGACGGCAAGGGAAAAAGAGCTTGAAGAGGTAAAAAATGTGCCCCGGCAGTTCTTTCTGGACACCTACAAGGAAGCTCTTAAATCAGCCTGGAGCGACGGGGTACTGAGCGAAACAGAAAAATCGCTTCTGGAGAATATGCGCGGCTCTCTGCAAATCTCAGCGGATGAGCACTCTATCTTAGAACCTGAATCCAAGCGCGAGGCATACATCAGCGTCCTGCGCGATGCATATCAGGGCGGACCGCTCCCCAATGAGGAAGTCAATCAGCTAGAGAAACTTCGCAGCGAGCTGGACATATCCGCGGACGAGGGCGTTATCGCGGAGCAAAAAGTCCGTGCGGAGATTGGCCGCTAAGTGAGAGGTATTTTAGGGGGGTTGAATCGTGTCTTCCCGATGGGAGGCGCTGTCTGCAGTAATGTGACCGCTCCCTGGATTTCCTGGACCAGACCCGGGAGTGGAATTCCGCAATTGAGTTTTTCGAACTCCTGAAGCTTTCTCACCGTCTTCTCGAAGAGATACTTAGCGCTTACAATTTTACCGAGCTTGACAAAGGTGCACGCGGTCGCCATTTCCACAAACGCCTGCGTGAAAGCCTTAGCATCCCCCTCCTGATCGCGCCAGACCGACTCCCAGGCCTCGTGGGCCTCCCAGAAGTATCCGGTATTGAAAAGCTTTACACCCTCCAGAAACTGCACGGAGCGCAGAATCTCGCACAACTCGACCATCAGATCCGGATTGCCAGGCTTGTGAAACTGAATTTTCGGAATAACGGCGGGGTAAAAATCTGCGGCGCCACCGGGAGCCGACTTCCCCGCTTCGATAAACGCCAAAAGTGGCGGGATGAAAACACCCAGGTACTCAGGCTGGAAAGGCTGCAGGTTTGAATGCGCCTTCGAGAAATTATTTATTGCACTCCGGCCTCCCTGCTTGGCAGCAAGCTGCTGGCAGGCTTCGGCGAACTGGATCATACCCTGGAAAAAGAGGTGCCCGTTTTTGCCGCGCCTCTCCCCCACCTGCTCCCACGCTTCCTGCGAATGCTTGAACTGGCCGGAATTGAAAAAAACCACCCCGCGCTCAAATTCCTCCCAGTCCTCCGGGGATAGATCGGCATTGCCCTGGGAAGGGAGTTGAAGCTGTTCAGATTTTCGTTTTTTCGGACCTGCTGCTTTCATGGCTTATAAAATAAACAAAAGAAAAATGTTTTCCAAAACACTTCACTCGGCTCATCATTTCTAGTAGCATCCCCGGCCGTCCATAGTCGAGGGAAGAGAAACTATAAAATATTCCTTCTCGTCGGCCAGCAAGGGGCAGCAACCCAGAATCCTTGACAGCTTCTCTCTGCGTTCGTCGCTGTCGAAATATTCTTTTGTCCCAATAAGGCATTCAGCCCCCTTGAGCTGCATTTCCCTCAGGAAGGATGGTGTTACATCATCCGGCGAACAGTGCCATCCCTTCCTGGAACACCTGTACAGGACAACCGGATCCCCTTCGTCCACGGCAATCACTCGAGATCCCGGCGCTGTCAGATTCTGTACAGCGCTGCCCAGCTTGAACACCGATCCGTCCAGCTTCTCCCCCTCCATAAAATTGGAATAACGCAAAAAGCTCAGAACCGGCAGAGCAATCAGGCATAATAGAACGAACAGGGGGAATGCCAGCTTTGCCCTCCGGCACGACGCGAATGAATCCGGAGAGATAAACTGCCGGCATGCCTTGCCGATAAACACCGAAGCCGGGAGAGTAAACGGGAGCTGGTAATATTCATGGACCTGATTCCCGACTGCGACGATGCAAAAATATACAACCACACCGGCAAGCCACCAGTCGAAAACCCTCTCGGGCCCGCTTTTTCGCTTGAGAAACAGGCCTATGAGAAAAAGGAAAAAGCCCGCATATGTAAGGTGCCTTTCCGCTATGCTCTTGAAAAAAATGTCATTATAGAACTTTAAAGTCGCGAGGGGTTTGAAATTTCCCCACTTGCCCGCGCCGTAATCCCAGATGCCAAAAGTCAGGCCGGATTTTAGATAAATATTGTGGGCGTGGCGGTACCAGAGAAAAACCGCGGCTAAAATAAATCCTGCAAAGAGCCACAGGCTCGGCTTTGTGAGCGCTTTTCTCCCGAACTTGTTCCAGGCGAGGAACAAAAGGGGAAGGCCCAGATAGAGAGATGTAATCTTCAGCAGGGCGGCCAGCGCAATGAATATCGCGGAGGCCAAGAGCTGACTTTTACTGCCACAGGCGGTCCACCTGTGGAAGAAATAAACCCCGAGAACCGAGCACATGAGCATCATTGACTCGGGCATGACGGCGCGCGAATAATAGATATTCAGAGGGAGAAAGGCATAAACAGCAGCAGCCCACAACGCCGCCGATCTGTCAGTGAGCTCTTTTGCAACAAGGTAAACGCCGTATATAGCACCCAGTGAAAACAGGGCGGAGAGAAACCTGCCCCAGAAATCAGCAGGGTAAAAAATCCGGTATAACAGCGATATGAGGAATGGTACCAGCGGAAATTCGGTCTCGACATACCCCTTTGAAATACCCCCCCAGTCGATCTGAGGATATAAGATGTCAAGTCCGTTCTCATAGTAATTTTTTGCGATGGCAGCCGTATCCGCCTGCCTCCATGCCTGAAAGCCCGCTACAGGGAAAAATATGTGATACATCCGGCATGCCAAGGCAAGCAGGATAACGACGAGTATCGTGTATTTTTTCATCCGTATTGAAAAAATTCAAACCGTGAACGTGTTAAAATCCGCGACCTTTATATATCCGGCCCTTAGGGCACTAGATAAAATGAAGCGAGGGGGATCCTCCCTCGTCATGACTTAGGCAATTTCCAAATACCCGGGATCTGGGCGCTGCATTTTGGGCAGATCCCCTCCTGGAGCATGCTGCCTATTATTTTATAACCCTGGCGTTCCACCAGCAGATCGCCGCAGGCGGGACAGTATGTATTCTCATAGCGGCGTACATTACCCGGCAAGTTGCCTGCATATACAAAATGCAATCCCGCCTCCAATCCAATTTCTGCAGCGCGAAGCAATTTTTGCTGCGGCGTATTTCTAACCTCCGCCATCTTGTAATCGGAGTGGAAAGCCGTGACATGCCAGGGTATGTCCCTGGAAACCGACACCAAAAAATCCGCAATTTCCTTGAGTTCCCCCTCGGAATCGTTGAACCCGGGGACGACCAGCGTCACTACCTCCACCCAGAATTTCTTTTCGAAAAGGGCTCTGATCGTATCAAGAACGTTCTTCAAAACTCCCCCCAGCTTCCTGTAATTACGGTCATTGTAACATTTCAGGTCAACCTTGAACATGTCCAGCCAGGGACGCAGGTACTCCAGAACCTCAGGCGTGCCGTTACCGTTCGATACGTATGAAGTGAGAAGGCCGTAACGCTTGGCAATCTTGAACACCTCCACTGCCCATTCGCTCGTAATCAAAGGTTCGTTATATGTACTCGTGATTATCTTTGCGCCGCGTTTGTGGGCAAGCATCACGATATCCTCCGGGGTCACAAATTCGGGCAGCGAAACCGCGTCAGGATCCCTGAGCACCTGGGAAGACAACCAGTTCTGGCAGTACGAACAGTGAAAATCGCACCCCAGCATGCCGAAACTCATGGCAAAACTCCCGGGCATGGCGTGGAAAAAAGGCTTTTTCTCGATGGGATCCAGGTGCAGGCCCGCTACATACCCCCACGGGGCATGCAGTTTCCCGTCGCGGTTGAAGCGCACATGACAAATCCCCTCCTTCCCCTTCCCTATTTTGCACCGGTGGCCGCAGGCATAACACTCCAGGCGGTCATGACCCGCATCGCGCACCAATTCCGCCTGGTGTGTGTGCTGGCTCAGAAATTCTGCGAGCGTGATCTGCTTCGAGCTATCCATATTCTCTCCTGTGAATATTAATGCGCATATGCATAATTTAACATACTTACGATCCAAATGCACGGTAGCGGTTTCTGGTTGGCATGTTTTTTCATAGTAAAAATGCAAAATTTCCCGATACTCCTCAAGGCTTATCCTCCCTCGGCCAGTTTCCTCAATAACCGGAGATTCATTTTGTCCTCCTTCAAACTTTCTCCCTTAGGCGTTTCAAGTATTTTGGGCACGCCTAGGAGGCGCTTGTCCCTCATCAGGCATCGGAATCCCTCTATGCCTATTTTCCCCTTTCCTATATGCTCGTGCCTGTCCACTCTGGAACCCCTCGGTTTCTTTGAGTCATTGACATGGATCGCCACTAGTCTATCCAGTCCCAACACATCATTAAATTCTTGCATGGTCCGTTGATATCCTTCCACGGTGCTTATGTCGTATCCTGCAGCGTGGATATGGCATGTGTCTATGCAGACGGCCATCCTGCCGGGGTCGGCGACCCCTTCGATTATTGATCTGAGCTGTTCGAAGCGGTGACCGATTGAGGTCCCCTGGCCCGCGGTTGTCTCCAGTACGCTTTTAACAGGGAATCCCTTAGACCTTTGGTGCGCCCAATCCAGAGACTCTATGATTTTATTGATGCCGTCCTCCTCACCTGCACCCATGTGAGACCCCGGATGAAAATTTAAATACGCTATCCCCAGGGCCTGGCACCGGCGGAGCTCCTCCAGGAAGGCCTCCCTAGACTTTTTGAGAACCGAGTGGTCCGCGGCGCATAAATTGATGAGATAACAGTCGTGTGCGACAACGTGCCTGATGCTTGATTTAGAGGCTGCAGTTTTGTAGCTTGAGATGTCCTTTTCCCTAAGTGGTTTCGCGTACCACTGGCTGGTGCTACGGGTGAACACCTGAAGGGTTTTGCAACCGATTCCTTCCGCCCTTTCAAAAGCCCTGTGGATTCCGCCGGCGATTGACTCGTGGGCGCCTATGAGAATTCTCGTATCAGCGGTCATGACTACCTTTAAAGTTATGCTCTTTAAATATAGAAAGTTCGGGGTGAAGTTCAAAAATGCTTGCTCTTGAAAAGATTTTCAGGAAAAACAAAAAGCTCGTCATAGGGCTGATGTCGGGGACATCAGCCGATGGAGTTGACGCTGCCCTACTTGAAATCCGCGGCTCGGGCACAAGATCAGACCTGAAGCTGCTCGCTTTCCGTACTTACCCTTATCCCCCCGACTTTAAAAGATTCATCCTGAAAAACTCAAGCGCGGCCTCAGCGCGGCTGGATGATGTGGCGCAGTTAAACATGCTTACATCCTTTTTTTTCACGGAAGCGGCCAAGAAAATTACCCGCAGCGCGGGCAGGCATCTAACCGATATTGACCTCATCGGCAGCCACGGGCAGACCGTCCAGCACCTGCCTCTGCCAAAAAAAATGTTCGGCAAAAAAGTGCGGTCAACCTTGCAGCTTGGCAGCCCTAGCGCGATAGCAAAGCTGACTGGGATCGTCACAGTCGGCGATTTCCG
>Ga0209048_10004318_pt1 | contig 13620 bp, 12 predicted proteins | sample FrelakmetCRP12CR_FD_187146 | JGI IMG/M metagenome (GOLD analysis project Ga0209048, IMG submission 187146) | Freshwater lake sediment microbial communities from the University of Notre Dame, USA, for methane emissions studies - CRP12 CR (SPAdes)... | ecosystem: Environmental > Aquatic >... | reverse complement strand
GTCGGGATCGGCGAGGTGAGGCACAACGTCGGGGTGGGGACGGAGCGGAAATATATTCCGACCTTCCCCGCGGACAAGGTGCTCGTATTCCGGGGCGGCGGGCCGGAAAACACCTTCTCCCCGCGGTGGGGATTTTCGGCGAACTGGAGGCCGACGGGCCTTCAGGATGTGGGCCGCCTGATTACGGAGCTACATCCGCTGTCGCGGCGCAATCTGTCCACGATGGTTGAAGTCCACGCCTGGGAAAGTGAGATCGTCACCGACCCGAGCCTGGGCGCGGTCCTCGCGGGCGTGAACAGCGCACAGAGCGGCGGAATCTAACAATGTTCCCGGGGGTGGCCGAAGTCGAACTGGGGCGACGGAGGCCCGCAAGCGGTCGAGATCCCGGCCCCCGGGACACAAGACCCCCTCGTGGAGAGCTTCTCCTCCACCGGGGCAGCTGCCCCATTCATACAGGGTGTGCGGCCATCCTGACCCAAGGTGTCATCCCGGGGGGCAGCCGGGTCCTCCCCCGCTTTTGGTCCGGGAGACACCACGCCGCATTATTCAGGAATGACGCATTTGGATATCGCGACGGTGAAAATCTCTTTGGACGCACGACGGGGACGCGCCCCCGTGTCCACTGCGCCGCGCGATCCCCACCGGGATCCCTGGAAGGTTTACTCCTTTCCCTTCCGGGGACTCCCGGCGGTGGTAGCTGACTCATAGCAGGAGGTGAAGGCATGAAGGAACGAAGGCGAGGGAGAATTGATCCGGATCGGGCAGCGGCGGGCGAGGTCGCGCTGCGAGGTTTTTATTCCCGCCTTCCCGAACCGGAGAAGATCATCTGTTCATCGTGTGGAGAGGAGCGCCATTTCGTCGGCCAGGAGGACGGGATATGCCTCCGCTGTCGATGGGCGAAGCGCCCCGGCCCGGAGCATGGGGGAGAGGGAGATCGTGGCGTGTAGGCGGTCCCACGGCCTCCTGCACGGGCGCGGAAGGCGTATCAGAGCGAAACGTCGGCGCGAACCATCGGAGAACACACGCGGAGGTGGGAAATGGGCGAACTGTGCCGGGATGATTTACAGGGACTCGCGGAGGGGATCAACCGGGAACACGCGCTGGTAGAGTCTCACCTGCAAGGGGCGGTGCAACACGCCATCCGGGCCGGGGGGCTACTCGCGGAGGCGAAGGGGAAGGTTCCTCACGGGGAATGGCTCCCGTGGCTCGCTGAGAATTGCGCCATCAAGGAACGGACCGCACAAACGTATATGAGACTTGCCCGGGAACTGCCGAAGCTGGAACCGTCAAAAGCGCAACGCGTTGCGGATTTGCCGTTGCGGGAGGCGGTAAGTTATCTATCGTCGCCCGGGACGACAGAGGAGCTTTACGACGCGTTGTGCGTCGCCGCGGTGAAGATGCGGTGCATGGCGACCGAGCTGGAGCGCGGAGTCTCCGGCGGATGGGGCGACAACACGATACTTGAAGCCATGCTGGAGGGTATTGAGATTCACGGGGAAGTGAAGCGGATATTTGAAAGGTTCAAACAAGCATTCGACAATGATTCGTTCGATTCGGTGGATGGGATGCGCTTTTTGGCGCGGATGGCGGACAACGCATCACTTGGACCCGATGTTGCCATGTCCCGTAAGCACGCTGAGCACACCATCAATGCATTGACCCCACGTTGGGGATTGAAGCATTCCAGACCGCCCGTGCTGGCGCGGACAGGGACTTTATGACTATCAATCAGATTGCAGGATCGGGAATGAAAAGGGAATCTTCTCCCGCTTGCGCGGGATGTGCGACCAGGAGGCGAAAATGACGCGGGAAAGGTTGTATCCGGTGAATGTTCGGGTAGAGCGGGAGACGGTGCGGCAATTGAAGCAGGAGGCCAAGCTCAGGAAGATTTCCCCTTCCGCTTTGATCCGACAGCTCCTCGGCGCTTCCCTTCCCTTGCTTTCAGGGCTTCGCGCAACAGTACCCGGATCACCTGGGCAACGGAGCGATCCTCCTCCGCGGCGACCCGGGCCAGGGCGTCCCTAAGCTCAGGATCGAGGCGCAATCCCGTGGTAGCCGAATATTTTCTTCCCCCCGGCCTTCCCATCGTGAATATACGTAACACAATTACCCCCTTGACTTTCAATAAAGTAAGGCGCATTAATGTTTAACATATATCAGTCAGGGAGGCAAGAGGCCGGGAGGCCCTTCGCTATCACACGAAAAAGGGGGATGGGGAAATGACGCACACGCCGGGACCGTGGTTTCGATTGTCGGGAGGGATCATTACCAGGAGCGTGTTGGCCGATCATTCCAACGGAAAGAACTTTGTAACGGTTCTACATGAACACACCCGGGCGGCGAACGCCCGGATAATCGCCGCCGCCCCGGAACTGTTGGAGGCGTGTATAAAGGCCGAATCATTTATGAAGCAAATCACCCCGAAAAACGACGGATGGCACTCCGTACAGGACTTGCTCCGCGCCGCCATCCGCAAAGCCGAAGAAAAAACGGCGAAGGGAACCTGACATGGGGGAGGTAAAAAACAATGGCGAGTAGAGGGAAGTCCTCCGGCCTCCCGGGGGGGATCGGGAAAGTGACGGTCAAGGTCCGCGAACTGTCGCCGGGGAAATGGTACGTCATGACTTCCTGCAAGGGAGTCCGCCGGGCGCGGAAAATGGGCTCGAAGAAATCGGCGAACCTTCGAGCCGGGGAAATTCAGGAGATGATCGACAAGGGGAAATTCAACCTCCCGACGGATGAGGCCCCGCTCACCCTCGCCGAGTACGCCGAGAAATGGATGGCGGGACACGTGGAAAAGAATCTTCGACCGTCCACCTATGACGGATACCGGCATCAACTGGATCGGCACATTCTCCCCGCGCTCGGCGACCGGCCCCTCGCGGAGATCACCCGGCCGGAGGTAAAGGAATTTGCGTACCGGAAGATCGAGGAGGGGCTTTCCGGGGTTTCCGTGCGCGATTATATGCGGTGCCTCAGCTCCATCATGAATCACGCGAAGGAGGATGGGCTAAGAACCGATAATCCCGCCGAAAAACCGGGGCGATTCGTGAAGGCCGGGAGGCCAGGGGAAAACGCGGGATTCCTGACTCCCGAGGAATCGCGGCAGTTTTTGATTTCGATGGCAACCCACTTCCCCGCCGACGTTCCTTTGCTCCTCACCTTCCTCCGGACGGGTCTGCGGCGGGGCGAACTCCTCGGCCTTCAATGGGCGGATGTCGATTTGCAGCGGGAGCACATCACGGTTTCGCGGTCCATCGACTCCAAGGGGCGGCTGTCCCTTCCGAAGAACGGGCGGACCCGGAAGATCGACATGACCCGCCAGCTCTTCGCGGTCCTCTATGCACATCGCCGCCGCCAGGCGATAGAGGCGGACGCGGCCGGGCGTCCCTTCCCCGCTTGGGTATTTCCTTCCAGCACGGGAACGGCCATGAATGGCAGCAACCTTTGGGACCGTTTCCAGAAGTGGATCGGGAAGGCCGGTATCCGGAAGATCCGCCTTCACGACCTCCGACACTCTTTCGTGAGTCAGCTCCTCGCGTCGGGGGCTCCCCCGTCCTACGTCAAGGAACAGGCGGGACACTCCTCCATTCAGATCACCGTGGACGTTTACGGTCACGCCATCCCAGGGGCGAACCGGGGGGCGATCAACGCGCTCGATGATCCCGATTGGGAAGGGAATCCGGAAAAAACTGCACGTGAGACGCAAGTGGAGGAGGAAGAGGAGTACCCCGGGGCGGTCCAAGTCCTTGAATTTGTTGGAGCCGACGCCCGGGCTTGAACCGGGAACCATCTGATTACAAATCAGACGCTCTACCGTTGAGCTACGTCGGCGCGCACCTCGACCGACATCCCGAATCGGTGAGTTTGATACTATCCGGAGGGAGATGTCAACGATTTTCTGATGGAATAAGCGATGATCCCCGCGGCGACGGAGACGTTCAGCGACTCGGCCCCGGGGGCCATCGCGATCCGGACGGCGCCGTCGCACCGCTCCCGCGCCAGCCGGCGAATTCCCTTCTCCTCGCTACCGAGGACGATCGCCGTGCGCTTCGCGGGGGCGAACGCGGTAAGATCCGTACCTTCCTCCCCTTCCGCCGCATAGAGCCAGAACCCCGCCTCCTGCAAACGCTCGATGGCGCGGGCCAGATTCGTCACCTGTACCACCGGCACATGCGCGGCGGCGCCGGCGGACGCGCGGAAGACCGCCCCGGTCACCGGGCACGACCGGTCGGCGGGAAGGACCACGCCGTCGAAGGCGAACGCCCGCGCGCTGCGCAGGATCGCCCCGAGGTTCTGTGGATCGGTGATCCCGTCCAGCAGGAACACCCTTGCAGTCTCCGGCAACGCGGAGATCCACTCCTCCATCCCCGCGTACGCGTACTCCGCGATCTCCGCGGCGATCCCGCCTCCCTCCTGCTCCCCCGTCCGCCGCTCCCATTCCTGCCGGGGACAGGTGAGGCACGGGAGCGCGAGTTCCTTGGCGCGCTTTTCGAATCCGGCCCGCATCTCTTTGGTGATCGCGTTGCTCAAGAGGACTTTCCGGGCCCGCTGCGTCGCCGATGCGAGGAGTTCCTCGACGGGATGCCGGCCCGTGATCCACATGGAACCGCCGGGACCCTTCAAGGCCGTTCTCCTTCCTTACATCTCCATTCCATAAATACTCCCCCTTCGGCTGTGCCCCCCGTTCTTCCTACTGCGGGGGTACCCCGGCAGCGCGAAGCTCGTACCGGGGCGCCGCCTCGGAGAGGGGGCTCCGTTCGTGGCTCGCCGTGCGGTGAACCTGCACGCCTTCGCATCGGCCTTACTGTGCCCCCCGTTCTTCCTACGGCGGGGGTACCCCAGGGAGTGTAGTTAATCCGGGAGTGGGGCGCCCCCCTCCTGCGGCGACTCCGCCGGTCCCCCCGTTGTGTGCGTTTTCCGTGCTATCTTTCCAAACCGATACCGTATTTATGAATTGAAGCAATAAATTACCGCCCCATCTCGGCGCAGAGGATGTACTCCTTCGCGGTGTTGACCGCCGTGGCCGCCTCGCCGGACCCCGCGGTGATGAGGAGGACCTTGCCGGGGTACGTGACGATGTCCCCCGCCGCGTAGACGCCGGGGAGGTTGGTGGACATGTCGGGGGCGACGGCGATCCCGCTGCCGACGATGTTCAGCCCCCAATCGCGGAACGGCTCGATGTTCGTGAGCATTCCGATCGACAGGACGATCGCGTCCACCTCGATCGTCTCCTCGAGTCCGCTGCGCTCGTTCCAGATCACCGCCCCGGTCACCTTCTCCTCGCCCAGCACCTCCTTCAGCGTGAAATACGGATACTTCACGCGCACGGTGGAGGAGAGGAGACGGTGGACCATCGCTTCGTGGGCCTGCCACTTGTACATCCGGTGGCAAAGGGTGACCTCGGAGGCGATCCCGTCGAGGGAGAGCGCCCAGTCCACCGCGCTGTTCCCCCCGCCGACGATCAGGACCTTTTTCCCCCGGAGCGGTTCGAACGAGGGGAGAAAGTAGAAGATCCCGTGCCCCTCGAAGTCGATCAGGTGCGGGATGTCCAGCTTCCGGGGGACGAACGCGCCGCAGCCGGCGGCGAGGATCGCGGTCTGGGTGTAGTGGACGCCCGCCGGCGTCGTCAATTCGATGACGCGCTCGCCGAGGATCCGCAGCCCCGTGACCCGCTCGTTGAAGATGACGGTCGGTCCGTACTGCATCGCCTGGGCGGTCAACTCGCGGATGAGGTCCGCGGCGACAATGCTGCGGTGGCCCGCGACGTCGAAGATCTCCTTTTCCGGGTACATGGAGATCAGCCGCCCGCCGACCTGGGGGTACGTCTCGATCAGTTTCGTCCGGCACTCCCGCAGCCCCGCGTAGTACGCCGCGTAGAGCCCCACGGGACCGGCGCCGACGACCGTGATGTCGTACAGTTCGTCCGCCTTGACCATGCGCAAACTATAGCAGAAATGGTATATAGTAACTATTTGCCATCCTGTTTTCCCCGGAGCGAAATCGATGGAGTTGAAGCAGCTGAAGCACCTGCCGCGGGCGTGGAAACGCGGGACCGACTTCCTCGGGACCCGTTACGCGATCATGTGCGGTGCGATGACCTGGGTCTCCGAGGCCAACCTCGTCTCGGCCATCTCGAACGAGGGCGGGTTCGGCGTGCTCGCGGGTGGGAACATGCCGCCGGAGATCCTTGCGAAGGAGATCGCGAAGACCCGGGAGATGACGCGGAACCCCTTCGGCGTGAACCTGATCACGGTCGCCCCCGCCTTCAGGGAGCACGTGGAAGTGGTGATCCGCGAGAAGTGCCCGTTCGTCTTCTTCGCGGGAAGCATCCCGTCCGGGCGGGACATCGCGGCGGTCAAGGCCGCGGGGCTCAAGCTCGTCTGCTTCGCCCCGGTCCTTTCGCTCGCGAAGCGGCTGATCAAGCAGGGGGTCGACGCCCTGGTGATCGAGGGGAACGAGGCCGGGGGGCACATCGGCCCGGTGTCCACCTCCGTCCTGGCGCAGGAGTTCCTCCTGAACGTCACGGAGGTCCCGGTGTTCGTGGCGGGCGGGATCGGCACCGGGGAGATCATCGCCCAATACCTTTCGCTGGGGGCCGCCGGGGTCCAGCTCGGGACGCGGTTCGTCGCCGCCGAGGAGTGCATCGCGCACCCCCGGTTCAAGGAGGCGTTCGTACGGGCCTCCGCCCGCGACGCCATGCCCACCACGCAGTTCGACCCGGCGCTGCCCACGATCCCCGTGCGGGCGATCATCAACGAGGGGACGAAGGACTTCAACCGGCTCCAGCTCGACCTGCTGAACAAGGTGAAAGCGGGCGAAGTGCCGCGCGAGGAGGCCCAGGTCAAGCTCGAGGAGTTCTGGGTCGGGGCGCTGCGGCGCGCGGTGGTCGAGGGGGACGTGGAGCACGGGTCGCTCATGGCGGGCCAGAGCGTCGCGTTCGTGAAGAAGATCCAGCCGGTGCGGGAGATCCTCGACGACCTGGTGACGGGCGCCGAGGCGGCGCTCGCGCGCATGGCGGGGGAGGGGTGATGTTCCGGATCATTCCGCGGGACCAGGAGTTCTTCGTTCTCTTCCAGAAGGCGTCGGCGAACATCGTCGAGGGGGCGGAGCGCCTGAAGGAGCTCCTCGAACAGTTCGACGACCTGCGGGAGCGGGTCCGGGCGATCGAGGAGGTGGAGCACAAGGGCGATTTCCTCACCCACGAAATCATGAAGAAGCTGAACACCTCCTTCATCACGCCGATCGACCGGGAGGATATCCTCGCGCTGACGTCGTCCCTCGACGACGTGATCGACCTGATCGATGCGGCGGCCACGAAGCTGCTCCTCTACAAGGTGACCGAGACCACCCCGTACGCCAAGGAGCTCGGGTTCCTCATCCTCAAGTGCGTCCAGGAGCTGCACAAGGGGGTCGTCCACCTTCCGGCGCCCAAGGGGCGGGACCACGTCTACGAGCATTGCCACGAGGTGAACTCCATCGAGAACGAGGCGGACCGGGTCTGCCGGGATGCGATCGCGGACCTCTTCGAACACGAGAAGGACCCCGTGTACATCCTGAAGTGGAAAGAGATCTACGAGGCGCTGGAAACGGCCACCGACCGGTGCGAGGACGCCGCCAACGTACTCGAGGGCGTGGCGCTCAAGAATGCCTGACGCGCCGCTGATCCTGCTGGGGCTGGTGATCGTCGCCGCCCTGGCCTTCGATTTCATCAACGGCTTCCACGACACGGCGAACGCCATCGCGACGTGCATCTCCACGCGCGCCCTCTCCATCCGCAATGCCATCCTGATGGCGGCGGGGCTCAATTTCGTGGGCGCCTTCGTCTCCACCCACGTGGCGACGACGATCGGCAAGGGGATCGTAGACCCTGGGCACGTCACGCAGATCATCGTCCTGGCGGCGCTGGCGGGGGCGATCTTCTGGGACCTGGTCACCTGGCACTACGGCATCCCCGCCTCCTCCTCCCACGCGATCATCGGGGGATTGATCGGGGCGGTGGTCGCGGCGGAGGGGTTCCACCCGCTCCATTGGGGCGGGATCTCGAAGATCCTGATCGCCATCGTCGTCTCCCCCGTCGCGGGGACGCTCGTCGCGTTCCTCATCATGCTCGCCATCTACTGGGGCTTCCGGAACCATCACCCCTCGCCGCTCAACCGCGCGTTCCGCAAGCTGCAGGTCTTCTCGGCCGCCTTCATGGCCTTCTCCCACGGGTCGAACGACGCCCAGAAGTCGATGGGCGTGATCTCGCTCGCCCTCGTCTCCCACGGGGCGATGCCGGCCTTCCACATCCCGGTATGGGTGATCTTCGCCTGCGCGGCCGCGATGGCTCTCGGAACCGCGATGGGCGGGTGGCGCATCATCAAGACGGTGGGGACCGACTTCGTGGAGTTGCAGCCGGTCCACGGCTTCTGCGCGGAAACGTCGGCCTCGGCGGTCATCCTCACCGCGACCGCGATGGGGATCCCGATCAGCACCACCCACGTCATCACCTCCGCGATCCTCGGGGTGGGGCTCTCCCAGGGGCGGAAGAAGGTGAACTGGACGGTGGGGATCCGGATCGTCTGGGCCTGGGTCCTGACGATCCCGGCCGCCGCCGCCGCGGGGTATTTCGCCTTCCGCGTCCTCTTCCCCTTCCTCGTCAAACTATAAACACGGGAGGTCTTTCATGATCCGCAGGATCCAGCACATCGGCGTCGCCGTCCGCAGCCTCCGGGAGGCGATCCCCTTCTACCGGGACGTCCTCGGGCTGGAACTGGTCGGGACCGAAGAGGTGGCGGACCAGAAGATCCGCGCCGCCGTCTTCCGCGTGGGGGAGAGCACGATCGAGGTGATCGAGTCGACCGCCCCCGACGGCCCGGTGGGAAAATTCATCGAGAAGAACGGCGAGGGGATCCACCACCTCTGCTTCGAGGTCGGCGACGCCGCCGCCGCCCTGTCGCACGCGAAGGGGAAGGGGATCCGGCTCATCGACGAGACGCCCAGGACGGGGGTCCACGGGATGCGGGTCGGCTTCCTCCACCCGAAGTCGACCTTCGGCGTGCTGACGGAATTCGCGCAGGAAGGGGACGAGGGACAGTGAGCGTGCCGGTCCCCGCGCCGTCCCGGCGCGCCCTCCTTCTGTGCCTCCACAACCACCAGCCGGTGGGGAACTTCGACTTCGTCATCGAGAGGGCGGCACGCGACGCCTACCTGCCGTTCCTCCGGACCCTCGCCGATTTCCCGTCGGTCAAGGTCACGATCCACTTCTCCGGCTTCCTGCTACGGTGGTTGGTCGAACGGTCTCCCGATACGTTTTCGCTCCTGAAGCTCCTGTCCGACCGCGGGCAGGCGGAGGTAATGGGCGGGGGAATGTACGAGCCGATCCTCGCGCTGCTGCCGGAACGGGACCGTTTGGGACAGATCGAGGCGTTCGCGGCCGAGGTGGAGCGGTTCTTCGGGAAGGCGCCCGAGGGGATCTGGCTCGCCGAGCGCGTGTGGGAACCGGACCTGCCGGCCACGCTCGAGGCGGCGGGGGTGAAGTACGTCCCCCTGGACGACTACCACTTCTTGAGGGCGGGTTGTTCGCCCGGGGAGTTGGACGGCGTCTACCTCACCGAATACAACGGCGCCGCCGTGCGCGTCTTCCCCGGGAGCGAGCGGCTCCGGTACATGATTCCGTTCTGGGACGTGGGGGAGACGCTGCGGGAGATCGAACGGCTGACCTCCCGCGCCGTGCCGTACCCGGCGGCGATCTTCGCCGACGACGGCGAAAAATTCGGCGTCTGGCCCGGGACGCACCGCAGCGTCTACGGGGAAGGGTGGCTTCGCCGTTTTTTCGGCGGGGTCGCGGAGCGCGCCGATTGGCTCACGACGATGACGTTCGGGGAGTACGTCTCCGTCGCCCCCGCGCGCGGAACGGTCTACCTGCCCACCTGCTCCTACGCCGAGATGGGCGAATGGGCCTTGCCGCCCCGCAGCGCCGCCCGGTTCGGAAACCTGCTCCATGAACTGCGCGCGGGGAAGATGGCGGAGTTGAAGCCGTTCCTCCAGGGGGGATACTTCCGGAATTTCCTGCGCAAGTACGACGAGTCGAACCAGCTCCACAAGCGGGTGCTGTGGGTGAGCGAACGCGTCGCGGCGGCGCAGCGGGTGCGGCCGGTCCGCGGGGGCGCGGCACGCGACTTCCTCTACAGGGCGCAGTGCAACGACGTCTACTGGCACGGCGTCTTCGGGGGGCTCTACCTTAACCACCTGCGCGAGGAGGCGTACGCGAACCTCCTCCGCGCCGAGGCGGCGTCCGACGCGGTCCTGCACGGGGAGAAGGAGCGGTGGACCGAGGCGGCGCGCGGGGACATCGACCGGGACGGCGGGGAGGAACTGCTCCTGAAGACGCCGGGGCTGACCCTGCTCGCCCACGCCCATGACGGCGGGGCGGTGACGGAGATCTCCCTCCCCCGGCGGGCGGTGGCGCTCGGGCACGTGCTGACGCGGCGGGAGGAAGGGTATCACGAGAAGTTCCGCCGGGCGGCCGGATCGTTCGACGGGTCCACGAGCATCCACGACGCCATGGTGTTGAAAGACCCCTCGGTCCTCTCCGCCCTCGGGGTCGATCCGTGGCAGCGGGCTTCCTTCCGGGAGGCGTATTACCGCGACGGGGATCTCCCCGAGGCGATCCTCTCCGGGGCGGCCGCCCCCCGCTGTTTCACCGCGGGCCGGGAGGCGTCCGTCACGGTCGTGCGGCGGGGGAGCCGCCTGGCCGCGGAGTTCGCGGTGCCCCTCGGAGGGGAAGGGATCGATCTCCACCTGGTGAAGACACTGATTCTGCGCGCGGGCGAGGAGCGGTTCGAGGCGCTCTTCCTGCTCGAGAACCGGGGCGCGGAGACGGCGTCGGGGGGACTCTGCTCGGAGTGGAACCTGAACATGCTGTCGGGGAACGGGCCGGACCGGTATTACGAGGGGATGGGCGAAGCGCGCGCGCTTTCCTCTTCCGGGGTCGCGAAGGGGGTGCGCGGTTTCCGAGTCGTCGATGCCTGGCGGAACGTGGCCGCCGGGGCGGCCCTCGACCGGGAGTGCGTCGTGTTGCGGGAGCCGATCGAAACGGCATCCCTTTCCGAGTCGGGGGCGGAGAAGATCCACCAGGGGGTCTGTCTGCGGATTCTCATCCCCGTACGGCTGGAGCCGGGAAACCATGAACGATGTACAATTCTTTGGTCGTTCAAATCCGTTGATTGACGAATCGCGAAACGGTATGCTGCATACACACGAATTCCACCGGGGGCGGGTCACACCCGCAAGGAGGGTGCGCATGAGGGGATGGAAGATCGTATCGGTGCTGCTGGTCCTGCTGTTCACGGCGTCGACGTCGTTCGCCGCCGGGTTCCGGATTCCGGAGGCCGGGGCGAAGGCGATGGGAATGGGGTTCGCGTTCACGGCGCAGGCGGACGACCCGTCCGCGATCTACTTCAACCCCGCGGGGCTTACGCAACTCAAGGGGAACAACATCATGCTCGGCGCGACGTACCTAAAGTTGAACGGCGGGGATTTTTCGGGGGTGACGCCGCTGACCGGCGGGGCTTCCAGCAGCGAGACCCAGAAGTCGCTCGACTTCATCATCCCGCATGCGTATTTCACGAAGACCACCCCCGACGGGTATATTTCCTATGGCGTGGGGATCTTCTCGCCGTTCGGGCTGGGGCAGGAGTACGAAAACAAGAACACCAGCATCTTCCGGAACCAGATCACGAAGATCGAACTCCAGACGGTCGTCGTCAACCCGACGATCGCGTTCAAGATCAACGAGTACCTTTCCGTGGGCGCTGGGATCGACTACATGTGGGGGAAGGCGAAGCTTGAAAAGACGCCCGTGGCCTCCGTAGGCAATCTCTACAATTCGACACTCGAGTCAGACTGGGGGTTGGATGGCGACGCGTGGGGGTACAACTTCGGGTTGCTCCTGAAGCCCACGGAAAACTTCCGGATCGGCGTCAACTACCGCAGCCCGTTCACCCTCAAGATCAAGGACGCGGATGTAACCATCTCGAACACCAACCCTGCGTACGCATCGGGCGCGTTAGGGGCAACCCCGTCAAGTACGAAAGGGGGCGCCACCGTCGCGATGCCCGCCACCTTCGCCCTCGGCGTCGCGTACACGATCGGCAAGCTGACGGTGGAGGCGGACGCGGACTGGACGCTCTGGCGCAGCTTCACCAGTCTCCCGATCACCATCCAGAATCCGGTTCCGACGTTACCCAGTACCGACAACCCGAAACAATGGGAAGATGTCGTCGCTTTCCGCCTCGGGGTGGAGTACCGGGTGACCGACCCGCTTTCCTTGCGTGCGGGCTTCGTCTACGACCCGACCCCGGTCCCCCAAACCACGATGGGGCCGGAGCTTCCGGACTCGCACAAGTTCGACTACATGCTCGGCGCGGGGTACAAGATCGGGGCGTGGACGATCGACCTTGCCGGCATGTACATCGACAAGCAGGACCGAACGGTTCAAAACATCCGGTTTGAGGGTGCCAATCCGGTCGGTCAGAGTGGCACCTGGAGTGGTGGGAGCGCCTGGCTGGCGAGCATGGACGTAGGCTACAAGTTCTAATATGACGCGCGGCGGGGAGGGGCCTCCCGGCCCTTCCCCGCATGCGGTCAGAGCGCGGCGAGTTCCTTTTCGATCAGCAGCACGTGGTTCCGCTCGAACCCCACGAGGAAGTCGAACACCTTCTTTAGCTCGGGGCTCTTCATCTTCGCCGAAGCCTCGCTGAAGAGGGTGAACGCCTCCTTCTCCAGCCCCAGCGCCATCTCCAGCACCTCGCGCTTCGTCGCGACCCCCCGGATCCGGGCGAGCAGCTCCTTGTGCGTCTCCTGCACGAGCTCGTCGATGTCCGGAAGCCCCTCCTTGCTCAGGATGTCCTTGTAGGGGGCCCACATCTCGGACCGGACGTTCCGGTCGTAGAGGTCCTCAAGCGACAGGAAGTGCCCCTTCTCGTCGTTGGCCAGCTTGTAGAGCGTATCCTGGAGCCCCTTCTCCTTCACGATGCCGCCGGCGCGCTTGTAGAATATGTACGCCGCGATCTCGGACTCGATTCCCAGGTTGAGGAACTTCAGCGCGTCATCGGAAAGCTGCATGGTGTGCGTCCTCCGTTGTTGGATGGATACCCTTTTCTACCACAATTCCGCTTCGGTCGGCCACCGGCCGACCCGTCAGACCCCTCAGCTTCCGCCGTAGCCGACGGTCGCCTTCCCCCCCTCCAGAACGACCGGCACGTCCCTGCGGCCCCCCGCCAGCCGCAGCATCTCGGACAACGAGGCGGGGTCTTTCAGGACGTTCCGGTACTCCACGGTAGCGCCGGCCTTCTCGTAGTCCCTACGAGCGTTGGTGGTGTACGGTCAGGTGTCCTTCCCGAAGATGACGACGACGCGCGGCATATTCTCCCTCCTTTTTCTCGCCGGGTGCTGCGCTGCCTCGGAGGGCGGGGCTCCGTTCGTGGCTCGCCGTGCGGTGAACCCGCACGGCTGCGCTTTACCTCACTCCGCCCCCCCTCCTGCGGCAGCTCCGCCGGAGCTTCCCGTTTTGCCCTCCCCAGTTATTCCTGCTGCGGGGGTACCCCAGGGAGCGTATTTCATACGGGAGTGGGG
>Ga0209048_10004317_pt1 | contig 13621 bp, 10 predicted proteins | sample FrelakmetCRP12CR_FD_187146 | JGI IMG/M metagenome (GOLD analysis project Ga0209048, IMG submission 187146) | Freshwater lake sediment microbial communities from the University of Notre Dame, USA, for methane emissions studies - CRP12 CR (SPAdes)... | ecosystem: Environmental > Aquatic >... | reverse complement strand
GACGCTGTTTCCCGAAATGTTCGGGGCGATTGCGGAATCCGGCATTACCCGCAGGGCACTGGGAGAAGGGCGTTACAGTCTCGACTTCTGGAATCCGCGCGAGTTTGCCAAGGACAATTACCGGACGATCGACGATCGTCCGTACGGCGGCGTCGCTCATCGGGAGAACGCAGGCCCGTACACCGTGGGCGCGTGAGATGGTCCTTGTGATCTGGGTCAATGTTTCTCCCCGGCGCAGCGCATCGGTGCGAAAGATGTGCGTGGCCAAGTCGGTATCCCCGAGGCGGAACCAGGTTGCATCATAGAAACGATGCAGAGCATGGAGGCAGTGTGCAGAATCATCGGCGACGCCCCAACCTTGCACGGGATCGATGACGCCAGCCAGCGTGTAAATCACCGTGTCGACGTCCGGTGAGACATGGAGACCAAAGAAGGTCTCGTCGTCTCCCGTGTTCACGATGACAGTGAGGCGGCGCGGGTCAAGAAGCGAGCTGAGGCCCCGTAAGAAGCGCGCCGCGCCCACTCCGCCAGCCAGTACCGTCACTCGTTCCGTGCGCCGCGTTTGGTGAGACCCTGCCATACGTGGTTGTACGTTCTTCCGGAATACGTCCGGCCCCTTCGATGAGTGTGCGGAGCGTCTCGACGGGGATGTACTCACCGGCATCGCCCCCTGCGGACTTGGTGATTTGTTCCTCCATCAGCGTCCCTCCGAAGTCGTTGACTCCGGCGCTGAACGTCAACTGTGCCAGCTCGCTGCCGAGCTTCACCCACGACGTCTGCAGATTGTTGATGTGTCCACGCAGCATCAAGCGCGAGAAGGCATACAGGCGCAGGTCCACCTCTCCCTTGGGTGGTGGGTCGACCAAGCCCTTTTGGTAGAGCACCGTGTGGGTGTGGATGAAGCGCAGCGGGACGAATTCGGTGAAACCACCGGTCTCCTTCTGCATGCTGCGCAGCAGCTCGACGTGCCGCACGATGTGCTCGGGCTTCTCGACGTGCCCGTACATGATGGTCGAGGAGGTGCGCACGCCGGCGCGGTGTGCGGTGGTGATGATGTCCACCCAGGTGCGGACGTCGACCTTCTTGTGGCTCAAGATCTCGCGCACGTCATCGTCAAGGATCTCTGCAGCCGTGCCGGGAATCGTGCCGAGGCCGGCGTCGCGGAGCATGGAGATGTAGTCGTGGTAGCTCATGCCAGTGCGCCGTGCGCCGTACATGATCTCCATCGGCGAGAAGGCATGGACGTGAATCTGCGGGAAACGGGCCTTGATGGCCACCAGGAGGTCGCGGTAGCCAAAGGCGTCCATCTCTGGGTTGATGCCGCCCTGCATGCAGATCTCCGTGGCGCCCCGGTCGACGGCTTCCTGCACTTTGGCGAGCACGTCTGCGGTGCTCTCGGTCCGCGCATCGTCGTCTTTGCGATGGCGCGCGAAGGCGCAGAACTGGCAGCCGACGAAGCAGACGTTGGTGAAATTGATGTTGCGGTTCACCACGTAGGTGATCACCGGGCCGACATCGGCGGCGCGGATGTAGTCCGCGGTACGAATGAGCGCGGCGAGGTTGGCTCCCTCAGCCCCGAGTAGCGTGAGGCCGTCGTCGAAGTTCAGCTCGCTGCCGCCGATGGCGCGCTCGAGTATCGTAGCGACGTGCGGTTGTGCGGCGGCGATGACCGCTTCGAGCGGCCGCCCGTCGTCGACGAGTTCGCGCAGTTGTTTCATGAGCATAGTGGGACTCCTCTCTCGGCGGCGATACGTGCCACCGGTGCGCGCAGTCCGGGGTCGAGGAAGCCTGGACGCTCCACATACTCGGCATAGACCGGCAGGCGCGGCTGCAAGGTGAAGCCCTCGGCGCGGCAGGTTTCCGCCAGCGCCGCGACGTGCGGCCACGGCGCCTCGGGATTGACGTAATCCGGAGTCAGCGGCGACATGCCGCCCCAGTCATTGATGCCGGCGCTCAGGAAGAGGCGATGGTCGTATGGGCTGAGGTTCGGTGGCGCTTGGATGTTCATGTCGCCCACCATGAGACGGGCGGCAGCAATGGTACAGGCCATCTCCAGACTGCTCGGTTCAGGGCTGGCCGCCATGCGCGTCGTGGGCTTGGCGCGGAAGTTCTGGATGATCATTTCCTGGATGTGCCCATACGTCCGGTGCAGATCACGGATCGCGGCGAGACTGGTGACGACATCGGCGCGTGTCTCGCCGATGCCGAGCAGAACGCCGGTGGTGAACGGGATGGCGAGCTCACCGGCCTGCCGCATCATCTCGAGCCGCAGCTCCGGATCCTTGTCGGGCGCGTTGTAGTGGACCTCGCCTTTCTCGCGGAGCTGCGGACTGATGTTCTCGAGCATCAGACCCATACTGACGTTGAGCGGCTTGAGCGCTGCCATCTCGTTGCGTGTCATCAAGCCGGCGTTGGTGTGCGGCAGGAGTCCTTCTGCGAGCGCAATTTCGCAGGCCTGTGCCACATAGCCGATGGTGCTCGTGTGCCCGAGTACGCGCAAGGTGGCGCGGTACGGCCGGAACACCAGCTCCGGCTTATCGCCCAAGCACATCAGCGCCTCGATGCATTGCCGCATGCGCCCGTTGCGCGAACACGTGCGGATCTCTTCCGGGAGCATCGTCCAGGCGTGTGAGTCGTTGGGATCGCTGCGAAAGGTGCAGTATGAACAACGATCACGGCACAAGTTGGTAATTGGCAGGAAGACTTTGGGCGAGTACGTGACGACGGTACCTTTGAGCCGCGTACGGATGTGGCCGGCGACGGCGAGGACGGCGCTTAGCTCTTGCGGGGCGTTCGCTTCGAGGAGTGTCAGCGCCTCGGCATCGCTGATGAGTACCCCGTCTAGTGCTCGTTCGAGCGGCCGTCGAACGGCGGCGCGAACCCCGTGCAACCGACTCGCAGCGACGTCGGCGTCGGTGGTGGACAGCATGCGGCGCCTGTTATCACAACCGCTGCGCTGTGCATAGCAGGGCAATCTTCAGTTGACGGAGTGTACACGGACGGGCGTGCCGCTCCGCTCAGGCGCTCAAAGCGACCACGTGGCGACGCACACGCAGCGCCAATAGACCATCCGCCTCACGGTTGTCGCGCAGGAAATCAACGACCCGGGGGAATTCCCATGGATCGAAGATCTCGCTGCAGCGCTCCAGGATCTCGTTGTAGATCCCGTCGGGCAAGCCGGCGATACACACGGCGGGATCGTCGGCGGCATCGAAGGCGATCTCCAAGTGATCCGGGTCGATCTGATGGATCGCCTCGTGCACCACGGAGAGGAAGCGGTCGATCTTGGTGGGGCGCAACGCATGCGGGTAGAACTGCAGGTCCAACGCGCGGCGCAGGTCGCGCGGATCGATCTGCACCTCGGAGCTGCCGACTGCCAGCGCCCCGGCGGTGAAGCGATAGACGCGCTCGTCCTCTATTGATGAGCGGCTGGCACTGACCACGTACGATCGGTCGCCGTCGCTGACCTCGAACATCAAGGCCGCCATCGGGTCCCAGAGGGGGCGGTCGGCACGCACCTCCGACCCGCTGCGCCACAAGCAGGCGACGCGGTGGGCGCGATGCTTGGCGAGGAACTCGGCGTATGCGTCCGTGCCGTCCGTGCTGGTGTCATCGAGGAGGGCAGCGCTCGGACTTACGACGGGGTAGAGTTCGGCGCAATCGTGACAAGCAACGAAGTGCAGCGTGTCCTGCAAGGCCATCAGTGCAACTGCGAGTTCGGCGCAGCAGCGCGCGCCGGGACGGTGACGATGAACTGCGTGCCCTGCGAGGTCTCGCTGCGGACGCGCAGGTCGCCGCCCAAGAGTTCGATGAGGCGCGTGGCGATCCGCAGGCCGAGCCCCAGGCCGCGGAAGCGGCGCCGTGCTGATGCGTCGGCCTGTGTCAGCCCTTCGAGCGCCCGAACGATTTCCTCGCGCTGCATGCCGATGCCGGTATCGGCCACCTCGATCTCGACCGCGCCCGGTTGCGGGGCGCGGCGCACCGCGACGGACACCGATCCGGCGGCGGTAAACTTCAGCGAATTGTCAAGCAGGGCCCACAGCACGCGTTCGAGCTTCTCTTCATCGCTGATGGCGGACAGCGCGCCGGTCGTCAGCTCGGTGCGCAGCAGCAAGCCCTTGTCGTTGGCGAGCGGCTGGAACTTTTCGACAGCGCGGGCGACCGTGTCGCCGAGGTTGAATGGGCGGATGTTGAGTGCAATCTCGCCGGCGTCGAGGGCATTGAGCAGCAGGACGCCTTCCACCAGGTTCAGCAGCTCGACGGAGTTGATCTGGATGCGTTCGAGGGCGGTGCGTTGGTCCGGGTCCACGACACGCTGCAGCTCTTCGGTGAGGATGGCACTGTAGCCGATGATCGCGCTCAGGGGGGTGCGCAATTCATGGGAGAGGTTGGCAAGAAAGTCTTCCTTCATGCGGCGGGCGCGCAGGTTGGTGCGGCGCCGGGCAACGGCGCGCCGCACCAGGTCGGAGATCTGTGGCACGTCAAACGGTTTAGAGATGTAATCGAACACGCCGTGGCGCAGCCCCTTGATTGCGGAATCGAGGGAGCTGTAGCCGGTGACCACGATCACCTCGATGTTCGGGTCGTACGCCTTCATGCGCTCCATCACTTCGACGCCGGACATGGCCGGCATGCGCAAATCGAGCGTGACCACATCGATCGGCGTCGACTGCAGGATCTCCATCGCCTGCGGCCCGCCGCTGGCGGTGTACACGTGGTACAACGGCTTGAAGATCATGCGCAGGGACTCGGCGGGGCCCCGTTCATCGTCGACAATCAGGAGTGACGCTCGTTCTTCCATACCAGCTCTCACCTCCCACTATGAGCGCAGTAGCGGGAAGCATGGAGAATGCCAGCTGACGATTTCGAACGACCGCGTCACGAACCCGGCAGAAAAAAGCCGATGAATCCAGGCGATTCTGTAGGAGAAGCAAGCCGAAGCGTAGGTGGCGTGAGCGTGCCCGCGGCGGGAAAGAGCGTGCGAAGTTTTGGACGGCGCCGACGAGAAAGTGGCGTCAGTTGACGTTCTACGCTTGCTCTTCGTGCGAGGCGATGCCGAGCTTATCCATCTTATACTTCAAGATGCGCCGCGTCGTGCCGAGCATCTCTGCGGCGCGTGTTTGGTTGTTCTGCGCCTCGGCCAAGGCGTTCCGAATCAAATCCTGCTCGAAGTGATCTACGGCCTCGCTGAGGCGCGTTTCCCCTCGTAATGCGCTTTGCTGTGCGGGGTGACTCCCTCCGTTGCGCGTCGCCAAGTAGTGCGGCAAGTCTCCCGGGGTCATCACCAGCCCTTGCGACAAGACCATCGCGCGCTCGATCACGTTCTCGAGTTCGCGGACGTTGCCGGGCCACGAGTACTGCACCAGCAGGTCGAGTGCTTCATTGGTGAACGACTTTTCGGCAATGCCGAGCGCGATCGATTTGGCGCGCAGAAAGTGTCGAATGAGTAAGCTGATGTCATCGCGCCGGTCGCGCAGCGGCGGAAGATGAATGGAGACCACATTGAGGCGGTAGTACAGATCTGATCGAAAGGTCCCGTCGCGCATGCCTTGGTGGAGATCGCGGTTGGTGGCGGCGATGAGACGGACGTCGACTTTGACAGGTTGCGCACCGCCGATACGGGTGAATTCGGACTGCTCGATGACACGCAGGATCTTGGCCTGCGTGCTCGGGTTCATTTCTCCGATCTCGTCGAGGAAGAGTGTGCTGTGGTCCGCGAGCTCGAACTGTCCCAGCTTTTTCGAGTAAGCGTCGGTGAACGCGCCGCGCTCGTGGCCAAACAACTCGCTTTCCAGGAGGGTGTCCGGGATCGCTGCGCAATTGATCGTCACCATCGGCCTGCCGGCGCGCGGGCTGTGGTAGTGGATCGCCTTGGCGATCAGTTCCTTGCCAGTGCCGCTCTGCCCGGTGATGAGGGCGGTGGTCTTCAAGGGCGCAACCATCGCGACGGTGTGCAGGACCTCCTGCATCTTAGTTGAGCCGCTGATGATGTTGTCGAAGCCATAGCGCACGCCGACTTCGGAACGCAGTGCGTCGACCTCGCGCGCCAGTGCCACAGATTGCACCGCACGCTCGACGATCAACAGCAACTCGTCGACGTCGAACGGCTTGGTGAGGTAGTCGTACGCGCCGAGCTTCATCGCCGTGACGGCTGTCTTCACGGTCTTGGTGGCGGTCAGCATGATCACGGACAAGGTGAGTGGGCGCTGCTTGATGTGTTCCAGCACCTCCAGGCCGTCCATGCCAGGCATCAAGATGTCGAGGAGGGCGACATCAAAAAACGGCTCGCGATCAATCAGATCAAGTGCCTCCCTTCCCGAGGCAACACTGGCGACGTCGTAGCGGTCTTTGAGCACCATACGCAAAGACTCGCGGACGCCGCGTTCGTCATCAACTACCAAGACTCGTGGTCTTTCCATTGCCAGTTGCCACTTCCTCCCGGCTCGGCAGCCACACCGTTACCGACGCCGCGGTGTCGGACGAACGAGTTTCGATATGGCCTCCGTTGCGTTCAATGAGCGTCTTGGCCAGCAGCAGCCCCAGCGGCAAGGCGTTACCATCATCTCCGGGGTCGTCCAGCAGGTCGGACAGCCTCGCGGCGAACGAGGGTTCGGTACTGGCATACTCGAAAGCGAGGGCGGGCGTGTTGCCCAGGGGATGGATGGACAGGGTCTGCCCGTTCTGCAGGTCGCGGGCGATCACGTGCAGAAGGTTGTCGAGTGCGTATTCAACTTGCGCCGCATCGACGAACGCGGGCTGCGAATTGGGTGGGCGATAGTCGAGCGTCACGCGGCGTTCACTCAATTGCGGCGCCAGATTCGACAGGCCGGGGGCCAAGAGAGTTGTCACCGCTATGTCGCGTCGGTCCGGCGCCCGGAAACGCGTGAACTGCAGCAGGTTTTCCAGAACGCGGTCCATGCGGTCGACCGCTTCACCGGTTAAGCGGGCGACCTCCTGGCGACTTTCCTGGTCCGCCAGCGAGCGCTCCATGTACTGCGCGACGGTCTTGATGGCCACCATCGGGTTTTTGAACTCGTGGGCGAGCTCGTTGATAATCAAGTCGACGCTCGTGCTGCGACCCCCTTCCGGCACCCGGTTCGATACTGCGCTTCCCCTGCGCGCTTCCCGTTGTCGAGGAGCCATGTGGCCGTACCCGAACAGCAAATCGTCGGTGTCGATACAGTGAGCGTGAGCCAACGCCACGCTTCTGGTCAATACGGTTTCCAACTCGGCCAGGTTGCCGAACCAGAGGTAATGTGTCAGCCGCGCCATGGCGCGCGCGCTGAAGGTGACCGGCTCGATCTGCAACGCACGCGCGAGATCCGTGGCGATGTGTTCCACCAACGCGGGGATATCCCCGACGCGCTCGCGGAGCGGCGGCAGCAGTAGGGGCAGGACGCTGAGCCGGTAGAAAACTTCGCGATCAAGGCTCGGTCCGCGTGCCAGATCGGAGAAACTCTGCGACGTACCGCAGATGAGATGGACCCCGTGCCAGCCTGCCGGAGAAGCGAATCCGCCGCAGTCGAGCAACTCGAGGAGAAGGTGCTGGCCCTCCGGCGATACGTTGCTCACATCGTGGACAAAGATCGTCAGGCTGCCCGGGCTGATACCAGCAGCCTGCTCCAGAGCGTGCCGCGTGCAGGTGGACTCCGCAAGATGTAAGAAGCGTCCCTGTTGACTGCCGGCGTGGATTGCCCGTGCGAGGCGCGCTTTGCCGGTTCCTGGTTCACCGCAGATGAGGACCGGAAGCCGCGTGGCAATGGCACGCCTCGCCACACGCGCCACGTCTGCAGGGAGAATCGGATATTCCAGGCCCGACCAGTTGCCGAACGACGGCGGTGCCACAGCCGGGGCTGCCAAGAGCGCCCGCACTGTGTCCCGCAGATGATCAGGGTTAAATGATCGCGGCATGCTGACACGCTGCCGCATCGTTGTTGGCGGCGCGCCCGCGGCACTTTGCAGCCACAAGATGGGCCGCCCGCGTACCAACTCCATCGATTCCGCCGGCAAAGCGTCGTCGGCAAGGACGAGGAGATCCGCGTCATTCGCTTTCGAGGGGTCGCGAAGGTACTCGTCCGCCGTGAGGCAGCTGACGCTGTGATCCCCACCAAGGACGATAGCAATGGTCTCTCGAATAGTCGGGGAATTATCGATGACGTAGACGCGGGCCGACTCCACTCACCACCCTCCTTCCCCTCCCTGAGTCAAGCGACCGGAAGCGCATCGAAGGTACACGCTTTCGGCGCAAAAAGTCAATTCGGACGGTGTATCTGTCGGTTTTGAGAATTCGCTTGAAAAAGTTTCACAGGGCATGGTAACGATCGAAGGTCAGCACGAGCCTAAGTGCTTAATTATTCCATTGCTTCCGGGGGATGGGTTGCCTTGATCAAAGACGGTAATGGGTTTGCGGCGAGCGGATTGGTCGGTTAGGTAATAGAGACGTAGGTGATGAATTGGCAATAGCAGTTCGCGGCTTAGCCGACCCCGTCGAGAGAGATGCGCCGTCTGAAGATGCGCAAATGGTCGTGGTGCGACCCCAAGTGGTCGAGACGGTGGGCCACGTGCTCGGTAATGTGTTCCAAAGGATGTATCATTTGATCGAGGTATGCGGCGACGCCGATACAGCTACGGCAGCCGTCCTACACAGCACAACCCGCGCACTGGAGGATTTCCTGCAGCAGGTCATCGACTATTTCTCACCCGTCTCCTTGGTGCTGCAGCACGTGCCGGCGGCGGAGGTGGCCCAGGGCTTGGCGCGGCAGCTGAGCGATGCCGTGGGCGGTGCGGTGGAGCTGGATGCCAAGTTGCCTGCCGAGAGTTGCCTGCTCGTGGATCCCGGCCGGTTGGCGCGCAGCTTTTCGCTGTTGGCATCGCGGCTCCATGACCGCGCGGGTAGCCCACAGGGCAGTGCAGTACGGGTCGTCGGCGAGACCTGTGGGGGCTCGATTCGCTTGACGGTGATGCTGCCCACCACCCTGGTTGCGCCGCAGTCGTCGGAGTCGGAGGTTCGGTGGGCAGTCGCAGAGAAGCTTTTGGAAACGCATGGTGGGACGCTGCGACAGCCGGCGGGTCGATCGGGAGAGGTTCTGTGGGAGATAGCGCTTCCGCTCCAGCCCTAGTTGCCGCGTCGACGAGCGCCGTGCGGATCCTGATTGTCGACGACGATCCGTTGATCCGGCGCCAACTCGAGGGGCTTTATGCGACCCACGACTACGCCGTGAATTCCGCCGCCGATGTTGAGGAGGCCACGGAGAAACTGGGGGCGTCGGAGTACTCGCTCGCCGTGGTCGACCTCAAAATGCCAGGCAAAGACGGCATCACGTTGACGAGTGAGATCCGGGAACGTTGGCCCGGCGTCGATGTCATCATGATCACCGGCTACGGCAGCATCAAAGGTGCGGTCGAGGCGATGCGTCAGGGGGCGAGCGATTACATCACCAAGCCGTTCGAGCCCGATGAAATCCTGCTGGCCACCCAAAAGGTACTCGAACGACGTCGTTTGCTGGACGAGATCGAGTACCTCCGCAAGCAGCTATCGGATCGGTACACGTTCGCGAACATGGTCAGTGGCGATCCGACCATGATCGAGCTGTTCTCGACGATTGAGATGTTGGCGCAGAGCGACGTGACGGTACTGATTGCCGGAGAGTCTGGCACCGGCAAGGAGTTGGTTGCCCGTGCCATGCACTTTCAGGGAAAGCGAAAGGCGGGCCGGTTCGTGGCCATCAACTGTGCCGCCGTGCCGGAAGCGCTGCTCGAAAGCGAGCTGTTCGGCTACGAGCGCGGCGCATTCACTGGCGCAATGCACGATCGGACCGGGAAGATCGAAGCATCGAACGGGGGGACCCTCTTCCTCGATGAGGTCGAGAGCATTCCGCTGAGCATGCAGGCGAAACTGTTGCGCGTGCTGGAGGAACGGGCGATAGAACGATTGGGAAGCAACCGGCGTATCGGGGTCGACATGCGCGTGGTGGCGGCTACCAATCAGGATCTCGCCTCTGCCGTTGCCGCCGGCCGCCTGCGGGAGGACTTCTACTATCGCATCAATGTGGTGCCGGTTACCTTGCCGCCTCTGCGCCGGCGCATCGCGGACGTCCCACTGCTGGTTGCGGATTTCTTGCGTAACAGCCAGATGGCCCGCGAGAAGGGCATCAATAGGGTTGCCGAGCGGGCGTTGGCGCAGCTAATGGCCTACGCCTGGCCGGGAAATATCCGCGAGCTACTCAACGTAATGGAACGTGCCGTGCTGCGCGCCAAGGGCGACACGATCCGTGAGGTGGATGTGGGTGGCGGCGAGCCGCAGGCGACACGTGAGCGCGCCAGCTCGGATTTTCGGGTGCCCCTCCGTCAGTTCCTCAAAACCGCGGAGCGCCAGTACCTTGCGCGCGTATTGGAGCATTACCGTGGCAGCATCGCTCCGGCCGCACGTCATGCCCTGATCGATCAAGCCACCCTGCACCGCAAGATCCGCTTGCATGGATTGCGCCCCGGCGAGTTCCGACGCAATGGGCGCGGGGCTGCGGACGAGATTGACGAATGAAGAAAACGATGAGCGCATGTCGCGTCGCTGCAAGAGGTTTGCGCCAAACTCTCTGTGGTCTGGCAGCGGTGCAAGAGTGTGCGCTGCTTGCGAGTGACCGCGGCGTGCCTTCCTGCGTGGCATCCGAATTGCCTCAGGGCAGCGAGGTGACTCATGTATTGTGAGTTCTACCAGCTGCGGGAGCCGCCGTTCAACGTCACCCCGGATCCCAAATTCCTGTACCTGAACGCGCGGTACCGTGAAGCGATCGCCTCGCTCAACTACGGTATCACGCAGCGCAAAGGTTTCATTACGCTGATTGGGGAGGCCGGGACTGGCAAGACAACCCTGCTCAACAAGCTGCTCGAAGAGTTGGATACCAAGACCAAATCGGTCTTCATCTTCAACACGAATGTGACCTTCGAGGAAATCCTTGAATACATGTTCGCCGAGTTTGCCCTCCCGGTGCATAACGGCAAGAAGCTCTACATGCTGCAACGGCTGAACAGCTTCCTGCTGGAGGAACTGCGCGGTGGGGGCAACGTAGCGTTACTTATCGACGAGGCCCAGGATCTCGAGTTCTCCGTGATGGAGGATCTCCGGCTCCTCTCAAATCTGGAGACAGCGAAAGAAAAGATCCTGCAGATCGTGCTCTCAGGCCAGCCCGAGCTCGGACAGAAGCTGAGCAACCCGATCCTCCGGCAACTGCGGCAACGCATCGGCATCAACTGCCGATTGCTGCCGCTCTCGCGCGACGAGATTAGCGAGTACGTCCAATATCGCCTGCAGGCCGCCGGCTGCCCCGACCTCAAGCTCTTCTCGCGCGAAGCGGAGGAGCAGGTGTACCATTTCTCGCGAGGTATTCCGCGCCTGGTGAACGTGGTGTGCGATAACGCGTTGGTGATCGGCTACGCGCTTGGGAAGAAGCGCATCGGTGCCGACCTGATTATCGAAGCCGCGGCGGACCTGCTGTCGGTGGAACCCTCACACGAAGAGTTCGAGCAACGGCCGATCGAGGTGTCGGCTCCACCGCCGCTGATCGCGCCCCAGAGCCGCCGGCGGACGCGCCTTGGAGTGATCGGCCTGGTGGTTGTGGCCATGGTGCTGGGACTGCTGTCTGTCGGGCGGACGGTGCTCAGCAAGCACGCCGACGAGCGGGTGGCGGCAGTTTCCGAACCCCGAAAGTTGGAAGTCATCCGACCTGGTTCCGAGCCCCAGGGAGCCGGTATTGAGATTGCGTCGGGAGGACCGGAGGGTCGAGATGACGCCAAAGCGGCTGTGGGAGCCGAGACCGACTCGCTGCGCGAGCCCGCGGGACCGAGTCGCGGCGATGCTCCCGTTGCGGACACCGCCAATGCGGCGCCAATGAGCGATTCCCGTGAACCGCGGGCGCCCCAACCTGCGGACGCTCGCTTTCAAGTGGCAGCAATCCCCCCGGGAGGGTCCAAGGAACCACCGGCAATCGCGGTGGTACCCAAGGAAGTCCCGCCAAGTGGTAGGCGCCCTGCCGAACATCAGATGGAGATGCAGACGAAGCCGCTCGACAACGCGCCGATTCGCGGAAGCGAGCAAGTGGCAACGGTCCCGCAGCGAGTGATCGCGCAAGCGATGGTGCCCGACGTCGGCGTTGCGGCGGCAGCGCCTCCGGCACCCCAGCCAGTGAATATTGCCGCGCTGCCGAAAGAGCCTGGGGCGCAGCCCGAACGGATGGCTGCGGCGCCATCGGCGAATGCGGTGCCGCCGAGCGCCGCTGTCGCGGAGTCCGGCAACGGGCGTGGCCCGGGCATCGAAGACGGTTCGATGCCGCGTCTCGATGGCGTGAAATTCGAGCAGGTGGTGGTGCGTAACGGCGACTCGATGTCGGAGATCGCCGCGCGGAAGTACGGCCAGGCGAGCTACACCATTCTCGACCTCCTCAAGTTGGCGAATCCCGAGCTGAGAAACATGGATCTGATCACGGTTGGTCAGACCATCAAATTGCCCGAGCTGGGGGAGGGATTCCCGATCTTGAATGACGGGACAGGTCAATACGCGCTGCTGGTGTTCTCCACACCGCAGGAGCACAGAGCGAGCAGTTTTCAGAAGGTGCTCCGTGGGCGCGGACTGGATGCACGGGTCCTGGGAGCCGACGTCGGATCGCAAAAGCGAATGTATAGGGTGGTGCTCTCCGGGTTCAAGGACCGCGACGAGGCCATCGCCGCAGGCCGGCAACTACAGCGACTGTTCCGCGAGGACACGCGAGTCGCGCAACTCGGAGAGTGAAGGGAGCGCTGTGATGCAAGCCTGGTACGTCGTCAGCACCAAAGCTCGTCGCGAACAATTCGCGCAGGAACAGCTCAATCGCCGCGCCGTTGAAACCTTCTTGCCCCGTATTTTGGAACCGGGGAAGGTCAGTATCAAACCGGTCGTGGCGCCCCTCTTTCCCAGCTACCTCTTCGTCCGAATCGACTTGGAGCAGCAGTACTTCCATGTCGTGTGGACCCCCGGTGTGCGCAAGTTTGTCGGCTTCGAGATGTTGCCCTGTCCGGTGGATGACGCCGTCGTCGAGTTCCTGGTTGCGCGCGTGGGGCACGAGGGGATTTTGCGGGCGCTCCCGAGCTTCAAGGAGGGCGATGTCGTACGCATCAAGCACGGCCCGTTCGAAGGGCTGGTCGGAATCATCGAGCACCCGGGGTGCGGACAAGGACGGGTGCGGGTGTTGATGGAACTATTGCGGCGTCAGACGCGAGTCGACCTGCCGCAACAGATTATTGAACGCATATCGGCGTAAGGCCGGGTGAGTGTGGAGCGGACCCGTAGGGGTTCGCTGCGGGCGAGCCATCGGGCTCGCGGTGCGAGGCGGGAACAGAATACGGGGGCCTCGGAGGGCGGAGCTATGTCTCGCTCGAAAATCGGTCGCGCAGTGAACGTGAATCCATACGAAACCAGCAGGGGAGACTTCAGTCGCGGGATTGATAGCCTCCTGAGGAGATCGTATAAGCCTGCGCCTGAAGCAGGGAATGCATTGCTTACAGATATGCGACGGATTCACGTTGTACCAGGAGTCCTCTTGATCGTGGCCGCGCTACTGTTGGGGGCCTGCGGGCCGAGCAGACCGGCCGT
>Ga0209048_10004316_pt1 | contig 13621 bp, 12 predicted proteins | sample FrelakmetCRP12CR_FD_187146 | JGI IMG/M metagenome (GOLD analysis project Ga0209048, IMG submission 187146) | Freshwater lake sediment microbial communities from the University of Notre Dame, USA, for methane emissions studies - CRP12 CR (SPAdes)... | ecosystem: Environmental > Aquatic >... | reverse complement strand
CTCAACACGTTCTTCACAAGGAGTCCCCGTCATGGAACCGAAGATATGTCTGGCGTTGGGTGGAGGCGCAGCGAGGGGACTTGCCCACCTCGGGGTGCTTAAAGTATTCGAAGACGCTCAGGTTCCCATTCATATGATTGCTGGTACCAGCCTCGGCGCTTTAATAGGCGGTCTGTATGCCTCACGTCCGGACGCCGTCTATTGGATGGGGCGGACTGAGCACTTCCTTCGCAGTTTCCGCTCCCGGAAGACCCGTCTCGAATTCCTGAGAAAGCTCGAACAGCCGACAGACAACCACCGGGGATTCTTCAGCGACATGGCGTTCCTGATCCGCAAAGGATACTTTTGGGGCGTCACGGCGACGAAATCGGCCTTTATCGGCGAAAAGGAATATCAAGAACTCATTTACCCTCTCATCCCCGACATTACCATCGAACAGACAAAGATCCCTTACAGCTGCGTGGCCACGGATATACGGAACGGCAAGCGGGTCATGTACGCGAGCGGGTCGCTTCGCACTGCGATCAGCGCGAGTTGCGCCTTGCCGGGCATATTCCCTCCGGTTGTGGACAACGGCATGCTGCTCGTGGACGGCGGGTGGGTGGAGCGTGTACCCGTGCTCTGTGCCCGGGACATGGGTGCGGATATCGTCATCGCCGTGGATGTGTCGAGCGACGTGGCGACCTTTGAGGACAAATCCGGTCTCGATATCGTTCTCCGCGCTGATGCGGTCTCGAGGATCTATTTGAACGAGATCCTGGTAAGAGACGCTGACGTCGTCATCCATCCTGCGGTAGGTGATACACACTGGGCGGACTTCAGTAAGCCGAAAGAGATGTATAAGAAGGGAGAAACAGCAGCGCTCGAAAAACTCATGACCGTCAGAAGCGTGATCCACCGGGCCGTAGTGCCGCAAATGAAATTTGCCGACCATATCCGCACGATCAAGGACAAGATCATGGAAAAAATGACCGGGACAAAGTAATGGAGCCTGCTCCACATATCCCTTCACGACCACACCGCTTCATCACCTTCCTGATGACTATCGATATCATTGTTACCTGCATTTTCTCTCTGGTTGCGGATTCCGTATTTTCAGGTATAATTGAAAAAATGAAGACTCCGCTCGTCATCGCGCACCGGGGAGACTCCTCCGACACACTTGAAAATTCACTTGAATCCATTCGCCGCGCCCTGCTGTTGTCCGCGGACATGATTGAGCTCGACATCCGAATGAGCCGGGACAATGGCCTCTATATATTGCACGACAAGACAACAGGACGTACTGCTGATAAAAATATCGATATCGAACGAACGACATCCGAAGAGGTCGGCAGGATAAGGCTCAAGAACGGTGAGCCAATTCCCACACTCCCCGATGTGCTCAAACTCGTTGCGGGCGCCTGCGGTCTTAATCTTGAGATCAAAAGCAGCGGAGCAGGATCAGTGACGGCGCACGATCTTCTCTCATCCGGCTATGACGGCCACATGTTGTTATCATCATTCAAAGAAGATGAAGTCCTTGCTGCTCGCCGGATCATGCCCGACTTGCCGACGTCATTGATCTTTGATGTGTTTACCTCACGTGATGTCCCGCAATACAAAGCGCAGGGTTTTTCCGTAATCAGTTTGCGGGAAAAAACAACGAACGAAAAGCTGATTGCCGTCTGTCACGAGCAGGGGATCGATGTGTATGTTTGGACTGTTGATGAAGAGGCGGAGATGAAAAAATTTATCTCCTGGGGAGTCGACGGCATTTATACGAACAGGCCGGGAGTTTTGAAAAAGCTATTGCGAAGTGTGGAATTCGGAATGCGGAATACAACGACATAGCAACAGGAGGACAGGGTGCTCAAGAATGCGCAGTTACAGCATGATCTAATCTACGACCTTATCGTTATCGGCGGCGGCATTACCGGGGCCGGAGTTGCGCGGGACGCGGCGCTCCGCGGGCTGACCTGCCTTCTGCTCGAAAAAGGCGATTTTGCATCGGGTGTTTCTTCCAAATCCACACGCCTTATCCACGGCGGCCTCCGATACATGGCAAATTTTGAGATGGACCTGGTCGCCGAATCGCTTGCCGAGCGCGCTATCCTCAGAAGACAGACCCCGTATCTCATTCATCCCATACCGATCCTTATCCCCATTTACCAAGGTGATCCGCATGGCAGGACCGTGATGTCAATCGGAATTCATCTCTACGACCTTCTGTCGCACGAAAAGGACATCCCGCACTATTTCACCTCCAACAAAGAGAAGACACTCGGGTTCGAGCCGCGCCTGAATCAAGACGGTCTCAAAGGCAGCGCCCTGTTTTACGACCATCAGATCACTATGCCGGAACGGCTCGTGATCGAGAACCTTATATCGGCGCGCGAGGCCGGGGCAACACTCCTGAATTATGTCCAGGCCGGAACGATCGAGGACGCGAATAACGGTATAACCATAACAGCCAGGGATGTACTCACGGGGATAACCTCCGTGTTCCGGTCCAAGGTCCTGATCAATGCCGCCGGCCCCTGGATCGACACGGTCAGACAAGCAGGGAATATCAATCACCATAAGATCATATTCCCGACAAAAGGCATTCATCTTGTGCTCCCGAAGCTCTCCGAACAGGCTCTCTTCGTGTCTTCGCGGGATGGGAGGATGTTTTTTATCATCCCTCTCGGCGCGTACTCGCTTATCGGTACTACGGACACGAGATATGACGGCGATTTGGACGAGGTGCATGCGGACCGGAATGATGTAGACTACCTGCTGAACGAAAGCAGACGCATTCTGCCGGGTCTGAACCTCAAATATGAGTCAATTTTTTACACCTATGCCGGGATACGGCCGTTGGCTTTCACAGGCGCAAGCGAGTCCAAGATATCGCGCAAACACCGTGTCATCAGAGAAGGAAGAACCGGCAGGATCATCACGATCGCCGGCGGAAAGTACACCACGTACCGCAAGATGGCGAAAGATGCTGTTGACGCGGCATGCAGGGCGCTGAAGGTGAAATCTCAATGTGTGACGGACAAGGAACGCCTGCCCGGCGGACCACCCACGGATTATGAGGCTTATCTAAACGAAGCGGTACCCGAGTTATCCGCGCATCACGGTGTTTCACCCGAAGTGGTACGTCATCTTATCGGTTGTTACGGATCCAGAGCTGAGAAGGTATTGGAAATTGCCGAGATGGAACCGGCCTTCTATGAACCTATCTCTATCGAAAGCAAGGATATCTATGCCCAGGTACAGTATGGCGTGGTCGAAGAGGGCGCGAGGACGTTGTCGGACATCATTCTGCGCAGGATGCATCTCGGCATTACCGCCTCACGCGGTGCATACCAGGCGGAAAAGATCGCACAGCTAGCGGGCAAGGCGCTTCAGTGGAGCGATGACGAAAAAAGGCATAATATTGAAGAATTCAATAAAACGTTGGAAAAAGAAATTGCATGCTTAAAAGTCTGAACAAGAACGGGTAGATAGCGGAGGCATTATGATCAATGGAGCGCACGTGCACCTCATCATTAACCATTTCCCGGTCATCGGCGTGCTTGGAGCGATTCTTCTGCTCATCTATGCTCTCATCAGAAAGAGCGAAGAGGTCACCATGGTGAGCCTCAGCGTATTCGTGCTGATTGCCCTCATCACGATTCCAGTTTATTTTAGCGGCGATGCTGCGGAGAAGGTCGTCAAAAACCTGCCGGGTGTGACTGAAACGTATATCGGCAGGCACGAAGAGATGGCGGAGCTTACTATTGTGTTGATGGAGATATTGGGAGTTTCCGCACTTGTTGGACTGGTGCTGCTTCGCCGTTCTGGCGGAATTCCGAAATGGCTCATCGCACTTGTGCTTGTCCTTTCGCTCGTGACCGCCGCGGTCATCGGCTTAACTGCCAATCTCGGCGGACAGATTCGGCACACGGAAATTCGGGAAGGGGCTCTCACGTTACCCTCAAGAGGGCCTCTTGGATACCTTTCGCCATGAAAGAGCTTTTGCTTATCAACCTTGATGGGCTGGTCTACGGCATATGGGAAAACGAGGTCTTCTCTATAGATGAGCTGACCACGATTCACCGCTTGCCGGTCAGTCCCGCGTTTATTGCTGGCGTATCGATTATACATGACCGCGCCGTCACGCTGGCCGATTTATCCGTCTGTGTCGGCCATGCCCCTATGAAAAGGAGCGGGGCAGGACACGTCCTGATCATGTCCGACACTGAGCAGTTCGCAGGATTCGTGATCGAAAGTGATATCAGCAAGGCTGCAATTCTTCCTGATTCTGTTTATCCTCTTCCGGATTGCATCAAGACACCCATGATCGACTCATGCGTGATAGTCGACTCTTTGCCTATTCCGGTGATCAACATCTCTGCACTGTATCTTCGCGTACAGAAGACGGCCCCTGAACCGTTGGCGGCGCAATTAACCCTGTCTGGCTCTCATGGCGACATCACGGGCATCGAAACAATAAGGTTGTTCGAGATACATGGCGAACGTTTTGCCGCATCTGCCGCAGGTATAGAAGAACAGATTATGAAATCTGGGCATATTTCGAGGTTGAAACAAGCGCCCCGGTTTGTACGGGGTATTGTATTCCTTCAGGGGCGTATTCTGCCGGTCATCGACCTGTTACAACGGCTTAACATGCAGGAGACGGAAAATAGAGGTCTCCTGCTCGTCGTAGAACTCGGCGGCTCGCAGTTTGGTCTCCTGATCCATGCAGACGAAGGCACTCTGAAAAAAGAAGATGTTGCGATCAAAGACCTGCCGCCCATAGCTCAATCCCGTTGGCTGCGCAGTTCCGTCACGTATGCGGGCGACATTGTGCCGCTTCTTGATCTCGGAGCGTTGATGTTCTCTGAGCAGGAACGTGAACAGGAAAAGCCAATGGCGCAACGATATGCGCCTGATTCCGGCTTCCTCGACCTTTTCGGCAGGGAGGAAATTGATGTCGTGGAATTTTCCCTTCTCGGCCAGCGACATGCGCTCCCCAAGTCCGAGGTAAACGACACTATCGGATTTAAGCCGTACCGCGAAATACCGAACGTACCGAATATCGTGATCGGTGTGGCCGAGTATAAAGAAGAACTGCTACCTGTGCTCGACCTTGCGATGGTTTTCGGCAGGAGGTCGCTCGCCACATCCGACTGGCGCATGCTGCATGTGATCAACGGAGATTTTCAGGCTCTCGTGATTACCGAGATCGTATATGGCGAACAACGGCTTTTCCTGGATATTCAGCGGGCAGTGCCGATCAAACTGCCGCACCGCGTCGTCTACGGTTGTTATCCCGATGCGGATGCCGTGCGTCTGGTCCTGAACGTCGAAGCCCTGGCTGTGCATTTCGAGAAGGCGCTCGTTCAAGAGCTGCTTCCTGCCCTGTCGGCTGAGATGAAGCAGGCGCGCGCCGAACTGGTGCCGTCGCTCTTAGAAGAATCAGCGGTTCCTTCCGGGGTCGCCGCGGAATCAGAAGCGCCGAAAGAACAGTATATTCCTCAAGAGCCGGCAGCAGTGCTCCAGCCCGTTAAGGCAGAAGAAGTCATTCCTGTTTTAGAGCAGCCGGCGGTTCCCGAAGTCATTGAAATGGCGCAGTTGTCCGCAGATATAGAAAATGCGCGTAAAGAGGCTGAAGAGCGCGCACGCCGCGAGGCCGAGGAGCAGTTAAAGAAAGAAGCTGAGGAGAAGGCCCTTCGTAAAGCAGAAGAACGGCAAAAGGCCGAAGCAGCGGCGCGAGTTGCTGAAGAAGAACGGGCCCGCAGAGAGGCAGAAGAAAATGCGCGTCAGGAGGCAATAGAACGCGCACACCAAGAGGCCGCGGAGCAGGCAAGGAGTGAAGCAGAGGCAAAGGCCCTTCAAGAAGCTGAAGAACAGCAGAAGGCCGAAGCAGCAACACGGGCTGCGGAAGAAGAGCGGGTTCGCAGAGAGGCAGAAGAAAGAGCGCGTCAGGAGGCAATAGAGCGCGAACGCCGTGAGGCCGAGGAGCAGGCCGCTGCTGAAGCGCGCAAAAAGGACGAGGCCGAAGAGAAGGCGAGAAAAGAAGCTGCCGCTGTTGTGCAAGAAGCCGAGGACATTGCGCGAAGAGAAAGGGAAAAAGCGATTAGGGAAACAACAGTTCCTTCGACGTCGTTCAAGTCAGAAGAAGCCGGGGTTGCTCATGTCAAGACGTTGGCGAAGCCCACGGTACAGTGGAAGAGTTTTGTGTCCCTGGCAATCATCGGGATCGTTATAGTCGCGGTCCTCTATCTGTTGTTCAGAAAACCCCTGGTTGAAGTGAAGGAAGCCAAGGCGCCTATTGAGACTGTGCAGCAGAAAACAAAGGAGCCGTTGGTGCTTACCGTGCCTGTTGGTATGTCGTTGGAGACAGACGCGTATTCTGTAAAAAAGGGCGATACGCTCTGGGATATATCGAAGCGTTTTACGGGGAACGCCCTCAACTATCCGAGTATTGCAGGAATAAACCGGATCGAGGACCCGGATTTGATCTATCCGGAACAGAAGATAGAGATCAGGAAGAAAGAGAAATGATCGAACAAAATCCCTGCCCGAAGACAGCGAGCAGGGATTTTGTTTTTTAGATTGTTCGGCCGCAGCTTATTGCTTCTGCGTCACCCTCAGCTCCAAAGAGTTTGCCGTCGAGCTGACCACTTCCACCGAAAATGTGCCGAAGTCCCTTTGCAGGAGCTCGTCGGATATCGTCTGGGCGCTGCCTTTTGCGTCCACGGATATTTTGGCCGTGTTTCCGTTGAAACTCCGTTCGTGCAGGTCCTTGATGCCGCGCACCTGGTTCCTGAGCACATCCTTGAACTTCACGAACTGCGTCTTATTGAGACCGGTGATCGCAATGTTGACCGATCTCGTGCCGCCTGTTTCCTTCGCATATACGGCGAGAATTTTACCGGTCATCTCCTCCGCTGCCTCGTTCGCCGCTTTTCGGAGGGCATCGGTCCCCGCCGTGATCTCGGAGATATGCACGGCCGCAGCATGCGTTGAGGCAGTGGCGATGACCTGGCCGGTATCAATGCGAACGGCCCTGGCCGTAAGATCCGCCTGTACCGATTTCATTCCGCCGCCGACTTCACCATAGAGTTTGGCTATAGCCTTGCCGATAATCACGACCTCAGCATCGGCCTGGCTCGCAAGCGTCTTAGCCTGGTCAATAGAGAGGTTCTGTACCCGGTACGGCTTCGAGACTTTGATCTCCTTTGCAGCGACTTGATGGTCGATGAACTCGAAACCCTTCTCCGTGAACTTATCCATGAACGCATTCTCCACGGCCCCGAGGTCGGCTTCCTCGCCATGGGCTCCCATCCACCAGGCATAGATCCCGTGTCCTATATTCTGTTCCGCAATCATAACCATGGTACGGGGCTTGTGCATCCGGCCAAGGAGGATGCCGATGCCGGAAAGGTCATCGGTGAGCTGACCAAGGGCGACCTCCGCCGTGATACGGACGCGCAGCAGGTCGCTGTCAACGGTCTCGCCGGCAATCGTGTATCGCTTTATGTACCCCTTGGTCTGTGAAAGAATTTTGTCGCTGATGAGCTGGTAATTCTCGACCTGGGTCTGCGAGTCGATCAGGATGCCGATCGCCTGCTCTACGGCCCGCTTCTGGGCGTCCTCGACAGCAGCATCGCGGGCAATGTCGCGGGCGCCGCCCTGGATGGCGGCCACGCCCTCAGCAGCCACGGTTTTTGTTTCCTGCGCCATTACCGTAAGCGGCGATGCAGCGATGAATAAAAAACCGAACAACAATAACGTTACGAGACGGATCATTTCACCACCTCCTGAAGAATATGACGATAGAGCAAATATACCAGAGGCAGAGGTTCTGGTCAACTCAGAAACGAAGGTAATTTTCACGTTGCCGAAGGTAAAATTCACGTTCACGAATGGAGTAAACAAATTTTATGGATATTTTGACGGAGAGATGATAGAATCAGTTTGAAGCAGTTTGGACTCAGGAGGGAACGCTGCATGCCGAGGTTGTCCGTGAATATCGATCATATTGCCACGCTCCGTCAGGCGAGAAAGGGCATCGAGCCTGATCCGGTTGCCGCTGCCGTGATCGCCGAGATGGCGGGCGCTGACGGCATCATCGCACACTTGCGGGAGGACCGTCGGCATATTCAGGACCGTGACCTGCGGCTGCTACGGGAGATCGTTCAGACCAAGCTGAACCTCGAGATGGCGGCGACCGAGGAGATGCAGCGCATCGCGCTCGAGGTGAAACCGAACCTTTCGACGCTGGTGCCCGAAAAAAGAGAAGAGCTCACAACCGAAGGGGGCCTCGACATAGCATCGCGAATTGATTTTATCAAATCTTATATAAGCCGCTTGCAGCAAGGAGGCATTATCGTCAGCCTGTTCGTCGACCCTGATGAGATGCAGATCGCGGCAGCCCGGAAGACCGGCGCGGATTGGGTAGAGATCCACACGGGCGCCTACACCAACGCTAAAAGCGAAAAAGACAGAGAACGTGAATTTCAGAAGGTCACCGAGGCAGCGAAACTGGCAGCGAGCCTGGGGCTTCGCGTCGGCGCGGGACATGGCCTTAACTACGTGAATGTGCACCAGATCGCGCGAATACGCGAAGTAGAAGAACTGAACATAGGACACAGCATCATCTCCCGGGCCGCGCTGGTGGGATTAAACCAGGCAGTGAAAGACATGATGAGACTGACAAACACCAAATGACAAGCATCAAATTCCAAATAAACATCAATAATCAAGCATCAAATTCTAAACGTTTGGAATTTATCATTTGGTAAATGGATATTATTTGTGATTTGAGTTTTGGAATTTCATAGTATGGGGGCGAACATGATCATCGGTATTGGCGTCGACTTGGTGAAGATCGATCGCATTAACAAGGCAGGAAAGAACCATACCGGTTTTCTTGAGAGGTTGTTCACCGAGCGTGAGCGCGAATACTGTTCAAAGCAGAAATTTCCGGCCCAGCACTACGCCGCCCGGTTCGCGGCCAAAGAAGCGGTGCTCAAGGCCATCGGCACGGGATGGAGCGCGGGCGTGAAGTGGACTGACATGGAAGTGCTCCACGGAGAAGGCGGAGGGCCGATCGTAAATATTTCCGGAAGGGTAAAGGACCTCATGGACCTTAAAGGCGTGAAGCAAATTCTACTGAGTTACTCGCACGACGAAGGATATGCCGTGGCACAGGTCGTGTTGGTGGGAAGCCTGTTGCAGGGGACGAGTGAGCAGCCGTAAGAGGAAGAAGCGCCAAAACCCAAGCACCGAATAAAAAATAAATTACAAATATCAATGACCAAATAGCAAAACGATTTTAAAATCGCAATTATTGGAGCTTGTTTGTAATTTGTCTTTCTCCGCGTCCTCTGCGGTAAAAAAGATTTGTTCGAGTTCATTATGAGAATAGCGACAGCACAACAGATCAAGAATATCGACCGAAGGGCGATCAGAGAATTCGGTATTCCCGGCCCCGTTTTAATGGAGAACGCGGCATCAGCGGTCATGACCGAGATGGAGCGGTTTTTTGACGGTTTGACGGACGTTCGGGTCGGCATCATCTGCGGCAAAGGAAACAACGGCGGTGATGGTCTTGCGCTTGCCCGCAAGCTGAGCATCCGCGGCGTGGCCGTGCGCGTTGCGATTCTTTCATCCTTCAGCGCGGTAAGCGGCGAAGCAAAGATCAATCTGTCCATTCTGAGAAAAACCGATGTAGAGATCACCCCTCATACCTCGGCACGGTCATTGACCGACATCATCGCATGGTCCGATATCATCGTCGATGCCATGCTCGGCGTCGGCCTTTCCTCGCCTTTGAAGGGCATGTTCGCTCAGGCCGTGGACATGATCAACACATCGGGGAAGCCTGTAGTTGCAATCGACATCCCCACCGGCATCGATGCCGATACCGGCGCGGTCATGGGAGCCGCAGTCAAGGCAGACCTCACGGTGACCATGGCGCTTCTGAAGCGCGGACTCGTGCTTCTCCCGGGCGCGCAGCATGCCGGCGCCGTGCGCGTAGCAGACATCGGGATACCGTCCGAGGTCATTGACAAAGAAAAGATAAACGTAGTCCTTTTGGATCGGGGATTCGCATGGGGCGTTATCGGCCGGCGAGAGCCGGGCGCACACAAAGGGGATTTCGGCCGCCTGATGATCATCGCCGGGTCTCCGGGGAAGGCGGGAGCGGCAATCATGGCTGCACGGTCGGCGCTCAGAACAGGCGCCGGGCTCGTGAGTGTTGCGACGCCGAACAATATCGTGCCGATCGTCCAGTCACAGATTGCCGAGGCCATGTGTGTTCCATCGGCCGAGAGTATCGAAGGGACCCTGGGGATCGTATCAGAAGAAGAATTGCTTAAGGCGGCTGCGGGGATGAGCGCCTGTGCAATCGGTCCGGGGCTTTCGACGCATTACGAAACCGTTCAGGTAGTGAGGAATCTCGTGCAACGACTCACGATCCCTCTTGTCATCGATGCGGACGGGTTGAATGCCCTTGTCGGGTTCACTGATATTCTGAAAAGGACCAAGGCGCCTGTTATTATGACCCCGCACCCCGGTGAGATGGGAAGGCTGCTGGGTATCTCATCTGCCGACGTTCAAAAAGACAGGATCACCATCGCATCTGAATTCTCAGAGAAGCATAACGTGATTCTCGTGCTCAAGGGCGCCGGTACGGTCGTTGCGTGTCCCGACCATGAGATATTCATTAACTCAACGGGCAACCCCGGCATGGCCACGGGCGGAACGGGCGATGTTCTTACCGGCATGATCGGCGGGCTCCTGGCGCAGGGATATTCACCAACTGAGGCGGCATGCCTCGGGGTGTATCTGCACGGCTTGGCAGGGGACCTTGCGACGAAAGAAAGAGGCGAGATGGGGATAATCGCCGGAGACCTGATCGAAAAAATACCGTATGCAATAATGAAGACCATGGAATAGTCTTCAATTGAAAATTATTGGAGGGAGAATCAATGCTGACTGCGAAAGACATTATGACGAAACAAGTGATTACCGTAAAGCCGGAGACCCCTCTTTCAGAGCTTTCTTCCATTCTCGTAAAAAATAAGATCAGCGGCGCTCCGGTTGTGGACGAGTCGGGCGCACTCTTCGGCATCGTGACAGAGAACGACCTCATCAGCCAGAAAAAGCGACTCCATATCCCTACGGTGGTGAGTTTCCTTGATGCGGCAATTTATCTCGAAAGTTCCAAAAAATTTGAACAGGAAGTCAAACGCATGGCTGCAACAAGGGTCGAGGAGATCTGTGCACGAAAAGTAATCACGATCACCGAAGACACTACGTTTGTAGAAATCGCCACGATCATGGCTGAGAAGAAGGTACATCTCCTTCCTGTGGTCATGCATGGCAAGATCACCGGTATTGTGGGCAAGCACGACATGGTAAGGGCAGTCGCGCAACAGGCAGAATAGCATAATGTTCAGTGTGATCACGTCAAGCCCTGAGCAGACTTGGCAGATCGGTGAAATGCTCGGTTCCCGGCTCGGGTCCGGCGATACGGTCTGCCTGTACGGCGAGCTCGGATCAGGCAAAACAAATTTTACCTATGGTATTGCACAGGGACTGAAGGTTCAGGAACAGTACATCACGAGCCCGACATTCACGTTTGTGAACGAATATGAAGGCCGTGTCCCCTTGTATCATATCGACCTGTACCGTCTTCATGGACCCGGGGAACTGCAGAGTATCGGCTTCGAGGAGTATATTGATTCCGACGGCGTGACGGTGATAGAATGGGCCGAGAAGGCGGAAGATTCACTTCCCGAAGAATGCTTTAGCGTATATCTTTCTTATGTCGACGAAAAGAGCCGTGAAATCGGGTTCCTTCCAGAAGGGGATCGGTATCAGAAACTGCTGGAAGAGTTGAGACGGAATCTGCAAGCGTAAGCTCTTTGGACAAGGATTCGCGTGGAACGTACGGATAAAAAAATGAAGTTGCTTAATCTGCGCGCATCTGTGAAAATCTGCGTCCCCCATACATCAATATGAAAAACATCGGTATCATCGCAAAAAATATCCCCGCGGCGCAGACTGCGGTCAGAAAACTGGCAGTGTGGCTTAAGAAACAGGGCAAAAAGGTCTTCATAGATAGTGAAACCGCCACTGTCATGGGCAGGAGGGGTTATGCCAGAGCCGAGATCCCCTCACTCGTTGAAATGCTGATCGTGCTCGGCGGTGACGGAACGCTCCTGTCCGCAGCACGCTACGTTGCCGATGCGCATGCGGAGGTGCCGATTTTCGGCGTCAACCTCGGCAGCCTCGGGTTCATGACTGAAGTTACTCTTGATGAGTTGTACAGCAACCTCGAAAAGGCGATAGCAGGGAAGCTTGATACTGAAGAACGGATCATGCTTTCAGCAAGCGTCATCCGTCATGGCAGAAAACTGGCGCGATATCGCGTTCTGAACGACGTGGTGATCAACAAGGGCGCACTTGCGCGCATGATGGAACTCAAGGTCCTGGTGAACGGCGGCCATTTGACTACGCTCAGGGCCGACGGATTGATCGTAGCAACGCCTACCGGTTCCACGGCATACTCGCTCGCCGCAGGCGGCCCGATCATTCATCCGACAATCCATTGTTTCGTCATCACGCCCATCTGTCCGCACACACTGTCGAACAGGCCGATTGCCCTGCCTGATCATGTCGTGGTCACTGTACGTCTTATTTCACAGAGTGAAGACGTGTCGCTCACACTCGACGGGCAGATAGGGTTCCCCCTGTATCCGAACGATAGCGTGGAGATCAAAAAGTCCCGGTACAAGATCAAGATGATTAAGCATCCCACCAAGAGTTATTACGAGATCCTGCGGACCAAGCTCAAGTGGGGAAACTGATTCGAGTCATTAAACCAGGACGCAGAGAAGTCATGAACGAACTTCAGGATGAATTTCTTAAGATAGTCTCGGATGTCAGGATGCATCTTGAGTATCAGAAGGCGCTTGGGGTCAACACGATCGAAGTGCTTTCTGCTGCACCTGCCCGGTCGGCAGCGTCTCAATCAAACATGCATTCAGCTGCCATACCATCGCCCACCATGGAAAAACCCGAAACACCGCAGTCTGCCGGCCTCGCAGCCGTGTGCGAAGAACTCGGTAACTGCACCAGGTGCACACTACACAAGAGTAGAACAACCATCGTTTTCGGCGAGGGGAATTCGAACGCCGTGCTCGTATTCGTAGGCGAGGGGCCGGGGTACGAAGAGGACCAGCAGGGAAGGCCTTTCGTGGGAGCAGCAGGCCGGCTCCTGACCGACATCATCGTCAAGGGCATGAAACTCAAACGTGAGGACGTATACATCTGCAACATTGTTAAATGTCGGCCGCCGAACAACCGGAACCCCGAGCCGGATGAAATTGAGACGTGCGAACCATTCCTTGCTAAGCAGCTTGATGCCATCAAACCAAAGGTGATCGTCGCACTCGGGAATATCGCCGCCAAAACGCTGCTCAAGACGGACGAGGGGATCACTTCACTCCGCGGCCAATGGCGGACATACAGCGGCATTCCGCTCATGCCTACCTTTCACCCTGCATATCTTCTTCGGAACCCGAAGGATAAGGCGTTGGTATGGAAGGACATTCAGCAGGTGATGGTGAAATTGGGAATGACGGTAACAAAA
>Ga0209048_10004315_pt1 | contig 13621 bp, 11 predicted proteins | sample FrelakmetCRP12CR_FD_187146 | JGI IMG/M metagenome (GOLD analysis project Ga0209048, IMG submission 187146) | Freshwater lake sediment microbial communities from the University of Notre Dame, USA, for methane emissions studies - CRP12 CR (SPAdes)... | ecosystem: Environmental > Aquatic >... | reverse complement strand
GTCATCCGGCGTCGCCCTCTTGGTCGTTCCGCTCATGATCTGGATCGTCTACCGGGTGTTCGGGGTGGAAACCGCCTTGGATCCCCTGGCCGTGGAGCAGGTGCTTCTCGTCACCGTCGCCGCCCCCTTGGCCCTCGGCATCGGGCTCGCCCGCCTCCTCCCGAGCGCCGCGCCGCGGCTTGCGGCCCTTGCCGACCGGGCGGGTGCGGTGGTCCTCCTTCTCGGCGCGGTGGTCCTCCTCGTCGCTCGCGGCCGGGCGATCGTGGCAGTGATCGGCCAGGGCACGTTCGTCGTCACCGTGGCCGTCATCGCGTTTGGCCTGCTCGTCGGGCACCTGCTCGGCGGTCCGGATGCGGGCAACCGTGGAGCGCTCGCTTCGGCCACGGTCCTCCGGCACCCTGCCATCGCGCTCCTGCTCGCCTCGGGCGCCTTCCCGGAGCGCGAGTCGACCGTCATCGGGACGGTCCTGCTCTACCTCATCGCCGCCCTGTTGCTCGCCGTCCCCTACGAACGCTGGCGCAAGCAGGTCGTCTCGGCGACCTGATGCCCCGCGCGCCCGGAGCAGCACCATCGCCCGGCCGAGAAGACGCCGAGAAGCGGCCGCACGAACTGCGGATCGAACGGCTTGGCGGACGCGGCTCGGCCGGGGGTGCGACGTGTTCCTGACCCGGTAGCTCAAGGCCGCGCCGTCTGCGGTGCCACTTCCTCCCTGCCCGGAGGGGCGTCCGTTTCTCCGGAAGTGAACCACCTCAAGTCCGCGGCGGTGCTGCTGCAGGGAGGCCACCATGCAGGCGGCCCGGGCGATCCCGTTCGGCTCCGCTCAGGGCGTGCCGGGCGCCTCACCGCCGATGGGACCATCCGATGGACATCGTCACGCGGTAGTCGCTCCGCGATGCGTCCTGTTCGGGTGGCCGGGTGTCAAAGGTGTAGATCAAGCTCAGGCCCACGTTGACGTCCGAGAACACCTCGTACTTGACTCTTGCGCTCGCCGTACCGCGGACGCGACCGAGGTCGTTGAGTACTGGCAGCAGCGACAGCTCGACCTCTCCATCGATCTCGGGGCTGGCGTAGCGGAAGACCTTCCAGTTGGCGTCGAAGAAGGCGGCCACGGCGAGATCGGGGCTCAACCCCGCGTAATGCTCCTGCCCGAAGGTGAGCCCCGCGCCCACCCACAGCTCCATCAAGCTGTTGCGGACCGCCGCGTAGGCGACGTCGCCGCCCAGCGACAATCTCAGGTCGAGGTCGAGCTCGGCGTTCTGTTCGAGGCCTGCGAGCAGGCTCGCCCTCCAGGGCTTGAAGAAGTAGCTGCCGGTCAGGGACAGCGAGTTCTCGGTGGTCGCGACCACCTGCGAGCTGTCCTGGAGGTACGTGGTGAACGAGGCCGACCCGCCGAATTGTTCTGCCCGGTACTCGAACCCGCCGTCGGCGGACAGGGTGATGGCCGTGTTCGCCTTCGCGAGGGAGAAGCCCAGGTCGGCGAAGGCCCGTACCCGGTTCCAGAAGCGGTCGTCCACCGACGTGATCGAGACGACCTCGCTCAGCCGGACGGCCTGGGTGCCGACGAGGAGTTCCCCTTCGGCCCCCGGCTGGAGCGGTCCGAAGTAGGTGTTCCCCGACGAGAACTCCACCGCGAACGTGTAGGTGCTCGAGACCTGGGACACCCGGAGCCATTCGATGGAGATCCGGCCCATGTCGTCGGTCCGGAGGAAGAGCCTGCCGAGCGACATCTCGATGATCTCGCCGGGGACGCGGAGGCCACTGCGCAGGGTGACGACGTCGGTCCGCTCCCGGGCTTCCGCGCGGGAGGCCATCAGGCACAGACACGCCGCCCCCGGCGGGATCAAGATTCTTCGACGTGCCATCGTGGCCAGCGATGCGACCAATCGGGGTACCCTAGATCGAACTGGAGTCCGGGGGGACGCGCGTATACTATGCGACAACTTCTGCCGGGGGCATCTCCATGAGCAACTTCTGGGATATCGTGTGGCTCATCGTCTCGTCCTTCCTCTTCATCTCCTACCTCGTGGTCCTCTTCCAGATCGTCGCCGATCTTTTCCGCGACACCGAGCTCGGAGGCGGCTGGAAGGCCATCTGGATGATCGCCCTCATCTTCCTGCCCTTCCTCACTGCCGTCCTCTACCTTCTGAGCCGCGGCCGCGGCATGGCCGAGCGGCAGCGCGTAGTCATGCAGAAGGCGCGGTCCGAGACGGAGTCGTACATCCGGGAGGTGGCGGGGAAGTCGCCCGCCGACCAGATCGCCACCGCCAAGGCCCTGCTCGACGCCGGCACCGTCACGCAGGAGGAGTACCTGAAACTCAAGGCGAAGGCCCTCGCCTAGAAGGTCCGGCCGGATGAACACCCGAGTGAAGCGATTCCTGAAGCGCTCGGGCGTCTTGGTCGCCTTGGTGGCGGTGACGCTGCTCGCGGCCCGCCTGTTCGAGACCCAGCGCGGGCCCCCGCTGCGGCCCTGGCACACCTACGTGCCCGAGGAGCTGACGGTCGACGAGATGGAGCGAGCCGACTGGGCCGGGTACCTCCGGGCCGAGGCCGCCCTTTTCGATCGGCTCGATGCGGAGATGAAGCGGGATCTGGAAGCAGAGGACCGGCTGCCGGCGAATCGCTACTACGAAGGCAGCCCCATCTTCCCGGGGCACCTCCCCAACGACTGGAACCGATCCTACGTGCTCGAACCCGACGGCCCGCCCCTCGGCGCCGTCGTCTTCCTGCATGGACTGACCGACTCCCCCTACAGCCTGCGCCACTTCGCCCGCGTGTACCGCGCGGCGGGCTGGGTGGCAGTGGCCATCCGGCTTCCCGCGCACGGGACCGTTCCCGCCGCGCTTTCCTCGGTTCATTGGGAGGAGTGGCTCGCGGCGACGCGGCTCGCGGTGCGCGAGGCCCGGAGACGGGCGGGACCCTCGACCCCCTTGCACATCGTGGGCTTCTCGAACGGCGGCGCGCTCGCGACCATGTACGCCCTCGACGCGCTGAGCGACAGGACCCTGGCACGACCGGACCGCCTCGTCCTCATCTCGCCGATGATCGGGGTGACGAGCTTCGCCCGCTTTGCCGGACTGGCCGGGCTCCCGGCCCTGCTCCCGCGTTTCGCCAAGGCGTCCTGGCTCGCCATCCTGCCCGAGTTCAATCCGTTCAAGTACAACTCCTTCCCGGTGAACGCCGCCACGCAGTCGCACCAGCTCACCCGGGCCCTGCAGAGCCGGATCGCTCGCTACGAGCGCGAGGGGCACCTCGCGGAGCTCGCCCCCATCCTCACCTTCCAGTCGGCCCTCGACTTCACGGTACAGACCCGGGCCATCATCGACGCGCTGTACGCACGCCTCCCCAAGAACGGCAGCGAGCTCGTGCTCTTCGACATCAACCGGGCTGCGCTCCTGAGCCCCCTCCTCCGGGGCTCCATGGAGACCATGCTGGAGCGCATGCTGCCCGCCCCACCCCGCAACTACCGCACCACCATCATCACCAACGGCGGCCCGAACGACAGCGGGGAGGTGGAGCGGGTGACCGAGGCGGGCCAGACCACCTCCACGGTCCGGCCGCTCGGGCTCTCGTACCCGCAAGACTTCTTCTCGCTGTCGCACGTGGCGCTGCCCTTCCCTCCCGGCGACGCCCTCTACGGGCTTCAGCCGGACGGCACCGAGGACTACGGGATCCACCTCGGCACCATCGCTGCTCGCGGGGAGCGGGGGGCACTCATCGTCAGCCTGGACACGCTGCTGCGCGTCTCCTCGAACCCCTTCTTCCCCTACCTCCTGGAGCGCATCGAAGAGGGCATCGTCCCGCGCCGGCAACCCGGCGCCGCGCACTGAAGGGGGCCGACCGGACTTCTCTCCGGTCAGCCTGGCTCTCCGGACGGCGACGTGCCCAACCAGGCACGGGCCGCGGCGGCAGCCTGGTTCACCGAGGCGCCCAGCTGCGGGGTGGCGAGGAACACGTTCTCCTCGCCGACGATCCGGAGGACTCCCGTGCGGGCGAGCTGGTCCCGCACCTCCGGGTCGACGCCGATGAGCATGAGCCTGCCGTCGCGCGCCTGGAGCGCCCGGGCGTAGCGCTGCAGGACCGAGACGAACGTGCCGCCCAGGTCCTTCCGTCCCCGCAGGATCAAACCGACGACGGCGCGGGAAGAGGCATCCACGAGCGGCAGCATCCCCTCCACGTTCTTGGCGGAGGCGAAGAACACACTGCCGTTGATGTACAGCAAGGTGAGCTGGTTGCTCGCGACCTTGACGGGAACGGGCCGCTCCTCCGGCATCCCTCCGGGGACGAAGACGAGCTGGCTCACCTCGATCCGGTTCGACTCGCGCGCGACGTACAGGAGGACGCTCACGGCCACACCGAGGAGCACGGCGAAGTGCAGGGGCATGAGCAGCGTGGCGAGGAAGGTCAGCACCATGGCCGCGGCCGAGACCCTGCTCGTCCTCCAGGCGGTCACGGCCGCCTCGATGCGCATCCCCTGGACGCCCGCCACGATGAGGAGCGCCGCCAGCGCGGGCATGGGGACGAGCTCGGCGAGCGGCGCGGCCAGCAGGACGATGGCCGCCACGCCCAGGCCCCCGAAGATGTTCGTCCAGCGCGATCGCGCGCCAGCGCCGATGATCAAGGCCGTGCCGGAGATCGATCCGCCGGCGGGGAGGCCCGCGACGAGGCCGGTGGCGACGTTGGCCACCCCCTGCCCGAAGAAGTCGCGAGAGACGTTCGGATAGCTTCCGTCCGGGTTGGTATAGGCCTGGCTGACCCCGGCGCCTTGGACCAGGCCGATAATGCCGACGGAGAGGGCGGGCAGCAGCATGGTGACCAGCATGGCCGGATCGGGCAGGAACAGGCGCGGCAGGCTACGCGGGATGCTGGCGACGTCGCGAACGATTCGGACCGACTGCCAGCCGTGCCCGGGGTCGAGCGCCGGGAGGGAGAGGACCGCCAGCAGGGCGGTAGCAAGGCCGATGGCGAAGACGAAGGCGAACTTCTTCCAGCGCGTCCGGAGCAGGAGGGCGATGGAACCGAGCGCCAGCCCTCCGACGAGGGTGGCCCGGACGTCGATCCGATGCAGGCGCAGGAACAGGTCGAAGGCGCGCGCCAGGGCGTTCGTGAAGGAGCTGCGGTACCCCGTCAGCTCGCCGAGCTGCCCCAGGACGATGAGAACTGCCACGCCGTTCAGGAACCCCGTCATCACCGCGTCCGAGACGAAGCGAAGGACCGAGCCGAGCCGCAGCACCCCCGCCAGGAGCTGCATCGTCCCCACCAGCAGAACGAGCGCAGCCAGCGCCGACAGCCGCTCGTCCGGGGAGAAGGCGACGAGCTCGGAGCCGGTCGCCACCGAGAGCGCCGCCGTGGTCGACACGTTCATGAAGACCGACCCAGTGAACAGGGCGGCCGCGGGGACCGCGATCATGAGGGTGAAGATGCCCATCATCGGGCTGACCGTCGCCAGCACCGCGTGCGCCATGGCCTGCGGCACGGCCACGACCGAGAAAGTGAAGCCGGCGACGACGTCCGCCTTCAGGTTGGCGCCGGTCGGCACCAGGGCCCGGATCTTCTTCACGAATGTGGATGGCATCGGGTGACCCGGGGAAATTGGTGGATGGCAGGCCTCGGACTGGAGATCCCCTTCATGGTCGGCCCCGGGGGACCGTCGCCGACGCCTTGCCGGCGTGGCAGAACTTGAACTTGCTACCGCTCCCGCATGGGCAAGGCCCGTATGGATCCCGCCGCGCGTCCTCGGCAGCGACCCACGCCATCACCTCCGCGGGCGCCCGCCCGCCTTGGAGGAGGCGCGCCATCGTCTGCATGGCGGGGCGGGTGTGGAGGAAGAACGCCTCCAGCCCCGCGCACATGTAGTTGTGACCTGGCTCGCCGTCCCGGGATGGCACGAACCGGTCCTTCGGACACCCACCGTTGCAGAGGAAGCGCACCTCGCAGCGCTGGCACTGCCGCGTGAGCAGGTTGCGCTTGTCGTCGCCGAACGTGCGCAGCCTCGGCGACCCGACCAGCTCCCGCAGCGGCGTGGCGTGGATGTTCCCGAGCTTCTGGCCGGGCTCGACGAAGTGATCGCAGGTGTAGAGATCGCCGTTGTACTCCAGCGCCGGGCCGTAGCCGCAGGTCGGGGCGTGGATGCACAGGAGGTGGCGACCGAAGTAAGCCTCCAGGGTCACGTCGAACAGCTGGACGTAGACGCGCCCCACGTCGTGCCGCACCCATTCCTCGAAGATGTCGACGAGAAACCGCCCGTACTCGGCTCCCCCGACCGAGCGTTCGGTGACAAGGTTGCCCGTCTGCGTGTACAGCAGCCGCTTGCCTGGATCGGGCCCCTCGCTCCAGCCTCGGTTGGCGACATCCAGGGTCTCCGGGGTGGCGCGCTCGACCACGGGAATGAACTGGATCCACCGGGCGCCGAGCTCGTCGCGGAAGAAGCGATACACCTCGCGGCCGTGGGCCTGGTTGGCCGCGTTCACCGTGCACAGGACGTTGAAGGCGACGCCGTGGTCGCGCAGGTGGCGCCACCCCTGCATGACCCGGTCGAAGGTGCCCTGGCCACGCCGGTCGCGCCGGTAGGCGTCGTGCATCGCGCGCGGCCCGTCCACGCTCAACCCGACCAGGAAGCCGTGCTTCGCGAAGAAGCGGCACCAGTCGTCGTCGAGCAAGAGGCCATTGGTCTGGAAGGTCTGCTGGACCACCTGGTCGGGCCGGCGGTACTTCTCGACGAGCTCGACCGCACGCGCGAAGAAGCCGAGGCCCATGAGCGTCGGCTCCCCCCCCTGCCACGCCACCGTCACCTGAGGTGCGCGGTGTGCCTCCAGCAGCTGCTGGATGTAGGCGTCGAGCGTGGCATCGGACATCCGGTGCCGCTCGTCCGGGTATAGGGCCTGCTTCGAGAGGAAGAAGCAGTAGGTGCAGTCGATGTTGCAGGTCGACCCGCTGGGCTTCGCGAGGAGGTGGAACATCGGCGGCGACGTGCCCGACCGGGTCTCTTCCGGGACTGCGGCTTCAGGAAGCACTCGCGCTTGCTCCATCTCCCCTTCGGCCTCTAGGTGCTGCACCCGGCCCCGGTACCGAGTGCAGCACCCCTGCCTCCCGAAGGGAACAGCCTCGGGTCAGTGGTTGGCGCTCCCTGCCGCGTTCTGGATGTTCGCCAAGACCGTGTCCAGGTTGAACGCGGCCGGCTTCTGCCGCGGCGGGAACTCCTTGAAGGTCTCGATCTGCTGCGCCACGAACCCCTGCATCAGGTAGAGGAGGTAGGCGTGAGAGATGCACCAGTCCCAGTAGGTGTTGGAGTTCTCGTCGGCCCTCTCGAAGGGATCGCGCCGCAGGTGAAACATCTTCGGGATCCGCAGGGGGACGAAGGGCTCGAACCAGCACTGCAGCTGCTTGGCGCGCTGCTCCATCAGCACCATCTTCCAGTCCTGGATCCGGACCGCCAGGACGTCGCCGTCGTCGCTGATGTAGAAGAAGAAGTTGCGCGGGCTCTCCTTCACCTCGCCAGACAGGTACGGCAAGAGATTGAAGCCGTCGAGCTGGACCTTGTAGGTGCGGCTACCGGCCTTGTGGCCCTTCCGCAGCTTCTCCCTGATGTCCGGCTCGCCGGCAGCGGCGAGGAACGTCGTCATCCAGTCCTGGTGCGTGACGATTCCGTTCAGTACCGTGCCCGCCTTGATCTTCGCCGGCCAGCGCACGAAAGCCGGCACGCGCCAGGCTCCTTCCCAGTTGGTGTTCTTCTCCGACCGGAAAGGGGTGATTCCAGCGTCCGGCCAGGTGTTGTAGTGGACGCCGTTGTCGGTCGAGTACATGACGATGGTGTTGTCGGCGATGCCGAGCTCGTCGAGCTTGTTCAGCATGGTGCCGATGTGCTCGTCGTGGGCCACCATCACGTCGTTGTAGTCGCCCTGCCCGCTCTTGCCCTTGTGCTTGGCTGCACAGTGGGTGCGGAAGTGCATGGCGGTCGTGTTGTACCAGAGGAAGAAGGGCTGGCCCGCCTTGGCCTTTTCGCTCATGAAGCGCAGCGCGTGCTCGGTGACCTCGTCGTCGATGGTCTCCATCCGCTTGCGGGTGAGCGGCCCGGTGTCCTCCACCTTCTGCCCGCCCTTGCCGTCCGCCCAGGAGTGAATCACGCCGCGAGGGCCGAAGCGCTTCTTGAACTCCGGGTCCTTCGGATAGTCCGGATCCTCGGGCTCCTCCTCGGCGTTCAGGTGGTAGAGGTTTCCGAAGAACTCGTCGAACCCGTGCATGGTGGGAAGGAACTCGTCCTTGTCCCCCAGGTGGTTCTTGCCGAACTGGCCGGTCGCGTAGCCGAGCGGCTTCAAGAGCTCCGCGATGGTCGGGTCCTCGGGGCGCAGGCCGAGATCGGCTCCCGGCATCCCCACCTTCGTGAGCCCGGTGCGGATCGGGTTCTGCCCGGTGATGAACGCCGACCGCCCCGCCGTGCAGCTCTGCTGCCCGTAGTAGTCCGTGAAGGCGACTCCCTCGTTCGCGATGCGGTCGATGTTGGGCGTGCGGTAACCCATCTGCCCGCGGCTGTTGTAGCTGATGTTCCACCAGCCGATGTCGTCGCCCCAGAGGACGAGGATGTTTGGCTTGCCGTCTTTTGCCATGTGGATCGCTCCCTTTCTCGGCTCCGGTCTTTGCTGCTCCTTCATTTCAGCTCGCAGACACCCTGCGGGCTCGCTCTCAGAAGATTCCCCTCGGCAGTAGCAGCGTGGCCTGCAAGCGCAGCGTCCACACCGGGCCGACGTCGGGCCTCACCGCATTGTAGAAGGCAGAGACGTTGCAGTTGAACGGCAGACCCGCGATCCAGAGGATCTTCCCGCCTCCGGCCCCGAACGGGACCACCCACCGCTGGCTGGAGGGCGCTTCCCAGTCCGCGGTGATGATCGGCGAGGTGGTGACGTACCAGCCGCTCTCGAAGTTGTAGCTCGCGAAGTACTGGAAGAGGAAGAGGTTCGCCTTCGCCCCCGCCACCGACCAGACGTTGTTCACCAGGAAACCCAGGACCCAGTCGCCGGGCATCGCTAGCACCACCACCGAGGGGCCGAGCCCCCAGGTGGACTGCGATCCCAGCAGCGGCGACGTCGCGGTCGGGAAGGTCGCTATCGGTCCGCCACCCCAGATGACCGCCCCGGGGTTGCTCGGCGCCAGGAACCAGGTGGCCGCCACGTTCCCGAGGCCCGTCGTGCTTCCGTTCCCGGTGAAGCTGGGCACGGTCACGATGGGGAGGATCGTCCTCGTGATGAGGTTCAGGTCCCTCGTGAGGTGGAACGGGATCACCGGCTGGATGTTGAGGAGGTTCAGCACATCCTTCTCAGGGCCGACGCCGAAGCCGATGAAGTCCTGGAACGGAACGCTGATCAAATCGGCGACCGGGTTCTGTGCAGCCATGGCGAGCTGCTCGTCGGTCGGATGTGGCGGCAAGACCGGGTCGCCGGCCTCCGAAGGAGTGGCAGCCAGAACGGCGAGGAGCGCCCCCATCACCCGCCCCCATCTCATGGTCACCCCCCGATTAGGCCCTGCCGCGAAACGCCGCTCAAGCTCTTACTGGCCACGCACCGAGTAGTCGAGGGAACGGATGGGTCATTCGTCGCGCCTCCGTGCCCCCGCGGGGTCACGTCAGTGGGTTCCGACGCCGGGGTCCAATCTATAACCTCTGGATGTCAGGGACCTTTCCGTGGTCGGCTCCGCACGACACGCCCCGGGCGCTGCTCCCGCAGCCGCTCGACCATCTGATTCGCTTAACGTACGATGGGTAACTTCCATGAACAAGCGCTCCTGGACGATCGTGGCGCTGACGGCTCTGTCGATCGCCGGCGCCTTCTTCCTTCCGGCGATCCCTCAGCCACCCGCGTACCACGACTTCGCCGACGCGCGCCCGATGCTGGGAGTGCCGAACTTCCTCGACGTAGCCTCGAACGTCGCCTTCCTGCTCGTGGGAGTAGCGGGTCTCGTGGTCGCCGTCCGCCCGCGTACCCGATTCCGCGTTGGCGCGGAGCGGGTACTCTACGCCGTCTTCTTCGTCGGCATGATCCTGACCGCGGCCGGGTCGGCCTACTACCACTTATGGCCGGACAACGAGACGCTGTTCTGGGATCGGCTGCCCATGACGATCTCGTTCATGGCCCTGGTGGCCGCGCAGGTCGCAGAGCGCATCAGCCTGCGCGCCGGCGTCGCCCTCCTGTTGCCCATGTTGCTCGTCGGGACGGGGTCGGTCGTCTACTGGCGGGCGACGGAGCGCGCCGGAGCCGGAAACGTGACGCCCTACGGCATCCTCCAGGCCTTCTCGGTCGTGGTCTTGCTGGTGATCGCGACTCTACCCTCCCGCTACACCCGAGCCGGTGACGTCTACTGGGTCTTCGCGGCCTACGTGACCGCGAAGGTCCTGGAGGCCTTGGACTGGCAAATCTTGGAGATCGGACACGTCGTCAGCGGCCACACGCTGAAGCACGTGGCGGCGGCCCTGGCGGGCTACGCGGTCCTCCGCATGGTCGCGCTACGGAGTCCGGTGGACGCAACAGTTACACCACGATCCGTGAACAGTTAGGAAGCCCTGTCGGGTGTCGGGAGGCAACGCCGCGCCTGCTCCGAGATCGCGACGCCGTCTACGGACGGCCATTCAAGGCCCGGGTGGAGAACACGGGCATCGAGGAAGTCCTGACCGCCGTGGCAGAACCCGTTCGCGGAGCGGGTGATCGGCAGCGTTCGCCGCGAGTGCTTGGAGCAGGTGGTCGTCCTCGACGAGCGGCATCTTCGGAGGCTCCTCGGCGACTACTTCAAGCATTGCCACCGCTGGCGATGCCACCGCTCGCTCGACATGGACGCTCCGGAGCATCGGCCGGTGCAGGAGCCCTGGCGCGGGGAAGTGGTGGAGGTCGCCGAAGTCGGCGACCTCTATCGTCACTGCGGGCGGCGCTCGGCCTGAGCGGCCTAGGTGTCGCGGCTTGTCTGAACCCACCGTGTGGCGACGCCACTTCGTCGCCGGCGTCGGCGTCTTCCATGGCTGTCGCGGCCGCGACCTTCCGCCAGCCGTCCACCTCGGGTGGTCTCTTCCCGGAGCTCCTTGGCGGCCGCTGCGCGATTTCGCCCGCAGGCGGAGCCAGCCAGACTGAGGGTCACGCGCATCGTCCACGCCCGAACGCCGCGAGGCTCCGGGCCCGCCGAACGCGCTTCGGCTCAAGGAATTTCGCACGCTGCGATGACATTTCCGTCGGTGCGGCCACGAAGACCGGCCGCCTCGTGCGGGTACCCTTGTACGGAATGACCGTGGCGGAACAGTTGGGACGGTCGACCACCGAGCCACTCCTCGACCGGCTCTCCCGAGGCGACAACCTCGCGGTGCCAAGACATCCTCCCGACCTTCGAGGCTACGTCGAGCTGGCCCTCCAGAGCGGATTCCCGGAGGCGGCGCTGTCGCTCTCGGAGCGGACACGAGCACGCTGGATCGAGAGCTACCTCGACCAACTACTGACCAGAGATGCAATGCACGTCGCGGGCCCCGCGATCCAGCCAAGCTCCGGCGCTACTTCGAGGCCTACGCGCTCAACTCCGCCGGCCTGGTGGAGGAGAAGACGCTGCTCGAGGCAGCGGGGCTGAATCGAAAGACTGCGATGGCCTACGAGCAGCTGCTCGTCAACCTCATGGTCATCGATCGCGCACAGCCGTGGACCTCCAATCGCCTGAAGAGGCTCGTCCGCTCTCCTAAGCGCTACCTCACGGACGCAGCGCTTCTCGCCGGCATCCTGCGGGTGGATGCGAACGCGATCCTCCGCGAAGGGGACCTCCTCGGGCGCCTTCTGGACACCTTCGTCGCGTCCCAACTGCGCGCCGAGTCGGCCGTAGCCGAGTGCCGTCCGCGCCTTTGCCACCTGCGCCAGGAGCAAGGGCGGCACGAGGTCGACCTCGTCGCGGAGGTCTCGGCTACGCAGGTCATCGCCGTCGAAGTCAAGGCGAGCGCGGCGCCCCGAGCAGACGACGCCCGCCATCTCACATGGCTCCGCGATCAGCTTGGCGAGCGCTTCGTCAGAGGCGTCGTGCTTCACACGGGACCGAGAGCGTATGAGATCGATGAGCGCATTCTCGCGGCGCCAATCGCCACGCTATGGTCACACCCGGCTGCCTCATGAATACGCCCGCGTCCGCCAAACCGAAAGCCTAGCGAGTATGGCCAGGAGTGAATCAATCCAGCGCCAGGAGGACGAAGGTCGCGAGGCAGGCGCCGCCCGCCATCGTCGGCATCGCTCAGTCCCAGGTCGGTGCTCCCAAGGAATCAGCCCGGCCGCAGTTTGCTCCTCACATCTTCCGGTACCCGGAGTTGGCCACGTCGACGACGAGCTTCTCGGAGGGCAGGGAGAGCTGGGTGCTGGCCGTGTAGGTCGTGCCGTCGGCCAGGCTCCGCATCGTCGCATTCATGGTCACGGGCTTGGACGGGGTCCCGAGGTAGCTCGCGACCGAGATCGCCATGAGGTGATTCGTCGTGAGGTCCATGGTGACCCCGAGCGAGTCGCCGGGGAGCTCGTAGTCCTTGAACACCAGGCGGGCGACCTTGCCCGGCTGAAGCATCTCCACTGACACCTTTCCGGCATCGACGGCGCGCTGGATCATCGCCGGGGTCGGCGGCACGTAGGTCTTCACGAGGGCCACTGCTTGCTTCATCGTGTCGGTGAGCTCCTCCTTCTTCGACTCGGCCACCTTGCCGCGCAGCCCGCCCTTCTTCTTCGGGGGTGGCGACGACGCGATGGGTAGCTTCTGGAGCTTCCCGTCGGCCCCGTAGTAGCAGCTCTCCTGCTTCATGGACTTCTGCTCGCCCTTCATGCTCACCGTGGTGGTCTCCACCCACTGGTAGGTGCGGAGCGCCTGCTGGCTCTGCGCGAGCGACTGCTTTAGAGCGGCGACGCGCTCCTGGAGGCCGCCTCCGTCGGCCCCCTGGGCAGCCGCGATGGAGGCGAAGGACAAGCCCAGCGACGCAAGCGACAGCATTGCAGCGACTCTCTTCATGAGATTTCCTCAGTGCTGGTCAGCGGGAGAGCAGCGGTCCACAGACGAACCGGTGAGGCCGATGCACTCCGTGGCGGCATCCCTCCAGAGCGTGCGAAGCGAGGCTATCCGGAATCGGTGAGGACTATAGCCCCTGGCGGGGACCTGCCCCTCTAGGGATCCTTCGGGTCGGCGCGCTCACTGAAGGATCGGCGCGTCGGGTGCAGTTCCGTGCACCAAGGGGTGAAGGGGATGCGGCCAACCTGGCCTCACGACGATGGGCGAATGACGTTGGTCGTGGCCGTCCGGGACAAAAACTGCTCAGGGCGGGTCGAAGAGTGTCTGGGCCACGGTCCGACACAGCGGCGCGAGCGACAGAGAGTGGCGCAGCGGGCCAGCGCCTGGAGCTGAGGGCGGGAGGCACGCTTCACCCCCTTGGCCGCCCGGGATCGGGCGGCCAGGAGAACGCGCCCCTCTCACATCTTTCGGTAACCCGTGTTCACCACGTCGACCTCGATGTTCGCCGACGGGACCGAAAGCTCGGTCCGGGCCGTGTAGGTCGCCCCGTCCATCAGCTTGCCCATCTGGGCGACCATGCTGACCGGTTTGGAGGGGTCGCCCATGTAGGTGGAGACGCTCATGTCGAGGAGTG
>Ga0209048_10004314_pt1 | contig 13627 bp, 7 predicted proteins | sample FrelakmetCRP12CR_FD_187146 | JGI IMG/M metagenome (GOLD analysis project Ga0209048, IMG submission 187146) | Freshwater lake sediment microbial communities from the University of Notre Dame, USA, for methane emissions studies - CRP12 CR (SPAdes)... | ecosystem: Environmental > Aquatic >... | reverse complement strand
AGAAGTGGTGGTCTCCGACGCGAACGGCACCTCCACGGCCGGCCCCACCTACACCTATCTGCCGCCGAGCGGCGGTGGTGGCAACGCCGCGGCCCCGGCCCCCAAATCGGGCGTCCTGGGAGCTGAGACGGTTGCGCCGCCACCGCCGAGCCTGGCCCTGACGGGCAACGTGGCGCCGGTCTCCGGCAGCGTGCTGGTGCAGCTGCCCGGGGCCTCGAACTTCGTGTCCCTCAGCTCTATTCGCCAGATACCTCTCGGCACGATCGTGGACGCGACACGCGGCCGCGTGTCGGTCACGACGGCAACGCCGGGCGGCGGGAGTCAGACGGAGACCTTCTTCGAAGGCCAGTTCAAGCTCACGCAGGGTCGCGACGGCCTCGTGGTCGCGGCCCTCACGGGCGGTGACTACTCGCTCTGCCCGACCGCCCGGGAGCGCAGCCACCTCGCGAGCGCGAGCTCGAGGCGTGCCTCGCGCAGGCACGTCGTGCGCAAGCTGTGGGCCGAAGGGCATGGACACTTCTCGACCAGGGGCAGCTATGCGGCCGGAGCCGCCCTGGGCACCCGCTGGCTGACCGAGGACCTCTGCGAAGGCACGCTCATCCGGGTCGCGACCGACCGGGTGCTGGTGACGAACCTCGTCAACCACCGTCGCGTCAAGGTCAAGGCGGGACACAGCTACCTGGCCAAGGCGCCCTGACGGCGCCCCGGATTCACACCCTCACGACGGTGCGCCGCCCCGAGAGGTCCGACGTTTCAGGGCGGCCGCGAAGCAGCCATGCGGGCGCTTCCTCCAGCGCCGCCAGCGCTGCCCGGCGTCCGGCCGCGCGCGCCTCGTCTATCTGATGGAACTCCAGCAGGCCGACGCCTGAGACCCGCACGGCGATCGTCATGTCGGCGTGTCGCCGGGCGGACTCGTCGGTGTTGGCACTTGACAGCAGCGCGACGCGCGCCATCGTCTCGGGCAGCGTGGGCAGCCGCCTGCGACGGGTCGGACGAGGTCGTTGTGCAGCCACGGATGGGGCATCGGCCGGCCTGGCCCGCTCCTCGCCGCCCTTGACGTCGATCGCCAGCACCGGTCCCTCGCCGCTGGAGCTCATCGGCGCCAGCGGGAGGTTGTCGAGCAGCGATCCGTCGATCAGCAGGTCATCACCGCGGCGCACCGGCGGCCCGATCAACGGGAGCGCGATGCTCGCTCCGACGGCCATCGCCAGGGAGCCGTCGCGATCGATCACCAGGCTGTTGCGCAGCAGGTTGACGCTCGCGCAGTAGAAGGACCTCGCCAACTCCTCGACCCGCACGTCTCCGAAGACGCGCTCGAGCATCGCTTCCGCCTTGTGACCCTTGATCAGCGACGAGCGCGGAATCGTGTAGTCGTTGATCGGGTTGCGCCGGACCCACTCCTCATAACAACAGGCGTCGATCGACGCGCCGTCGTGGCCCGCGGCGAGCAGGCCGCCGATGAACGCGCCCATGCTCACGCCGCCGACCCGATCGACGCGCATGCCGGCGTCCAGCAGCGCCTCCAGCGCGCCCAGGTGGGCGAAGGCCCGCGCGCCACCGCCGCTCAGCACGACGCCCACCGACCGACCCACCAGTCGGCGTGCCATGCGGGCGACGTCGGCACGACGGGCGCCGTCGGCCGAGATCGTGAAGATGCTCGCCGGTGCGAGGCTCTCGATCCAGCCGGCCAGGCTGCCGGAGCCTGGGTGCACGCCGTAGCCCACGAGGTCGGACCCGTGCAGCCGCGCCGCCAGACCGTAGTTGGCGGGGGCGCTACCAGCCGGCTCGCTGGGCATCGGCTCGCGCGCGAGGACCAGCACGCGATCGGCGCGGGAGACGCAGAACTCGTCCCAAGCGCTCGGGCGCTCGTGAGAGCCGCACACCATGATCACCTGGTCGTGGTCGAGCTCGCAGCGTTCGACCAGGGGGCCGAAGCGCGCAACGGCCGCGGCTCGCGACTCAGGTCCGATGTCGGCCTCTGCGGCCTCGCCCGGATACAGGACGGCGACCCTGCCCCAAGCGCACATCGCCCGGCTGAGCTCGTCCGCGAGATCCAGCAGGGGCACGCCGGCGCCGGCCGTGCCCAGCGCGATCGTCACGGGCCGGGCACGTCGTGAAACCGGGATCGCGCGGCTGGCCTGCAGCTGCCTGCTCAGCACGCGCGTGAGGCTCAGCGCGAGCTCGGGCTCGGATCGCAGCAGCGAGTCGAAGTGCGCCTTGTCGATCTTCAATATCTCGGTGTCGCGCAGCGCGCGAATGGAGGCGCTTCGCACCGAGTCGCTGAGCAGCGCCAGCTCCCCGAGCACGGCGCCCCGGGTAAGCGTGTTCAGGGTCCGGGTCTCCGGCGCCTCCGAGATCACCTCGAGGTGGCCGACGCGCACGACGTACACGCCGTCGGCGGCTTCGCCTTCTCGGAACAGCCACTCCCCGCGGCGCAGGCTGACGTCGCTTGCGAGCGACGCCACGTGCTCGAGCATCGCCGGCGGGAGCGCCGCGAACACGGGAACGTTGCGCAGGAAGTCTGCAGCCGTCTGGTGTGCCACCACGGCACGCTCACCCCCGGACTCGGCGAGGCTCGGCAACGCCGGCACGTCCGGCTCGGCATCGGTTGCCTGCTCGCCTCCGATGCCGGCGGCCACGCCGCGGTCGTCGGCCTTGCGGGCGTCCTGCTCGGGCTCTAGGACCAGAGCGACGCAGGCGAGCGCGCCGAACAGGAAGCAGGCGCCCGCAAACAGCCATCCGCGCTCGAACGCGTTCAGCGCCTGGAGCGGTGAGGGATTGCCGAGGATCGCGATCAGCACCGCCACGCCGAGCGCCGCGCCCACCTGACGCGCGACGGAGTTCAACGAGGTCGCGACCGCGAAGCGCGGCCCCGGCACCGATCCCACGGCGGCGCCGCTCAGCGTGGGGAAGGTCAGTCCGGCTCCAATGCCGAGGATCACCATCCCGGGCAGCCACTCGCCGAGGAAGTCGGGCGTCCTGCCGAGTTGCGTGGCGAAGAAGGCCATGCCCGCGGCCCAGATGAGCCCCCCCGGGACGATCACGCGCCTATGCCCCACGCGTTCGACCATGCGGCTGGCCGGCCCGGCGACGGCTATCGCGACGAAAGGTCCAGGCGTCAGGGCGAGGCCCGCCTGGAGGACGGAGTAGCGCCAGAGCGTGGTGAGAAACAGGACGTTGCAAAGCGTGTAGCCGTAGAAGCCGCCCGCCATCGCGACCGTCACTCCGTTCGACAGCGCGAACGCGCGGATGCGCAGCAGCGACAGGTCGACGACAGGCGTGCGCTGACGGCTGGACCGCAGGACGAAGTACACGCCCAGCAGGACCGCCACGAGCAGGGCCCCCACCACACGGCCCGAGCCCCATCCCCATTCCTGGCCCTTCACGACGGCGAGCACGAGCGAAGCGACGGCCAGGGCGAAGACGACCCCGCCGAGCAGGTCTGGCACGCGCCGACGTCCGGGCGCCCGGCTCTCGACGATGACGCGCCGCGCCAGCAGCAACGCGAGCAAGCCGACGGGGATGTTCACCAGAAACACCATCCGCCAACTGGAGGCCGTGATCAGAACGCCGCCGAGCGGCGGGCCGATTCCGGCGGCCAGCGCCGCGACCGCGGCCCACACCGCAACAGCGTGCATCCGGTCTCTGGCCTCGTGCGCGTCGAGAACGATCGCGAGCGAGCTGGGCACCAGCGCCGCCGCGCCGGCGGCCTGGATGGCGCGCGCGGCGATCAGCACGTTCAGGGTCGGTGCCAGCGCGCACAACGCGGAGGCGCCCGTGAACAGGAGCAGCGCGAACGAGAACACCCGCCGGCGACCGAGCAGGTCCGCGAGCTGCCCCCCGCCGACCAGAAAGGCCGCGAAGACGATGTTGTAGGAGTTCAGGACCCAGGAGACGCTCGAGAGCCCGGAGCCCGGGAATTCGCGACGAATGCTCGGCACCGCGATGTTCACGATCGTGGCGTCGATGAACGCCATGAAGCCCCCGAGTACCGCGACCGCCAGGACCGCGCTCGGCGCGGAGACGCGCCGTCGAGACGGGTGGGTCGGAGCGGCCGCTCCCAGCTGCTGATGAGGCACGTCAACCATCGCGCGACGCCGAGATCCGCACGCCGAGCTCCGGGCGCGGACCAGACACCGACGATCCCTCGAGCGACTCGAGCCGCTGTCCGGCCGCCGGCGTCCGAGCGTGGCGGTTGGTCGGTCTGCTCATCTTCGTTCCTTCATCCCCGGCCCATCGTCGTGACCTTCACCGATCGCGTCCATGAGGTTTCGTGAGCCCGTCTGATCCGGCCGAGCGGCGGTACGGCGTGGCTGGGCAGCGGCGCGAACGGGAACTCTACTTACACCCGGCGCTCGGCGGTGCAGGCCGGGGCCGCGGTCGCGCGCGAGGTTCGAGGACGTCCGCGCCCGGCCGCGCCATGCCGGGTGTCGAACACCCGCGAGCGCATCGCCTGACGGGCCTCGGATGCGCCGCCCTGGGCACCGCGCCGCGGGCCTCGGCTGGCGCTGTAGGTCGCTTCTAGGCCTTGCCGGCGGCCGTCAGGCGCGCGCGCCACTGCTCGGTGTCCCATCGCGCCGGCTCGGTCTGCGCGAGGAACCGCTCGAGCACCGCGACGAATCGCGCGGGCGCCTCGAGTTGCGGCAGGTGGCCGACCCCGTCGAAGATCTCCAGGCGACTTCCGGAGATCGCCTGATGGGCCATCTCGCCGTGGTGTACGGGGATGATGGGATCGTGCTCCCCCCAGATGATCAGGACGGGTATGCCCTCCGCCAGGTACAGCCGGTCACCGGCATGGACGCGCTGGCCGTCGGTGCCCACGACGGCGCGCAAGGTCGCCAGGAATGCGGCGCGACGCTCAGGGTCGGCGAGCGACGCGTACCCGCGCGCGACCTCTGCGACGTCCTCGTTCGGCCGCAGCCCGACGGCCGCGAGGCCGCGCGCGACCGCGGATCCCGCCACCCGCCCCGGCCCGGCCGTTGCTGCGATGAACAGATCCGCGCCGGGGAGCGCCGCCGCCCGCAGCACGGGGCTGACCTCGGGACCGAGCCCGCCGCTCGAGACCAGCACGAGACGCTCGGTTATCTCCGGGAACTGGTAGGCCAACTGCATCGCGATCCCGCCGCCCAGCGAGTGCCCGACGAGCGTTGCGCGCTCTCGGCCGAGCGCCATCAGCAGATCGCGCAGACCGGCGGCGAGTGCTCCCAGGGAGTAGTCGCCGCCACCTGGCTGCGACGCTCCGTGCCCGGGGAGATCTGGTGCCAACACGGTGTGGTGTCTGGCCAGCGGCTCGATCACCGCTTGCCAGTTCTCGTAGGTGCCCGCCATCCCGTGGATCAGGAGCAGCAGCGGGCCGCTGCCCGCTTCCGCGTAGGTCACCGAACGGCCGTGAAGCGTCACCGTCCTGGGCTCGATGGCGCTCATGCCGAGGCTCCCTCACGCCCACCGGCAAGCTCCTGTGAGGGGCCGCGGTGCCGGCCGTGAGTCTGTGCACGCTCGGCGTGCGAGGCGTTCAACCTGTAGCGGGGTTTTGCGTAGGCCATTGACCCTGGCTGCGACATCAGCATGCGGAACAGAAGGGGTGCGCTCGCGCCACACGGTCGTGAGCAGCGCGCTCACCTGATCCGTTCCTACCTAGATGATAGGGCGCAGCGCGGCGAAGCCGGTGTGGCCAGCGCCTACAGCTGAAGCGACTTGACCTGCAGGAACTCCTCGAGGCCGAACCGCCCCAGCTCGCGACCATGTCCCGACTGCTTGTAGCCGCCGAAGGGAGCCAGCGGGTTGAACGCCCCGCCGTTGATCTCGACCTGGCCTGTGCGGATCCTCCGGGCGACGCGCTTGGCGTGCTCCGCGTCGGCGGACCAGACCCCGCCGGCGAGGCCGTAGACGCTGTCGTTGGCGATCCGCACGGCTTCCTCCTCGTTCTCGTAGGGCATGATCACGAGCACCGGGCCGAAGATCTCCTCCTGGGCGATCGTCATTGCCGGCGTTACCTCCGAGAAGACCGTCGGCCTGACGAAGTAGCCCCGATCGAGGCCCTCGGGCGGCTCGGCGCCGCCCGTCAGGAGCTTCGCCCCCTCCTCTGTCCCCTTGTGGATGTAGCTGCGCACCCGTTCGCGCTGGGCCATAGAGACCAGCGGGCCGAGCGTCGTGTCGGGCCCGAACGGGTCGCCGGGCTTGAAATGCCCCGCGACCGCGGCGGCTACCTGCTCGGCCTCCGCAAGCCGTGATCGCGGAACCAGCATTCTCGTCAGCGCGCTGCAGGTCTGGCCCGAGTTCAGGAAGCACTTCGAGACGCCGTCGGTGATCGCCTGCTGCAGGTCCGCGTCCTCGAGGATCACGTTCGGAGACTTGCCACCGAGCTCGAGCGCCACTCGCTTGACCGTGCCGGCGGCCGCCGCGGCGACCCGCCGGCCGGCTGCCGTAGACCCCGTGAACGAGATCATGTCGATGTCGGGATGGGCCGACATCGCCTCGCCGACCACCGTCCCGAGTCCGGTCACGAGATTGAACACGCCCCCGGGAAGGCCGAGCTCGTGCAGGACGTCGGCCAGCAGGAATGCATTGAGCGGAGCCACCTCCGAGGGCTTGACCACGACGGTGCAGCCGGCCGCCAACGCCGCAGCGACCTTGGCCGAGATCTGGTGCAGCGGGTAGTTCCACGGTGTGATCGCACCCACGACGCCCACGGGCTCGCGAACGATCAGCGAGTTCCCGGACTCCTCCTCCCAGGCCACCTCGGCCATCACCTGGGGCATCGAGCCGAAATCCATCGTCGGCAGGCCGGCCTGGATCATGTGTGCGAGCTTGATCGGCATCCCGACCTCCTGGGCGATCAATGCCGCGGTCTGCTCCATTCGCGCGCCCAGCGCATCTGCGATCCGCCGCATCCACTCCGCACGCTCATCGACCGAGGTCAGCGACCAGTGCTCGAACGCCTCGCGCGCCGCCCTGACGGCCCGATCTACGTCGTCGGCCGTCCCCTCGGGGACGCTGCCCATCACCTCCTCGGTCGTCGAGTTGATCACCTCGAGCATGCCCGATCCGCTCGGCTTGACCCACTCTCCGCCGAGGTAGATCTCCTCCCTCACCTGAACGTTCGGGTCGCTTGCTATTGCCATGTCTCCTCCTGATGGGGTCGGTGGGCGGTGGGCCTAGGACACCGCAGCCACGCCCGCGGTGCTGGCGGCAGCCGCCGCGACCGCCTGCGCGTTGCGATGCGCGAGCGCCATGATCGTGATCATCGGGTTGGTCCCGGAGGCGGTCGGGAAGGCGCTCGCATCGCCGATCCAAACGCCCGCCGTGTCGTGCAGCTCACCCCACGGGCCGGCGACGCTGCTCTGCGGATCGGTGCCCATCCGGCAGGTTCCCATCTGGTGGGCCGAGAACAGCTTCCAGCCGCCCGCCCGCAGGGGGATCCGCTGCGTGCGGCCGACGAAGGCGCCCAGATCGTCTCCCCAGCGCCACAGCGGCGCACCCTCGGCGGCGGCGACGATCTGCTGTGCTCCGCCGGCCTGGTGAAGCAGCGCCTGGGCCTCGATCCCCCTGCGCGTGTTTCGCAGATCGAGCTCGTCGGTCAGCGAGTACCAGGGCACCGCCATCCCGGAGTGATCGATCGTCACCCGGCCGTGCCCGTGATCGCGCAGGAGCGCGATCACGGTGGCCCCGTGGCGAAAGCGTGAGAGGAGCTGCTTGTGGTGTGCGCCGTCGATGAAGGGAGTCCCCGACGCGCCGATGGCGGTCGTGTATTGGACCCCCTCGAGCAGAAACCCGAATCCGTCCTCGATGTTCTCGAACTCGTGCACGAGTCCGGCGTGCGGCGCGCCCTGCCAGGCCTGCATGTCCTCGGCGTGGAAGCCGGTGGTCGCGACGCAGGGGTGCAGGCGCAGGTAATCGCCCGTCGCCGGGCCTCCGATCCCCGAACGCAAGAGCAGCGCCGGGGACTCGAGAGACCCGCAGGCGACCACCACCTGCGGCGCGCGCACGGTGACCTTGGCGGACCGGCCGCTCTGCGGGTCAGACCAACTCGCCTCCACGCCGGCGGCACGGCCACCTTCTGTGAGGATGCGCTGCGCCCAGCAACGGGCCACGAGCACGGCTCCGCGATCGAAGGCATCCTGGAGGTAGGTCTTCAACGTCGACTGCTTGGCTCCGGTCTGGTCGCCGAACCCCATGTAGCCGGCCGTCTCGAACGAGTAGCGCTGCTCGTCGGTGTTGCGCCGGGCGAGCGAGAAGCGCCAGCCGAGCGCCTCGGCCGCTTGCCGCATCCGCTGCTGGGGGCCGTTCAGCTGAGAGCAGCGGTCGTTCACCCCCAACCGCTCCCAGACGGCGTCGATGTGACGGTCGAAGTCCGACCCGGCGAGGCCCTCCAGGCCGAACTCCCGCTCCCACTGCTCGCGCACCCAGGGGGTCGTCCGCAGGGAGTTCGTCCAGTTCACGACCGTCCCACCCCCCAGGCAGGAGCCCGCCTGCAGCGCGACGTTCATGTCGGCTGTCGGGTTTGGCCCGCCGCGCCAGTAGAGGTTCTGGTAGGCCGGTATCTCGAGTTGCGTGAAGTCGGCCTCGTCGAAGTAGCCCCCCGCCTCCAGCACCACGACCTTCAGCCCGCGCTCGGACAGCACCCCGGCCATGACGCCTCCGCCCGCCCCGGAGCCGACGACGCACACGTCGGCCTCCAGGGTCGTGTCGCCGTCCGGGATCAGCGGCCTGAGCGTCTTCTCCTGCTGCGGCGGCGCGCTCCTCGGGCCGGGGTAGCCGAAGGTCTTCCAATTGGGGTTCTGACCGCGCTCGTCGGGCAACCCGTAGAACATGAACAGCGCCAAGCTCGTCAGCGCGGCGACTCCCGCTGCGGCCTCCTGACCGATCAGCGCGACGTTGCGCATGAGCTGCTCTCGCGAGCGCAGCGAGGAGCGCACGAAGCCCTGCTCTGCGAGCGCCTCGAGCAGCTGCGCGAGCCCGGCCTGCTGATCGACGGGCATGTCTGCGAGCAGCTGCTCGATCACCTGCGCAACACCCAGATCGCTCGCCCTGCGGCCGAAGAAGCCGTCGGGGTCCGGGTCGCGCGGCACGGACGGAACCACCGTGTCGCACACGGCCGTCAGGACCTCCCGCTGCGTGTCGGTGAGCTCGCTCATGTAGGACCTCTCCTCCCTGCCCGACGAAGGTTAGAGGGTCCCGCCCCAGGGCGTGGCTCGGCCCCGCCGTGGGCGCTCCCCTCGGGCACGATCGCGGCGCCGGCACTGAGGCCCGAGGGTCTGCCCGGCCAAGCAACCGGTCGCGGCGCAAGCCACCGCCCCGCGCCGCGAATGGGGACCCGGGCGTCGCCCGGTGCCCGGGAGGGCCGATTGCGAGACCGCCGCTCGGGGCGCCGAGAGGGTGCGCTGCAGCAGCGCACCGAAGCGCGGGCGCTGCTAGAACGTGGACCTCGTCCGGGCCCAGGTCATTCTGCGAGGAGGCTTCCGTGAAGGTTCGCGCCGCCGTGTTGGAGGATTTCGCCAGCCCGCTCGTGGTCCAGGAGTTGGATCTGGACGATCCCCGCGCCGGCGAGGCCCTGGTGAGGCTCGTCGCCTGCGGCGTGTGCCACACCGACCTGTACACCGCCTCGGGGTCCGATCCGTCCGGCTACGCTCCGACGGTCCTCGGTCACGAGGGTGCGGGTGTCGTGGAGGCCGTGGGCGACGGGGTGAGGGCGGTCGCGCCCGGCGACCATGTCGTCACGCTGTTCTCGCCCCAGTGCCGGGAATGCGTCCACTGTCTCAGCCCGCGTACCAACCTGTGCCTGGCCATCCGCGAGCAGCAGAACAGGGGCTACCTCCCGGACGGCACGACGCGGCTTTCGCTGGCCGGTGAGCCGATCCGGCACTTCATGGGGACCTCGACGTTCGCCGAGTACGCGGTCGTGCCCGAGATCGCGCTGGCCAAGGTCAGCCCGGAGGCACCCCTCGACCGGGCCTGCCTGTTTGCATGCGGACTGTCCACCGGACTGGGCGCTGCGATGTTCACCGCCGCGGTGCAACCAGGCTCGACCTGTGCGGTGTTCGGCGCGGGCATGGTCGGCCTTGGCGTCGTGGCCGGGTGCCGGCTGCAGGGGGCCGAACGGATCATCTGCGTGGACCTTTCCGAGGACCGACTGGAGCTCGCCCGCGGCCAGGGCGCCACCGACTGCTGGCCCGCCGACGGGCACGCCGTCGAGCGGGTTCTGGAGGCCACCGGCGGTTTCGGAGCCGACTACACCTTCGAGGCGACCGGTCTCGTCTCGGTCATGCGAGAAGCGCTCGAGGCCGCCCGCATGGGCTGGGGTCTGTGCACGGTGTGCGGGGTGGCGGGCAAGGGCGAGACGCTCGATGTGGTCCCGCGCCTGCTTATCACCGGCCGCCGCGTCTGCGGCTCGTCGTTCGGCGGGGTAAAGGGACGCGACCAGGTGCCCGAGCTGGTCGAGCTCTACCTGCGCGGAGAGATCGACGTGGACCCGTTCATCTCCCATCGCATGCCGCTCGATCAGGTCAACCGCGCCTTCGAGCTGATGGAGGCGCAGAACGGGATCCGCTCGATCCTCGAGCTGAGCGCCTGACCGGCGGACGGCTGGGGCGGCACCGAGCGCCCCCGCGCCCGGCTGGATCTGTCGGCGCACGGGGCTCGCGGTGGCAGCCTCCGGGATCATCTGCTCCGGGCATGGGCCGACCCCACACGCGATCGCCAGGAGCGGCCGTGATCCGTGGGACGCTCGGGTGCGTAATGTGATGCGATGCCCCGCTTGCGACGCCCAGGCGCGCAATCCAAGGACCGGCTGCGCATGCTCGCCGATGAGGAGCTCATGCAGCTCGTGGCCTCCGGCGACGCCGACGCCTTCGAGATCGTGCTCGAGCGGCATGCGGATGCGGCGTTCGCGCTCGCCTACCGAATGTGCGGCAGGCGCTCGATCGCCGAGGACATAACACAGGAATCCTTCCTGGCAGTGTGGCGCAGCGGAGCTCGCTATGACCGCGCGCGCGGCAGCGTGCGCACGTGGGCGCTGTCGATCGTGCGCAACCGCGCAATCGACACACTGCGTCGCGGCGGCCCGCGCGAGCGCCGTCAGACGAGCGACGACGGCATCGCGGACACGCTCGAGGCGCCCGAGCGAACGGACGCGCAGGCCATGGACAATGCGGCCTCGGATGAGATTCGGGTGGCGCTCTCCGAGCTGCCCACCGAGCAGAGGCAGGTCATCGAGCTGGCTTACTTCGGCGGCTTCACCCACACGGAGATAGCCTCCATGCTCGACGCGCCGGTCGGCACGGTCAAGGGTCGTATGCGGCTCGGACTGGAGAAGCTCAGGGGTCACCTAAGGGGATGGGAGGCGGTGGGCGTGTGAGCTCGCTTGAGGGACACACCGACTGTGGGAGCCGCGTCGACGCCGCGCCCTACGTCCTTGGCGCGCTCGATCAGCCGGACGCCTTCCGCGAGCACCTCGCCACGTGCGGGGCCTGTCGGACGGAGGTCGCCAGGCTGCAGCCAGTGGTCGATGCGCTGCCCGCCGCAGTCGCGCCGGCGAGCGCCTCCAAGGACCTGCGCGCGCGGGTGTTGGCGACGGTCCGCTCCGAGGCGGAGCTTCGTCAGGCTGCCGGCCGGCAGGCCGATCGGCCGCCCGCGCCCGCGCGCCGCCGGCGATCACGCCGGGCTTCGCTCGTCGCGACGGGTGTCGCGATCGCAGCGGGCGCCGGGATCGCCCTGGCAGCCGCGCTCAACCTCGGCTCGCCCCAGCGCTTGCACGTGACCTCTGCGCAGATCTCGGCAGCGGTCCAGGGCGCCCATGCATCCCTGCGCCAGATCGGCGGTCGCTCAGAACTGGCGGTCTCCGGCATGCCCGAGCCGCGGGCGGGCCGGATCTACGAGGTGTGGGTGAACCGCAACGGGTCGCCGCAGCCCACCGACGCGCTCTTCAGCGTGACGAGCCGAGGGGACGGCGCGGTTGACGTGCCGGAGAGCCTGCACGGTGTGAAGGAAGTGATGGTCACCAGCGAGCCGCTCGGCGGGAGCCCTCGACCGACGGGCCCACCGCTGATACGCGTCACACTTCGCGCGTAGATCGGCCTGACGAAGTCTGCCACCGTGTCCCGCGGCACGCGGCGCACCGGCATCAACCTGCGAGGAGCGCCTCGCGCAGAGGCTCATCCGCACCCGGCGGCCTGCGACGGGACCGGGCGCGCGAGGCACCGGAGCCCGGCGGCGTGACGGTGACCGCGGAAGCGCCGGCCCCGAGCTCGATGCGCATCAGGGCGCTTCCGGACGAGGCCGAAACTGCGCGCGCGAGCTCTATGGTGCTGGCGATCTCCGGCGCCGACAGGAGGCACTCCTCGAGAAAGCGCCGCACGTTCGGCCTGGAGAGGGCCTCGGCGTCCGCCTCCAGTTCCTCCACGTGAATGCACCCGTGGCCGGCGCTCGGCTCCGGCAGGAGGATGCACGCGACCATATCGTCGGGAGCGCCTTCGGATACCGCCCGCACCCGCTCGAGCAGGTCGCCCGCGCTGGGACGAGCGCCGAGGTCGGCAAGGATCTCGCACAACCGCTCGCGCCCGAGCAGCTCGCCCTCGCAGCGCGCCTCGATGAGGCCGTCGCTGAAGAAGCACGCCGCCGCTCCGGCGGGGAGCGAGACGGCGGTCTGGCGATGTCCGGTCTGCACGCCCCAGCCGATCGGCGGCGCGGAGCACACGGTCACCGGCTCGCGAGCCTGGAAGCCGTGAAGGACCGGCGGGGGGTGACCCGCCAGCGCATACGTGAGCACGCTGGTCGCGCTGTCGTAGACGCCGACCGCGACCGTCGCAAAGCGCTCGCCCAGTGGGTCTACCAGCACTCGACCGGCGAGCGCGAGCGCGGCGCGCGGCTCGAGCCCCGCCTGCAGGTAGGCGCGCAGCGTGTAGCGCGTGAGCGCCGCCTGGGTGAGGGCTTCATGGCCATGTCCGGCCACGTCTCCGAGCATCATCGCGACCTTCCCCGGCTCGGGGACGAACAGGTCGTAGAAGTCGCCTCCGGCCGCGGGCCCCTCGGCCGGTCGGTAGGCGACCGAGACCGGCAGGCCTCCCATGCGGGCCGGAACCGCGGGCACTAGCGCGGCCTGCATCGCGTCCAGATCACACAGGAGCGTCTCGCGCTGGCGCTCGAGCCGGCGGGCGCGGAGCGCGGCAAGACGGGAGCGGACCCCGAACCAGAGGGCCAGGAGGAAGAGTGCGACGATGATCGGCTTGCTCCAGTCCGGAACCGGTATGGGCAGCGGTATCTGTCTTCCGATCCCCGCCAGCGGGTTGCCCAGGTGTGACGCGGCGCGATGCGGCGAGTCCGGCCGATGGACGGCGCGCGGCGCGATCTGGCTCGAGACAAGGGGCACCGAGCTGGCGGCAACGCCCGCGGGAGGCCGGCCGCCGCCCGCGTACGCGCCGACCCCGGCCCGCGCCACCGGACCGGTGCCCGAGCTTCGAGGGCGGACGGAGCCTGCGGGTGGCTGGCCCGTGTTGCTCAGGATCAAGGGAGCGAGCAGGGCGCCGGGCGCGGGCGCGGGCGCCGTGGCCGCGGGCGACACGGGCGCAACCGACGCGTTGACGACGTTCGGCGAGTTCGCGGGGCTCGGGAAGCTCAGCGAGCTCACGCTGCT
>Ga0209048_10004313_pt1 | contig 13633 bp, 40 predicted proteins | sample FrelakmetCRP12CR_FD_187146 | JGI IMG/M metagenome (GOLD analysis project Ga0209048, IMG submission 187146) | Freshwater lake sediment microbial communities from the University of Notre Dame, USA, for methane emissions studies - CRP12 CR (SPAdes)... | ecosystem: Environmental > Aquatic >... | reverse complement strand
CGTTGAACCATTTTTTAATCTCTGTCCAAGACCCTGTAAATTTGAAGAGGCTTTATTTACAGGGTCTTGGACAGAGATTAAAAAATGGTTCAACGAGGGAGGTACAAATGGTTAGTCAACACACAGAAACCTCAGAGTTTAAAGCCAGACAATTAGCTTTGGCAACCGCAGACCTGGATAAGTTAAACATCGTAGAGCTGGTTGAGAAATTTGCCAACAAGCCGTTGGTGTATGTTGAGGGGTACGGTGGGGAAGATAAACTTGGAGAAGGAGTTGTTGATTATATTCTCAAAAGAGTGGGTAAAGAATCCGAGTTGATGCCAAACTCTCATCATTGCTATGAGACTTGGGATACTTATAATTTAAGACGCCCAATCGGAATCAAAACGGATATGGTTATACTATATATCAACCGAAGGAAAGAGCGTGGTGGAGAGAATAGGGTTGCGATGGTACATTATAAAAGGGAAGTTGAAGTCAAATATACAGCAGTATTCATTTAAAAATAAAAGTTATGAGCAACGAAACAACGACAGAAAAGTTTGTGATGACAAAGGAGATTCACAATGCATTGGTAGACGCATTTCAAAAGAGAGCAGAAACCCAAGGTTTTAAAGGAAAGAAGAAACTTGAATTGCAGGCGGAATTTTTCATTGGCGCGGTAGCGACAATAGATTTAATGAATGGTAGTCCCGAGCATAGTTGTATGAGTCCGATGATAGCGTTTAGTATTATGAGAGGGGTTGAAATTAAGAAATTTGAAACCGAGAAAGCATGAAAAACCTACTCGAAAAGAAAATTGAATTGATTAAGCTTCCTTGGTATTCTGGAGGGCGTAGTGCGAAAGATAATGCCGATTCGGATAAATACACAAGTATAGAAATTGAAATTCAAAAAGCGTGGTTAAAGCATCCGGATTGGATTAAAACTTCTGGCTCCCCATATATTCCCGCCACAAAACTTCCCGCCAAGGGAGCTCCTGTATTGTTTATCAAGTTTGATAAAATAAAGGATAAGAGCACCCATTTTGGTTTCAGGTTGGATAATTACAGGGTTGAGCAAGGTACATACCACGGAATGAAAGTAGTTAAGGATGATGGTACGGATTACTGCAGACCCAGTGTTAGTATTAAAGTATTGCATAAAGACGGATATATTTATTTTGTTTCACCAACGGAGGTAATTTTAAAATGAAAGCGACAATAGTATCACCACGGGTTTGGGTGCAAGACCCAAAAAACCACACACAAGGAACCAGAATTGGTTTGTGTATTGTTATACCCTTTGACAAGTTAGAGTTAAGCATAGCCATTGACAATGGGCCTGCGGGCGTTAGTGCGTGGTGTAACCGAGAGGATTGCCGGGTATATGTTCAAGCAAGCGGTCAAGATATCACTAAAAAAGTTTTGGGTCAAGAAGCCAATAGCGCCTACGATGGTTATGACTTGATGAAAATAATGGATTTAGTTAAACGGGCGGAAGCCAAAATGAATAACACAGAAGCAATATGGTAAAAGATTTTACAAAACCAAACGCGAGCGCCCTGTCAGCATTAGACTGCGCCATCCAAGAAATGCCAAACCTTGAAAAGAGGTGGGACAGACATATTGGAGATTACTACAATGGTGAGGGTTCCGGAAACGGTTGGCCTGGCATTGAAAAGGCGGACCCGGTACGTTTCAAAAAGGCCTGGTATGCCGCAATGAGTTTTGCTGCAGATAACGAAATAGATTTATCAACAATAAACTAAAGATTATGACAATTACATTAAACAAAAAGGAAAGCGAAGAATTTTTTTACAATGCCCTCTGCAACGGCCTTGGGTATGTGTGCCAATACGGATTGCAGTTAGATTATGATTCCGCAAAGTATAAAGAGGCAAAGATGAATTGGCTCAAAAAGAATCCAGGCCAAGAGGCTTGTTTGGAGGATGTGTTGATGCAAGTCTTAAAAGATGGCGGGAGCCTTACCCTTGTAGATGTTGAAGGTGGGGATGATGAGCGCCACACAATATACCTACGGGATGTCCACGAAAAAGTAAGCAAGACAGATTCTAGGCGTTTAGTGGATATGCAAACCGGAAACGATGATGCCGATACGGCAGATTGCATACTTCAAACGGTATTCTTTAACGAAGTAATTTTTGGATAAAAACCCTATATTTAAAATGAAAAACATGACAGTGGCAATAGCAAAAGAATACAACAAAAAGGAAACGGTTCATCCAATGGAGACCATCCTGTTTACCAACGAATCAGTTGGGATGTTTAAAAGAACCCCGTTCAGAATGGTTATAGGCTTTTTTGACTTGGTTGCAGAGCAGAACAAGTTGTATATCTTTACTACTCCAATGGGCGTCATGGGTAGATTGTGTGATATCAAAAAGGCGGAAGCGATACTGATTAACTCCATTCAAAATAACTAATGGATATCAGGAGCGATATAACGCTGGAGGAAGCAAAGAAAGAAAGGGATGCTTATACAAGCATTGTCACAAACAAAGGCGCTGACTCAGTGCACCCCGTTGGTGTTTGGGAAGCGGTTAGATATTGGAACGGAGTAGTATTGCATAAATTAGATAATCTTAAAAGAAAAGAACATGGCACAGATGACAATGCCCGCGAGGGAACAGAAAGTTTGGATTGAGTTAAGAGCAAAGTTGATTCAACAATGGCACGAAATTCATAATCCTGGTAAGTTTATTGGTGGATTCAAATACGAGTCAGCCGTTAAGATTGCTGAAAACCAATTGGAGTATGACCTATTAAAAGGGGAGTTAAGAATTACTCTGGAGGAAATGTTACTGCAAACAGATTCTGATTGCTTGCACCAATTAGAGCAAGTCAACAAAGATAAAATTAAAGAACTTTTAGCGAAATAATTATGAGAGTCGTAGATGCAATTTATTGGTTGACAACCGGGATTATGTGGGCTTCCATAATATACGGATACCTAACAAGGAAAAAGATTAGCAAAATGTGGCTCAAAAATTACGAAGATTTTGTTGTTGAAACGCAAGGTAAGTATGATGAGTTCGTTACGTTTTATAACGAAAGAGCAACCTTACTCTCAAAAGAAAACACAAAGCTACTCTCACAGAACGAAGAGCTTAAAGAGAGATTAAGAAGTTTAGGTATTAAAGATTTTGACGTAATTTAAAATGGTGAATTTTTACATAATCAATAAGGCAGAGATAACGGAGATGATAGGCTCCCAACCAAAAAGAATTAAATCTATTTTGGTAGACCTTGGGAAGGAGCTCTCAAAGAAAAACATCATCAACGATATTGTTTGCGCCTCCGATGACCAAGATACTCAATGGTTGTTTGATGTACGGGTAACAAGAAGAGGTGGATACGAATTAACATATACAGGAACGGCCAAATAAAATGGAGGTAAAGAAATACGATACACTAAACGGGTTAAGGATGTTCGCAGAAGAAAGGAATTTGCCAATTGATGAAACAAGAGTAAGTTTCAGTGTTAGTGTTTTTAAAGATAAAAAAAGAATTGAACTACATATATTTTATAAATCATAAACAGAATGGAAAAGTTAAAGGCAAAATTACAAACAATCAGAGAGTTCATTAAAACCTCAAAAGAGTCAAACGAAGATTTTGAATCCGCTTGGTTCAATATAAAAAACATTCCACTAACAGAATTAAGAGCCTTTGTGGATGAGATAAACAAAGAGCGTAAATCATACCTTGACGAATACGAGATGAGGTTTGATGAAAAGGAATCAGTTATGAGACTCCAGTTGAGTTTTTATGTTGATGACGCGACGATTTTCCTTTACTCAGAAAAAGTAAAGATGAAAACTCACTTTGTTGTTGACGAAGCCATTAAAAATGTATAACATGGAAACAAAAGTAACGGTATCAAACAAGTGGCGGAATTCAATTAAGATTAAACATCTCTTTGAAGATGACACCACACCCGAATTGATTGTAACGATATGCGATTCTCTCATCGGGCAGATAAAGAGTATTAGGGAGAAAGAGAAAAAAGGCAACCTTACGCAAGATTCAAAAGATGATATTGACGATAAGTTGTTTGAAGTTCTTGACCATTTTGAATTCCTCAAAAATTTAGCTGAGGGCGCCATTGAGGGAAATGAATCAGAGCAAAGGATTCCGGAAGAGGAGTGGGATAATTATAGCTTTGATGGTAATTTTGAGCAATGGTTTAACGATTACCTATCTGAATTGTACGATTTAGGAGATGAAAGAGTTGATAACACACATAACATCAGAGAGAAATTTATTTGGATTGAATAAGCTATGGCAAACAGTAAAGAAGTAGATAAGGCTGTTGAAGCGGTAATAAATTTAGCCTCCGCACTGGGTATCACAGAAAAGCAATTGCTTGACGTCCTTGAAGAGGGGATTGTTTTTGATAACGATGGTGATTACAACGATAGGACCCTTGATATCATAAATAACTTAATATCGAGTCCTGAATTAAACATTGGATTTTAGAAAATATGGGTAGTGTACAAAGTAAAATAGGGTGTCCGAGATGCAAGTCAGAAGAATGCTTTGAGGATTTTTATTACAAAACGGGTGAGGAATACGTTAGTTGCCCTGATTGTGGCTTCCACAGAAGCTTCTTTTTTAAACGGGATACTCAGGGTAACCTAATTAAAAAGGACCCGACAAGGGGTTATGAATTCGATAACCTAATCGGAGAAGAAAAACACCTTCCGGAGCCTTATGGGTCTTACCATATTGAAGCTAAAAAAGGAGGCGGGCAATTTGGTACGCTGGAAACGGAAGCGGATTATAAGAAGTTTGTTTTGGATATCGCGGCTTTACGAGATAAACCCAATACAATCAAAGAAGTAATTATCAGCAGATTTGTTGATGGAGAAATTAAAAAAGAGAAACTATGATTGCCACACTAAGAACATTGACAAGGAAATCAAAATTGGGTTTCGGTAAGATTAAGGATTGCACTGTGCAAGAACTTATTGACAGAAACAAAAAGGTTGACTTGGTTGCCGCTTATTACAAGTTGAGTTCCATAAACTTCACGGAAGATATCTTGGATGAATTAAAAATAACAGAGCAGTACAGGATTAAAAAACCTTCAACCAACAAAACGGTTTATAGAATGGTATTATCATTGTATCCGGGCAGAGTAAGAAATAGAGAGCTTGAAAAATTAAGGAAACCATATAAAGGGCCTACAAAGGGGGCCATGCAAAGCAGGAACCATGGACGTTAAAGAAAACAACAAGATGATTGCTGAGTTCTTGGGATACAAGAATACCACACCCACGGATAAGGATTTTGATATCTACGAAAACAAAGATGGAAAACTTTTAGAAGCGATGTCCATGCAATATCATTCAGATTGGAATTGGCTAATGCCTGTAGTTGAAAAGATTAGAACAATTCCGGGCATGGACTTTATGATTAACGGAGACCACTCAAAGGTTGTTTTGATAAAGAATGTTAGTGTAAAAGGGTTTAAAAAGATTGAGACCTTAGAATCTGGGTCAATGCAATCAATTTATAAAACAGCTGTCAAATTTATTAAATGGTATAACGAACATGGAAGTTAAAAAAGAAGTTACTGCAATCCTAAACGACGAGATGATTGCTAAATTTATGGGGTACACTACCCAACCAACGGGAGAGGGAAATATGATTGTTCGCCCGGATGGATTTGCGGTGGATGAATACCCGAAGTATCATAGCTCTTGGTGTATGTTGATGCAGGTTGTAGAAAAGATTGAAACAATTCAACTCCCGAAGCCATCAATGATTCCTTGCAGTGTTGTTATTACGGGCAAGACCTGTTCCATAGATGATGGGGCGTGGGATGGTGATAAACTTGTTGACGTTTACGATGGTAACCACGGAGATAAATACACGAAGTTTTCCGCCACTTATGAAGCTGTAGTTAGATTTATTAAACGATACAATAAGAATGAATTCCATGGATAAGAAAATTGAAATAGAACCAGATTACAATATCCTTCGGGAGCAATTACTATTGGTTGCCAAAAAGGAAAACGCCTGCGAGGGTGTTATTACGCAAATAAACACCATAAAGGATTTAGTAACCTTTAAAAGAGCCTACGAGAAAACCGTGTTGGCAATATGCGAACGTTTTGGTATTGAGCTCAAGGATGAAGATGAGGAGGATTTAAAGGACCAGCTTGAAGATATGGAAAGTGAAAGAGATTCTCTCCAAGACGAAGTTGATGAGTACAAAGAGCGGTATGGCGAGATAACAACTTTATGGGAAGAGAAAAAAGTTGAACACTTCCTTAATTTCAAAGAGAAATATACCGAATGGGATTTAGAAAGGTTACTGCAAAATGGAGAGAAGTTTTTACAATTAAAAGTCGCTTAAATGGAAAAGAAAATTTACATAACCGTTAGAAACGATGCCTCAGAATCATACATCAGAAGAGAGTCTGTTGCCGTTAATTGGCATTGGGCGGAGACTCTTTCGAAGATAGAGGGTATGCGGATTGAAATTGAAACGGAGTTTTTATTTGTTAATCAATTCAACACGGTACCCATTAAAGGAGTAAGCGATGAAGGCCTAAGGCTTATGGCTATGGATTGTAGTAAGATTGAATTCGAGGGTGGCGCAGATTACGAGTGGTATTTGGAAAAATGTAGTGAGTTTTATGCAAAGGGGTGGAACACAAAAGTAAAAGATTTACCAGCAATAAAGTCACTAATGAAATGAGAGCGCCAAAGGATAGTTTAAAACCACAAGAAGCGAGTGGGCAAATTAAGGAACAGGAACCAATAAAAGTAATCCGGATGGCTGATTTGAGAGCCTTGAGAATGGAAGAAAGAAGGAAACACCGTAACAGGAAAATAAGATTATGAAAGCGTATTTATTATCATACCAGTATAGAAAAAACACGAGGGGCTTTACCACCCATTACATTTTGGTTTACGCTTTTACTTTTGAACAGGCAAAGGAAATGTTATTAAAGAAAGATGGTTGGGAAATAGATAAGGACTCAGTTATTAACCAGACAATAGAATACACGATATGAACGAGCTCTTACAATTGATGCATGACACGATGGGCAAAACCGCAAGGATTAAAGGCTGTGTGAAGCTTCTAAAAGGGGGTACACAATTGACGCAGATAGATAGAATTAAAATGCTTGATATCATTGAGAGAAGCGCCGAGGATTTAAACAAAGTGCTGGATGCTTATTACATTAGCCAAAAGTTTTGTGATTGTGTTGGTAGAATGGACCAACATCAGCAGGGTGATGTTTGGATTTGTGGAGATTGCGATAAAGAAATTAAACTAAAAACCGATATATGAAGAAGTACGTCAAAATTGAAAGTAAGGGTATTATAGAAGCTGGAGCTTTTACCTTGTTGGGAGCGTCAACAAAAAAAGAAGATAACACAAAGATTGGATTCTTTGGTTCAGGTTTAAAGTATTCAATCGCGTGGTTGCTACGAAACAAGATTGACTTCAAAGTCTTTGCAGAGTATAAGCAAATTGTGTTTACAACCCTACCCGCTCCGTTCCGTGAAATGGAGTTTGATGTTATTTGCGTTGATGGAATTCAAACATCCCTCACAACCGCTATGGGCGGAGATTGGCAGGCGTGGTACACTTTGCGTGAAATATATTGTAACGCTTTAGATGAAGCTGAGGCGGCTATCTCAATCGTTGACGAGAAGGATTGTGTTCCCGTAGAAGATAAAACCGTTTTCTATTTTGAAACCACGGAGCAATTCAAAGAGATACTTGATGAGTGGGATATGTACTTTTCAGAGAATAGAAAGGACCTTGTTTACTCCGATGCAGATTTTAACCAAGTTTACAATGGCGGAGATAAAACACTTATTTACCGCAAAGGAATTAGGTGTATGTTTTTGAAAGAGGAGAAGTCAACATTTAATTACGATTTAAGTTGGGTTGAGATTAACGAGAGTCGCGTTATCAAAGATGAGTGGATGTTTAAATGGAAACTCCGCGAGTTCTTGCAAAAAATAAAAGACCGCAAAGTCATTAGCCAATTATTGAACACGATTAACAAGACCTGGGAAAAGGGATTGAATTGGCAGTATGGGGGTAATAATTATTCCGATGTATGGCTCGAGGTTATTGGTAAGAAAACATTGGTTCCATACGAGAACGCTGGGTTCTGGGAGGAATGGATTAAGGATGACCCGTTTGATTTTTTAATTTTGCCCGCCAATATGATTGAAAGTTTAAAGGAAAAGTTCCTTGACAAAATAAAAGTCATTGGTGATGTTGAAGGTGTTAGTGGCTCCGGAGATTTTAGAGTAATAGCTTCTTTCACGAAAAAGCAACAATATCTGTTAGACGAGGCTCTCGCATTCCTTAAAGATGCAAGTTACGACGTAAATTATCCTATAAAACTGGTGGCGTTCACAAAGGAAACTGTCCGTGGGCAGGCAAAGGATAAAACGATACTTCTTTCAGAGAAATTGTTTGACATGGGCCGTAAAGAGATTGTGGCAGTTATCATTGAAGAACAAGAGCACCTTGTTACGGGGTACGGAGATGAAACAAGGGCGTTCCAAACACATTTTATTCACAAATTCCTTACATCGCTCGAGGATAAAGTAGGGCGTTATTTATAAAAAATGAAAGAGATGATTTATAAAACCCTACTCCACGGCGATTTGACAGAAGAACAACTGTTAGCCGTTTACAATGCGGATAGCAATTACTTGTGTGCCGTAAGGAAGATGCGCTTAGCGGAATACGAAGGCTTTAAGGTTGGCGATGAGGTTACCATTTCTGGTGATGATATACGTTGGCCCGGAGATGGAACGGGAGCAGACTTCCGTGATTTTTATGGGGGTGGAGGGAAAAGAATTATTGAGCTTCCTTATACGGGCGTTATAAGATGCATTCAATTCTGGGTAGATACAATCAACCACACAACTGATTCACCAGGTCCTTTTCAAGCCGTTAAGATTACGAACATAACCTTTGGGTGCGGTGATTACGGATTCCACCTTAAACACTTAATAGAAGAAAAAAGAATAGTAAAAACAATTAAAAACTAAAAAGATGAATTATTACTCAGTGTTTTATTGGCTCACAGTAGCCGACGGTGTTAAAGAAGTGTTTGACACATTTAGCAACATTTTTACCTTCCTAACGGTTATTTCGCTTATCGCCTATGCCATTGTAGCGGGAGTTTCCATTGATGCCAAGATGAAGGGCCAGGATTCTGATTACAAAGATTGCCTACTTTGGCGTAGGTTTGTTGGAAACTTCTATTGGATGTGCCAAATTATTTGCATTATAACGTGGCTCGGGTATGTATTTACTCCCACTAAAAAGGATTGCTTATTGATTGTGGCGGGTGGAGCTGTGGGTAATTTTATCACCACGGATACTTCTGCAAAAGCTCTACCAGCAGATGTCACAAAATTCCTACACCTTAGCCTTAATAAAGAGATTGAAGACCTTAGTAAGGATATTAAGCAGGATGTTCGCAAGGAACTTGGAGTGCAATCACCCAAAGAAAAACTCCTTGATGGTATCGAAAAGATGACAAAGGAGCAAATCATTGAGTATATTAAAAATGATTCAACATTTAGTAAATAAAAGATGTCAAATAACTACATTTTAATAGGAAAGAGTCCTAAACAAGTTTTTAATTTAATTGAGTGGGCTGAGAAGTTTCAGAACTCAAAAAGAACTGTTCAAAGAGACCTTATTCGCGGAGTGGAAGTATCCACGGTGTTTCTTGGAATTGACCATAACTTCAGTTCAATGTTTAACCCGGAGTCTGATGCAAGGCCAATTCTTTTTGAAACAATGGTGTTTGGAGGAAAACATGATGGGTATCAGAAAAGGTATTGCACTTGGGATGAAGCGGAAGAAGGACACCAATTAGCGTTAAAAATGGTCAATGCTAACGCCTGGCAGAAGTTTGCTAATTGGATTAAACGAATTTTAAGTAAGATATGAAAGAATACAAAAAAACGTTTTGCTTTATTATATCATTGCAGTTTGTGTTGATTGGAATGGGAGCTTGGCAATTATCAAGGGGCTCAATAGGATTTGGAATGTTCAATGTATTGTGGAACTCTGTTTTTGTAATATACAGCATCCATGTTTTGAGAAAAATGAAGAAAAAAGATAAGCGAAATGAAGATGCAGCCTAAATTAAACATTCGTTGCCAGTACTCCCAATTAGGGTTGAATACCATGTCTAATGTAAAAATAAAACAAAGGAATGAGCCTAAAAAAGGAACAATAGTAAGGGAAACAATGGATAAAAGGTGTTGGATTATAGTGTGGGATGGAAACGAGACCGTTAGCTCTGGACACCACAAAAAGTACATAGATGTAATTAAAGATGAAGAATTTATAAATCAAAGTATAATGAACAAACTAAGAGTGGGCAATAAACAGAACTCCTTCCTTAACGGTGAGTGGGCGGGGCATGTTCGTAAATGGGGTAAGAAATTTACTTCCGGTATTCGCAGAGCGATGTCAAAGAAAATAATCAGAAAGGATTTGGAGGATTCTGGAAAATGAAATTTAAACCCGCAGAAGATAATGATATCTACCAAAGGCTCGTATCAGAGGATGGTAAGATTGAAATGGGAATATATCCCGTTATATTTGGATACCGCGTTAGAGCCGGATATACCAACTCTCAGTCCTATGAATTGGATTGGTGTGGCGGAGATAAACACGAAAACCTTGAGCTCCTGTATTCAATTATGAAAAACATACTTGAAGATAAAGGTAATTTTATTGGGTTGCCCGCAGTTAGTTCCATTAAGCCGTTTTATAACGATGCCTTGTTTGTTGATTACATAAACGATTTGACGACGAAACCATTGGAGATTGTAAGGTTGAAACCTTTGCACCTGGATAGAATTAAAATGATGAAAACTATTCAAAATGAAGATTGAGAGCGTAAAAAAGAACGAGGATGGTAGCGTAACCTTCACGATAACCAAACCAACAAAAGTTGAGCAGGCGTTTTCCCTTTGGTGGGTTTGGCTTCACGAGGTTAGTTTTGAAACGGCCAAGGATGCTCACCCAAGTTGGAGAGATTATACTAAAAATACAATGGCTCGTATTCGAGAGATAAAAGCCACAATGACCGAGGAAGAGAAAAAGGAACTTAATGAAAAAATAAACCCAAGATTAAAATGAAAATGATTGAGGAAAAATTAACCGGAAAGTTTTACCATAAAAAAACCTGGTGGGGTTTGGTTTTAATGGTGGAGGTTACTTACAAAACCCACACCTATAGTGGAAGTTTTGTGACCCTTGAAGATGTCACGGAGTACAGAAAAGCAAAAGAATCAGATTTAAAAAAACTTAATTTATGAGAACAAAAGAAGAGGTGTTAAGAGAAAAGGAGGTAATGATTGGCTTACCTATTCCGTATAAAGATAGGATTCATGAGGCTATGCAAGATTACGCTATTGAGCATAACGATTTCCAGATAACGGAACGAGCTAATGCTATTGCTCGTGTTATTGAATGCAAAGAAAAGATTGAAAAGCTGGAGGATGATAAGGTAGAACTTATCAGTGCCCTTTTAACCCTGAAGAACATAATCTTATTGGGTTATGACTCGGAGTTTAACTCACCAGAACTTAACGAATTACTAACGAAACACGAACAAATATGAAAGGCGTAGATTGGACTATTGCAGATGAAGAGGGAAACATCAACATCCCAAATGAATTGGATAAACTTTTTAACCGACTTGGGATGCAGATGAGGTTCCATACAATATCTGGCAAGAATGAGATTCAAACCGTCGTTGATATGACGGCTATTGCTCACGAACATGCGGAGTTCCGGAACAAGGAGTTGAATGAACAAAATGATGAGCTATTAAATGCTTTAAGGCATATCGCGATAGTTCTCGAGAATGAGAATGAGTACTACAAAAAGATTGGTAGTCCTAAAAACTTTGATATTGATTTAAGAAACATTAACCAACTAATACTAAGAACAAATGGGTGATATCGCAGAAGGTCTTCTTAACGGAGATTTTGATGAAATAACGGGTGAGTATCTTGGGCCCGGGCAAGGTTTTCCGAGGTCACTGCACTATAACAATGGTCCAAGGGAATATGACTCAAGTTCGGCTCTATACGGGGTTAAAAACTATTTAAGGAAACGAGGTGTAACCAACTGGAATAACATTGTTGTGGCGTACAATAAAGACGTTCTTAAAATTGAGTTTCCGGGTCAAATTGATAACAATAAAATAGCTATCGAGATTCAGAAGGATTTTGGGGCCTTTGTTAAATATGTGAGAAGTGAACTAATTAAATCAACAGGAAAATGATTGACCAAAAAGTAATGAGCAAGATAATCCGTAAGAAGATTATTTGGGCTGAAATAAAGGCAAAGGAACAGGAGTATATCAGGCTTCAGAAACAAATCAACGAGCTTGAGAAGGCTAAAAAAGATATCAGTTTTGAGGTCCAAAAGAGAGTTCAGGAGTCTCAGGAAATAGCTGAGTGGCTGGATGGACAAGCGTATGAACAAGAAAAACAAATAACCGGATAATATGGGATATAGACCAGATGACCAAGCGTTAGAACCCGCGATAGATATGATTCTTGAGGGGATGGAAAAGTTTAATGATGCCGCTAAAAAAAGAATTCAATCAAGGGAATGGGGAGATACCCACATAACGGAACTCAACGGGCTCAGGAAAAAGTTTCTTGACCTGCAGGTTGAATTGGAAGCCTTAAAAGATAGTACTTGGTAAAATGAAAAGAGAATTAAAGGTTAAGGCCTGGCATAAAGTTAAAAACCGTTGGGAATCACCCCAAGATGTGAAACTTGGGTTTGTTGATAAATCCAACTGCGTCCAGTTTGAAGCTGATAATGCCATTGAATTTGTTTTATACACTGGGCAAGATGATATCAAGGGTAAGGAAATTTATGAGGGTGATATAGTGCAATTTTTTATCTCGTGCGGTAGGCCAATAAGGCACGTTGTAATTTGGTACCACTCAGAATACAGAACTGTAGATGTTCACCGTTATGTAACTTGCAGTTGTTGTGGTAATAAGATTCACCAGGATAGCGGCACAAAACCAACTCAGGCGTACTGGCGTAAGTTTGAGGTTGTGGGAAATATTTACGAAAATAAAGAATTATTAAAAAGATGAAAAAACCAAAAGTAAGTTTTAGTATCGCATTACTAAAAAGCAATCGGAAGTACCATGCGGAACGTATAAGAGGGTTCAAGGGCGCTGACAAAAAAGGGTTGATAAACCGAGTAGATAAGGGTATTGCTAAATACCTGGATAAACAAAGGGAGGACCACCAACGGTTTTACGATGACCTCACATTAGCAATCAACACTTTAATGAAAATAAAAAAATGAAAAAAGCATACGTCATAAAAAACACAGAAAACAATAAGTATTTCACTAACGATTACAATGGTTGGTGGTCTTTGGATATTAAGGATGCGGATACTTTTGCCACCGAAAACGAGGTTGCCAGGGCATTGACAGACTTTATGAGTCCCGAGAATGAGTTGGGCGCCTTTGATGATGTCAAATCTGTAATAATAGAAACCGTTTGGTTCAAGTAGTATGGAGTATATCACGAAAAAACAGGCAGAGCAAAGGATTAAAAAGAGACCGTTCGGG
>Ga0209048_10004312_pt1 | contig 13633 bp, 11 predicted proteins | sample FrelakmetCRP12CR_FD_187146 | JGI IMG/M metagenome (GOLD analysis project Ga0209048, IMG submission 187146) | Freshwater lake sediment microbial communities from the University of Notre Dame, USA, for methane emissions studies - CRP12 CR (SPAdes)... | ecosystem: Environmental > Aquatic >... | reverse complement strand
TACTGGGCACACCGGCGAAGAGAGTCACCCGGTGCTGCGCGATGGCGCGCAGCACCGCCTCGGGAACGAAGCGGGGCTCCACCACGATCGTGGCGCCCAGGGAGAGGGGTTCGAGGAACAGGACGGTGGCCCCATAGGCGTGGAAGAGCGGCAGCACCGCCAGGAACACATCCTCCTCGGTGACGCGCAGGACCGCCCGGAAACTCTCCAGGTTCGCGATCAGATTCCGGTGTGAGAGCAGCGCGCCCTTGGGCCGTCCGGTGGTCCCCGAAGTGTAGAGACAGACCGCCACGTCCTCCGACCCGAGCGCGGACACGTCGGCGCGCTGCGATTCCGCGGGCGCCCCCAGCAAGAAGTGATCGCCGGACTCGCCGTCAGCCGGCGCATCGAGAACCACGATGGGCACCTGCCGCGGCAGACCGCGCCGCGCCGCGCGGAGGATCGGCAGACTCGCCTGTACACAAACCAGGGCGGTCGCGCCGGAATCCTCCAGGACGTAACGGACTTCGTCCTCCTTGAGGAGCGGATTCAAGGGCACCACGGCGGCTCCGGCCATGAGTACCCCGAGATACCCCACCCCGAACTCCGGCAGGTTGGGACAGACCAGCACAGCGCGGTCCCCCACCCGGAGCCCGGCGTGCCGGAGCACGCCACTCAAGGTGCCGGCCTGCTGCGCCAGCGCTCGATACGTGAGGCGGCGCTCTCGAAAGATGATGGCCGGATGGTCGGGGACGCGGCCGGCGCTCGCCGCGAATAGATCGAGCAGTGTCATGGGTGCCTCATTGGCGGCGCCGGCCACCGGGCCCGCGGCTGCCTTCGCCCGTCAGACCTCGGGATGCGTATCCAGCGCCCCAATGAATGCCTGGGCCAGCGATTGGTCGAATTGCGTGCCGCTGTGTTCCTGCAACTCGCGCATCGCCGCCTCGCGCCCGAGGCTCCGTCGGTAGCTCCGATCGGCCACCATGGCTTCGAACGAATCCGCAATCAATATGATCCGGGACGCCAGCGGGATCGCCGCGCCCCGCAATCCGTCCGGGTACCCGCGGCCGTCCACCCGCTCGTGGTGATGCCGGATCACGTCCGCCACCCGGCCGAGCTCCTCGATCTCGCCCACGATCTCGCCGCCCTTGGCCGAGTGCTCCTTCATGACGGCAAACTCTTCCTGGGTGAGCGGCGCGGGCTTGGTCAGGATGGAATCCGGCACGCCGATCTTTCCGACGTCGTGCATCCAGGCAGACAGCTCCAGCAGGTAGCGCTCTTCGCTGGACAGCTGGATGGCGTCCGCCAAGAGCAACGACAGGCGCGTCACCCGGCGCGAGTGGCGCGCCGTGTAGGGATCCTTGGCGTCCACCGCCGAGGCCAGGGCCTTGATCGCCTCGAACAGAACCTGCGCCCCCCGCTCTCGAAGGCGCGCCACCTCCAGCCGGCGACGCGTCAGGTTCCGCTCGATCAGGATCGGCAGCTCCCGGATGTTCACCGGTTTGGTGACGAAGTCGCTGGCGCCCCGCTGGAGCGAGTCCTTGGCGAGTTCCACATCCGTATTGCCGGTCAGGACGACGATGGGCATGTCGGGATGCATCCGGGACACGGCGTCGGTCAGCTCCAGTCCGGACAGTCCGGGCATCGTCTGGTCGGTCAGCAGCAGATCGAAACGTTGCGTCCGCAGCAGCTCCAAGGCCTCCCCGCCCGAGGAGGCGGCCATCACCTCGTACCCGCTGATGTGCAGGCACTTGACCAGGGCCAGCCGTATGGCCTCCATGTCGTCCACCACCAGGACACGCGACACCTGGTCTTCAGACGCTTGACTCATCGCCGATCCCGATCCTCTCCCGGCACGCGTTCAGTTCAGGAATTCCTTCAGGTGTCGGGTGCGCGCCAGCTGGGACAGCTTCTGTTTCGCGCGCGCCTCGATCTGGCGCACCCGCTCGCGGGACAGCTTCAGCCGCCGCCCCACTTCCTCCAGCGTCTGCGACTCCTCCCGCCCCAGGCCGAACCGCAGCTCGATCACGTCCCGCTCGCGGGGCTTTAGCTGGCCGAGCAGGCGTTCCACTTCCTCCCGAACGGCGTGGCGGATGAGTTCGTGGTCCGCCGACGGGATCGCGCTGGTCTGCGCCAGCTCCAACCCCAGCGGGTCGCTCCCCTCGCCGTCCGTGGCCAGCGAGGCCTGCACCCCTGCGCCACGCAGGATCTCCTCCACCTCGCCCGGGTCCAGGTCCAGCGCTTCCTCCACCGCCTCGTTGCTCGGCTCGGCCTGCTGGGCCTGCGTCAGGTCCGCCCGCACCTCGCGGATCTTGGAGGCCAGGCGCGCCTTCCGAATCGGCAGGCGGACGGCGCCCCCGCCGGACGCCAGCGCCTGCATGATGGCCTGGCGAATCCACCAGACCGCATAGGTGATGAACTTCACCCCGCGGTCGGGGCTGTAGCGGCGGGCCGCCTCCAGGGAACCCAGGTTGCCTTCGTTGATCAAGTCCAGCAGCGAGAGCCCGCACCCCTGGTAGCGCATGGCGACCTTCACCACGAAGCGCAGGTTCGCCTCGACCAGCTTCCGAAACGCCCGCTCGTCGCCCTGCCGGATCTGCGCGCCCAGCGCCTGCTCGTCTTCCCGGCTGAGCAGCGGGATGCGCACGATGCGGCGGAGATAGGCGGCCAGGGTATCGTCCCGGATCTCTTCGTAGAACGAGCCGCTGCGTCGCGGCATGACGCCTCCTCGTGGGGCGAACCGGTACGCCTTACGGCTACTTGGGGGTCAGCACGACGAACCGCGAATTCCCCTCCCGCTGCACCAGCAGCAACAGATTGCTGCCGCGCCGCATCTGGCCCAGCAGCCGGGTGAAGTCCTCGACGCTGCGCACGCGCTCGCGGTTTGCTTCCGCGACGATGTCCCCGGGACGCATGCCCGCGCGCGCGGCCGGGCCCTCCTCCTCCACGCCCGACACGACCACCCCGCTCCCCGCGGGAACCTTCAGCTGCTCGCGCAGTTCGGGCGTCAGATCCTGCACGCTGAAGCCGAACCGGTCGGCGCTCTCGGCCGGCGCGCTCCCCGCCGCGACGGCGGGCTCGGAGGGCTGTTCGCCCAGGACGACGGTCAGCGTCAGCGGCTGCTTCTCGCGCAGGATCTTCAGTGTGGCGGGGGTGTTGATGGGGCTCTGCGCCACCTCGCGCTGCAACTGGCGCACGTTGGCGATCTTGGCGGCATTGAACTGCAGGATGACGTCGCCGGTCTTGAGGCCGCCCTTCTCCGCGGGACCGTCCTTCATGACGTTGCCGACCAAGACCCCGTCGTCCGGCTTCACCCCGAACTGCGCCGCGAGCTCCTCGGTCAGTTCCTGAATGCCGATCCCCAGCCAGCCGCGGACGACCCTCCCCTGCGCGATGAGGCGGTCCGTGATCTCCCGGGCCATGCTGATGGGGATGGCAAAGCCGATCCCCTTCCCCGAGGCCACGATGGCGGTGTTGATCCCGATCACTTCTCCCGCCATGTTGACGAGCGGTCCGCCGGAATTCCCCGGGTTGATGGAGGCGTCGGTCTGGATGAAATCCTCGTAGGTGGTGATCCCGACCTCCGACCGTCCGACCGCGCTCACCACGCCGACGGTCACGGTCTGGTCCAGGCCGAACGGGTTGCCGATGGCCATCACCCACTCCGCGATCCGCACCTTCCCCGAGTCGCCCAGCTTCGCCACCGGCAAGTCGCCCGTCGCGTCCACCTTGATGACGGCCAGATCGGTCTTGGGATCCTTCCCCACCACCGTCGCCTTGAACTTGCGCTTGTCCGACAGCTGCACCTCGATCTCGTCGGCTTGCTCGATCACGTGATTGTTGGTGAGGATGAAGCCTCGCTTGTCCACGATCACACCCGACCCCAGGCTGTGCCGCTCGCGCTGCGGCTGCTCGCCGAAGAAGCGCTCGAGGAACTCCTCACCGAAGAACTCGCGAAATGGCCCCCGGAACTGGGGCGGCACCTGCCCGCGCCGACCTTCGGTCGCCCGCGGTTTCTGCGTCGTCGCGATATTCACGACCGACGGCTTGGCCGCCTGCGCGACCTGCACAAAGGCGTCCTGCAGGCTCTGGAGGGCGCTCCGCGCCTCCTGGGCGGCGACGGGTGCGGCGGGACCCAGTAGACAGCACAGAAGCAGGCCGGCCAGAGGTGCCCAGGCGGCCGGTGTGGCGTGACGTGTACGCTGTTTCACGGTTGGTCCTCCCTGAACCCCGGCGGCGTGTGCCGCCAGAAGAATTCCTTGTAACACATGCCCTCGCGAGTGTCAAACCCGCGTCAATGCGCCTCCGCCCGTCCCCGCGTTCCCACCGCCGTGGTGCGCTCCAGCGTCACGGAATCCCCGGGGCCGACCCGCCACTCGTGGGCGAGGTGCCCCTGGTTGCAGAACAGTTCAACATAGGCGGCGCTGCCGACAAACGCGCCGGCCTCCCCGGCGGCGACATCCGCGAAGGTCCGGACGAACCGGCCGATTTGGCGTCCTCCGACCCATACCACGACCTGTCCGCCCCGCTCCGGCGGCGGGACGGCCACCAGGTGGCCGGGGATGTTCGTGAGGCAATTCCCGAATCGATCCACCAAAATCACCTGCCCCTGAACCCGACCCGCAGCATCCGCCTGCGGTCGCGGAGTCTCCAGGCGGACGGGATCGGCAATGACGGGTCCGAAGCGATCCGGATCCACGCCGGCCGCCAGATGGCCGGCGACGGGTGCGAAGATGTCGCGCCCGTGAAACGATGCGCTGACCGGATGCCGCCAAAAGGTTTCGACCGACAGCCGCCTGACCTCGTATCGCTCCGCGGTTGCCAACGGGTAACTCAGCACACCGTTATCCGGACCGACGAAAAACTGCCCGTCGATGTCGGCCAGGATCGGGCGGCGCGCGCCGCCGACCCCCGGATCCACCACGGCCACATGAATCGTCCCGGCAGGGAAGGCCCCCGCCGCCATGTGGAGGAGAAAACTGCCGTGCAGGATGTCGTGCGCCGGGATCTCATGGCACAGATCCACTAGCGAGGCGTCGGGGCAGATCCCGAGCACCACGCCCTTCATGATGCCCACGAAGGGATCCTGCGCACCGAAATCAGTCAGGAACGTCACGACCGGTCGCGCCCGCACGGTATCCTGTCGAAGCGGCCGCCTGGACACAGAAGCGTCATCGGGCCCGCCGGCGGCCGCTTATGCTCGTCCCGATACGCTTTTCGATTGACTATTCCTGCCAGAGCGACTATAAAAATCCCCATTGCCGAAGTGGCGGAACTGGTAGACGCGCTACGTTCAGGGCGTAGTGGGGGTATCCTCATGGGGGTTCGAGTCCCCCCTTCGGCACCATCCACTCTGGTCCTCCCGAGATCCCGCACGCTCACGCATTCCTCGACGAGCCCCCGGGGCCGCGGCCAGCCGCCGGACACGCATCGCGTCACCGCAACCGATCTTCAAAGAGCTCCGTGGTCGCGCGCTGCTCGAACTCCACCATGGTCATCATCAAGGCGTCCCGCTGCTTCTGCTTGGCCAGCATCTCGCGCAGCTTCTCCTTCACCTCGTCGTAGGGCTGGACGGTGGCGCCGTGGGGTCCGCCCTTGATGATGTGGAACCCGTATTGCGTCTTCACCACCTCACTGATCTCGCCGTCTTTGAGGGCAAAGGCCGCCGTTTCGAATTCCGGTTCCGTTTGTCCCCGGATCAGGATGCCCAGTTCGCCTCCCTTCTCCGCGCTCCCGGTATCCTGTGACTTCTCTTTGGCCAGTTCTGCGAACGGTTTCCCGGCCTTGAGTTCCGCCTGGAGGGCCTCCGCCTCGGCCGCGGTCTTCACCATGATGTGGCTGGCGCCGACCGTTTCGGTGGTGAAGAGCGGCTTGTTCTCTTCGTAGGCCTTCTTGATCTCCTCGTCGGTCACCTGGCTCAGCGTCTCCATCTTCCGCCGCAAGAGTTCCTCGATGATGACCTGCCGCCGCGCCACTTCCACGCGCTGCTTGATGCGGGTCTCTTGGTCCACCTGCTGGGCTGTCGCCGCTTGGAACAGGATCTCTTCCCGCACCAGCGCCCGCAGGATCTCTCCGTACCGGTCGGGAGGGATCGGACCCCGTTCCTGCTCCAGCATCCCCAGCCGCACCTTGAAATCGTCGAACGTCAGGTCCACCTGATTCACCCGTGCGACGACGCGGCGGCCATCCGCCTGCTCGTCGGGTGCCGCCGCATGTGTCACCGTCACCCACACGGCTATCGCCAGCAGGCCCATCCCGATCCGAATCCCGCCTCGCATGAACGCCTCGCTTTCTCGCCTGCGCCCGGGCCGCCCTGTCTCGGCCTGGTATTCTCAAGAGCCTGTACTGGGTTTCTTGACTTCCACGAGCCATCGGCCCGGAAAGACGTTGGCGCCTTTCGCAAGGGGTGCAGACCCATCCCCGCGCCGCGACGTGGTGCCGGGGCAGCCCGTCTCTGGGCGCCCCCTTCGTTGGAGCCTACAATACGAGGAAAGGGGCGTCAATCGCGTAGGCGAACCATTTTCGCGCCGGGGCCGGACCGCGAGGGACGCGCCGTTACGGCCAGGGAGGTCCGTTCAGGTTGGTCGCGCCTCGGACGACGCCAGAGCGGCTCGGAGCCGCTCAGCGGCCCCTTCCGGCGAGACCGGGTTGATGAAAATACCGGTGCCCCACTCGGGGCCCAGCAGGTGGGGCGGGTGCGGGACCACTTCGAGGTGCCAATGATACTCCTCCCGGGCGAACTCGGCCAGGGGAGACGAATGCAGCACCAGCGTGAAGGGGGGATCCTGCAGCACCTGGCGAAGTCCCCCCAGCACGCGCGGGAGGAGACGCGCCAGGTCGCGGCGCACCCCGGCGGCAGCGCCGCCGAAGTCGTGGGCGTGGTCAACCGGAACAATCCAGCACGCGAAGGGGAAGCACGAGGCGAAGGGGGCGAAGGCCAGGACGCCCCCCTCTCGAAGGAGAACGCGCTGCCCGTCCCGCTGCTCCTGTTTGACCATATCGCACAGCACGCAGCGCTCTTTCCATCGCGCGTACTCCCCGAACCCTTTCAACTCCTCCTCGATGACCCGCGGCACGAAGGGGCTGGCCATGATGTGCGAGTGCGGGTGCTGGAACACGCTCGCCGGCAAGCCATAGTTCTTGACCCACATGACCTGGCGGAACCGGAGGTCGTTACGGAGGTCGAGGCACCGCTGCTGGCAGACACGGAGGATGCGATCGAGCTGGAGCGCCTCCAAATCCGCCCAGTGGCGCGCGTGGTCCGTCGTTTCGATCAGGATCTCGTGGGCACCCACGGCATTCATACTGTCGTACATCCCCTCGGCGTGTTTCTCCAGGCCGCCTTCGATACGAAAGATCGGGTAGCGATCCGCCACCACGCGCACCGACCAGCCGGGCCGGTTGGCCGGCGTGCCCGCCTCCCGCTCCACGTAAATCTCGGCCCCGGTCTGGCTCTCGTTCCCCGGACAGAAGGGGCACGCCTCGGGAGAGAGCTCCCTCGGTCGCGAGGGCGGTCCCGGCGCGGGCAGGTCCGCCCGCTCGGGCGAGATCACCACCCACCGTTGCGTCACCGGATCCTTGCGCAGTCGCGTCGGGATCACGCGCGCTTCCCGCGGCCCCCGGCCCCCGAGGGGCCGTTCGCCGCCGCCGGCTCCACCACGACGTTGGTGGTGGTCTTCAGGACCCCCGGGAGCCGGTGAATGCGCTGGCTGATCAACTCCCCCAGCACGCTGAGGCTTGCCGCCTCCACCAACGCGATCACGTCGTAGGCGCCGGTGACGGCATGCGCCATCTCCACCCCCGGAAGCTTTGCCAGCGCCTCGGCAACCTGCGTCGCCCTGCCGAGCGTTGACTCGACAAACACGTAGGCGTGAATCACCATCGTCCGTCCCTCCCTGTCCTTCGGCGCACGGCCTACTCGGACGTCCGCCGCCAGACGGGCGGGAGACCCGCCCGCCCCGGCTCCGGGCGACGCGCCGGCTGCTCGATCCCGGTCAGCACCAGGACCTCCGCGGCCACCTCCTCGACCGACTTGTCGGTCACATCCACCAGCGGCCACCCCGCGCGGCCGCACAGGTCTCGCGCATACTCCAATTCCGTCCAGATCTGTCGCACGTCGGCGTAGGGGAACTTCGGCGGGATCTCCATCTGCTGGAGACGCGAGCGCCGCAACTCGAGCAATCGCTCCGGCTTGATCGTCAGCCCGACCACCTTGCAGACCGGGACGCGCGTCAACTCCTCGGGAAGGGGCAAGCCGTGGACGATGGGGACGTTGGCCACGCGCAGGCCCCGCCAGGCCAGAAACATGCTCAACGGCGTCTTGGAGGTGCGCGACACCCCGACCAGGACCAGGTCTGCCTGCAGCAGGCCCTCCGCCCCTTGGCCGTCGTCGTGCCGGACGGTGAAATCCATCACCTCGAAGCGCCGGCGATACTCGGCGTCCAGGTCCCGGAAGAGGCCCGGCTTGGCCAGCGGCTGGAGCGCCAGGAGATCCTCAAGCCGCAGCAGGAGCGGCCCCAGCAAGTCGATGGTCGGCACGCGCTGCGCCCGCGCCTCCGTGAGCATGACGCTGCGCATCTCCGCGGAGACCAGCGTGTGCACGATCAGGCCGCCCACCTGGTGCGCTTCGCGCACGCACCGTCGCACGTCCCCGGCGGTGCGAAGATGCGACCGGACGTGGACCTGCACCTTCGCCCCGCGAAACTGCACCAGTGCGGCCCGGACCACCACCTCGGCGGTGTGGCCGGTGGCGTCGGAGGCCACCACGACCTGGTGGACCGGTGGGGCGCCCTTCCGGATCGCCGGCGCCCCGCCCCCGCCGGACGCCTGGCGCGCCATCAGGCCGTCTCTAGGATGGGATACGCCACGGCGGTGATGTGGGAATTGATCCGCTTCAGATTGGTCAGGATATCGAGATGGATCTCGCTGGTGTCGATGGACTCGCGGAACCCGGCGTGCAGCCGCTCGATGTGGGCCTGGCGAAAGCGGCGCTCGGTCTGGCTCAGCTCCAGCTTCCGCTCCAGCACCTGCTGTGCGAGGACCGGATCGCCGCCGGCGAAGGCCGCGATGGCCAGCTCCAGATTCTGCTGGACATTCTTATGGAGCAGCGCGATCTCCTGCGCCCCGGCATCGGAAAACCGCGCCCCCTTGTTGAGTTTCTTCTTCGCCAGCTCCATCAGGTTCTTGTCGACGATGTCCCCGATGTTCTCCAGGTTATTGACGAAGGAGAGGATCCCGATCTCGCGCTTGCTCTGCTCGCCGGTCAGGCTCTGCTGGGACAGCTTGGTGAGGTAGTGCTTGATGTCCCGATCCAGCGTGTCCACCTGGTTGTCCTTCTCCTCGATCCGGTCGATCAGCTCGGGATCCTCGCGGGTGAAGGTGTCGATGGTCTTGGCGAACATCTCGGAGACGATGTCTGCCATGCGCAGCGCCTCGCGATGCGCCTGGCCCAGGGCCAGGGCCGGCGTGTCCAGCACGCGCTCGTCCAGGTACTTGGATTTGAACACGCCCTCCCCTTCCGTGCTCTCGGGCACGAGCACCGAGATGACCCGCGCCAAGGCGGCGGAGAAGGGCAGGAAAAGGACGGTGATGCCGACATTGAACAGCGTGTGCGCATTCGCGATCTGGCGCGGGACGTCGCCGGCGGTCATCTCGGCCAGCCGGGTGAAGGGGGTGATGAACGGGAAAAACACCAGGACCCCGACCACCTTGAAGAAGACGTGGGCCATCGCCACCCGCTTGGCTTCCGTGTGCGTCCCGATGGAGCTGGCAAACGCCGTCACGCAGGTCCCGATGTTGGCCCCATAGATCACCGGGATGGCGGCCGTCAGCGGGATGAGGCCCTGCAGGGACAGGGTGATCGCCAGGCCGATGGTCGCGGCGGAGCTGTGCACCAGCGCGGAGAAGGTGGCGGCCACGATCAAGCCCAGGAACGGCTGGTCGCTGAGCGAGACCAGGAGGAGCCGGAAGACCTCGCTGTCGCGCAGGGGCACCATCGCGTCGGACATCACCTTCATCGCGAAGAAGATGAAGCCGAAGCCGAGGACCGCCTGCCCGAAGAATTTCAGGACTTTCCGGCGAGAGACGAAGATCAGCGTGAAGCCGACGCCGACCAGGAGCAGGGCATAATCGAAGATATTGAATGCGATGAGCTGGACGGTGACGGTCGTCCCAATGTCGGCCCCCAGGATGACGCTGACCGACTGGGCCAACGTCATCAGCCCCGAGCTGGCGAAGCCCACCAGCATCACGGTGGTGGCGCTGGACGACTGGATGACGGCGGTGATGAAGGCGCCCGCCAGCATCCCCTTGATGCGGCTGTTGGTGATCCCGCTGAGGATATGCCGCATCCGGCCGCCGGCCGCCTGCTGCAGCCCCTCCCCCACCAGCTGCATCCCGTACAGGAGCAGGGCCATGCCCCCGAACAGGGCGATGAGCATCGCGTTGGTCACGGTGGGATGGCTCCCCTCGCGAACGACAGCCACCGGATCGCCGTCGCGTTCGCACTCGGCGACGCCACGGGGTACACCGGTGAAACCTGGCCCTGTGTAGCATACGGTCAGGAGCGTGTCAAGAAAGCCCCCGCCCGCCGCCGGACCGGTCGCAGCTCACGGCGCCGTCTCGCGGAGCGGCAAGTTCAACGGATTGGCGAGATACCGATTGGTCATGGGCGGGCCGTTCGCCATCCGGGGTCTGTGCCCCGCGCTGCCGGACTCACGCCTCGCGCGCCGGCGGCCCGGCGTCGCGGATCAGCGCGACTTCGTCGCAGCACGTGAAGTTCGCACATCGGATGCAATCCTTCCAGATTTTCTGGGGCAGCTCCCGCTTGTCCAGCGTCCGGAAGCCGAGCGGCTCGAAGAACCCGGGGCGATAGGTCAACGCAAACACGCGCCGGATGCCCAGCTGCACCGCCTCCTCCACGCAGGCCATGACCAGCGCCTTTCCGAACCCGCGACCCCCATAATCCTCCAGCACGGCCAGCGAGCGGACTTCGGCGAGGTCCTCCCAGTACAGCCAGAGGGCACACACGCCCACCACCTGCCCCTCCACCTCACAGACGAAGAAGTCTCGCAGGTGCTGATAGATCTCGTTGAGCGTCCGGTGGAGCAGCTCGCCCCGCGCCGCAAAGTGCGCCAGGAGCTTCTGGATGGCGGGGCCGTCCGCCGCCCGGGCCTTTCGCACCAGGGCCGGAACCGCGGCGCCCCGGCGCTCGCCGCTCGCCTCGTGGCTCGTGGCGCGTGGCGCGTGGCTCTCCGCTCTCGGCTCTCGGCTCTCCATTCCCACCCCCTCGATCGTCACGGAACCCGGCCCGCCCACCTCCCCGCGCATCTGCACCGGGCACCCCAGGACCTGTTGCACCAGCGCGAGGGCCGTGACCAGGTGGGGCGTCAGGCGCCCGGTGGTGAAGCGGGACGTGCCGGCCGCCAGCGCCATCGGCACCACCAGTTGATCTGCCAGGTGCGGGTCGCATCCGACATCCGTGCCGGCGAACTCCAGCAGCGCCTCGACCGCCTCGTCGGCCACCGTCTCGGCGCGCTTCCCGCGCACTCCCAGCGCCGAGAATCCCCCGCAGCTCCCCGTGGCGTGGGCCGCCAGGAACAGGGCGCTCCCGGGGTCCGATGCCACGACCTCGATGACCTCGATGACCGCACCCTGTCCGGCCGCCTCGAGTCGCTGCAGCGCGTGTGCCCGCTGACGATCGGCGATGCCGCGGGGAAGACCCGCCACTGTCGAGACCCCGCGAACGAACAACGGGCCGTCCCGATGCACGAGCGCCAGCGGCAGAAGGACCGCGCGTCCCCCCGTGTCCAGGACGAGCTGCCCTCCGCCTTTCGGGTAGAACCCCCACCGGGGAATCTCCAGGCTGGCGTGGACACCCATGCGGACCAGGCACGGCAGGAACACCGCCTGCACATACTCTGCGGGCGGGCTCCCCGGGACATGCGTTCCCCCGAGGAGCGTGATGCGCGACGCCGCCCCCGCAAGCGCCAGCGGCAGGAGAACAGCCTGAAGCACCAACAGCGTCGAGCCCGCCGTCCCGACCTCGAAACGGTACTCGCCAGGACGGACGGGGCCCGGCACGAACGTCAGCGCCTGGGAGCCGAGGCTTGCCCCCTGCACTTCGGCCCCGCAAATGGCGGCCAGTGCCTTCACCGCCGTCAGATGCTGGGCTTGCAGGCCTGGGGTCCGTCGGCCCGCCCGGATGGCCCGGATCTGTATCGGAACCCCGCGGACGGCGGCCAGTGTCAAGGCCGCCCGGAGGATCTGCCCGCCCCCTTCTCCTTGCCCGCCGTCAATCTGGATCACGCTGTTCCACTCCCCGCACAACGCCGAGGTGCGAGATTTTTCGACAAGTTACGCCCCTTCTTATCACTGCGATTTGGCGGGTGTCAAGACCGACCCCATGACGACGACGATTCGCGGAGGATCTCCGGTCGAACCGGCCGGCGCGACGAGCCGGCGCGCACCGGAGACGACCATCCGCAGGCGAGCGCAAAAAACACCAGGATTCGGGGGCGCTCGGCGACATCCGGAAACCTCCAAACCCTAGAAAACACTTGACATTCTAGCTTCACCTCAATACATTGGCGCTCGTTCTCGGAGCCGTCGTCTGGCCGACGTTCCCCGAAAGGAGGCCCCTGTGAGACCGAAGGTGCTGGTATCCCGCAAGGTCTTCGACGAAGCCTTGGCGCTGATCAGCAGGCAGTTCGAGGTCGAGTCGAACCAGCGTGACGTTCCCTTCACGCCGACCCAACTTGTCAAGAAGCTGCAGGGAAAGTCCGGGGCGATCGTTCTTTTGACCGACACGATCGACGATCGATTGCTGGCCCAGTGCCCAGACCTCAAAGTCCTCTGCAACGTGGCCGTGGGGTACAACAACATCGACGTCAAGGCCGCCACCCGCCGCGGCGTCATGATCTGCAACACCCCGGGTGTGCTGGACGATACCACGGCCGATTTCACCTGGACGTTGCTCCTGGCGACCGCGCGCCGCGTGGTGGAATCGGACAAGTTCTTCCGGTCGGGGAAATGGACGGGGTGGGGCCTGATGCAGTTCACCGGCTACGACGTGCACCACAAGACCTTGGGGGTCGTAGGGTTCGGCCGCATCGGCAAGGGCGTCGCTCGGCGCGCCAAGGGATTCGACATGCGCGTGATCTACACCGACGTCCAGCGCGTGGACGAAGCGACCGAGCGCGAGTACGGGGTCATGTACGTGGACAAGCGGACCTTATTGCGCGAGTCCGACTTCGTCTCCCTGCACATCCCCCTCTTTCCGGAGACCCGGCACTACCTGTCCGGTCCCGAGTTCGCGCTCATGAAGAAGACGGCCATCCTGGTCAATGCCGCGCGCGGTCCGATCGTGGACGAGAAGGCCCTGGCCAAAGCCCTCCGGGAGGGGAAGATCGCCGGCGCCGGCCTGGACGTGTACGAGCGCGAGCCGAAGTGTGAGCGCGCCTTGATCTCGATGAAGCAGGTCATCCTCGCGCCGCATACCGCCAGCGCCTCGATCGAGACCCGCACCAAAATGGCGATGATGGCCGCCCAGAACTGCATCGCGGGCGTCAATGGGCAGCGACCGCCCAACATCGTGAATCCGGAAGTCCTCGCGCGCTGACCGCGCGGCAACCGTTCATCGGCCCGGGCGGACCCT
>Ga0209048_10004311_pt1 | contig 13634 bp, 13 predicted proteins | sample FrelakmetCRP12CR_FD_187146 | JGI IMG/M metagenome (GOLD analysis project Ga0209048, IMG submission 187146) | Freshwater lake sediment microbial communities from the University of Notre Dame, USA, for methane emissions studies - CRP12 CR (SPAdes)... | ecosystem: Environmental > Aquatic >... | reverse complement strand
GTCGTTCCACTGCTCCAGCGTGCGCGGACCGGCGATGACGGTCGACACGATCTGGTTGGCCCACGTCCAGGCCATCGCGAACTGCGTCGGCGTGCGCCCGGTCTTCTTCGCGTGCGCCGCCAGCTTTTGCGCGATGGCGAACGACTCCTCGCGGAATTCCGTTTCCAGCATCCGCGCGTCGCCGCGCGCTGCGCGCGAGCCTTCGGGCGGCTTGGCCCCCGGTGAATACTTGCCGGTGAGCACGCCGCGCGCCAGCGGCGAATACGAGGCCACGCCAATGCCGTAGTGATCGCAGGCCGGGAGGATCTCGACCTCGGGCATCCGGTTGAGCAGGTTGTAGTAGGGCTGGCAGACGACAGGCAGCGGCACGCCCTGCGCCTCGCATTCGCCGACGACCTCGGCGATGCGCCATCCGCGGTAGTTCGACACGCCGAAATAGCGGATCTTGCCGGCGCGGATCAGATCGCCGATCGCGCCGACGGTTTCGGCGATCGGCGTATCAGGGTCGTCCCGGTGCAGGTAGTAGATGTCGATGTAGTCGGTGGCGAGGCGCGACAGGCTGTCGTCGCAGCCGCGCAGCACCCAGCGCCGCGACAGGCCGCCGTCGTGCGGCTTCGTCGTCATGACGTTGGCGACCTTGGTGGCCAGGATCCAGTGCGAGCGATGCGCCCTGATCGCCTGGCCGACGATTCGCTCCGACGCGCCCTTGGTGTAGACGTCGGCGGTGTCGATGAAATTGACGCCGGCATCGCGCGCCGCGTCGACGATGCCCTGCGCCGCGGTGGCGTCGGTGCGGTCGCCGAACATCATCGTGCCGAGGCAGATGGGTGAAACCTCCAGGCCGCTGTTGCCCAATCGCCGGTAGTCCATCGCAGTCTCCGTTCACGTCGAGCCGACGACTATGCAGGAAGGAGGCGTTTCCCGCAATCCGCCGCGCGCTCCTTGTATAATTCACGCGCAGCCACCCCAACCCAAGCGAAGGCGCCTCAAGCGCGCCTCTCTCCCGATGAATGTCCTGTTCGAGGACGACGGCCACCTGAAGGCCGGGTCCGTTCTCGCCGATAACGACGCGTCGCTGCAGGTCGAGGCGGTCTCGGGCAAGCGGCTCAAGATCAAGGCAGGCGCGGTGCTGCTGCGCTTTGCTGCTCCGGCTGCCTCCACCATCATGGCCGAGGGCCCGCGGCTCGCCGCGGAACTCGATCCCGCCTTTCTCTGGGAGGCGATCGGCGACGGCGAATTCGGCTTCGAAGAACTCGCGCGCGAATACTATGGCGCGCATCCGACGCCCGCGCAGTCCGTTGCGGTGGCCATGCTGCTGCACGCAACACCGATGTATTTCTACAAGAAGGGGAAGGGCCGCTACCGCAAGGCGCCACCGGAATCGCTGCGGGCCGCCCTTGCGTCGGTCGAACGCAAGCAGCGCGAAGCCTTGCTGATCGCCGGGTGGGTGGCGCAACTCGACGCGCACCGGCTGCCGCTGGAATTCCAGCCCAAGCTTGGCATGCTGCTCTACAAGCCGGACAAGAACGCGCTGGAATGGAAAGCCCTGGCGGCGGCGTGCGAGGCGGCCCGGACGAATCCGGTCGACCTGCTTGCCGCCTGCGGCGCGATTCCGTCGACGCACGACTATCACTTCAACCGCTTTCTGTCCGAAGCCTTTCCCAAGGGGGCGGCGTTTCCCGGCTGGGGCACGCTGCCGCCGCCGCCCAACCTGCCGCTCGCCGAGGTGCAGGCCTTTTCCATCGATGACGCCGCGACCACCGAAATCGACGATGCCTTTTCGGTGCGCGAACTCGCCAACGGCAATATCGAGATCGGCATTCATATCGCCTGCCCGGCACTGGCCATCCCGCGCACCAGCGCGCTGGACGCGATCGCGCGCGAACGCCTGTCGACCGTCTACATGCCCGGACGCAAGCTGACGATGCTGCCGGAGGAGGCGGTGGCCGCCTTTACGCTCCGGCAAGGCACGACGGCGCCAGCGCTTTCCCTGTATGTCGAAACCGACCCGACGGGCGCACCGGTAGCGCAGGAAACGCGGTTGAACCTCGTGCGGATCGTGGCGAACCTCGACCTGTCCACACTCTCCGACGCGTTTGCGAATGCCTTGCCGGCGCCGGACGATCCGCCGTGGACGCACGAGATGCGCGCGTTGTGGAAGCTGGCCCAGCACCTGTCGGCACGGCGCGGCAAGGCGGATTTCAACCGCATCGACTACAGCTTCGGCGTGGATTGGGACGCAGGCCCGGAGGGGCGCGTGACGATCGCGCCACGCGAGCGCGGCAGTCCGCTGGACAAGCTGGTCTCGGAACTGATGATCCACGTCAACAGCACGTGGGGACAGACGCTCGCTGCAAAAGGCGCCGCGGGCCTGTATCGCGTGCAATCCGGCGGCAAGGTGAAGATGAGCACGCGACCGGGCGAGCATCAGGGCCTGGGGCTGACGCATTACCTGTGGTCGAGTTCGCCGCTGCGCCGCTACAGCGACCTGGTCAACCAGCGCCAGTTGCTGGCCGTGCTCGCGGGGGATGCGCCGCCTTACGGTGAAAACGATGCGGAACTCTTCGCGACCCTCGCGGATTTCGAAGTGACCTACAGCCAATATGCGGAATTCCAGGACCGCATGGAACAGTACTGGTGCCTGCGCTGGCTGGCGCAGGAAAACGTCACCGAATTGACCGCCTCGGTGATCCGCGACAATCTCGTGCGCTTCGATCGCCTGCCGTGGGTGCAGCGCCTGGCGGATCTGCCGCCACAGCCGCCGGAAACGGGAGTCCGGGTGGCGATCGCGCGCATCGACCTCCTCCACGCGACGCTGGAGTGTCGCTACGCCGGTACAGTCTGAAGATTTTTTCTTGGGCAACGGTTGCCAGGCCATGACATCAGCATGGCGCTTGCTAGAATGGAAAAATCCGCTTCCCGAGGAACGCCGGCTTTGCCGCGACGAGCATCACCGCCGAAAACGCTTGACCCGAAGCCCGTGCCGGACGAGCCGCAGGTCTTGGCGAGCGTTCCTGCCGCCCGTCGTACGGCAGGGGAGGTCGCGGCAAGGAAACGCACGGCGGCGGCCGGCGCCGCCAAACCGGCGTCTATCCCTGTGCCCATGACCGTCGTTGCGCCGATTCCGGCGGCCGACCTTGCTCTCGCGAAGCCTTCGCGCCGCACGGCGCGCATCGCCCCGGCCGGGGCGCTGCCCCCTGCCCACATTCCTCCGGAATCGCTCGTTTCACCGCGCCACGACAAGCTCCTCACCTATGCGCTGGGCGGTTCGGTGCTGGTGCATTGCGTTGTCCTGATGATCCATTTTTCGCCGTTCGACCTCACCCAATGGGCCGACAAAGGGCCGCCGCTCGAAGTGGCGCTGGTCAACGCCAGGACGGCAGCGAAGCCGACCAAGGCGGACATCCTGGCGCAGGCGAACTTAGACGGCGGCGGCAACACCGACGCTGACCGGCGCGCCAAGACCCCGCTGCCGGTGCTGCCCATGAACAATCCCGAACAGCAGGTGGCGGTCGCCACGCAGAAAGTGGAAACGCTCGAGCAGCAGACACGGGAACTGATGACGCAATTGCGCTCCGCACCCATCGTCGCGAACCAGCAAAAACCGGTCGACGCGGCCGAGCGCACGGAACTGCCCACCGCCGATGAACTGATGCAGCGCACGCTCGAGGCGATGAAGCTCGAGGCGCAGGTCGCGAAGGAGATGGAGGCCTATCAGAAGCGGCCCAAGCGGCGCTTCGTCGGCGCGCGTGCGGAGGAATACCGGTTCGCCCGTTACGTCGAGGACTGGCGGCTCAAGATCGAACGTGTCGGCAACCTCAACTATCCGGCCGCCGCGCGCGAGCAGCACCTGTACGGCAGCCTGCTGCTCACCGTGTCGATAAGAAGCGACGGCAGTGTCGAAGGCGTCGAGGTCAACCGCAGCTCCGGCAGCCGCATCCTCGACGCAGCAGCCGTGAAAATCGTCGAGATGTCGGGGCCGTTCGCGCCGTTCCCACCGGACATCAAGCGCGACACCGACGTCCTCCACATCACGCGCACCTGGATGTTCACCAAGGCGGACGCGCTGGTCTCCCAGTAGCGCCCCGTCACCGCCTTGGACAAGTATGCCGTCATCGGCAATCCGGTCGCCCATTCCAGATCGCCGGCGATCCACGAGGCCTTTGCGCGCGCGACGGGACAGCGGCTGACCTACGAAAGACTGCTGGCGCCGCTCGACGCCTTCATCGCCACGGTCGAGTCCTTCGCCGCTTCCGGCGGGATGGGCCTCAATGTCACGGTGCCCTTCAAGCTGCAGGCCTTTGCGCTCGCGCGCACGCGCAGTCCGCGCGCGGAGGAGGCGGGTGCCGTCAATACGCTGAAGCGCGTGAACGGCGGCTGGTTCGGCGACAACACCGACGGACCGGGGATTGTCCGCGACATCACGCGCAACCTGGGCGTCGCATTGGCTGCGCGCCACATCCTCGTGCTGGGCGCAGGAGGCGCCGCGCGCGGAATCATGGGCTCCGTGCTTGCGGAAGGCCCGCGTTCGCTGACGATCAGCAATCGCACGTTCGCCAAGGCCGACGCCATTGCGCGGGCGTTTGCGCCGCGTGGCCCGGTTGCCGCCCTTTCCCCGGAAGCGCTGGCCGGACGTTCCTTCGACATCGTCATCAATGCCACCAGCGCCGGACTCGCCGACCCGTCGCCGCCACCCTGGCCTGCGGCAATCATGGCCTCGGGAGCCTTCGCGTACGACATGATCTACGCCGACGCGCCAACGGCTTTCCGGGCCTGGGCCAAGGCCAACGGCGCGACGCGGACTGCCGACGGCCTCGGCATGCTGATCGAGCAGGCCGCGGAAAGTTTCTTCCTCTGGCGTGGCGTGCGGCCCGATACCGCGCCGATCTTTACCCTGCTGCGCCCGCCTGGTCGGGGCTGATGGCTGCTACAGCCCTGCGGCGGGGCGCCATGCGGTGGCTGTTGGGGCTGGCCGTCGCGCTGGCGGCGGCGGTGGTTGCGCTGAACCTGTGGTTCGCGGCGCACATCTACTGGTGGCGCGACCATCCCGTCGGCGAGACCTCGTTCATGGCCTGGCGCATGGACGAACTGCGCGCAAAGGACCCGCAGGCGCAACTGAAATACAACTGGGTCGCCTATGACCGCATCTCCGGCAACCTCAAACGCGCGATGGTCGCGGCGGAAGATGCCAAGTTCGTCGACCACGAGGGCTTCGATTGGGACGGCATCCAGCTGGCGCTCGAGAAGAACCAGAAGAAAGGGCGCGTCGTCGCCGGCGGATCGACGATTACCCAGCAATTGGCCAAGAACCTGTTCCTTTCGCCATCTCGCAGTTATTTGCGCAAGGCGGAGGAGGCCGTGATCACCGTGATGCTCGAAGCCATGCTGCCGAAGCGGCGCATTCTCGAGATCTACCTCAACGTCATCGAGTGGGGCAGCGGAGTCTTCGGTGCGGCGGAGGCCTCGCGGCTGTACTTCGGTGCAACGGCCGCGCAGCTTTCGGCGGAGCAGGCCGCGCGATTGGCGGCCATGGCCCCCAACCCGCGGTACTACGAGCGCAACCGGTCGGCGCCGGGACTGAGCAGGAAGATCGGCATCATCCTTGCGCGCATGCCGGGCGCCGAAATTCCGTAAATTGCTGTGGAAAACCCCTGGTGTCATTACATGCCAAGACAGATCCCTCCCTGCGCTCGGGACGACACCAGAAATGTGGCGCGCGGGATGACAATGGGAATACTCCTGTGTCGTTCCGAGGAGTACCGCGACGAGGAATCCCCGCTAGCGGTTAGAATGCGGGCCTCTTCCGGCTTGCGCGCCCGGCCGCCGCCGCGCGCACCGAATCCATGTCCGATACCCTCCAGAGCAAGGTAATCGAGCGCCCGAAGGCGCGCGAACGCGTGCAGGACGCGCTCGCCGAAATCTCGACGCTGCTGCGCAAGCACCGCCTGGTCGAGGGTCTGGTCCACGAGCAACTCGAGCACGCGCCGGTCGGCGACCACACGGGCCGCGGCGAAATTGTCGAAAGTCTCGTCACCAAACAGAATCGCGCGCAGCTGACGCGCAAGCTCGACCGGCTGCATCCGGCGGACATCGCGTACATCCTCGAGGCGCTGCCGCTCGACGAGCGCCTGTACATCTGGGACATGGTCCGCGCCGCGCGCGACGGCGAGATCCTGCTCGAGGTCTCCGACGCCGTCCGCGAATCGCTGATCTCGTCGATGGACACGGAGGAACTCGTCGCGGCGGCGGAAACGCTCGACGCCGAGGAAATTGCCGACCTGGCGCCCGACCTGCCCCAGGAGGTGATGGACGACGTGTTCTCCGGCCTTCCGCTGGAAGAGCGCGAGCAGTTACGCGCCGCGATGTCCTTCGAGGACGACATGGTCGGTGCGCTGATGGATTTCGAGGACCTGCAGGTGCGTCCGGACGTGACGCTCGAGGTCGTGCTGCGCTACCTGCGCCGGTTCGATGAACTGCCGTCGCAGACCGACCAGTTGTTCGTCGTCGACCGCGGCGAGAAGCTGCTCGGCGTCCTGGCCGTCAACCGGCTGATCGTCAGCGAGCCCGACACGCTGGTGTCGGCAGTGATGCAGCCGCCGGTCGTGAAGCTGCTGCAGCACGAGAAGGCCGGCGACGCCGCGTCGGCATTCGAGCGCTACGACCTCGTGTCCGCACCCGTCGTCGACACCAACGACAAGCTCGTCGGACGCGTCACCGTCGACGAGATCCTCGATTTCGTGCGCGAGAGGGGTGAGGAAGAGATGCTGGCGCAGGTGGGCCTGCGCGAGGAGGAGGACGTGTTCGCGTCGGTGTGGAAGTCGTTCCAGAACCGGTGGTCGTGGCTCGCGATCAATCTGGTCACCGCGTTCATCGCCTCGCGCGTCATCGGCGCCTTCGAAGGTTCAATCGCGAAACTGGTCGCGCTGGCGGCGCTGATGCCGATCGTGGCCGGCATCGGCGGCAATTCGGGCAACCAGACCATCACGATGATCGTGCGCGCGGTGGCACTGGGCCAGGTGACGCGCGAGCATGCGAGCAAGATCTTTCGCAAGGAGATCGTCGTCGCGGCGATCAACGGCGTGGTCTGGGGCGGCGTGATGGGTGTCGTCGCGATGCTGTTGTACAAGGACGTCGCGCTGGGCCTGGTGATGGTGCTCGCGATGACACTCAACCTGATGCTCGCCGCGCTGATGGGCGTGCTGATTCCGATGACCATGCTGAAATTCGGCCGCGATCCGGCGGTGGGTTCCTCCGTGCTGATCACCGCGGTCACGGATTCCGGCGGCTTCTTCATATTCCTCGGGCTGGCGACGCTGATTCTCATTCGCTAGTGTCCCGGGTTGTTAGTTCGTTGCAGGTTCGTAGGGGGCCGTGCCGTCAAGGTTCGGGCAAAAGTGGCGAAATCGGCGCCAGGCGCGAAGCCAACCGCAGCCAGGTTGCGATACCTGGCGAGGATTGGCGACAAAGTATGGCGTCGATTCTCGACATCTTTTGATCAACGAATTGGCAACTCGGGACACTAGGCTTGGGGAATAAAGACCGCGTCAGGCTGTTTGTCCCGGTTGTACCAATCTTTCACCACAAGGAGATTCCGATGTTCCGCACTGTCCTGACCATGCTGGCCGCAGTACTTCTGGCCACCTCCATCACTGCCACCGCGCAGCCCAAACCTGCGATGAAGGCCGCCGACGGCACGCTGACCAACGCTGCGGGAATGACGCTGTATGTCTTCGACAAGGACGCCGGCGGCAAGAGCGCCTGCAACGGCCCGTGCGCCGCCAACTGGCCGCCGCTGCTGGTCGTCGGCGATGCCACGGGCTCGGGTGACTGGACCATCGTCGTCCGCGACGACGGCGGCAAGCAGTGGGCCTACAAGGGCAAGCCGCTGTACCAGTGGTCGAAGGATGCCAAGCCCGGTGACAAGACCGGCGACGGCATCAACAGCATCTGGCATGTCGCCAAGGACTGACGCGACGACGGCGACGGGGTGCGCGCCCCGCGCGTGACTCCACCCCGCCATGCCCGCCATCGTCGACCCGCCGCTGCCGCAGCCGGATCTGTTGGCCGCCATCCCGCGCCTGCGTCGTTACGCCCGCGTGCTGACCGGCGACATCAATCGCGCCGACGACCTGGTCCAGGATACGCTGGCGCGCGCCTGGGAAAAGCGCCGGTTGTGGGCGGCAGGCAGCGATCTGCGCGCCTGGCTGTTCACCATCATGCACAACGTCTTCGTCAACCAGCGCGCGCTCGCGCGCCGCGACCAGCAGCAGTTGTCGCTGGACGACGGCGGCGAAGGGGACGCGGCGTGGCAGATCCCGGTGCGCGCCGGGCAGTACACGCGGGTCGAGCTGACCGAACTCGTGCAGCACGTGGGGCGCCTGCCGGCAGACCAGCGGGAAGTTCTGCTGCTCGCCGCGGTGGAGGAGATGAAATACGAGGAGATCGCCGTCGCGCTCGCGATTCCGATCGGTACGGTCATGTCGCGACTGTCGCGGGCACGCGCGAAGCTCCGCGGCGCATTTGCGGACGCGCCTGCCGGATCCGCAGCACTGAAGGTGGTCAAATGAGGATCGTGGGATGAACCCGTTGCCCGTGACCGACGCCGACCTCAACGCGTACGCGGATGGTCAGCTCGACGCATCGCGCCGTTCCGTCGTCGAGGACGCGTTGGCGCGCGATCCGGCCCTGGCCGCCTGGATGGCGGATGCCCGGCGCCACAACGCGGACTTGCGCGATGCGCTCGATCCGTGGCTGGCCGAGCCGATCCCCGAGCGGCTGCTTGCCGCCGCTGCGGGACCCGGTGTGGCTGCGCCGCGATCGCCGCGCCGCTGGCTCGCACCCGTGGTCGCCGTGGCGGCGTCGTTGCTGGTCGGGCTCGCCGCGGGATGGTATGTGCGCGACGCCGATCTGGAGCGCGCGGGAACGCCGACCACGTTCACCCGCCAAGCCGCGCTGACGCATGCGCTGTACGCGTCCGATGCCAACCGCCCGGTGGAAGTCTGGGCGCCGGAGGAGAAGCGCCTGGTCACCTGGCTGTCGAAGCGGCTCGGCTTCGCGGTCAGCGCACCCGATCTCAACAGCACGGGCTTTGCGCTGGTCGGCGGGCGGCTCGTCGCCGGCCACCAGAACCCCACCGCGATGTTCATGTACGAGAATGCCGACAAGCAGCGGCTTTCACTGCAGGTGCGGAAGCAATCGGTGGATGGCGGCGAGGTTGCGTTCCGGTACGCCGTCGAAAACGGCGTCGGCGTGTACTACTGGATCGAGGACAACTGCAGCTACGCGCTGTCCGGAAACCTCGACCGGGCGCAGCTTCTTGCCGTGGGCCGGGTGGTCTACGGCCAGCTGGCGGCGCTGGAAGCGGCGCAGGGCAAGTAGAACGCCGCTTTCATCGCGCATCGCCGTGCAGGCGGTGGGCGCGAATCCTGAACGAGACGTTCACGCGGTCCTGCACCGAGACAGCTCCACCCAGGATTGCCAGCGGCGTAATGCCAAACTGGGTCTGGGCGATCGCAAAGTTTCCGGCCACCGAGAATTCCTCGGCTGTCCTGTCCCATTGCGCGGCAGCGACTACGGGGCCGGTGGTTCCATGCAACGTCAATGCGACCCGAACCTGTCCCGTGTCGTCTGCGGCGCCGATGTCGGTCACGGCGATCAGCGCGTAGGGATACCGGGCGGTGTCCAGAACCCTTTGCAGCATGTTGCGGCGGGTGCCCGCGATGTCGTCGGCATCCGGCTGCGTGTCGAAGCCCGCCTCGGCGCGCAACGCGGGCTCGTCGACGACCAACGCGTCGAGCGGGACATAGAGGTCGGCGCGGCCCTCGTCCGGGGCGATATTCCCGGTCACGTCGTGACTGGCAACCACGTGGTCGTGGCCGAATTGCGCGAGCGATCCGCCGCGCCGGACTTCGATCACGACCAGCGAAAGGGAAGGATCGACGCGAAACACGGGCCTTCCCTGCGCGCGCAACTCCCGGTAATGAGCGTCCGGAAATTCGGCGGGGCCGCGCCGTCCGCTCTCAGGGGGTGTCGCGACCTGCGCCGCACACGCCGCAAGCAATGTGGCGAGCACCGCGATGATGCCCAGCGGGAAGCGCCGCTCGATCACCTTGGTGCGGCCGCGAATTGACGCTCGATTTCGTCCGCGAGCGCCTGGAACTGCCGGGCAATGTTCTGCTCGACCACGCCTTGTTCGATCGGTCCGAGGAGCTCGAAGCCGGGTACCACGCGTCCGGCGTAGTCGAGCCGTATCCCCGCCGCGTCCGGCGAGAGCACATAGCTGCTGGTGAGCGCACGCAGGCTGCCCGCCACAGCGCGCGATTGCAGACGGTTCGGCGGCATTTCGTTGATCTCGAAAGTGATGTCCAGCGGCAACCTGAACAGCCATAGCGTCGCGTCCCCGGACTGCTCGACCGTGACTGTCGCACCGCGGCGGGCGATGATGCGGCTCGAACGCAGATCCGGGATGAATTTGGTGTAGCGATCATAGTCGGTCAGCACTCGCCAAGCGGTTGCGCCGTCTGCGTTCAGCACGACGCTGGCGCGGATGCCGATGGCATCGCCGCCGCGCTCCGTGTGAATGGTGATGGCCGCGGCGGCGACAGGCTGCGCCGCGGCAACCGCAAGCGCCAACGCAAAGACGAAGCGCATGGATGCGTTGCTCATGAGTTCCAATGTTGTTGGCGGTTGCACCGATGGACCGCTCCGAGCGTTGCGACCAGTCGCCGGTCCTGTACCGAAGGCGCCGCCCAGCATACAGGGCTGCTGCCGCCGGGCATGATCGATTTGCCTGGACACTGCGTGCCGCGCCCGTTGCGCGCCCTGCATTTTCTGGATTCGGCCAGGCTGCGACGCGATCGGGAGCATGGCTGCGGGCCCGGGATGTAGCGTGCCGCTCCGACCCGCCGCTTTGGTGGCTTGGCAACAGTACGCTCGTGGCTGCAAACACCCGGGCGCCCGCGGGTATTCCTCGCCGCAGTCCCGACACCGGGAAATGTGCAGGCGGGATTCCGGCGACGGACCTGTATCCTGTCGGCAGTGTCTCGAACGGGAGTCCTGATGCAACGCATGCCCGCGCGGCCCGGCGATACCGTGGCATCCATCGAGACGCCGGCGCTGGTCGTCGACCTCGATCCTTTCGAGCGCAACGTCGAACTCATGGCCAATGCGGTTCGCGGGTCCGGCCTCGCGTTGCGGCCGCACGCCAAGTCGCACAAGTGTCCCGATATCGCGAAGCGGCAGATTGCGCTGGGTGCGGTCGGCATCTGCTGCCAGAAGGTGGATGAAGCGGCCGCGTTTGTCGAGGCGGGCGTTCGCGATGTGCTCGTGACCAACGAAATCGTTGCTCCCGCGAAGCTCGCCCGTCTGGCCGGGCTTGCGCGGACCGCGACGATCGGCGTGCTCGCCGATGACCTCGGCGTTGTCGGTGCGATTTCCGCCGCCGCGATCAAGGCGGGCGTGACGATCGACGTGCTGGTGGAGGTCGACGTCGGCGCGCATCGCTGTGGCGTCATGCCGGGCCCGCCGGCCGTGGCGCTGGCGCGAACTGTTCACGCGTCACCCGGACTGCGCTTTCGCGGTCTGCACGCCTACCACGGCGCCGCGCAGCATTTGCGGACGCCGGCGGAACGCCGCGCCGCGATTGCCGCGGCCGTGCGGCTTGCGCAGGACACGCGGGACCTCGTGGTCGCCGCGGGCGTGCCGTGTCCGACGGTCACCGGCGCGGGCACCGGAACCTGGCAACTCGAGCGCGACAGCCGCGTCTACACCGAGTTGCAGCCGGGCTCCTACATCTTCATGGATGCGGACTACGGCCGCAACGCGCTGGCTGCGGACGACCATGCGTTCGAGCAGAGTCTCTACGTCGCGGCAACCGTGATGAGCGTGCCGGCCCGGGAACGCGCGATCGTCGATGCCGGTCTCAAGGCCTTCGCCATGGATTCCGGCCTGCCGGTCGTTCATGCCGCCCACGGGCTCGACTTTGTCGGCGCGTCCGACGAGCATGGCGTGCTGCGCGTCGCCCCCGGCGTCGCGCAGCCGGTCATTGGCGAGCGTGTCTGGCTCATTCCCGGACATTGCGACCCGACCGTCAACCTGTACGACTGGATCGTCGGTGTCCGCGGCGATCGCGTCGAGTGCGTGTGGCCCGTCGCGGCCCGCGGGGCGCTGGGCTGATTCAGAGCGTCGCGACGCCGCGCGCCGTGCGGATCATCGCGGCGATGCGCGGTGACTTGCCGTAGGTGACTTTCATGATTTCCGACAGGCCGAGCGTGGCGAGTTCCGCGCGCACGGCTGCCGGTTCCGGATGCTCGCCGGCGACGGCGACCAGCCGACACCCCGAATCGGCCATGTTGTCGGTCGGATGCCGCGCGTCCGGCCACTGGATGAGTGTGGGCACCAGCCCGCGTCCGGGCCGATGCCCGTCGTCCGGGATCGTGATGCGCCATTGGATATCGCCGCGCGACATCGGCGTTGGCGCGCCCAGGTCCGGCATGTGCGCCACGGCGGCATCGATGTCGGCGGTGCGTGCAACCCAGTGCGCGAGGTGCGGACCTTCGGCCAGCGCCGCGCGCATCCGCGGCTCGTCCATGTCGAACCAGCGCGGGCGTTGCGGTTTGACTCCTTCGGGATCGACCGCGATCACCTCGAGATAAAAGTGCTTGCCGAGCGACAGCACGGCGTTGTGCGTCCCCATCGCGACATGCCTGCCGCCGGGTTGCGGCCGGATGCCCAAGCGCTCCTCGACCCAGTCGCAGCCGGCGCGCAGGTCATCGGCAACCACGACCAGATGATCCGGTTCGACGCGCAGCGGAGTCATCCGCGCCTCATTTGTGCCTCATTTTCGTGTCTGCACTTCATCCGGGGAGAAGTCGAGCTCGACGCGGGCGCCGTTCGGATCGAACAGGAACACTTGCCAGATTCCGGTTCCGGTCTGCCGCCGGCATGTGTGCTCGATGTTGTAGGTGATGAGCATGGCCAGTGTTTCCGAAAGGCCTTTCGCCGAGAACGCCATGTGGTCGATCACGCCAGGCTTGAGTTTCTCGCGCGCCTGGCCGCCGACGATGTGCAGGATCGCGGCGTCGCCGGCATAGAGCCAGGCGCCGGGAAAGCCCAGGTCCGGTCGCACGCCGTCCGCCAAGCCCAGCAGGTTGCAATAGAAATGGACGGTGCGCGGCACGTCGTCGGTCAGCACGGTGAAATGGTTCATCGCCGAAATGGCCATGGGATCAAGTCCTCTTCACGAATTCACGTCAGGATAAGGCATCGGTGAAAAAGGCGCCGACGAGTGCCGTTGCATCCGGCGCCTCCGCGTCGTTGTACGCCAGCGCCGGATCGCCGCCGCTCCAGGCGTGGCCCAGTCCCGTCACCTCGACCAGGCGCGCGACGAGCCGGCCATCGCTGCGCCATTCGCGCACGACCTCCGTGCGGCCGCTGGCCAGCATCGTTCGTGTCTCGTTGTCGGCAACCGGCAATGCCGATGCTGTTGCGCCGGGTTCGCGCACCGACGCGTGGTCGTTGAGGTGGAGGAACTGCCTGACCAGGGCGGCGGCATTGCGCGGCGAGACGACCCCGTCGGATGCGCCGTGGACCGCGAGCAGGGGGATGGGCAAGTCGCGTGGACGCGCGGCGGCCCG
>Ga0209048_10004310_pt1 | contig 13637 bp, 13 predicted proteins | sample FrelakmetCRP12CR_FD_187146 | JGI IMG/M metagenome (GOLD analysis project Ga0209048, IMG submission 187146) | Freshwater lake sediment microbial communities from the University of Notre Dame, USA, for methane emissions studies - CRP12 CR (SPAdes)... | ecosystem: Environmental > Aquatic >... | reverse complement strand
GACTGCCCGTTCCTGCCCGACGATCTGGTGCAGCGGCTGCATGAAGCCCGGCGCAAGCTGGGCGCCGGCGTGCGGCTAGCCTGCGCGCGCTCCGGCGAATGGCGGCATCCGGTGGTGGGCTTATGGCCGCTGGCGCTGCGGGCGGACTTGAACAAGGCGCTGGTCGAGGAAGGCTTGCGCAAGATCGAGCTGTGGACGGCGCGGCATGGTGTCGCCATGGCCAATTGGCCGGATCAGCCGATCGACCCGTTCTTTAATGTCAATACGCCGGAAGATGCCGCCCGCGCCGAACGCGTTGCGCTGCAACATGACTGACTTGCGCATGATCTTTTCCGAAAACCAGCTCCCACTTTTCGGGATCATGCGCCGCAGCTGAATTTTTGCTTCTTGATCGGCCTCGCTCCGCGTCCCGATCTGTTATATTTGTCAGCTATGGGTCTGGGAGAGGAACCAATAAAATGAAAGCATTTCTCATCGCCTGCGTCGTGGCCGTCGTCATCGCGGTCATCGGCGGCGTCGTGCTCAATGGCATGCAGGAGCCGGTGGATAAGGCCTTCAGCACTACCGGCGTGCGCCTCGGCGCCTGACGCCTGCCGTCAAACCGTCAGCCGGTGAGCGCCGCGTAGGACAGGAAGCCGACGCGGGCGCCCGGCTCGACCGCCGTCACCTCCTCGGGAAATTCCAATAGACCGTCAGTTTCCGTCAGCGACGTGAGAATGGCCGCGCCATCCTGCGGGTGCTTGACCGCCTCGATCTCACCGTCGCTGCCGCGCCGCAGCGCCACGCGCACATATTCGCGGCGGTCTTTCTTTTTCTTGTAGGCAAAGGCGGTGCGCACCGGCAGCGGTACCAGCTTTTGCGGCCGCGCGCCGGAGAGCCGCAGCAGTAGCGGCTTTACCACCCGCACGAATGTCACAAACACCGCCACCGGATTGCCCGGCAACCCGACGAACGCCGCTCCGCTGTTGGCTGCGCTATCCTTTCGCACGGCACCGCGGATCACGCCCATCGCCACCGGCCGTCCCGGCTTGATGGCGACGCGCCAGAAGACAAGACTGCCGATGCGCTCGACCGCGCTGCGCACGTGGTCGGCTTCGCCGGTCGAAACTCCACCCGAAGTGATGACGAGATCGTGCCAGACGGCCGCCTTACCGAGCGCGCGCGCGAGTTCATCCGGATCGTCGGCGAGAATGCCGAGATCGGTCACCACTGCACCGAGCCGCTCTAGCAACGCGCCCAGCAGATAACGGTTGGCGTCGTAGATGGCAGCGGCGCCGCGCGGCGCGCCCGGCTCCACCACTTCGTCGCCGGTGGAGAAGATCGCGACCTTGAGGCGCCGGCGCACCTCGATTTCGGTGAGGCCGAGCGCGGCCGCGAGCGCGACGTGCTGCGCCTCCAGCACCGTACCGGCGGACAATACCACGTGGCCAGCAGGCACGTCCTCGCCGGCAAGCCTTCGGTTGGAGCCGAGCTTTAGCCCGCTCGGCACGATCACGTGCTCGCCCTCGAGCTTTACATCTTCCTGCATGAAGACGGTGTCGGCGCCGGCCGGCATCGGCGCGCCGGTGAAAATCCGGATGGCTTGGCCTGGCTTGAACGTCACATCCGGTTGGCGTCCAGCGGTGAGCCGGCCGGCAATGACGAGCAGGGTATCGCCATCGGGCTTGAGATCGGCATGGCGCACGGCATAACCGTCGACCGCGGAATTATCGAAAGGTGGCAGGTCGACCGGCGCCTTCACGTCCGCGGCGGTGACACGCCCGCGCGTGTCATGCAGCGGCACCCGCTCGGTTTCCGCCACCGGCGTGATGCGCTCGCCGATCAGCCGCTCCATATCCCCGAGCGGCAGCAGCGGGCCGGAAAATGCGAAGCAGTCGTCGGTCAGTTGCGCCATCACGCGCTCATATTTTTTCTACACGTGATCTTATCCAAAAACCGGTTCCCAGTTTTCGGGATCATGCGCGGGTACCGGTCGCGGCGTTAATCGGAACCGCATGCTTGAGCAGCAGGTCGGCGATCGCGTCGATATCGTTGAGATCGATTACCGGCACTTTCGCCGCTGGCAGCACGCTGTCGCAGGCGACCGCGATGATATGCGGGTCCTCCGGATGCAGCAGCGGCTTGCCGTTCACGGTCCTGTGGATCTCGAGCTTGGGGAACGCGTCGCGCTTGAAGCCTTCGACTAGCACCAAATCGACCGGCGACATCCTGCCAACCAGCGCGCCCATGTCCCATTCCGGCTCTTCGCGCAGCTCGTGCAGGATGGCCCAGCGCTTGGCCGAACTGATGATCACCTCGGTGGCGCCGGCGGCGCGGTGGACGAAGGAATCCTTGCCGGGCTTATCCAGATCGAAGCCGTGATGGGCGTGTTTGAGCGTGGACACCCTTAACCCCCGCGCCAGCAGGCGCGGGATCAGCTTGGTGATCAGCGTGGTTTTGCCGGAACCGCTCCAGCCGGCGAGACCGATGATGCGCATGGGGTCCTTATAGCAAAACGCCCGGCTTTAAAGCCGGGCGTCTCACGCTCGATCGAGAAATCGGGCTATTCGGCGGGCGTCGCCATTGGCTGGCGCTGCGACTCGTTGGGGCCGATGCGAGCCATTTCGTCCTTCAGCCACAGGTTGTGATGCTGCTTGGCCCAATTGATATCGACGGTACCCTCGCCCATGGCCTCGACGGCGCCTTCCATGCCGATAGTGCCAATGTAGATGTGGGACAGCATGGCGGCAATGAACAGCATGCCGACCGTGGCGTGGACGACCTCGGCGACCTGCATGCCGGAAATTCCGGTGCCGTAGAACGGGAACAGCAGCAGATAGCCGGTCACCGCCGAAGTGCCGCCGCCGAGCACGACGATCCAATAGATCAACTTCTGACCGCCGTTGAAATGACCGGCGGGCGGATGCTTGTGAGGCACCATACCACCACCTTCCTTGAACCACTCCATATCGACCTTGTTCGGGATATTTCCGGTGAGCCAGATTAGGAAGACGAGCACCACGCCGATGGTGAAGGGAAAGCCGAGGAAGTTGTGCGCGTATTTCGCAAGCTCCGACCAGGTGGTGAAGGCTTCAGGTCCGAGTAACGGCAGCAGTAGCGGCTTGCCGAACGTGATGTTGAGGCCGGAGAGCGCGAGGATGACGAAACAGCTGGCTGTCATCCAGTGCACGAAGCGCTCGAAAGCAGTGAAGCGCACGATCTTGCGCCCGGAACGGCCGCCCTCGATTTTGACCATTCCGCGCCACAGATAGAAGATGACCAACAGTGCTATCATGCCGAGCACCGCGATGCCGCCGATCCAGCGCAGCGTCACCTCGTGCCACTGCCGCCAATCGCGGCCGACCGGATGCTCGAGCACATAGGACTTCACGTCCGGAATCGTGCCGCGGCCCTGGATCTTGCTGAGCTCCTTGAGAAGCTGCTGCTCCTTCACGGCGCTGGCGGTCGGATTGACCGAGCTTGGCTGCTGCGCCGAAACAGGTGTCACGACGGCGACAATGAATGCGAGCGCGAGAGCGCCGGCGATGAAGCGGATCTGTGCAAAGAGCTTCGCCATAGCATCCTCCCCCCCATTGACGTGAAATTTCTTGTTATCGAACCGGCGGCGCGGGTTTTTCTTCCCCGCCGCCGATGTTGATCAGGTCGCGATCGACTCGCGATAAGCAGTCTGCCATCCCCAAGCGCCGGAGCCGTAGCCGCGCTTCGACACACGCTCCTTGTAGATCTGCGCGATCACATCACCATCGCCGGCGAGCAGCGATTTTGTCGAGCACATCTCGGCGCACAGCGGCAGCTTGCCTTCGGCGAGGCGATTCGAACCGTATTTCTCGAACTCCTCCGTGCTGCCGTCGGCTTCCGGGCCGCCGGCGCAGAAGGTGCACTTGTCCATCTTGCCGCGCGAACCGAAGTTGCCGACCTTGGGATATTGCGGCGCGCCGAACGGACAGGCGTAGAAGCAATATCCGCAGCCGATGCATAGGTCCTTGGAGTGCAGCACCACCGCGTCCGCCGTAGTGTAGAAACAGTTCACCGGGCAGACCGCCGCGCAAGGCGCGTCGGTGCAGTGCATGCAAGCCATGGAAATCGACCGTTCCCCGGGCGTGCCGTCGTTGAGCGTGACGACGCGCCGGCGGTTGATGCCCCACGGCACCTCGTTTTCGTTCTTACATGCCGTCACGCAGGCGTTGCATTCGATGCAACGATCGGCGTCGCAGAGGAATTTCATACGTGCCATGGTCGTTGCTCCTTACGCCGCTCTGATCTGACAGAGGGTAGCTTTGGGTTCTTGCATCCCCGTGACCGGATCGAAACCGTAGGTGGTGAGCGTGTTCACGCTCTCGCCCAGCACGATCGGATCGGCACCCTTCGGGTAATTGCCGCGTTGATCGACGCCCTGGAACCAGCCGGCGAAGTGGAACGGACACCAGGTCACGCCTTTGCCGACGCGTTCGGTTACCAACGCCTTCATGCGGCACGCTTTGTCGCTTGCCATCTCCGCGCCGGACACCCAGACCCAACCGCCGTCCTTGATGCCGCGCTCGGCGGCATCGGCGGGATTGATCTCGATGAACATGTCCTGCTGGAGCTCGGCGAGCCATTTGTTGGATCGCGTCTCTTCGCCACCACCCTCGTATTCAACCAGACGGCCGGACGAGAGGATCAGTGGGAATTGCTTGGCGATACCCTTATCCACCGCCGCCTTTTGGACCGTGAAGCCGATATTGGGCATCCGGAACTGCATGGCGTCGGGGAGCGTCGGATATTTCGCAACCAACTCCGGCCGCGGCGTGTAGATCGGCTCGCGGTGTGTCGGGATGGCGTCAGGCAAGCCGAACGCGTTGGCGCGCGCCTTGCCGTTGCCGTACGGGATACAGCCGTGCTCGATGGCGACGCGCTGGATGCCGCCCGACAGGTCGATCGACCAGGACACTGCGTCCGGTGTGGTCGGATTGACCTTATTGATCACCGCCAGCTCAGCCTCGGTGAGATCCTTGTCCCAACCGAGCTTCTTGAGAACGCCGAGGGTAAATTCCGGATAACCGTCCTTGATCTCGGAATCCTTGGAATAATAGCCGTTGCCGAGCAGGCTCACCTTGCGAGTGGTGCCGTCGGGCAGCTTTTCCTCGCGTTCGAGACCGAAGCGGGCGCGGAATGTGCCGCCGCCTTCCTTGATCGAAAGGTTGGTGTTGTAGAGCAGCGGCGTGCCGGGATGCTTGAATTCGGGAGTGCCCCAGCACGGCCACGGCAGCCCGTAATAGTCGCCCTTGTTCGGACCCGTCATGGCCTTTTGCGTGAGCATGTCGAAGTCTTTTTGATTGGCCATGTGGGACTTCAGCCGCTCCGGCGACTGGCCGCAGTAGCCGGTGGACCAGCCGCCGCGATTGATCTCGCGCAGGATGTCTTCAGGCGAAGGCAGGTTGTTCTCCACCTTGATGTTCTTGAACATCAAGTCGGCGAAGCCGAGCTTCTTGGCGAGGAGATACATCACCTCGTTGTCGTCTTTCGATTCGAAGATCGGCTTGACGATCTGCTCTCCCCACTGGAGCGCGCGATTGGACGCCGTGCGCGAGCCATTGGTCTCGTAGCTGGTTGCGATCGGCAGAAGATAGGTTCCGTTCTTGCGCTCCGGCGCCAGCGCCGCCCAGGTCGTCGGATGCGGGTCGGCAACCACCAGCAATTCGAGCTTTTCGATGCCTTTCTGCGCCTGCGGCATGCGTGTCACGGTATTGCCGCCGTGACCCATGACGAACATCGCTTTGATGTTGTCCTTCTGGGCCACGTCCTTCTTGTCGTAGAGCGTTGCGTCGAACCAGCGCGTGGACGGGATGCCCGGCGTGTTCATCGTCGTGGTGACCTTGCCGTCCGCTGCGGTCGACTTGTCGAAGCGATCGACGAACCACTGATAGTCGACTTCCCAAACGCGCGACCAATGCCGCCACGCGCCTTCGACGAGTCCGTAGTAGAGCGGTAGCGTCACGATATCGAGGCCGAGATCGGTGGCACCCTGCACGTTGGTGTGACCGCGGAAAATATTGGCACCGGTGCCGGGCGCGGCAACGTTGCCGGTGGCCAACAATGCGACGCAGAACGCGCGCACGTTAGCGGTGCCGACGGTGTGTTGGGTGGCGCCCATGCACCAGATGATGGTCGACGGCTTTTCAGTCGCGAACATCTTGGCAACGCGCTCAAGCTGTGCGCCTGGCACGCCGGTGATACGCTCGACCTCTTCGGGATTGTATTTTTCGACTTCCTTGCGGATGTCGTCCATGCCGTAGACGCGCTGCTCGATGAACTGCTTGTCCTCCCAGCCGTTCTTGAACACGTGCCACAGAAGGCCCCAAATGACCGCGATGTCGGTGCCGGAGCGGATCCGCACGTATTCGGTCGCGTGCGCCGCCGTACGCGTCATGCGCGGGTCGATGACGATCATGTTCGCCCGCTTCATCTCCTTGCCCTCCAATACGTGTTGGAGCGACACCGGATGCGCCTCGGCGGGATTGCCGCCCATGATGATCATGGTCTTGGCGTTGCGGATATCGTTGTAGCTGTTGGTCATCGCGCCGTAGCCCCAGGTATTGGCTACGCCGGCGACGGTGGTGGAGTGACAAATGCGCGCCTGGTGGTCGGAATTATTCGTACCCCAGAACGCGGCGAATTTTCGATTGAGATAGGCGCCTTCGTTGGTGAACTTCGCCGAGCCCAGCCAATAGACCGAATCGGCGCCCGACTTGGCCCGGATTTCCATGAGCTTGTCGCCGATTTCGTTGATCGCGACATCCCAGGAAATCCGCGTCCACTGGCCGTTTACCAGCTTCATCGGATAGCGCAGACGGCGGTCGCCATGCACCAGTTCGCGCGTCGCTGCGCCCTTGGCGCAATGCGATCCGCGGTTGATCGGGCTTTCCCAGCCCGGCTCTTGCCCAATCCACACGCCGTTCGACACTTCCGCGATCAAGGTGCAGCCGACCGAACAATGCGTGCAGATGTTCTTGCGGATGGTGGCGCCGGCGACATTGGGGCCGGCCGCTTCCGCCTTGCGGACGCTGGCGAGCGGGAGCGCGCCGATCGTTGCGAGACCACCCGCAACCAAACCGGACTTGCGCAGGAAGCCGCGGCGATCCAGACCGCCGCCCGATTGACTGCCGACCATCGCTGCGAGATTGCTGCGACGTGTCTGGCGTTCTGTTCTCTTTATTAACACGGCTCAGCCTCCCTTAGCTCGGATAACGATTGACCTTGTAGTAGGTCTTCACGTGATCGGTTTCCTTGTAGCGGGCCTTTTTCTTGTCCGAGTCGGATTCACTCGCGGCCGCTTCGCTCGCGAACGGCACCGCCGTCGTCACTGCAACACCCGCGCCGGCACCCATCGCGCGCAGGAAATCGCGACGGCCTAGCTTTTTCTTGTCCTGTTGTTTCATCGCCGTTCCCTCCTCGAATTTTCCACTATGTGCCTTCGCTGACCTCAATCCGGCAGTTTGAAGGCTTCCGTTTCGATGTCCATGAAGATGCGGCCGAGCGTACCCAGCCGCCGATAGAAATCTGCTCCCTTGGCTTGCTCCAGATCGTTGAAGAAGCGTCCGATCCATGGCGCCATGTGCTTGTCGAAGATCATGCGATCGGATTCGGGCGGCGCCGGCAGATGGCGGCTCACCAGTCCTGACATGATCTCGCAAAGAATGCCGGCATGATCCTCCGGTTCGGCCACGCCCTCGGCACGCGCGACACCGATGCGCACGAGATCCTCGCGCAGCCGCGCCAACGGACGGTCATGCAGGAAACCGGTCAGATAAAAAGAGCCGTAAGGCATCAGTTCGCCGCGACCGAGCCCGATGAATAGGTTGAAATGCTCGCGCTCGATGCGCGCGGCGGACGTCATGCTCGCGGCTTCAGCCAGCGCGGCATGCACGACGCCGAGCGGAGTCGCGTCGCCACGCAGTTCCGACAGTTCCGTGAGCAATCGTGCATCCGGCGCACGTGTGAGCAGCGCCGCGATCAGCGCATATTCCTGCGCGCGCGCCGCATCCACTTCGTCGATGTCGCCAGCCATTTTTGTGTCACCGTACAGATCGGGCCGGAGGATGCCACGATCGACGCCGGTGACGGTCTCGACCGAAATGACCCGTTCGGCGGGAATGCGAATCCAGTTGGAGATGGAGGGTTGGGAAATACCGAGTTGACGCGCAAGCTCACTGACGCCGCCGACGGCACGAACGGCTTCGGACAGGCCTGGGTCCCGCATCCGTTTCTCACTTGCGAATAGTTACAAAATGAAAGCCTAGCGGCCCACTGAAGAGTGGGTCAATAGCTTGAGGCTATGAGAGGCTACACACTCCAGCATTTCATTGCGGCATCGCGCCGCCATGGCGCCGCGCTTTCGCAGCCGCAGGTTCTTCCCGTAAATCATTGTGTTGCGTTGCAATATTCTCGTCGCGTTGCAGCAAAGCATCGCTATTCGGAGCCGCGGCGAACTGTTGCGGTTTCGCAGTTGCCGCTTCGCTCGCCGCCGGAATGTCGGCGGCGGTGCCGGATTGATCCGACAGCCGCGCAGGCTGATCGGGGGCCGATGCGGGTATCGTTGAGTCTGCCGGGGATTTGGATTCCGGTTCGGCTTTCCGAAAAATCTCGGCGACAAGCTTCTTGATTTCATAGTGGGGATCGAGTTCGCCGAATCCCGGCACGCCCCCGGGATCTGTGAAATCCCAGGCATTTTCCGCCAGCCCAACGAAGTCGCGGATTGCCGGATCTGCCACCCATGCGCGACGAAGCGCCGCATTTCTGAGCGCCGATGGCACGCCGGCTTGCAGGAAGGCACGTATGTCGGAATTGGCGCCGATCGACTCGATCGAGGGCAGCTTCGTGAGGTCGAATTCTGGCGCGGGTGGCGCGTTCGCCTCGGGCACACGCGCGGCAACGGCGTTATTTATTTCCTCGTCTTGCGGCGCCGGCTTGCCCGCCTCGTCCGTGACCGGCCTTTCAGACTGCGGGTTCTCGTCGGCGACTTCGCGCTTGCGGCGCGACCAACGCGTGAGGAAATTTTTATGATCGCTCATTTGCGATCCTCGCGCACCGGCGGCCTGCGGCGCGCCAAGGCTTCCGGATTGGCACGATCGCGCTTGCGCTTCACGAACACCTGCTCGACATGGTGCTCGGCGACGAAGGCCGCAATCGTTTCCCGCATCGGCTTCGGCATAACCACCGTCTCCACAAGATTGCCACCGGCTTCGGTCATGGCCTCGCCTTCGGCGGGGTCCGCCGTGACTGCCGCCAGTTCATAGGGCGGATCGGCCTCGACCGGCCGCAAGATGATCCACAAGAGTGGCGTTTCCAGTTGGAGATTGTCGCGATAATTGGCGGTTTCCGTGCGATGCAATTCGACCTCAGCCGAGCCGGCATAAAACGTCGCACGCTCGCCATCGTCGGAAAGCTTGGTCCACGGCGCAGTTTCAGGGGCGCCCGCAAACACGCCGATCGGACGCCAATAGAAATCCGCCCATTGGCTCGCGCTCTTACTGCGTTCGACCACGACGCCGACGGCGATGCTGACAAGCGGGGGTGCAACGCTCAACTGACGGCCTCCAGATGTCGGATCGGCAAACCGGTCGCCAAGTTTTGCGGCTTCAAGCGGATGGTTTTGTCCGGCGTCATCGCCAGGATCAAATAGACCGGCTCACCTTTGACCTTGTCCAATACGACCGACTGATCGCGGAAGGTCAGCGCGAAAAGCGCGACTACCCGCGACCTGGTGGTCTCGTCGATCTCCTCGCCGTTCCACATCATATCGCCGATTTTGGTGGCGTCGGCGTCAAGCCCGACATACCAGACCAATGACGCTTCGCGCAGTTCGGTGAGCGGCTCGATGGTCACCTCGACGCCCAGCACATGCGCGATCCAGCGCCGCATCGCCTCGGCTAGCGCGGCAAGCCCGGCGCGCCCGACGGTGAGATCGATGGCCATGTCGAACTGGTCGCTGCGTTCCCAATAGCTCTCGGCATTGTCGTCGTTGAGGATGTCAATCGCGGCCTCGGCCGGGATACCGAGCATCGAGACCAGCGGTGTCACCGGCGCGGTGTTAACGCCGCCGATGGTCTCTTCATCGGCCGCGATCAGCGAATTCTCATGCAAAGTGACGCGCTGGGTTCGGAAGAACAGTTCGGCGGCGCGCACCACGCGCGCATCCGTCACACCGTCGAGCGCGTTGCGCAAGATCACATGCACAAGTTGATTGACGAACAACAGCGGCGTGTTGCCGGGGCCATTGAGCATAAGCTCGGCATAGGCGCCTTCCAGCGTCTTATGGCGCAGCAGCAGGTCGCGGAAGGCGATCAGCAATTGCCAGTTCTCGCGCGCATCGGCGTCGGCGATGGCCGCGACGTCGGAACCCGACACCGGCAGGCGCGGATTGGCGAGCAGCGCGCCATGCAGCGTGCGCTCGACCGCGCAGGCCTCTGGCGGCGGGACCAACTCCGGCCGCGCCAGGTAGACCTTTAGAAACTCGTCGGTCACCAGCAGCCCGCCGCCTTGGTCGCGGTCGAGCAGTTGATGGCCGCAGGAGATCCAGAAATCCTTCATTTACGCTCCCGTTCGGCCATTCCAACCAGATCGACGAACTCAGCCGGCTGTTCGTCCTCCTCGCCCTCTACCTCGAGGAAGGAGAATGCCCGTGCCGGCTTTTCGCCAGTGCGCGAACGCAACGTGCGAAACGATTCATGCATCGCGCCGTCCTCGTATGCGCGATGCACAGCCACCAGAATATCCATCGGCTGCGTGCACAGCGATTCGGCGAACGCCACTTCGTCTTCCGCCGCCGCGCGCGCAGCCGCGATGTCGGGCGCGCCGAAATGTTCGATCAGCCGCCGCGCCAGCATGTCCACCAAGTTCACGCGATCGGCCTCGCTTGCTTCCACGATCTGCACCAGCGTCGACCAGCCGAGCGAGTCGACGCCGAGGAAGCCGCTGCGAAACGCAGTGCGCGTCTTGCCTTCGAGCGCCGCCGGTTCGCTGCCCCAGAACACGAAGGCGCCGGACACCGCCCACTCGCCGGGCACGGCCGCCGTCTCGAACACGAACGTGTCCGATGGATCAAGCCGGATGGTGCGCAATAGCTTCATGCGCGCGGCCCCTTAGTTGCGCGATCGAGCCACGCTGGTTCGGCGAGCCGCGCCAGCAAAGCCTTGCGCTCGACCGCGACCTCGCCCATGCGGCGCAGCAGCAGATCGCCATTCTCGTCGATGTCGCTGCGCAGATCTTGCTCGACTGGCAGCCGCGCCAGATAGCTTTTCGCCACCGCGCCGAAGCCGCGCTCCTGCCAGGAATCGATGGCGACCATGAAATGGCGGGCGAAGCTCTCCACTACATGGTTGGACATCAGGTCGGTGAAACCTTCCTCCTCCAACGCGGTGACCAGCGGATTCAATCCCGACTCGGCGCCGGACATCGAGACGGTGCGGATCATGCCGCCGAACACCAGCCACGGCGGCGTTTCGTCCTCGCTTATTCCTTGCGGCCAAGCGAGTCGTCCGCCGCCCACCAGCCCCAGATTGACCGAAATTGAATCCGGCCAATCGATGCTAATCGAGGTCTCCGGTTGTGCGTGCGCCGCCAGCGCATCGGCAAGCGCCACCATGCCGGCATAAAAGGCGCCTCGCGCTTGGCGCAGCGGCTCTTCTGGCTCCAGCACCACGGCGAATTCGGCGAGATCGAAGCGCCCGACATAGACCAGCGTACCGGCGCCCTGCTCGCTCGCGATCGAAGTTGCGTGGGCAAAGGCATCGCCCAATTCGCGCAAACGCACGGCGACGAACGGCGGCGGCAGGGACAGTTCCGACGCTAATGGCGTTCGTGGGCGGGCCGGTATCTCCAACGGCATTGATCCTCGCTGTTACTTTCTTGTTTGAATAACTATAATTACGCTTCAGAAGGTCCCGAGGCCAGTCCCGCGGCCGCGAAGATTAAGAACCAAAGCAATGCCATTGCAGCATTTCGCCAAGAAAAGCGCGGGTCAGCGCAAAGGTTAATGAGCCCGATGGCCGATAGGCCGCGTAACATCCTGATCTGTTCCTGCGAAGACACCATGCCGCTCGACGGCGCGGCGGTGCGCCGCGTCTGCCGCGACTGCGAAGTGGTTGAAGCCCGCCAGCTCTGCCGCGCCGAGCTCGAGCGTTTTCGCAAAACGGCTGCCGGCGGCGGGCCGATCGTGGTCGCCTGCACCCAGGAAGCGCCGCTGTTCGACGAGGTCGCCGGCGGGATCGCGAGCAGCGGGGCGATAGCTTTCGTCAATATTCGCGAGAGCGCCGGCTGGTCAAAGGACGCCAAGGCGGCCGGCCCAAAGATGGCGGCACTGATCGCCGCGGCGGCGCAGCCTCGCCCGGAATATCCCTTGGTCAGCCTGTCCAGCGACGGCGTCACGCTGCTCTACGGCAAAGATGAGCGGGCGATCGAAGCCGCCAATCTGCTCAAGGAGCATCTCGACGTCACCGTGCTGATCAAGCCGGGCGCCGATGTCGCGCCGGCGCGGGTCGCCGAGTTCCCGGTGGTGAGGGGCAGCATCCGCCAGGCCAAAGGCCATCTCGGCGCGTTCAAATTGACGGTTGACGATTACGCCGCGCCCCATCCGTCATCGCGCCGCGCGCTCAGCTTCGGCCCGGCGCGCAATGACGCGGTCTCGCGCTGCGACATTCTGATCGATCTATCGGGCGGCACGCCGCTGTTTCCGGCCGCCGACCTGCGCGACGGCTATCTGCGCGCAGATCCGGGCGATCCGACGGCGGTATTGCGCGCGGTGCTCAAGGCCCGCGATCTCACCGGCACTTTCGACAAGCCGCGCTACATTACCTTTACCGAGGATCTGTGCGCGCATTCGCGTTCCAAGATCGTCGGCTGCCGCCGCTGCCTCGACCTCTGTCCGACCGGCGCAATTTCGCCCAACGGCGATCACGTCATCATCGACGCGCAAGTTTGCGCCGGCTGCGGCCAATGCGCCGCCGCCTGCCCGACCGGCGCCGCGGCCTACGCACTACCGCCGGCCGACGCAAGCTTACGCCAATTGCGCGCCCTGCTCGGCGCCTATCGTGAAGCCGGCGGCAACCAGGCCGTCGTCATGTTCCACGATGGCGAGCATGGCGGCGAATTGATCGACGCGCTGGCGCGCTTCGGCGACGGATTACCGGCCAATGTATTGCCGGTGCTGGTCAACGAGGTCACCCAGGTCGGATTGGAAGTGATCGCGGCGTCATTTGCTTACGGCGCATCGGCGCTACGCTTCCTCATTCGCGCCAAGCCGCGTCACGACCTGGCCGGCCTCGTCAAGACGATCGCGCTGGCGCAACCGATCCTGGCCGCCGTCGGCTTTGCCGGTGCGCGCATCGCCACCATCGAGACCGACGATCCAGACGCACTCGGCGAAAGCTTGCGCGCGATCTTAGCCATGGATGGCGCGGCGAAGCCCGCCACTTTCTCCGCGGTCGGCGGCAAGCGCGACGTGGTACGGCTGGCGTTGCGCGAGATGCATGCGGTGGCACCTAGCCCGGTCGATGTGGTGGCGCTGCCCGAGGGCGCGCCGTTCGGCACCGTCGAGGTGAAGGTCGAAGGCTGCACGCTGTGTCTGTCCTGCGTGTCGGCCTGCCCGACCGGCGCGTTGT